>Ga0335081_10020665_pt1 | contig 10646 bp, 10 predicted proteins | sample Lox_Sample_35_FD_206713 | JGI IMG/M metagenome (GOLD analysis project Ga0335081, IMG submission 206713) | Soil microbial communities from Loxahatchee National Wildlife Refuge, Florida, United States - Lox_Sample_3.5 | ecosystem: Environmental > Terrestrial > Soil > Wetlands | place: USA... | reverse complement strand
TTCCCTGCTCTGAAGGATGCTCCTCTGCTCGAGACCCGCGTGTGCCAATACGAGCAAACACCGGATAGTCACTTCATCATCGACCGGCACCCGGAGCACGAGAATGTGTGGCTGGTGGGCGGAGGCTCAGGACACGGGTTTAAGCACGGACCGGCGATCGGAGAAATGATGGCAGAGTTGATCCTAAAGGACCGGCAGCCTTCGCGGCTCTGGCAATTGGCGAGATTCAAACCTAAATCCGCATTGTCATCCTGAGCGGCGATCTTTGTCGCGAAGGACCTTTGCATTCTGCCGGCAGCACCGAAGATATTCAGCCAGTGCACAGGTCCTTCGCCGCTAACCCCTGCGGCTCCGGATGCCAAGAGCGTCAGAATTATTGGATCTGGATTACGTTGCCCGGCGTGCTTGCCTTGATTTCACTTACGCGCTCGATCACTTTGCGCGCGAAATCGTAGATGGATTTGGCATGCGGCGAGTTTTCGCCTTCGAGTACAACCGGCTTGCCGCCATCCCCCGACTTGCGAACTTCAGGATCCAGCGCGATGCTGCCAAGGAACGGGACTTCGAAACGCTTCGCCATCAATTCCGCTCCACCCCGCGAAAAGATGTCGACCTCGTGCGAACAGTGCGGGCACACGAAATAACTCATGTTTTCAACCACGCCTGCGACGTCGACCTTCATCTGGCGGAACATCTCGATGGCCTTGCGCGCGTCCTGTAGAGAGACATCGGACGGGGTCGAGACTATTACCGCGCCCGTCAAAGGCACAGTCTGGACGAGTGATAGCGCTACGTCGCCTGTCCCTGGCGGCAAATCGACGACCATGTAGTCGAGGTGTCCCCATTCGACCAGGCCCAGGAATTGGCGGATGATCTGGTGCAGCATAGGTCCGCGCCAGATAACCGGCTTGTCGCCGGGGTTGAGAAATCCGACGGAGATGACCTTCAGGCCGAAGGCTTCGATGGGTTCGATCCGGTTGTCGCCGATCATGCGCGGCTGAGAGTTCGTGCCCAGCATCAGAGGAACGTTTGGGCCGTAGACGTCGGCATCGAGCAGGCCGACCTTGTGGCCCATCTTAGCGAGTGCGACAGCCAGATTCACCGCCAGCGTGGTCTTGCCGACGCCTCCCTTGCCCGAGCCAACGGCGATGATCGCGTCGACTCCCGGGAGAGGCTGCGGTGCTGGCTGCGCGGGACCTCCGTGCTGATGCGGTGTATGTGCGCTCAAAAGATTGCTCCTGGTACGAGATAAGAAGACTGGATTGAGGAGATGCTGCAGGACCCCAAAGGTTGATTATACAGGCGGGAATTGTGAGTTGGGCGCCAGGCTTGTAGGGATGGTTGGAATGTTGATAGGCGCTAATGAATGCTGATTACAACTTTGCCGCGCGCGTGCCCTTCTTCCAGATACTGGATCGCGGCCGGCACGTCACCTAGGGCATACCGCCGATCGATCACAGGGTTAACCTTTCCTGACTGGATTAAATTTCCGAGGAGAGTCAGGTCTTGCGTATGAATCCTCGCCAAAAGGCCGAGGAACTTCTGACCTCCGCGCCATGATGCGACCTGCGATGCGAGCTTTTGCGACAAGACGCCGAGCATCCATCGGTCGGCTGTTCCGCCCGCGGCGACGTGGATTCCCGTCGTGCTCAGCACTCTGCGATACGCTGACAGCGAGTGGTTTCCGACACAGTCGAGGATCAGATCGTAGGTCTGCCCTAAGGTGGTGAAATCCTCGCGCGTGTAATCGACCACATGATCCGCACCGATCGAGCGCACCATCTCTACGTTCCGCGTGCTGCAAACTCCGGTGACCTGCGCCCCAAAATGCTTTGCGATCTGCACGCCGAACGTACCCACTCCTCCAGCGGCTCCGTTGACCAGGACGTTTTGACCGGATTGAATGTGCCCCTTATCTCGCAGGGCCTGCAGAGCGGTAGTCGCCGCAATTCCGACCGAAGCCGCATGTTCAAAGTTCACGTTCTCAGGCTTGATAGCCAACCTTGAAGGCGAGCCGCACGCATACTCGGCAAACGATCCGTGGCACGCACCGAAGACGGCATCGCCGGGTTTAAGTTCCGAGACGTTCCGGCCGACGGCCTCCACTTCGCCAGCCACGTCGGCACCAAGTCGTGGCGATCGCGGCATGACCACTCCGGCCATCAACCGCAGCGGATAAGGCTCGCCACGCATGAAGTGCCAATCGAAAGGATTTGCCGAAGCAGCCCGGACTTTGATCAGAACCTCGTCGTCCCGGCAAACTGGCTTTTTGATTTCCTCTAGCTTAAGAACACTAGGCGGTCCGTAGACGTGATAGACGATGGCTTGCACCGCACAATCCTAGCACTCTGTTAAAAATGTGGGTGTGACGCGGCATATGCCGTCGTCCGGTCCCCAAGCCGTTTCACCCTCGTTGCGGAGTTGGTCGTTCTCAGTAACCTTCTCCTTCCAACTGCACCTTGCCGCGGAACATGCGGTAGACGAAGAAGAAGTAGCCGACCGTCAGGATCATTCCCAAAACCCACCAGATGAAACCCACGCTCAGACCGTGATGTCCTGCCGATGCGTTGTAAATCGTCAGGCTGCGAGCCGGGTCCGTACTCGCGGGTAGCACCACCGGATACAGGGCGAAGGCTGCTCCCACGAGCATGCCGATGACGTAAAGCGAAGACGCAACGAAGGCCATCTTGTCGGCCCGCTTCAGCATCGCGTGCATCATCACCGCCAGCGAACCAAATACGACAATCGGGATTAAGAATCCGACGGCGTGATGCTTGTAGTTATCGAGGACAGCGGGGCGAATGGAAACGCTTGCGATCAGACCTGCCACGGTAAGGATCAGTTGGAACGGCCATGCGCGCCTGGCTACGTCCCGGGATCTGCGGTTCAGATCGCCTTCGGTTTTGGCGGCAATGTAGAGCGCGCCGTGTGTGGTCAGAGTAACGAAAGCGATGATTCCGGTGAGAATGGTGTACCAGTCCAGGATTCCGTTGTCGACGCCGACCCGGAAGTCCGTCCAAAGCGGCTCGAAGAAGTACTGATCCGGACCCAGCGGTACGCCACGAACAACATTGCCCAACGCAGCACCGAAAAAGATGGTCAGCAGGGCGCTCGACCCACAGAAGACGAAATCGAAGAATCCTCGCCACACGGGATTGTCCATGTGTGCGCGCAGCTCAATGCCAATCCCCCGCAGCATCAACAACCAGAGGACCATCATCAACGGCAAGTAGAACCCGCTGAAGCTCGAGGCATATAAAAGCGGAAAAGCGAAATAAAGTGTGCCCCCAGCGGCCAGGAGCCAAACCTCGTTGCCGTCCCAGACGGGTCCAATGGCACGCATGATGGTTTGTCGTTCGGCGGGAGTACGCGCTGCCGTGAGGTAAATGACTCCCGCGCCAAGATCAAATCCGTCGAGCACCACGTAGGCAGCGATCATGCAGGCGACGATGCCGAACCAGAGCGTTTCCATTAGTGTGCGGCCTCCAGCTGTGCGAGCGGGCCGCGCTCGATTTCACGGCGCACCAAGAACAAGAACAAGATCCCCAGCACCGTGTACATGCCCATAAAGCCCAACAGGGTGAAAATTCCGTTGCCGGCTGAGACTGTCTTGGAGTATCCATCGGCCGTACGCATTAATGAATAGACCAGCCATGGCTGGCGCCCAAGTTCGGCGGTCATCCAACCGGCGGTGTTGGCGATGTAGGGAAACGGAAGTGTCAGCAGCAGGATCCAGAGCATCCAGCGACTGGCAAACAATTTATGGCGCCACAGCAGCAAAGCAGCAAGGGCGGCGATCGCGATGAACAACGTGCCCAATCCCACCATGATGTGATAGCTGAAGTAAAGAAGCTCAATGTTGGTGGGCCACTGATCTTGCGGGAACGCGTCGAGCCCTTTCACTTCAGCCTTCCACCGGCGGTAGGTCAGAAAACTCAAAGCATTGGGCACTTCGATTGGGTTGTCGATTTTGCGTTCGTCGACGTTGGGCTGCCCGACCAGGACAATTGGCGCGCCAGGTTGGCTCTCGAACAGAGCTTCCATCGCTGCCAATGTAACGGGCTGATGCAACGCGACCATACGCCCCTGGCCGTCGCCGGTGGGAAACACTTGCAGTGTGCTGGCGATCAGCGCGGCCGCGACACCGACCCGTACAAAGATTCGTCCGAAGTCTTCGAACTTTCCCCAGAGCAGGTAGAACGCGCCAACGGACGCCATCACGAACGCGCCTGTTATCACTGCGCCACTCATATTGTGTGCATACTGCCACCAGGCCCACGGATTCAGAATCAGCGCCCAGAAGCTGGAGAGTTGCGCCGAGCCGTCGGCTGCTCTGCTGTATCCGACGGGATTTTGCATCCAGGCGTCGGTGACGATGATGAAAAACCCGCTAAGCCAGGATCCGAGAAACACGGCTACCGCCGACCACCAGTGTCCGCGCGGACCCAGCCGCTTCTCGCCGTACAAGAACAGCCCAAGGAAGGCGGATTCTAGGAAGAATGCAAATACGCCCTCCATGGCGAGCGTCTGCCCAATCACGCCGCCGGCAAATCGCGAGAAGTGCGACCAATTCGTGCCGAACTGAAATTCCATGGGGATTCCGGTCACAACCCCGAGGACGAAGTTGATTCCGAAAATTCGTGCCCAAAAACGCGCAGCCTGGGCATAGGTTTCATCGTTGCGACGCAGAGCGAGCGTCTTCAGCACCACGATGAGCGGCGCCAGGCCCATGGTCAACTGCGGGAAGAGATAGTGAAAGGTGATGGTAAAAGCGAAGTGAAGGCGGTGAACTAAAAGAGCGCTATCCATAAGGCATTCCGTCGTACTTCACGTAACGAGCACATGCTTGATGCGCCGCTTTGACGGCGCGATTCAACGTTTGCGACGGCGCTCGAATTCGGCGCGGCGGATTTCGCGACGTCGGCCGGCATCGTCATAGCGGCGGCGCTGCTCATCGGACTCGGGGATGACCGGAGCGACCGGAATCCGTTTCCCGGCCGCATCGATCGCCACAAACGTTAGGTGCGCAGAAGCAACGTGCTGCGCCGTATCGGCGATGTAGTTCTCCACGTAAACTTTCACCCCGACCTCCATGGATGTGTGGAAAACACGGTTCACCGATGAGCGCAGAATCACCAGGTCTCCTACACGCACGGGAACGAGAAAATCGATGTGATCGACGGAAGCAGTGACGACATGATTGCGAGAGTGCCGATGGGCGGCCAGTGCTCCTGCCAGATCGATCCAGTGCATCAGACGTCCGCCTAGCAGTGCGCCGAGTGGATTAGCATCGTTCGGTAGCACAATCTCTGCCATCTCTGACTGCGAATCCCGGACTGGACGCGGGGTGAGATTTTGTTCCAACATGGGTCGTTCCTCTTTTTGGTTGGCAAGCGTTCTTACCGCTAAAGCAATCCGTTCCTCTTTTTTAGGTAGGACTCCAGGAAGCACTCCGCCATTTTTCGGATGCGGGGGTCTTGATGTGAGCGAATCCATGCGGACTCGAGCAGATCAAACTCCAATTGACCCTGGTCCGCCGGCAGATGGTCGCGCTCGCATACATAAGTGATGCGAAGAACCCGTGCCGGCTGAGCCGGGCCGGAGTTTTGCGGCGTACTCCGCGTTTTTTCGGGAGCAGCGATTGCGAGGCGAACTGCATCCCAGGCGCGGTCGGCGGGAGCCCAGTTGCAATTCGTGGCGTAGCCCAGATTGCAGAATGACTCCAAAACATCCTGCGAAGGAAGTGAATGCTCGTGGCCGGGCGCTGTGCAATGGCCGCTCCACCCACAACCCAGCGGAAGCCGGCTCGGGTGAGGCCACCTGCCGTTCTCCAATCTGGCGATGGGCATAAAGTACGGACAGGCCACATCTATCTCCTGACGTTCTGAATTATCTGGGACCCGCCATTGTAATCAGTGGCCGGCACACTCGGCTAGTTGAGCTCGCACTTTCACACTTCGCCGATACGCCTGTAGTAATCTCGTTGGCGGAGGACCTGGGCCAATGGATCGTATCGCCGCTCTGAACGACATTCTCACCGAGAACCCGAAGGACGCCTTCGCGCGCTACGGCCTCGCCATGGAGTACTCCAAACAAGGCGACTTTGATCGGGCGCTGGCGGAGTTCGCGATTCTGATCGAACACCATCCTGACTACACGGCTGGCTATTTTATGGCTGCACAGACCTTGGCGAGGGCCGAACGACGGGAGGAGGCGAAAAAGATGCTGCAGGAGGGCATCGCATCCGCCCGCCGCAGTGGAAATCTTCACGCTCAGTCTGAGATGGAAGCGATGCTGGCGGAATTAGCCTAGGGCTTCAACAGAATGCTTCGACCAAGACATCCACATCGAAACACGAAGAACATCTCGCTTTAGCCTTCCCCTTTTGCCGTGCTTTACTTCGCCATTCCTCCCATAGCACGCTCGACAATTGCGGGAAATAGTTGATAGAGCTTGATCGGTACATGCATCACCCAGGGCACGACGACTTCCCTCTTCTGCTTAACATATCCACGGAGCGTGGCCAGGGCGACCCGCTCAGCGCTGATTCCGCGCACTGAGCTGGAACGAACTTTCTTCAGTTCGTGCCCGCGGACAGCATTCTCTCCAAATGCCGTGCGCACGTAGCCAGGGCAAACGGTCATGACATGGATTCCGGCCTTCTTTAGTTCCACCCGCGCCGCCTTACCGACAGCATTTAAGGCGAACTTGGTCGCGCTGTAGGCGGCATGAAAGGGCAGCGGGATATGCCCGGCAACGCTGGAGATGTTGATGATCGTGCCGCCGCCCTGCTGGGTCATGATAGGGATCACCTTCTGCATCGAGGTTAGAGCACCGAAGAAATTCGTTTCAAACATTTCACGGCAGGCTGAGAGATCCATTTGCGAGACGGAGTCAAGCAGGCCATGCCCAGCGTTATTGATCCACACGTCGATTCGGCCGAAGTGATGCAGCGTAAGACCGAGAACCCGGTCGATCTCTTCAGCGTGACGGACATCGCAAGAGAGAGCGGCAGTCCGCTCCGCAGACCCGATGCGGTTGCGGGCCGCCTCGGCGCGTGCTGAATCTCGCGACAACAAGACGACACTGGCTCCGTTTTCCGCAAACAAACGGGCAATGGCTTCGCCGATACCCATCGATGCGCCGGTGATCACCACAACTTTCCCGTGAAGATCCATGCTCGCGTTGTAGTCGGGCCGGGGTTTGAAGTCAAGGAGGGAGGGGAACAATAACGTAGAATCAAAGAATTGCAGTCACACCGCGAACCCGGAGATCCCGTGCCGCTGCTCCCCCTATTCCCGCTGGAGTTGGTTCTGCTTCCTGGCACTCCCTTGCCGCTCCACATATTCGAGCCGCGATATAAGGAAATGATCAAGGAGTGTCTCGCTGCCGATGCGCCATTCGGAGTGGTGCGCGCCCTGGAAGAGGGTATTGCAGAGATCGGGTGCACAGCAGAGATCATCACGGTGACGAAAGAATACCCGGATGGCCGCCTCGATCTGATTTGCGAGGGCCGCAAGAGATTCGAGGTACTTGAGGTCAATCGGGACCGTTCGTTTCTGCAGGCAGAGGTGCTGATCGTTCCTGACGAGCCCGCGCCGGCGGCACAAGATGAACGAGCAAAGGCGGTTCAACTTCATCTTGAGATTCTGTCGCTGGCGGGAGCGGTGCAGGACCTTTCGGCCGCCGATCAGAATGCTTTGTCGTTCTATCTGGCGGGGTCGCTGCCACTCGATCTCGACTTCAAGCAGCAATTGCTCGGGATGGGTTCCGAGGCGCAGAGGATTGAAGCGGTCGCCAAGTATCTGGAAACCATTCTTCCCAAATTGCGGCGCGCCGCCCGAGCCCGCGAAAAGGCAGGTGGAAACGGACACGTTCACTAACCAAGAATCGATCTATCTGCTTTCTCCGAGGCTGGACATTAGCTTCTTAAATTCAGGATCATCCTTTAAGACTTGCAGTGTTGTGTCAGATTCCAGCACGGTTTTGTCTTTCAGGCCTCGATGGATCGCGTCCTGAAGATCCTTGATGGCGAGCCTTCGATTTCCAGACGCAGCATGCGTATCAGCCAGCGCTAGCAGCGGCCACGGGTCATCTGTAACTTGCCTCATCAGGTCGAAGTAAGCTTCCGCTTTCTCAAAGTGACGAGCGCCGAGTTCCTGCTGGCCGCCTTCCATGGCGCGCGCGAAGATGCCGCTGAATGCGCGGCTGCAAATCAAGCGTCTCCCTTCGTTTTTGCTGTGTTTAGCCTGATCGCGCAGCGCTCCGATCTGTTGCCCGATTTCCAGACGGAGAGACGCCGCATCTGGTACAGAGTTGCCGGCAAGCGCATCGATTCTGGGCGCGATTTCCTGTTCCAGCTTGAACTGCTCTGACATTTGTTCGCGCTCATTTCTAAGAGTTGTTTTTAAAGCAGCCGAACTCTGCAAAGCCGCCAGTTTGGCCTCAAACTCTTTCACGTCGCGAAGGCCGGAAAAATCAGACACCAGCGAGCGATACGCGTTCACTTGAGCGATTTGATCTTTTCTTGCCTCCCCATCGGCGGCTTCAGCCTTGGTTTTTTCGAAGACTTGATCGATGAGACGCTCGTCGCGAGCGAGATGCCCAGCCTGCATCGCCTTCAGATTCATGTACTGCAACGCTTCTTCCATTACGGCGGCGGGAGCCCACTGATGCCGTCCGCGAAAAACCTGCACCCGATACGGCGATCCCTGTTCCTCGCGTTCGCGGCGAATGTTCATTACCTCCGGCCAGTTGAAGTCCTCATCACCCACTGCGAAGAAATAGGGCAGTTCGTCCTTCGATCCGGATCTGTTGCTGGGATAACCCGCGCCGTGGGCGATCACACCAGCGATCTCTGAGGGGGAGCTCAATGCCATGGCCCCTGCGACGCGGGCACCGCCCGAGAATCCGCCGGCATACGATCGGTGGTCATCCAGCGCGAGACGCCTGTGCGTGTCTTCCCAGACTGCGTTCACCGCTTTTGACTGATCGCTCCCAAAGTTACGTGAGTTGTTGGAGCCCGCCACTATGAAGCCGTATTGCTCCGCGACCTCTTTGTAGAGGCCGAGTGGGCGCCTACCCCGCCCCGCTGGGTCGAAGAAATAAATGATCGGCCAGAGCTTCGCTTTGCTGTATTGCGAAGGCAAGAAAAGTGCGTAGGTCTGAGTTGTGTCGGATATGGAGGTGACATCCGAAATCTCGCCGGGGGCGGGCAGCCCGGATGGTTTCGGCGTTTGCGCGACTGCGCACAGACTTGCAAACGAGATCCAACAGCCCATCGTCGCGAGCACCGTTGGCATCCGTGGAAACCTGAGCATGGGAGACATTTTGCCTAGACTCTGGCCCGCTTTCATACAAATCCCGATCCAGTGGAGCGGCGTATAATCACTCCATTGTAGTTTGTGGGGGTTTCCTTTCATGAGTGTTCCGCGCACGTTGGGGGATCTGCGCCGCAGTGCCTTCTCCGAAGAACGTTTACGCACACGCCGGGTAAAAGACGAGCTTCGCGACAATCTGGTGGCACGTTTGCGGGCGGACGGAGATGCGTCCGTGTTTCCGGGAATTGTCGGATACGACGACACTGTCGTGCCGCAGATCATCAATGCCATTCTCTCGCGTCACAATTTTATTCTTCTCGGATTACGCGGGCAGGCGAAAAGTCGCATCCTGCGAGCGCTGACGACTCTGCTCGATCCGCAGATACCCTACATTGCCGGATGCGAGATTCACGACAATCCCTACGCTCCGATCTGCCGCCGCTGCCAGAACGAAGTGGCTCGACTGGGCGATGAAACTCCGATTGCGTATCTGTCACCCGACGACCGCTACGTGGAGAAGCTGGCTACTCCCGATGTGACCATCGCTGATCTTATCGGCGACATCGATCCGATCAAGGCTGCACGCGGAGGACATGAACTCTCGAGCGAATTGACGGTTCACTATGGCTTGCTCCCGCGCGCCAATCGGGGCATCTTCGCCATCAACGAACTGCCCGACCTAGCCGGCAAAATTCAAGTTGGATTATTCAACATCATGCAGGAAGGCGACGTGCAGATTAAGGGATATCCCATCCGTCTGCCGCTGGATGTCGCCCTCGTGTTCAGCGCAAATCCCGAGGACTACACGGCTCGCGGGAAGATCATTACACCACTGAAAGACCGCATAGGATCGGAGATTCGCACCCACTATCCCGCGACCGTTGAAGAAGGAATCGCCATCACGGCACAAGAGGCTTGGACGCGTCGCAATGGCCACACGCTGCATATTCCCAATTACGTGCAGGAAGTGATCGAGCGCGTCGCCTTCGCCGCGCGCGAAGATAAGAAGATCGACAAGCGTTCGGGTGTGAGCCAGCGACTGCCCATCTCGGCGATGGAGAACGTTATCTCGAATGCTGAGCGCCGGGCAATTCGAAATCAGGAGCAGATGGTCGTACCCCGAATCAGCGATGTCTACGCGGCGTTGCCGGCGATTACCGGGAAGCTGGAACTGGAATATGAAGGCGAGATGAAGGGCGCCGATCATGTCGGCCGCGAACTGATTCGTACGGCCATTGCCAAGACCTACGACGAGTACTTCACCGGGGCCAATGTCCAGCAGATCGTGCAGTGGTTCGATCTAGGCGGCGAGATTCAAATGGCCGA
>Ga0335081_10020662_pt1 | contig 10648 bp, 10 predicted proteins | sample Lox_Sample_35_FD_206713 | JGI IMG/M metagenome (GOLD analysis project Ga0335081, IMG submission 206713) | Soil microbial communities from Loxahatchee National Wildlife Refuge, Florida, United States - Lox_Sample_3.5 | ecosystem: Environmental > Terrestrial > Soil > Wetlands | place: USA... | reverse complement strand
CCGGCGACCGCCGCGCGGCGGCCGCCGCACGGTGCCGAGCCGCAGTCCCTCGCCGCGCGCGCGCGGCGTCCCGAGACGAACGATGCGCACCGCCATGCGCGCACTGTAACGCGGTGGTCGCCGTGCTGCGCTGCGCCTTGCGGCGCATGTCCGCTTGCGTATGCAGCGCGCGCCCCGGAGATCCCATGCACGTCATGCAGGGAACGCCGAACGCGCCCCTGCTCGCCGACATCCCGCCGGCACGATTGATGCGAGCTGCAGCGGTATGCGCGCACGCTTCGTGCTCCTGGGGCTCATCCTCGCGCTCGTCGCGCCCTTCCTCGTGCCCGGCTCGACCCCGCCCATCGCGGGCGGCCTCGCGGTGCTGGAGCAGGTGCCGGTCAACGGGACGCGCCAATGGGTGCTCATCCGCGCGGAAAATCCGGCGAACCCGGTGGTGCTGTTCGTGCACGGCGGGCCGGGCGCCGCGCAGCTGACGCTGAACCGCGTCAACACGCGCGCGCTGGAGAAGCGCTTCACGGTGGTCAACTGGGACCAGCGGCGGGCCGGCAAGTCTTTCGCCGCCCCCGAGGCGCCCGCAGGAATCGACACCTACGTCGACGACATCATCGACCTCTCGGCATATCTCGCGCAGCGCTTTCACCAGAAGCGCGTCCTGCTGGTGGGGCATTCGTGGGGCAGCGCCATCGGCGTGCTGGCGGTGCAGAAGCGTCCCGATCTCTTCTCCGGCTACGTCGGCGTCGGCCAGATGTCGCGCGCCGCCGAGAGCGAGAGCCTGTCGTACCAGCGCACGCTCGAGGAGGCGGAGCGGACCGGCGACGAAGGAACGGTCGAGGCGCTGCGGAAGATCGGCCCGCCGCCGTACGACGGCGACTGGGCCGGCAAGTTCCTCACCGAGCGCAAGGCGGTGGCGAGGACCCGCGGCGAGGTCTACGGCTCGACCAGCGGCGCGGTCGGCATGGTGCTGAAGAACCTGATCGTCTCGCGCGAATACACCATGGCCGACCGGCTCAACTACTTCCGCGGCATCGTGCTGTCGGGAAAGGCGCTCGGGCCCGAAATCATGAGGCTCGACCTGTTCGCGCAGGCGCCGCGGCTGGCGGTGCCGGTCTGGTTCTGCCTCGGTCGCCACGACCGCGAGGTGCCGTCCGAGCTGGCGGCGCGCTACTTCGACGCGCTGCAGGCGCCGTCCAAACAGCTCGTCTGGTTCGAGCAGTCGGCGCACATGATCAACAGCGAGGAGCGCGACAAGTTCAACGCGCTCTTGATCGAGACGGTGCTGCCGGCCGTCCGCGGCTGAGCGGCCGCCCGGCCGGTGCCTTCATCGAAAACCCGTACCTGTATCACCCGGCCATCGTCGAGGCGCTGGTGCGCGCGAAGCGCGATCCGCCGTCGCTGCGCGTCGACCTGGTGCTCATGCGCAGCAGCATCCCTACCGGCGCTCAGGTACCCCGACACCTCGGCCGCGCGCGTGGTGACCTGGATGCGGGCATCGCCCTGTACGAGTACGCGAATCACTTCAACCACCTGAAGATCGCCGCCTTTGACGGCCGCGTCTCGATCCACGGCTCGACGAACCTGAACTACCGCAGCCTGGAGGACGACAAAGGACTTCGAGCTGGTGGTGCAGATCGACGACGAGCCGATGGCGGCGCGCGTGGTGCGCGAGGTGCGCGACGTCGACATCCGGTGGTCGAAGCGCTTCAGGCGGCGCGACCTGCGCGGCCTGCGCGGCCGCCTCCGCGTGCGCACGCGCGACCCGCGGACGCTGCTGCTGCTTTCCCGCAAAGTGCTCTAGCCGAGGGCCGGCCTTGTGCGCCAACGGGCGCCGGCATAAACGGGGCGGATGCGAATCGCACTCGCCCTGCTCACCCTCGCCTGCGCCGCTGCCGCCCAGCAGCGAACCTCGTTGCCGCGCCCGCCGTCGGAGAAGCCCGGCGAGCAGGCGCCACCCGAGGAGAGCCCGCCGCGTCCGTCGGTGGAGAAGGAGCAGCAGCAGCCCGCGCCGCCGCCGAACGAGGATGAGCTCGCGAAGCTGAAGTGGGACATGACTGAGGTGGCCCCCGTGGTCACCCACCACCAGCTGGGCAAGCTCCACTACACCGCCACCGCCGGCCGGCTGCCGATCAAGGATCAGGCCGGCGGCATCGAGGCGGAGATGTTCTTCGTCGCCTACACGCTCGACGGCGCGCAGCCCGCGTCGCGGCCGCTCACCTTCGCGTTCAACGGCGGGCCGGGGTCGGCGTCGATCTGGCTGCACATGGGCGCGCTCGGGCCCAGGCGGGTGAAGATGGAACCCGAGGGCTGGATGCCCGCGTCGCCGTACCGGCGCGTCGAGAACACCGCCTCGCCGCTCGACAAGACCGATCTGGTGCTGGTCGACGCCATCGGCACCGGCTTTTCGCGGCCCGCCAACATGCAGAAGGCGAAGAAGTTCTGGGGCCTCAAGGGCGACGCGGCGGCGTTCGGCGAGTTCATCCGCCTGTACCTCTCGCGCAGCCAGCGCTGGAGCTCGCCGCTCTACCTGCTCGGCGAGAGCTACGGCACCACGCGCGCGGCCGAGGTGTCGGGGTACCTGACCGATCGCGGCATCGCCTTCAAGGGCATCATGCTGCTCTCGATGGTGCTGGACTTCGAGACGCTGGAGACCGCGCGCACCAACGACCTGGCCTACGCGCTGACGCTGCCGACGATGGCGATGATCGCGCAGCAGCAGCACAAGCTCGCGGCCGACCTGCCGCAGGATCCGGCGAAGCTGCGGCAGGAGGCGACGCGGTTCGCGATGAGCGACTACCTGGGCATGCTCGCGCGCGGCGACGCGTTGAGCCCGCAGGAGCGCGCCGACGCGGTGGCGAAGATCGCGCGCTACACCGGCCTCAAGCCCGAGATCGTCGACTGGGCCAACCTGCGCCCGGACGTCGGCATCTTCACCCACTACCTGCTCGCGGACGAGCACCTGCAAGTGGGCCGGCTCGACGGCCGCTTCACCGGCCCGCACCCGAAGGAGTTCTTCGAGCGCGACTTCTACGACCCGGCCATGGCGGCGGTGTCGCCGCCGACCACCGCCGTGTTCAACGACTACGTCCGCACCGAGCTCGGGTACGCCAACGACCTGCCCTACTACACCTCGGCGGGCCAGCTCTCGACGCAGGAGAGCTTCCAGTTCTGGCGCAAGTGGGAATGGGGCAACGCGGCCGAAGGCTTCCCCGAGACCTCGTCGTCGCTGCGCGCGGCGATGCAGAAGAATCCGCACCTGCGCGTGCTGGTGATGGAGGGCCTCTACGACCTGGCCACGCCGTTCGCGGCCGCCGAGTACACCATGAGCCACCTCGACGTCGGCGCGGCCCAGCGCAAGAACCTGTCGTACATCACGTACGAATCGGGCCACATGGTGTACCTGCGCGAGAGCGTTCTGCAGAAGTTCCACGACGACGTCGCGGCCTTCGTCGAGCAGAAGTGATGCGCCGGCTCATCGTCTTCAACCAGGTGACGGTCGACGGCTACTTCGCCAGCCGGTCGGGCGACATGGGCTGGGCGCACCAGACGAAGCCGGATGCCGAAATGCAGAAGTTCATCGGCGACAACGCCAGCGGCGGCGGAGAGCTCCTCTTCGGCCGGGTCACGTACGAGATGATGCAGGCGTTCTGGCCGACGCCGGCGGCGATGCAGCAGATGCCGGAGGTGGCCGGGCCGATGAACGCGCGGCAGAAGATCGTGGTCTCGCGCACGCTGCAGGAGCCGTCGTGGCAGAACACGCGGCTGCTGCGCGGCGAGCTGGTCGCGGCGGTGCGCGAGCTGAAGGCGTCGCCCGGGCCGGAGGTGGCCATCCTCGGCAGCGGCAGCGTGGTGGCGCAGCTCGCCGGCGCGCGGCTGATCGACGAGTACCAGGTGCTCATCCTGCCGGTCGCGATCGGCGCGGGGCGCACCATGTTCGAGGGCGCGCCGAAGCTCGACCTGCGGCTCACCCGGTCGCGCACCTTCGGCAACGGCTGCGCGTTCCTGGTGTACGAGCCCGCCTGAAGCCGCTTGCCGAACCGCGGCCTCCGCGTCAGAGTGCGCCCGTGCCGGCGTTGGGTGAAGAGGTGCGCGGCGAAGCGCTGCGCGAGGTTCCCGAGCGCAGCGTGCCGCACATGCTCGCGCTGCGGGCGGCGGTCGAGCCCGGCCGCGTCGCGGTGCGGTCGCGCAACGCGGCGGGCAGGTGGGTCGATCTCACCTGGGCGCAGCTCGAGGAGCGGCGGCGCGCGCTCGCCGCGGCGTTGATCGGCCTCGGCGTGCACCCGGGCGATCGCGTCGCGCTGGTGGCGCCCAACTCGGTGGAGATGCTGGTGGCCGAGATGGCCATCCTGACCGCGGGCGCGGTGAGCGCGCCGGTGTTTCCCGACTACAACCAGGACCTGTTGCTGCACTGCCTGAACGATTCGGGCGCGCGCGTGGCGTTCGCGGGCAGCGCGCTGCAGCAGCATCGCATCACGCCGTCGAAGGGCATCGAGCGCATCGTGGTGCTCGACGACCAGCCGCTCGAGGACCCGCGCGCCATGCCGCTCAAGGCGCTCGACCACGCGCGTCCCGCCGAGCTGCCGGCGCGCGACCGGGGCGACCTCGCCTTCCTGCTCTACACCAGCGGCACCACCGGCCGCCCGCGCGGCGTCGAGCTGACGCACTGGAACGTGCTCTCGCAGCAGGCGGCCATCGGGCAAGTTTGGAACGTGTCGCGCGACGACATATTTCTCTCGTACCTGCCGTGGCACCACTGCTTCGGCTCGCTCTTCGAGCGGATGATGGCCCTCTGGCACCGCGCCACGCTGGTGCTCGACGACAGCCGCGGGCGCGACCTGGCGAAGCTGATCGCCAACTGGCGCGAGGTGAAGCCCACCGTCTACTTCAGCGTGCCGCGCGTGTTCAGCGCGCTGCGCGACGCGGCGCTCAAGGACCCGGCGGCGAGGGCGGCGCTGCTGCACGACCGGCTGCGCTTCGTCTTCAGCGCCGCGGCCCCGCTGCCGCAGCCGCTCTTCCGCTTCTTCGAGGACGCGCGCGTGCCCGTACTGGAAGGCTGGGGGCTGACCGAGACCTCGCCGTGCGTCACGGTTTCGACGCCGTCCGGCGCGCGCGAGGCGGGCGTGGTCGGCTTTCCGCTGCCGGGCACGTCGGTGAAGCTGGAGCCGGTGTCCGACCTGCCGCACGGCGAGGTCCTGGTGCGCGGCGAGCAGGTGATGCGCGGTTACCGCAACCTGCCGCACGACACCGGGCGCGCGATGCGCGACGGCTGGTTCCATTCAGGCGATCTCGCCTCGTGGACCGCGAGCGGGCTCCGGCTGGCCGGGCGCATCGACGGCGTCTTCAAGCTGCAGAACGGCGAGAAGGTCTCTTCCGCCGAGGTGGAAGCGCGCATGGTCGCGGCGACACCGCTCATCGAGCAGGCGCTCGCGGTCGGCGCGGGGCAGCCGTTCGTGGCGGCGCTGTGCTGGATCTCGCCGGCGGCGGCGCGGCGCTTCCTCGAGGAACGGCAACTGGAGGCGCCGGCCGATCTCGTGTCGTCGCCGGAGGTGCGCCGCGCCATCGTCGAGGCGCTGCAGGCGGCAAACCTGCTCGCCCGCGTGCCGTACGAGCGGGTGCGGCGAGTGGCGCTGGTGGGCGAGGCGCCGTCGCTCGAGAACGGCCAGCTCACGCCCACCTCGAAGCTGGTGCGCGGCACCATCACCAATCGCCAGCAGGCGCTGATCGCGGCGCTGGCCGACGAGGCGCCGCACCCGGCGGTGCTGGAGATCGTCCGCCGCGGCGATCCGTTCGGGAACGCGTGACATGGGACCGCTGATCAACTTTCTCGTCTTGATGGTGCTGCTCTTCGCCGGGCTGGCGCAGACGCACTCGCTGCCGCCGAAGGTGGGCTACGGCATCGCCATCCCGCTGGCGGTGGCTACATTTATACTTGCTATAATTCGCTACTCGCGGGCGAAGAAGCAGTGACCGCGCCCACATGGTAGGTGCCGTCGTAACCGTCGTGCCCGGCGCCGTTCATGCCGCCCACCTTCGTCGCGGCGCACTTGTCCGGCGTATTGCCCTGGCAGATGAACGCGGTGCCGGCGGCGTAGCGCGCGTCGAAGGTGAACAGCCGCGGCTCGCGTCCGGCCAGCCGCACCGCCATCCAGCGCAGGTCCGCGTCCCACGGCGCGCCCGGCTGCTTGCGCGCGTGCAGGTTTCCCACCAGCACCAGGAAGAGGTCCTGCGGCGCCTTCGCGCGCGCGGCCGAGATGTTGTCGGCCATGGCGCCGTCGCGATCCTTCTCGTTGGAGTCGAACCAGAAGACGTCGACGCCGAGCGCGTGCAGCCGCGCGATCAGCGCACGCATGGCCTTGCTCGTGCGGCCCGACTGGAACGGATCGGTCCAGATGGCCCCCGACTCGCCCGGCAGCTCGAGGCCCACGTGCACGCGCCCGCGCTTCGCCGCGCGCTCGACCACGTCGCCGAAGAGGGCGGGGATCTCGTTGGTGCCGTGCAGCTCGCCGAAGATCACCAGCGCGCCCGGCCGCGCCACGCCTTCGACGGTGGCCGCGTGCGCGCAGCCGAGGAGCATTGCGAGCGCAGCCAGCCTCATTCGCCGGCGTCCGAAAATCCGATCGGCTTTTCGGGTCCATACCAGAAGCGAATCGAATTTTTATCTACTTCGTATACTTTTCGAGCGGCGTCGGCCGGTACCACGGCGCCTTCGGGCTGTCCAGGATCGTCGACCACCGCCGCCGCGCCGCTCTCCAGCATGCGCTGCAGCTCGACGCCCACCGCGAGCCGGCCGATCTTCCCGCTCCGCTTCACGTAGTGGAACTGGAGCTCGCCGCCGATCTCCATCCGGTGCGAATCGACCAGCTGCCGCAGCCGGCGCGCCCGCTCCGACTGCAGGCGCGCCTCGGCCGCCCGCGCCGCTTCTTTGCGGCGCTCCTCGGCCAGCTCGGCCTCGCGCGCCGCGAACGCCTCGCGCCGCTGCTTCTCCTCGGCGCTCTCCTTCGCCTCGCGCTCGCGGTGCTTGCGCGGCTGCTTCTGCTCGTGCTCGGCCTGCTGCGCCTGCTTCTCGGTGACCAGGCCCGCCTTGAGCAGCTTGTCGCGGAGGTTCTGCATCAGCCGCGCAACTTACCGCACGCGCGACTGGCTGTCCTTCCGCTGGTGCTTGCTCTTTTCACCCGGCCGCCTGGCCGTCTTCATGCGGCCCTTCGGCGCCGCCTTCTTCGTCTTCGCCGCCGGCAGCTTGCTCGTCTCCGTGTTCTGCGGGCCGCCGCTCCCCGCTCCTCCCTCGCCGCCGCCTGCAGCGAGAACGCCGGTACCGCCGAACGCCGTAAGTATACCTACTATCCAGGCTGCTCTGCGCAAGGGGTGCTCCGGTCCATTCTTGGACGATTAGCACGTCGCGTCGGCACGGTTCCGACCTTGGTTGCTCGGACCACAGGCGCGCTGAACACGCGCGCTCCGTTGAATTCCCTCGGGCGGCGGCGGTATCGGCAATCGGGTCGTCAACATTCGCGCCATCCCTGCCCCGCACATCCGAGTCGCGAAATGGTCCTCGAGAAAAGGAGCAGGCCATGCACTTGCGTCGCGCGGTATCGTTCCCGGCCCGCTGGGCCGCGCTGTTCATCGTCGCGTTCGCCGGAGACGCTTCCGCGCAGGAGGAGCCGCTGCTCAGCAAAGTGCTCAAGGGCTTCTACGGAACGTTCGACGTGTCGTTCGAGGCCACCACCAAAGGCATGGACGGTTTCGTCGCGTATCCGTACTCGCTCAACGATCCGAACAACCCGAACTCCGGCTTCGCCCAGGGCCCTGCCAAAGGCGGCGGCGCGGGGCCGGTGGGCCGCGTCGGCTGGATGCCCGAGATCTCCACCAACAAGAGCGGGATCGGCTACCGCGGCTCCCACGCGATCGGCGGCGGTGACGTCGGCTTCATCTACCAGATCGAGACCGCGCTGGTGTTCACCTCGAACCCGGGGCTCAGCCAGTCGTGGACGCAGGACTCGGCGGTGGTGAAGACGGCGCTCGGCTATGGCGACACTTTCATCGGCATCAGCCCCGCGGGCTTCGGGTCGCTCAAGGTCGGCACGGTCTATTCGCCCTACAAGAAGTCCACCGACCGGCTCAACCCCTTCTCGGGCCACCTCGGCGACTACGCGTCGATCATCGGCAACAGCGGCGGCGACAACCGCGTCGAGTTCGGTACGCGCCTCGAGCATTCCATCTGGTACGAGTCGCCGAAGATCGCCGGCATGGTGAACGTCGACTTCCTCTGGTCGCCGGGACAGAACCGCACCTACGACAGCATCATCCAGTCGGGCGGCGCCTCGGACTGCAGCGGCGGCAACGTGCCCGGCAGCGGGAACCTGCCGCTCAACTGCGACGACGGCGCATTCCAGGACGCGCTCAGCGCCGACATCCGCGTCGAAGTCGGGGGCCTGTACGTGACCGGCGCCATCGAGTGGCACGACCGCGTCAACCGCAACAGCGACGGCATCGGCAACAACAACCCGCTCTCCGCGTACTACGCGATCAACCACCCGAACGGCGTCATCGGCGGGCCGACGCTCGACCCGACCTTCAACAACCCGCAGGACCTGCCCGCGCAGGCGCTCGGCGCCTACGTCGACGACATCGGGCCCGAGACCGCGATGAAGGTGGCGGCGCAGTACGTCTTCGATTTCGGCTTCTCCATCGGCGGACTCTTCGAGGCGCTGCGGCGCAACATTCCCTCGGAGCTGAACTACCAGAACGAGCGTCAGCGCAACGGCACCTGGCTCACCGCGACGCAGAAGGTCGGCGTGGGGAGTGTCAGCGTCGGCTGGGCGCATGCGACGCGCACGGCCGGCGACCCGGGCGGCCAGCACAACTACAACCCGAACGCGACCAACACCGCCGACATGGTCACCGCCACGGTGACGTGGCACTTCGACAAGTCGCTCATGTGGTACGCGGACTTCGCCGACACCATGAACAACGGCAACGCGCACTTCGACATCGGCGCGGGCGGCCGCGGCCTCACCACCGACTGCCACGACGCCACCAGCATCGCCTTCATCGACTACAGCAGCAACGGGCCCACCACCTGGGGCGGCTGCAACATCGTGGGATTCGGCACGGGATTGAACTACAAGTTCTAGCTACACTGCGCCTCGTGCGCGTCGTGTTCGTCGAGCAGCCGGGCAATCTGCCGCCGCCGCCTTCCGAAGGCCGCGTCGCCGTGGTCGACGTGGCCTTCGCGGGCGGCGACAACTTCGAGCTCTCGACGCTGCCGTTCCTCGCTGCGCTCGGCGATCGGCTGGCGATCTGGATCGATCACCACGAGCACCCGCTGGGCTGGTCGCGCTTCCGCGGCGACCCGCGCTTCGTGCTGGTGCCCAACCAGAAGGCCCACGCGTGCCCGGAGCTGGTGACGCCGGAGCGCGTGCGCAGCGCGGGCGCGGTGGACGTGGTGGTGGCGCACGCCGACCTCGACGGGCTCTTGAGCGCGGTGAAGTTCCTGCTCGGCGGACAGCCGCCCTGGCCGGAAGCCGACGAGGATGCGCGCGCCGCCGACAGCCCCGGCCGCGGGCACGCGATGACGGCGCGGGCGCAGCTCATCGCGGACGCGCTCGACTGGGCGCAGGCCGAGCTGCGCACGGCGCAACGGGAGAAGCTGCGGCAGGAAGTCGTCGCGGCGCTCGCCGACGGCAAGCCGCTGCCCCCGCGGCTCGACGACTACGCGCAGAGGCACCGCGAGTCGCTCGCGCCGGTGGAGGCGCTGGCCGCGCAGGCGCGCGAGGAGGCGCGCGGCGTGCTGGTCGCGCGGGTGCCGAAGCCGCTGGCACGGCCGGTGAAGAAGGCGCTGCTCTCGCGGCTCGAAGAGCGCGCGCCGGTCGGCGTGGTGATCGAAGGAAACGCGGTGACGGTGGCGACGTTTCGCGAAGACCTCGACCTGGCGCGCGTCGACGAGCTGACGGCCGGGCGCAGCGACTACCGTTTCGCGCAGGCCAGCGACGGCGGGCGGGCCATCGTCGCTCGACTCGGCGCGCTGATGCGCACCGGGTTAGAATGACGACATGGCTTCGGAACTGCCCCAGGGCCAGGCGCTGATCGACGGCATCCACCGCCTGCGCGAAGAGCTCGATGCCGTGATCCTGGCCCACTACTACCAGGACGGCGAGATCCAGGACCTGGCCGACTTCGTCGGCGACTCGCTGCAGCTGTCGCAGCAGGCGGCGAAGACGCCAGCGAGGGTGATCGTCTTCTGCGGCGTGCACTTCATGGCGGAGACGGCGAAGATCCTCAACCCCGAAAAGCAGGTGCTGCTGCCCGATCTGGACGCCGGCTGCTCGCTGGCCGACCGCTGCCCCGCCGACCAGTTCGCCGCCTGGCTGCAGAAGTACCCGGGCCACAAGGTGGTCAGCTACATCAACTGCTCGGCGGCGGTGAAGGCGCTGAGCGACGTCATCTGCACCTCGTCGAACGCCGAGAAGGTGGTGCGCAGCTTTCCCGAAGGGACCCCGATCATCTTCGCGCCCGACCGGCACCTGGGCGCGTGGGTGGAAAAGAAGACCGGACGCGAGCTGGTGAAGTGGCCGGGCTTCTGCATCGTGCACGAGCAGTTCACCGAACGGCAGATGCAGAAGCTCAAGGTGCGGCATCCGGAGGCGAAGCTCAT
>Ga0335081_10020661_pt1 | contig 10648 bp, 10 predicted proteins | sample Lox_Sample_35_FD_206713 | JGI IMG/M metagenome (GOLD analysis project Ga0335081, IMG submission 206713) | Soil microbial communities from Loxahatchee National Wildlife Refuge, Florida, United States - Lox_Sample_3.5 | ecosystem: Environmental > Terrestrial > Soil > Wetlands | place: USA... | reverse complement strand
GTAGCGGATTTCGTTCTAACGAAGTAATGCTATGGCCAAAATCAATCCAAAGCCAAGCGGAAAAACCGGCGGCGCCGTCCTGAAGCCGCGCGAGGCCGCTCTCCAGCTTCGCATCAGCTTCCCCACCATCAAGCAGTGGATCTACTCTAACAAAATTCGCGCCGTGCAGACGCCGGGCGGCCACCACCGCATTCCCCAGAGCGAAGTGGACCGGCTTCTATTCCGCACTCGCGGCAAATCCAGCGCCGAGCGTCGCGACGCTGCCCGCCGCGTCAGCGGCCGCAACCAGCTTGTCGGCCGCATCGAAGATGTTCAAATCAGCGGCCTGATGGCCGAAGTCGTGCTCTCCATCGGTGGCCAGCGCATCACCGCCATCATCACCGCGCGCTCCGCCCGTGAAATGCAGCTCAAGCCCGGCCAGTCCGCCGCCGCGCTCATCAAGGCGACCGAAGTCATGATTCTCCGTGTGTGAGATGAAAAACGCATGGCCGCCCAATCTGCGCAACTGGCAACTGATAACTGACAACTGGCAACTGTCGTCAATCATTCGTCGTCTGCGTCAATGGGCTCGCCTACCAGGTTGTAATAGACCTCTTTGGGTTTCTTCGGCTTCGCGTGCTTTTCCAATTGCGGTTGCTTGGGCGGCGCCGGTGGCGTGGCCGCGGCTGCCTGCGAACTCACACCGCTCGTGGACGAGCTTGCCACCACCGGCACAGGCGCTTGCAGCGGAGGAGGCGGCGCTTCCGGCGCAGGCGTTGGCGCTTCCGCGCGCGGCACAACCACTGGCGCTGAAACGGGAGCTGTCGGCGTCACCGGCGCTGCCGGAACCACCGTCGTCGGGCGTGGCGCAGCCGCACTCCGGGCCACCACTCGAACCCGCCGCGCCGGCCGCTGCATGCGGGCGTGAATAACGGCAGCCACAATTCCGGCGCAGCACAGCTCCACTGTCGCCGTAAACAGAGCCGGCGCGCTGATCGTTCCCTTGCCCAGATAAAGCGGGGACTGCGGGTCCGCTTCCAGCAGCCGCGCCATGGCCGGCAGAAACAGGTTTTCGGTAATCGCCACCAGAAAATGCCAGATTGCGATGCCCATAAGTACCGCCATCAGCAGCCGTCCAATCCACTTCCTCGACTCAGCCGGCGCCAGCTCAGGAGCAAAGTTCCTGCCCATCTCATCCATGACGCGAATCTCTCTATAAATTCTGACACATCCGGCCCGCGCAGGGAAATGCAGCGATGTCATCAGCGCGAAGTTTTTCCACATCCTTTCGGTCCTCGCCCTGTGACATCCATCACAGCTTTCGTGCGCACAATAACGCTAGCATGCTCCCACGGGAGACCGGCGCATGCCCACAGCTTTGGTGTGCCCCTTGTGTCAAAACCGGAAAGTTGTGTTCTGCGGGATGAAAGCCTGTCTGTTGATGCGCTCCACCTGCGAATGGGTCGCCGTATTTCTTTGCGATAATTCCCATTTTTTTTCCATCCTGCTCTCGGATGCGGCGCAGGAGCTCGGCATGGAAAATTTCCGGGCCACGAAGTTCGGCAACATTCAAAAAAGCATCATCCGCGCGCGGAACAAGAAAGAAACCGCCCAGTTACGGCGAAACCGGCTGCCGCCCCCGCTACCGCCGCTTGAGCCGGCAGGATGGCTGGAGCTGAAGCGGATGGCGCAATGCGAAAGAGATCCGGAGAAGTTCGCGCGCATCATAGACCGGATGAACCTGCTCCTCCGGGCGAATGAATCCCGCGAGGCGGAAATACACCCTATCTCCACGAGTTGACGCCCGGTCAACTCTCAGTTGTCTTGGAGATCGCCAGCGAAGGTGGATCGCTCGCCGCGAAAGCACTAGCATTCCAGCAAAACTCCGGGCGGTAGTTAAAGCGTTGCGGAGAAGTATGCACCCGAGAAGTCAAGAAGTATGGCAGCCAGAAGTCCCCGCCTCATAGATATTCGCCAGCTCGGCCCCAACCGCGAACGCGAGATTTCCGGCGTCTGCTCCGTCTGCGATGCCGTTCTGCTCGCCCGGCTCAAGCAAGAAGAAGGCGCGCCGTTGCCCGAGCAGCTCCACGCCAGGCTGGCGCGGCTTTTCGAATCCCACATTCAGAAAGAGCACCAGAGTTAAATTGCGTCGCTCTCGCTCTCATGCCATCACATCCAGCAGATTTCCGGTTTCTTTCTCCAGATGCGGTCCCGTAGCATTTTCCTCGCTGGTTTGCCCAGGCAGCGCTTTTGTCCCCGAATCCTGCCCGGCGCTCTGCGCCTTCGTCACCTGCTGGCTGTCCTGCACCATGCGCAGAAACGCCTGTTGCGCCCCCGGCAGGTCGCCGGAATCGAGCGCGCTCTGCAGCGCCTGCATGTCCGCGCGCAAAGTAGCTTGCGGGTTCAGCGCCGGGCTGGGCCGCACCCCGTTGATCGGCGGCCTCAGGTTCTGAATGTCCTGCCTTACCCGGGTCAGCGCCTTCTGCGTCTGCTCCAGATTTCCCGCCGACAAAGCCGCCTGCAGGTTGTTCAGCGACTGCCTCATCCCGCTGTATTGCTGTTGTGCCGAATCCCGCGCCTGCGCAACCGCGCTCACCGCCGTCACTGCCATGGCCGCACCCCCCGATCGCCCACGGTCCGCGGAAGTTCATGTCCGCTTTCCCGTCTGGGCCCGTACTTAAGGACAGCGGCATCCGGCGCGATTTCTTGAGCGTTGCTCGGCCTTATTCGCGCCCCTTAGTGACCCGCGATGGTTACCTCCGTGGCGTGCCGGCACACCGCCTTTCGCAGGTTGCCCCACTTTTGGCGCCTTTCGAAAGACGGGAACGGGGGTGCCGCACGCAGGGACAGCCGCCCTCGGCTGCCCGGCAACCTGACGAACGGGCGCGCCACGCACCGCAGAATGCCGATATGCCAAAGTGTTCCACGTGGAACATAGTGTGCTGACAGAATTGTATAGACAGCTAAAGTGCTGAGCTGACGCGAACTGCAGGCGGCGAAAAACTAGGGTTCCGCTTTTTCTTCAGAAATGCCTGCAGATGTGGCGCGGGCGCCCCCGCCCGCGATACCACGATCCCCGAACGCTGGGTCCTGTGTCAGGCAGGGCTTCAGCCGTGCCGCCCACATTCCTTTTTGTCATGCTGAGCGCAGCGAAGGATCCCTGCGGGCTGCCTTTCGCGCTTTTCGAGAGCTGGGAACGGGTGCCCCTCCCGGCCGCGTTTCCGCGACCAGGATAGGGCACCTCGCCACCTGCCGCCGGCCGCGTGGGGACAGCCACATTCGGCTGTCCGGCCGGCCGCAGTCTGGGTGAGGCACGCCCGAGCCTCGCGCCTCAAAAACCTGGTTCGGCCCACCTCACTTACGCTCACCACCTATGTAGGGACAGCCCCTGCTGTACTTCCCGCCCGGCTCAATCACCTGAGATCATTCGTGATCAAACTGCCGGCACACATCCGGATTGACGCCCGTCCCGCGATAATCCAGATCGCCCTGGACCTCGTGCTTGTACTTCACCAGCACGTCAGCACACACGGTTCGGTGCGTTTCAAGATTGCCGCCGCAATGGAAACTGGCCGCGTTGCTGATATCACCGCTTCCGTTGTAGATCGCGGTTTGCGGATACGGGCACAACGGACGCGTGAGCGCCGGTGTTACGCCGGTCGCGGTTGCGCCGACAATCTGGTTTGGCGCAATGCCCTTCTCCACCCAATTGATCAGGGCCTGGAAGTCGGCCCCATTTTGCGGCCAGGGTCCGGTGTCATCGCTGCCGCAATGACCGACACCCGGCGCGCGGAACAAGCGATAGAAGCGCTGCAGATTCCTGAAGTCGGGACGATCGTCGCCGCTGTAACGCGCCGCCATCTCCCGGTAGTAATTGATCACTCCGCGGGGAAAGATCAGTTGATCGTTGCCTCCAACAGAGGTAATCATTTTTCCCCCGTGCGCCTTGAAGCCATCGAGCGGACCAAACGTGTCGGTCACGTCCGCGATGTTGCGCGAGCCGTCCTGCGCAATTTGCGGATAGCCGGCTTCATCAACCGTCTGCCAGTTGAAGTTCACATTGTGCTCGTCCCATTCGAATTGGATGACCCCAAGGAAAAATGGCACGGAACCGTCGAGGCCGAAGCCCGGGAACGGGCCCGGCATGTCGGTGCCTCGGTCCAATCCGAACCAGATCTTCTCGTGCTTTTCGTTGCGCGGTCCGTCCCAGATTTGATCAATGGCCTCGGCCTCCTGCTCGGTCAGGCAGTTGGTGGCCGGCGCGCTGGGCTTGCCGCAGATGTTGGCTCGGGCGCTGAAATGGCAGGTGCGTGGATCGTCAATGATGCCGTCCACCACCCCGTCGTTCGCGTCGCAGGCGGCTATTGCTGAGGCTCGAGCCTGATTGAGCTTGTCGCTCGTGATTGGGCCGCCGGTCAAGTCCAGCATCGCAATCTGGCCCCACATCTGCGCCGTCTGAAATCTGGTCCAGTACATCGCGGGCGCATCGGCCAGAATGCCGTCCAGCTCGTTGGGGAGCTCCTGCGCCAGCAGCAGGCCTTGCCTGCCGCCGGTCGAGCAACCGTTCCAATAGTTGTACTCGGGGCGCTTGTGGTAATAAGCGCGGGCAATGAACTTGGACCACAAAACCTGCTGCTTGATGGCGTTGCGGATGAAATCCTCGATGAATTGGTAGTTGTAGGTGCCGTCAGGGTTCACCCCGGGAGTGCAATCTCCTCCGGAGTGGCCAAGATCAGTGCCCGAGCCGACATAACCCGTGTCCACCGCCGGAGTCACCACCAGATTGCCGGTGCAGCCGCCGCCCCCCAGTCCTTGGGTCCTGCCGTTCCACGCGCCCTGCACCCCGCCGGTTCCGCCATCCACCTCGCTCAACGGCAGGCCCACCACGATGTTGATGTTCTGGTTGGGATTGGTGCCGTAAAGCAGGTTGACCTGGCAGTACGACACATCGCTCCCGGAGGCGGGAACCACGGCGCTGGTGACGGACTTAATCGTGGGGTTGTTGACGATGCCGTTTGCGGGGTCGGTCGCCAGCGCCGCGCACGTCGGCGCACTGGCGCCGGCGGACGCCGGAAGAACCATAATCGCCGAGAAGGCGAGTGCTGCGATCGAAGTCGCCAGCGGGCGGAACATCCGAAGAGTCTTCATGCCTTTCTCCTTTCGCCGTGCGGTGCTGCGGGCCCCCGGGTGCAGCGGGGCGAGAGAAGCGGCGCCCTGCCGAAATCGCAGTTGCCGCACCACGCTTTGAACGGCGACCCACACGGTGACGGCTGAAGCTCCCCGCGAAGAGCTAACACGGAAACCTGCGGGTTCGTATCCTGGGCTTCGTACACTGGGCGCCCGGCAAACCGGCCGCCGGGCTATCTTGAGCAGCAATGAACGCGGAGAGGATGGTGCCAAATTGAAAAACTGTCCAATACATCTTTGGTCACAACCGATACTCCTTGAATATCGGCTCCCGGGCGATCGGGCCGCCCAGCGCGGGAACTCATCGTTGCCGAAGCGGCAACTCGTCCTTGCCCAAGCGGCCCCGATGTAAAATGCCCACCGTGGAGCTGCGTCACATTCGATACTTCATTGCCGTGGCCGAGCACCTGAACTTTCACACCGCGGCGCAGCAGCTGCACATCGCGCAGCCGCCTTTGAGCCGCCAGATACGGCAGCTCGAGGAAACCCTGGGGGTTCAACTCTTCGCCCGCGATAAAGGGCGCGTCAAGCTCACCAAAGCCGGCCATTCCTTTCTTAAAGAGGCCAGAAAGTTAATGGTGCAGGCGGACCACGCCGTGGAAGCCGCCCGTCAGGCCCAGCGCGGCGATCCGGAAATCATTAAAGTGGGCATCGCCTCCGGTCTCGGCGGTCTCGTCGGACAGGTGGTTTTGGAATTCAGGAAGCGCCGGCCCGCCATCGAGATTGAGTGCCGGGACATTTTTTCCAGCTTCCAGAATGAGGCGCTGCACCGGCGCGAGATTGACGTTGGCTTCATGCGCCCGCCCATTGATCAAATGGCTCTTGATTGCGAACTGCTTTACGAAGAGGGCTTCGTGGTGCTGCTGCCCAAGTTCCATCGCCTGGCCAATCGCCGGGCTCTGCGCATGCGCGATATTGCCGGCGAGCCGTTAATGGTTTTCAGCCGGAATTATTCCAATACCTTGTACGACAAGATTTTGGGTCTTTACAGCCGGCACGGCCTCACGCCGCGCCTGCTCATCACCAACATGGAGCCGCACGACGAAGCCGGCGCTGTCACCGTTGCATCGGGCAAAGCGATTTTCATGGGTGCCGGGGCCTTTGTAAACCGCTCCCTCGCCGGGCTTGACCTGGTTTCGGTCCGCTTGAATGAACCCGAAGCCAAAATTGAAGTTTATGCCGCCTGGAGACGAGACGATGCTTCCTCGGCGGTGCATGAATTCCTCGACTGCGCCCGGTCCATCCTGCCCCGGCTGAAGCGCGAATCTCGTGGCGGCCGTGCTCGCTTGCGCTCGCCCCAGGTTCTCCCTTTTCCGCGCGGGGAAAGCCGCCCCCGTCGCGAGTGCCCCACCTTTCGCATTTTTCCAAAGGTGGGATCAGAGCGACGTCTCACGTAGGCTGTGGCGCGGGCGCCCCCGCCCGCGCGCTGACACCTGTCCTCAGCAATCTTTGCCAATGATTGACAACCCGGCCGTCGTGCCCCGTGATATCTGGTATGTGCTCCCGGTTGAAGCCTGCATGCCCTCACCCATGCTGCGCTTCTATCCTGACGGCGCCCGCTGTGCCCGCTTCGAGCAGTACCGCGAGGCCTGGCACCTGCTGCGCGCCCGACCCGAACCGCACGCAGCACCCTTTGGCGGACAAGAATGTCCGCCCCACACCACAACAAAGGGCCGCCCAAAGGGCGGCCCTGATTCTGAGAACTGAGAACTGTGAACTGTGAACTGAGAAAACCTAATCCCCCGCTACCGGCTCCGCCACTTCGGGCTTCGCTGCGGAAGCAATATCGTGGAGGTTCGAATGTCCATTGCCGGGTTTCGCCAGCGCGCCCAGCGGAATGAATCCGTTTTCCGACTGCACCGGCTTTTCCTTAAGCACGACTTCGCGGTACAGCGCCGCCATACGGGCGTTGTAAGCCTCGTCGTTCTTTTGAGGACCGCGCTCCCCGGCTTTCGCATCCCTCGCCCGCATCTTCTCTTCGCGCGAATTCTTGGCGATGCCCAGCTTGTCCAGGTCGTGCTGCTCTTCGGTGGTCACGATGCCATCACGCAGCAGCAGGCCGTGCGTTGTGTTTTCCATCTTCACGTTCTTGCCGCCGGCAAAAATTTCGTGGCGTCCGTGCTCTTCGTACCATTTGGTGAGAGTGGCCGTCATGTGCATCTTCTCGATGATGTTGCGCCAGCCCACGCCAGTGTTGTAGGCGCAGAAGGAAATCTCGCCTTCCTGCGTGGCGTAGGGAATGATGCACTGCTCCGTGCGCCGGAAGTCGTAGTTGAACAGGTCCTGGAACCACATGCCGGCGATGAACAAAAAGTTCCAGCGGTCCTTGCGCCGCTTCATCACGTCGTCAATGGTGCGCTCGGGGCCGACTTTCCCGTAGTTGCGTCCGGTGACGTTGTAGTTCTTATCGAACTTCTGCAGCAGATCCATCAGCTTGAAGTGCGTCGGAGCCTGGAAGGGATCGTAGTTCTTCATCAGGCACAACGCCATGCCGAATCCGGTAAGAAATTTTCCGCGCGCCGCGTCATTCACTTTGGCAATGTCTTTGGCCAGCTGATCGCCGTGCAGAAACGCCGTCACCGGCACGGCTTCCTTGGTCTCCTTGTCAATCATGACCGCCATGCCCGTCCCGCAATTCGGGTGACAACCGCAGGAGAGCTGGCCCCAGTTGTTGTTGGCGTCGTTGGCGTGCATGAGGTCGGCCCAGTCACTGAAGGTGCTCATGAAAGAAATGGGGAACCAGTCGCGCGCAGGCTCACCGAGGCCGGTTTGCGATTTCACGTCATGGGCAAGGTGCGAAAGCGTGTAGCGCTGGGCCTGGCGGCGCTCGTCGGTGACGGCTTCGTCGCGGCCGGTGAAGCTGACCGGCTGGAATGAAAGGAAGCCGATCTTCTTGGGATTATCCAGCGCGAACTGAATGATGCGGCCGACCTGCTCGTTGTTGATGCCGTTGACAATTGTGACCACAGGAACAATTTCGCAGCCAGCGCGGTGCAGGTGGTCTATAGCTTTAAGCTTTACATCGAACAGATTGCCGACTTTGCGGTGGGCGTTGGCGGCGTTGCCGATGCCGTCAAACTGCAGGTACGCGTAGCGCATGCCGGCCTCCACCGCCTGCTGCGCGAACTCAAAGCTCTTGGCGAATTCAATTCCATTGGTCGCGGCCTGCACTGAGTTGTAGCCGACTTGGCGGGCATAACGCACCGCATCCAAAAAGTACGGCGAAAGTGTCGGCTCGCCGCCCGAAAACTGCACGCTCATCTGCCGGCGCGGCTTGATGGTGATGGCGTTATCCAGCATCTGCTTGATTTCTTCCCACGTAAGCTCGTGGACGAAGCCCACCTGATTGGCGTCCATGAAGCAGGGGTCGCACATCATGTTGCAGCGGTTGGTGAGGTCAATGGTGAGGACCGAACCGCGGCCGTACTTCACCGTGCTCGAGCCGTGGTGGTGCAGCTTTTCGTCGCTGTGGGCGCGAATGTCGCGGCCGGGGAAAACTTCCTCGAGGTGCTGGGAAAATTCGGTGTCAATGGACATCACGTCTTCAAACAGGCCGTGCTTGGGGCACTGCTTGACCATCATGATCTTGCCGTCTTTTTCGATGATGGTCGCTTTAATCTCGCCCACCTTCTCGTTCATCAGCACTTCATGCGGCAGGTGGCCGTCGAGAATCTGCTGACGGATTTCGGGGACGCACTTGGGGCAGAGCGAGTCGGTCGAGCGGGGCCAGCCGAGCGGCGGCTTGGACTTTTCGTAGGACTTGAGCAGCGGCTTGTCGGACCACTTGGGCGTGGGCGAAGGATTGGGCTTGATGCGGTTGAGACGATCGAAGACCACCCACACGCCTTTTGCGGCAATGGTGACTGCCTTTTCTACGTACTTGATTGGCTTGCGCATGTCCTCTCGCTTTCGAAAACCGTCGCTGGTCGTTGGCTCTTAGCAAACGGGGTTGGCCAAGGCCAAGTTCCACCTGGGAGCGCCATAGGCGCTTTATCTATTGGCTCGACCTTATCTTATTGAAGGCGCGAGGCTAAAGACACGCTGAACCCAATGAACGGGGAAAAATCGAGGTTGGGCGGTAAAATGGAGGAGCGGGCGGTAAGTGATTGAGGAAATTGGGGTTCACTGGCGTCTTGACTCTGTGCAAGCGGCGACCGGGAGGGTTGTGTTCTTTGCCGGTGTTTGGGCGGGCCGGGCGCGGAGGAGGTGCCAGGCTTCGCGGTACTGCTCGAAGCGGGCGCAACGGGCACCATCGGGATAGAAGCGCAGCATGGGCGAGGGCATGCAGGCTTCGACCGGGAGCACGTACCAGATATCGCGAGGGACGATATGGGCGACCAGGAAATCAATGTCGGCGGGGGTATAGATGGCGCGGCCTTTGCCAATGCTGTAAGCGGCGCGAACTTCGTAGGCGCGGGCGCGGGTGATTTCGGTGCATTTGACCTGCACGCGCCAAAAAAACTCAGGTGAATTTTCGGCGGGGGCGATGATGAAGTCGTAGCGCTCGCTGTCTCCCCAGGGCTTGGCGACTTTGAAGCCCAGACCGGTGGCTTTGGTAAGAAACGCGGCCTCGGAGAATTCTCCCGTGCGTTTGGTGTTCTTGCGCGGGCGGCGCTGTGGTGCGGAAGTTTTTGGTTCGTCCGCCATGAATGATTACTCCTAAGTTAACAATCGTGCAACAAAAAAGGCGCAGCTTTTGGCTGCGCCTTTTCTATTTATCCTCTATTTCTAGAATAGCAAATTGGAGGGGGAAAATGGGACATGAGGGCGAGGTTTATTTCCGGAATTGAATGAGCGAGTTGCGGGGAATCTGGCGATTTTGGGGGCTTGACAAGAATTTAGAGATTGCACAAGAAATGGTGCAATGAGGACATTCGGCTCAGGCTTCCGCTTTGATTCCGAGGGGCGGCAGCGAGCCAACAATTTTCACCGTTTCCAAGCTCACCGTGATGACCTGTCCGATAAGTCGCAGGATGTACTGGGGATCATCGGCTCGGTTGGGATCGTTGGTAATCCCGCTGCGCTTATCGGTTGAGACCTGATACTGGTCCACCACCCATTCGAGGGCGGAACGGTTGCCCAGGCGGTACTCGTAGGTTTCGGGCGGAATGCCGCTGAGGGTGAGGAATTGGTTGTAGATGAGCGAGGTTTTGTCCTTGCTCAACTTCATTTTGGTGACGCGGTAGTCGAGTCTTTCGCCGGCCTTCTCGACTTTCGTCAGCGGATATTCGGGTTGCTCTTCATAGTGGATGTGGATTTCGGCAAGCCGCTGGCCGGCTTTAACCAAGGCGCGAAGAACAGCCCTGTCACCCTGAGCGGAGTCGAAGGACCTCGTGGTTGCGCCCTTCTGGAGCGGACGTGTGGAGGCGTTCTTACCGCCGACTCTTGCGTCCGGGGACTGTGCAGAGAATTCCTCTTGACGCCTGTGCTGATCCTCAGCAAACGCGGGGTCCTTCGACTCGCGATCATTGCGCGAAGCGCT
>Ga0335081_10020659_pt1 | contig 10648 bp, 17 predicted proteins | sample Lox_Sample_35_FD_206713 | JGI IMG/M metagenome (GOLD analysis project Ga0335081, IMG submission 206713) | Soil microbial communities from Loxahatchee National Wildlife Refuge, Florida, United States - Lox_Sample_3.5 | ecosystem: Environmental > Terrestrial > Soil > Wetlands | place: USA... | reverse complement strand
CGCCGTACCATATCGACTCCGCCGCTTAATTTCCCTTTTCTGATCAGAACTTGATGCCGCTTTTCCCATTGTCCGTCAGTTGTGAATGGCGCGAATGGGAGTAATGACACTTGGTGCGTTGATAGCAACTGGAGGCGGTAAATCGGAGTTGGCCGCGACGATTTCTTCCGTGGTTCAAGAGCGCCTTCGTTTTAATTTAAGTCCAGAAACGGAAGGGAGGGTGAAAACAGCGAGGCTGGTGACTGGCTCGGCCTCCACCGATGGGGTCGTCTGGTTACGGACTGACTCGACACAACGGGGCAAATTTGGGGGGAATGCCGGTTGGGGATGGGAGGAGGTGGGAGGGGAAAGCGAGGAAGGCGGGGGGGAGGCGAGTTGCAGACCCAGTGATCAACGATTTGATCAATATCCTTCCCGATTCTTGGTGTGCGGGTGAGAGGGGAGAGAGAGGGTGGGGCGACTAGCGGATTTTGACGCAAATCCAGGCGAAGCGGGACGGGGAGCTTCCAGGGGGTTAAATACAAAAATCGCGAGTCGGGTAGATACCTTTTAGGCTCAAAGATCTCTCCGGATTAGTGACAAGGATCTTTGCTCCGTATTATTTTCGTCGCCAACGATCCTTCTGTCTATCTTCTTTTCATATTTCCCTTCTCCTTTGCCGGGTGGAGGGATTTGACTTTTTGGAAAATGAACGTGCTAAATATAATATGAGCGGAAGTGTGGTGGAGCGACGGACGCTCCCCAGTTAGGCCCGTAATATATCCCACATGATTGGGACAAGTAATTTAACCATGCTACTCCGCACTCCGAACTTTATGAACTTTACGCATGTCGATCCAACAACCTTTTGGAACCCGGTCCGCATTCCCTTCTCTTTTCGCAGACAATGTCCCAGGAAAGATACAAATGGTCCCTCACCAAAAACAAATTAATTTTTTTTATTTTTGTCATATGAAAAGTTCGATTGTCGCCTAGACAATAATTTAGCACCGTGCAAAAGAAAAACAATAATTTTATCCCGTCGCATATAGGAAAAAGTCGGAGCGAGCGCGAAATTCGTACGGTCCACGCCGTGCCGCGCTCGGATCCTTTCAAATGCGCACATGAAGACGGTATCCGTTCTCCACGTAACCCCAGAGCGGATCTCTCACGTATCGAAAAAGGTTTTGCCTGGGCATAACCCAATGCCCCTTATTTTTGCATGGTCATTTGCCAGGGGGTTGGGCCACAAAGGCCACACTATAACATGGATTAAGTGCTAATCCCCAGAACTCAAATTACGCTTGGTCTACTAATTTTAATTAATTTGATATCGCTTATGACCCATTGCATCGGGAAGCCCGGTCTTCCTCGAATGAATTTCGATACCCTTCACGACATACCTTGCAACAGACTTTCAGGGGCAAAAAGCCTCATCCGAAAGCTTTGTTGTCCCATCTCCAAAATAATCACTTCGGCAATGGGTCAGCATCACAAGGGAAAAGAAGGTTGAGTGGCAGCATGTGCTCTTCGGCCTTATGACCTCCGAGGAGTCGAAAACGGAGTCCGTGCCTTGTTATAGCCATATCCCCCGTACTTCACTTATCGGTGATCGCCAAAACGGTCTTTGCTCAGCATCCCTGCACGAACTTTAGATGGCGAGTTTCTGAGGCCTACCTTCCATGTAATTGCGCTCCCCCGATCTGTCGGCCTTGCGCGTACTTATACCAGTTTATCGCGACCTGCTGCTCTCCATCAACCCTCACTAGAATCCACGACATTGGGGAGGTGTTACTCCACAAGCTGACCCTACCGACAATGGGTAACGAATTAGGAAAGTACAACCTTGACTCCATTGACCTCGTTGCGGATAATGCAATTTTGACATCTGTGCGCAAAACTCAAATTTCCCCATCCGTGGGATTCCAAATATGGCGCCCCAGATACGCTACCACCAAATCTCTGAAACCTTGCTTCCATTAAACGTTCCCCATACCGGGAAGAGAGGCGGGCGCGCGTACATGGTCACTCGGATAAAATCTAAAATTAAAAGGTAATCATGACATATGAAGATGGGGGTAGTGGTGGGGTGTCGTACGTTTCGCGAGGACCTTCTATCCTTGGCGTGGTGAAACACAAGCGTTGTCGCCCCTTAAGTAAGGCGGGAATTGTGTGCAGCCTGCCGGTTGGGATCGCGATGACGCGACTCTGCGGCGATCACACGCTCCGACGACAGGGAAAGTTCGGAAAACGCGCGTGTGAGGGGGTCAAATGACGCAGCAGAGTCAGGGGAAGCGCAAGCCGGCCTCCCAATCTTCTTTAATATCGAGCTACTTCAAACGCATCGAGTCTCCATCCACCCAAAAGAGTCGACCAACCCCAAGTGAGGACGCACCCTCGAAAACAGCCCCGGAACCTCAGAGCCCCATTGCAGACATTGCTGATGAGGACCCCGAGTCGAATGACGCGGAACGAACGGCCAAACGGCGTCGTCTCGTCACACCGCCAATCTCCTCTGAGCCACCGCTTCCCGTCACTCCAACTGGCGCCCGCGAACGAAATGCGCTAACGGCATTGATGAATCCCAACGTCAAGGAATTTCGTCCTCCGCCTGAGTCCCCTCGAACGGCGCGGTACAAGTACACTGGTCCGTCCACAGCAAATGCCGAGGAACCGTCTACGCCTGAACAAATTGCAAAAAAGAAGAGTCTGCATGAAAAGTTTGTGGCCAAGTTGGGACGCCCGGAAAGCATGGCTCTTTTACGGCGGAAATCGCAGGGTGAGGGGCAGCCAGGTGATGAGGGGAAGGATGAAGAGTGCGGGGAGGGCGAGGAAGAAGAGGAGGAGGCCGAAGAAGTCAGCGCCGCTGCCAAAAGTCTTCGCGGGAAGTATGCTTCCACTGTTACTGCGGGAAAGAAAACTGCACCTGCGAGTAAGCAATCGACCGTGGCAAGTATCACGAAATTCACGCCTTTGGAACGGCAGTATGTGGAAATTAAGAAACAGTATCCGGATACGTTGCTCTTGATTGAAGTGGGTTATAAATTCCGTTTCTTCGGCGAAGATGCCAAGGTATTTAACACGGGACCCCATTTCGAAGCTTATTGGAGATTGCATCCAAGGAGTTGGGAATAGCGCATTTCATGAGCCACAACTTTTTCACGGCCAGCATCCCCGTGCCACGATTACATATTCATGTCAAACGGTACTAGACATTGAAGGGAGGTAATCTGACCTAGGCTTGTTACGGCCGGGCATAAAGTCGGGGTGGTTCGACAGACTGAGACGGCTGCGTTGAAAGCTGTTGGAGATAATAGAAGCGCACCGTTCGAACGAAAGCTAACGAATCTTTATACCAAAGGCACGTATATCGACGACTTTAACCTCGATGACGACTTGTCTGCAATGGCTCAGTCAACAGGGTACATTATGTGTATCGTTGAGGATCCAGGAGGAGGATCAGGGACAGATGAGAAGGTCAATATTGGCATGGTTGTAGGAACCCCACTCACCTATTTTCCTAAGGGGCTAGGCGGTTCAACCTTCCACGGGGGATGTTGTCTATGATGAATTTGAGGACGGTTTTATGAGAGGAGAATTCGAGACGAGAGCATTGCATTTACAGCCCAGTGAAATCATTATCGCAGGGGACTTGTCGAACGCAACCAAAAAAGTCCTATCCCATCTATCCATCCACACGTACCGCTCTTATATCTCACCGAGGCTAAACCCTAGCCACTCTTCAAGCGAAGCAGTTCGAACAGAATACGTCGCCCGCCCGAAAAACCTCGACACGGCCAAAAAGGTTATATCCTCCTTCTACACCTCCAACCCCACCATCTCCACAACCCTCCTCGAAAAAATCCTCTCTTTCCCTCGCTTAACACTCCTCTGCCTTTCCACCCTGTTAAACTACATAATCGACTTTGGGCTTCAAAACATCTTTAATTCTAAATACTTTACACCATTTTCGTCGAGGGCAAGTATGTTGTTGAACGGGAGCACGTTAGCCAGTTTGGAGATTTACCGGAATCAAACCGATTTTTCGGAGAAGGGGAGCTTGCTTTGGGTATTGGATCATACGAGGACCAAGTTTGGTCGGAGGATGTTGCGCAAATGGATCGGACGGCCGTTGCTTGCTAAAACGTACGTTTCTTTCTTGACATGGGAGCTGATTCGGATAGTGAGATCGAGGCGAGATTGGCGGCTGTGGAGGAAGTGAAAGAGAGTACGAATTATAAGCTGGAGGATATCGGAACGCTGCTTTCTCGTCTTCCCGACTTGGAGAAAGGTCTCGTCCGGATTCACTACGGAAGGGTATCATCCGCCACCGTACAATGGTTGACGTAGTGTACCCGACCTGAATTGCTCTCGATTCTGCAAGCTCTATCTCGCGTTGCATCGAAATTTCTACCGTTCGAGTCCTCCGAATCCGTAGGATTCAACTCTCCCATCCTCAATGCTGCACTATATTCCCTCCCTACAATCGCTACGGATATCGTCACCTTCCTCTCAACATTCAATCATAATGAGGCCGCTGCCGATAACAAATTCAACATGTTTCGTGAAGATGATCCCAAATTCGAAGCTATCCAGGAAAATAAAATGGCGATCGCAGCTATTGAGGCTGATTTAGATGAGCATCTCCTGGAAATCAGAAAGATGCTTAAGCATTCAAAGCTGGTGTATGTCACGGTTGCGGGCATCGAGGTATCCACCCTTCCCGCGGTGCTGAGTGGGACTGACTGGGCAGTATTTGGTTGAGTTGCGGAATACGGATATTGCTAGAGTGCCAAAGAATTGGGTCAAGATTAGTGGCACAAAGACCGTATCGAGATTTCATTCGCCGCAGATTACCAAGTTACTGCAGGAGCGGGAACAGCAAAAGGAGTCGCTGGCCGTTGAATGCGATCGTGCATATAGTGCTTTTCTTCGGTATCACTTGAATGCCAACGTTGCTGACAATGTCAAAGCGAGATATCTGAGAAATACGAGTTTTTCCGGGATGTCGTGCAGAATCTTGGGGTTCTCGATTGTTTGTTATCTCTGGCGGCGGTTGCGGCGTTACCTGGCTATACGAAGCCCGAGTTTGTGGATGATGGGGGGATTGAAGTAGTCGGCGCCCGTCATCCCATGGTTGAACAAATTCTTGTCGATGCTTATGTCCCTAATGATATCCAACTTGAGGCATTCCCGCGCTCCAACATCACTAATCTCAGCATGACAAAATGAGAGCGTTGATTCTTACTGGGCCTAATATGGTACCTAGGACAGACGTCCCATCTAATTTTCAGGGTGGTAAAAGTTGTTATATCCGGTCTATTGCATTGATTTCAATTATGGCCCAAATTGGTTCCTATGTTCCCTGCGACTCAGCAAAACTCACCATCATCGATGGGGTTTATACAAGGTACTTAATTAGCCGTTAATATCTCTGACACTTAGAATGGGGGCGTTCGACAACATGCTTCGAGGAGAATCAACATTCATGTACGAGATGAATGAGACGGCGGAAGTTATGAAGACAGCCACTTCCAAGAGTCTTGTTGTGCTGGATGAGATTGGTCGAGGGACCGCTACCTTCGATGGCCTAGCTATCGCTCAAGCTGTGTTGCGTTATTTCGTTGAGGATACAAAGTGTTTGACCTTGTTCGTGACGCATTACCCACAAATCCAAGAGATCGCGAATGAGAAGCCTCTCGAGGTCGGGACCTTTCACATGGGATTCATGGAGAGACAAAGTCAAGGTTTGCAGTCATTATGTCTCGGTTAACAAATAGATGGGTCTTCGGAAATCACGTTCTTATACAAATTGACGCCTGGAATTGCCCATCGATCTTACGGGTCTGCTTGTTGAAGTTGGAGTACTAATTGCAAGATTGAATGTTGCCAGTCTTGCCAATTTGCCGCCTGAAGTCATTTCCATTGCTTCCGAAAAGGCCAGAATCCTCGAGGAAGAGACCAAACATCGAGAGATGCAGAGATGGTATGTTCGTCAAGCACACAAAAACTCATATTAGGAACGAGAAAGCCAGGGATCTAGTGAAGTCGGAAGCCGTTGAAGCGGATACCTTGATTGAATTGGCTAAAAGGATAACCATGTAATTTTAATCGCAATAATTTAAAGCCTACAGTTTCCTTCGAATAATGAATAAATGTACCTAGCCCAAAGATTCCAAAAATGCCATAACCGAAAATGAAATATTACTCAAATATGCCGCTATTACCTATTATTTTTCCCGGATATCCGCAATTCTCTTAATAAACACATCCACTTTCCCCAAATCCCAAGGTCCCATCGTTAGAGTTCGTAAAACCTCATCCTGCGTCTCATACAACCGCATCTCAAAATGCAACAACACCGCCACCGCGGTACAAAGCAAAATTTTATCCCCCTCAAACACAAATATGTCCCACACTCTGGCGAGAACGTCTAATGGCATATACAGTGCGAAAAAACTCTTGAAGAATCGGTCGAGGTAGGCGGAGGGGTGGAGTTGGAGCACATCAGTGAAGTAGGCGTGTAATGGTTCGAGGTTTGTCATGAATAGCTCGTCGAATTGGGTATAATATTTATATTTCTGGGGAGTGTGTCAGAAAGAGAAGGGAAAAGAGGGGGTTACAGCCATCTCATCGCCGCTTAGAAAGGCCAGGGCCAAGGGACGATTGAGAGCATTTGCGAGCGCGATAAAGGCGTTGAAAGGATCTAGATTGACAAGGAGAGTTGCAGCGATGGCGTGTGACCCGGCAATGTAGGCGAATCCAGATCGATAAAATGAATATGCTTTTGTGAGATTGACGAGATCATTGAATAATGGACCAGCCGGTTGAAATAGTTTGAGTTCCGGTAATACTGAGGCACAGTCACGTTCAATGCGGCCGAATAGCGAAGCGACAGCATCCACGTCATCATCCTGAATTGTCTGATTAATCGCATAGTTGGCATCGGAAACCCTGGCCATTGCTTTGCGATATGTATCTTCCGTGATCATGAGAGTGTTTCCGAAACATTTTTGCCTTCATCAGGGAAAGGTCTCAGAAGAATTGTACCATATCAAACCTCGACGAGCCGAAGGGATGCCATTCCACCAAAGTGATCTTGTCCGGGGATCTCGAATACTAATCTCAGACGAGACAAACCAAATGAGGTTACGCTTTGTTCCAATTTGGGATAATGTAGCTTTGCCAGACTCTGGAGGTGTCCTCATACAACTGCTCCCGCTCCTCTTTTTCTCTCACCGCTCTCTCCTGTCTCCGAATTTCTGTCGTCAGACTTTCCATTTGGAAAGAGTCATACCCGCGTCCTCGGCCAATTGGACCATCCGGTGATACTCGGCTAGATGTCGCTTCTCCTCTGATTTATTCTTCGGTGGGAGCCAGGAAGGTCTTGTCTGAGACAGCACAGCTTCCTTTTCCTTGCTCACGGGAAGAGGATCCCACAGTGTCGAGGTCGAGGGTAAATGGGCGTGGCTACTAGCACGTCTCGACGGTTTCGGGAGTTCGGGTAAAGGTTTGACCGAAGGGTGGGACAGCGCATCTTCCGAGTGCTTTCGCCCTGGTGCCGAAAATTGTTGCAGGCTCACTTTTCCCAGTTCGCGAGTTAGCCTTTGCGATTCATTGTCCAGTTGGCTCATAGCCTCATGAAAACTTACAACCCTCCGAGAATTTATTCTTGATTCAGACGTCAGAAAGGTATCCGGGTTCCTCGCAAAATTCGACGTTGGATTAACCGCACTCTCGCTGCCGTCCGGAGTTGGTCTCTCGAGCGAAGTCGGCTGCAAATTCGAATTCTCTAGAGGAGTGGTCGTCAACTTTGACGGACTCACAGGGACATTATGAAACACAGTCTCTGGAGGAATCGAATCGTCCGAATCATAAACTATCTCGATTTCTGAACTCGTCCGTCCATGTCGAGAAATCTTCCTCATGCCTGACAAAACGCCACTATCGCCACTGGGACCCGGCACAGTTAGTCCTCTCCGTGAAGTCGGCCTTGAACTCCCGCTGCCTTCGGAGCTCTTCGTGGGACTTCCAACTATAAGTGCTCCCATCGCCGCCGCATTCCCGAAGGAACCCTGTTTCGGGGTATGTCCTTTCCACGGTTTCGCAGAATCAGCGCTGTCAAATGCCGGACGGGATTTCCTGATCCCGAGCCCAGCAAGGTCGATTGTATTGCGTTTCAAAGGAGGTTTATCGCCGTCACCGGGGTCATGCGAGCCAAGGTCGATATCCTCGAAGTCGCCAGGCTCGACGGAGGGAATATTTCCGCCTCCGCCCGACGAGGAAACCAGGCCCAGCCCACTCAAGCGTCTCGTCGCTCGGGAACTTTGGGAGATGCCCGAATCCGATATTGCCGGAGAGTGAGCAGGTCGATCTGCTGACATTACTGCACGCAAGTTCCCCCCAGGAGTCGAAGCTAAGGGACCATGGAAACAGAAAGCCGAAATGCGTTGAAACAGAGCGGATGCACTTGTTCGTTCCTGCAAATTTTGAACACGACTGACTCCAGCATCATCAGACAGAGGCACGAAAGCATCGACAACAAATGGAAATACGGAGATGTCTTCAAGACCTACAAATCACTTGCCCTCTCGTACAAAGAAGACACTACGAACAAACGAAGAAAGGAAAATAGAGCTAGTCTGTCCAACACTTCCCCTCGTGACATAAGTAAACGTTGACTAACTAACTGCAACGTAAGACTTGCGTCTCCACCCCCACGCGAAAATAAAAGAAACAGAAGGCACTATGTATGCAGTTTGATTTTACTAATCCCTGCTGATCATCCCATGGGAGACAGTACTGACGCCAGTTGCCGCCCCCTTTTAAAGGTTTCTCTGTCGATTTTACGCGGCTGGAGCATCCTCATCTTCATCCTCGTCTTCATAACCGTGTTCAAACAAATAATTCGCCGCAATCTCCTCGTTTTTGTCACACGCGATATAGGCTTGAATAGCCATGTGTCGAGGAAATCCCAAAGCCTCCAACTACTCAAGTCAGCCTCCACCTCACCAGCAGCCGGATAGTGTCATGGGAATTACCCGTCCAATAGCCTCTCGTTCTTCCGGCGTAACTTGAATTGCATTAGGGGGTAACCCACCCTCCCCGGACTCCTCCGCCAACAAGTGCAAAAAGCCTTCTGGATTTTGATTAATCAAGGCCGCAAGCTGCGGATTCCCTTGCGCAATATTCTGAATGATGGGTTCGAGGAGCTGAGGATTTGACTGCACGAGATTTCGCAATTGTATGAATTGGGGATTTTCACGTAGCGCCTCGAGACTTGCTGGTGCTCCGCCTGCTGCCACGGCTCCTGCGGCGCCGGCACCGCCGGCTCGTCCCAAGGCGGCGGGAGCGGGTTGAGCACGGGTTTGAGGTTGTTGTCCTGCGACGCCGTGTCGTTGCTGGGCTGCGCGGGCTGCTGCTTCGAAGAGGTTGATTGGCCCGCCTGCTGTTGAAGGGGGGCTTGTTGCGGGTGCTGGTTGTGCAGCGGTGGGTGGTGCGGACTGAGTCGGTTGCTGAGCGGCTGGTGGGGGTTGCGTCGCTGGAGGGGGACCACCCTGTTGGGCCCCTGCTGATCGTGGACCAAATTCTTGCTGAAGATGAGCTGGAATGCCCTGTCTATCAACTTTCTGAAGTACAAAGCGAGGTACATCCATGAGATATTCAACTGCTCTATCTGGATTGTTGAACGCAGCTCTCATTGCCCGCTCAACATCATGCCTGTCAAACCCCATGTTCATTAATTCCTGAATAGCGCCTTCGCGTGCCGCCCCAACGCTGAAGGCATTGGGGTCATTGAATGCCGCTGGTCCGACTGCAGCTGGGGCCGCAGCGGGTTGTGGGGCAGGTGGGGTCGATGTGGCGACATGCGTGGCAGGTGTCACTGGGAACGGCACGGCACCAGGCTGTGGGGCAGGAGGCATCGCAACAGGAGCGGGCGAGGAGGTTGTCGGTGTTGGGGTCGATGGCGCACGGACGGGCGTTGACGGTGCTGGCTTGGGCTACCAAACTAAGTCAGACATTGTTCTTTTGACAGAGTGGACGGGGGTGCAGACCTTCTTGACCATGCAGACTACGAAGTCTTTCTCTTGGATTTTGTAGGACTCAACAGTTTGATCATCTTGCAAGATCTTGCCTGTTTTCACTGATGAGCAAAGTCTGAAGGTATTGTCAATATTTTATGATACCAGAGTAAATCAATTTTTGGGCCTCGACGTCATGTTTCTCCGTCTCTTGGATCTTTTGCTTCACTTCCAAGATCTACACCAACAAGATCAGTCGATGGTACCAAGACAGAGGAGCATCTGGGGCCGGTACGGTGGCGCTTGGGTCTACTTCGATGAAAAACTTTTTCTGCTGGAGGTCCTTGATGGTGAGCTTCATGGCGATACAACGTGGCGAGCAGCCCGATGACAAGGCGGAAGGGAGGGCAAAGCGCTGTGCGCTGGTTGGCTCTGCTGGCAAAAGGGGGAACGAAGGTGCGAGAAGGACACACGGCAAGAAAATGGTTCCTGGTCAATTTGCTGGAGGCCCTGGTTGCGTAAGCCCGTCTGCTCACCAGTGATCCGAATCGTAGACGTCTAGTCGCTTAGACCCTAAATTTTAGACGGTCTAAAGTCTAGACAGCAGGCTGCTACGTCTTTAGACCAAACTAGAGTCTGAATTTCAG
>Ga0335081_10020657_pt1 | contig 10650 bp, 8 predicted proteins | sample Lox_Sample_35_FD_206713 | JGI IMG/M metagenome (GOLD analysis project Ga0335081, IMG submission 206713) | Soil microbial communities from Loxahatchee National Wildlife Refuge, Florida, United States - Lox_Sample_3.5 | ecosystem: Environmental > Terrestrial > Soil > Wetlands | place: USA: Florida... | reverse complement strand
ATCAGCGTGATTTCTTCATAAACATCTTTTTCCATCTCCTTCGGATCTGCGTGCAGGACTTCTTCAAGCAGGCCTTTCAATTGCTGGTCGATTCCCTCGGCCGGTTCCGAAAGGATGCCGTCAAAACCCGAAATCACCTTGATCAGAACAACATAGAATAGGTTCCCTGGCTTGAGTTCTTTTCCACATCTAAAACAATATCTTTTTTCCATCGGTTCCTCGTTAGATTCTCATCGGTTTACGAATGCCCGCCGAACACCTGAAATTGGATGAAATCCTCTTTCAATATCTCGCTCTTCTTCCAGGCTTCTATCTCTTTCAAGGCCCGTTTTGCAAAAAGAAGCCGTCTCCCCCTTCTTCTGCTCTTCTCCGTCAAAGGAGGAAGCAGGCCAAAGTTCACGTTCATAGGTTGAAACGGAATCGCCTGGGATTGCGTGATGTAGTGAACCAATGCCCCCATGGCGGTTGCAGGTGGGGGAACAGCGGCCGGCAACCCCTTTGCATATCGATGGGCATTGATTCCGCACAGCAGCCCCATCGCTGTCGACTCCACGTATCCTTCCACTCCTGTCATCTGCCCGGCGAAAAAGAGGTTCGGATGGGTCTTTAACTGGAGGGATTCCTTCAACAGGCGCGGAGAATCGATAAAGGTGTTGAGATGGATGGAACCCAGCCGGGCGAATTCGGCCTTCTCTAACCCGGGAATGATCCGAAATACCTTCTTCTGTTCCTCATGCTTCAATCGAGTTTGAAATCCCACCAGGTTGAAAAGTGTTTGAAAGCGGTCCTCCTGCCTCAACTGGACGACGGCAAAGGGCTGCTTTCCCGTCTTCGGATCGACGAGGCCCACCGGCTTGAGGGGCCCAAATGCGAGGGTCTCTCTTCCCCGCTCCGCCATCTCCTCAATAGGAAGGCATCCCTCAAAAAAATACCTCTTTTCGAACGGGTGGATTTCCGCTTTCTCTGCTTGATTCAGCGCGTCTACAAATCGGTCATACGTCTCCCGATCCATCGGGCAATTCACATAATCCTCTCCCCCTTTTCCATACCGTGAGGATTTGAAGGCATGCTGAAAGTTAATCGAATCCGAGACCACAATGGGTGAAATCGCGTCAAAGAAAAAAAGATGACGGGTTCCTGTGAGGTTCCGTATCTCCTTGTTCAAGCTCTCCGAGGTAAGAGGTCCGCTGGCGATCACTGTAATCTGGTCGTGGGGAATCGCCGAGACCTCTTCCCGGATCACCTTCACGTTTTCCATATTCTCTAAAGTTTGGGTGATCTGTTTGGAAAAGACTTCCCGATCTACGGCCAGGGAATCACCTGCCGGCACCCTTGTCTCCTTCGCCACTTTCAGGATGAAAGAGCCCAATTGATTCATCTCTTCCTTCAGAACCCCCGAAGCGTTTTCCAAGGATTCAGACTTCAAAGAATTGCTGCAAACCAGCTCCGCGAAAAAGGGAGACTTGTGGGCAGGAGAAAAGACCCCCGGTTTCATCTCATACAGAAGGACTCTCCCTCCCCTCTGAGCGATCTGCCAGGCCGCTTCACATCCCGCCAAACCTGCGCCGATGACGACAATGGGTTCCACGATCTTATTTTATTGGGTCACCCATGAATTTGCAAAATAAATTCCAATATTTTATCGGCCACCCACGGTCCACTCCAAATGGCCTTCCTTCCCCATAAAACTTCTTTTTCCTCGGTAAACCGTGCCTGGAGGAAAGGATGATACAAAAGTGCTTTGAATTCTTCCCACACTGAGGACGGAAATGGCCGACTTCTCGGGACCGGGAGATGGAAATCTCAAAGGAAAATATCGCACATCGCGACGGGCTTTGGAGGCGAAAAACTCCTCAGGGATCATCGTGGCGATGGTAGGTTCCGTCCTTGTATCCTCTGGCTCAAAGGAGACCAAGAAGGGTTAAAGGAAGTCTATTGCGCCAGACCAGCCATTCAGTGCAGGCAATCTTAAAATAGACCCATCCCCTTTTGCTCCCCTGCTATTTCTTGATGCGCTCAAAGCAGATGACTCCGCTTGTACCCACTCTGTTCCCTGTAGTGAATTCAGATATATAGAATACTTGCCAACCGTCATACGTTTGAAATATTTTCTTCAGCTCACCGGCGTCTCTCATATCACAAGGTTCACATCGCGTCTGTACATCACCACCTTCCAGTCTTGACTGGCGAAGATTTGAAGTGATATTCGCACCAGAACAGCCCAACACGGCAACACATAACAACGAGACGACAATCAGTAACCTCTTCATTTTCTTCTCCTCCTTTGAATTAGTCCAGCCACCGATTTTCTGGAATGACCCATCATATTCTGTATGAGGCATATTAGCGGAAGGATTGAGGTTCGTCAACGGGAATTATTAATGACGAAGTAATCCCATGAGGGGCGAGACTGCTATAAGCTTGACAGGGCACTTCGCCGGATTGGCACGCCTTCGGACATCTAACGATTCTCTACGAATTTAGGATGCGGACGGTGGGTCCTCGAATCTGATTTTCTTAGGGCAACTTGATTCTGAGGTCTGAGGGTCTGGAGTCAGATGTCTAAATTGCTCTATTCTGAAGTGCGGTATCCGCATTCTTTGTTGGGGCATCGCTTAGTGACGCCGCCCTTCCCCTGCTTCTCAAGCAGGTAGGAATTCCCACACTCGGGACATTTCTCCGGAATGGGTTTGTCCCATAGGGCAAACGTGCAATTTGGATAATTGGCGCAGCCGTAAAAGGTTCTCCCCTTACGGGTTTTTCTTTCTACGATCACTCCGCCACACCCTTCCTGTGGACACTGGACGCCTGTATCGACAGATCGGGTGAATTTGCAGGTCGGGTAATTCGAGCAGGCCAGGAACCTCCCGAATTTTCCGTTCTTGATCACCATCGGGCTTCCGCATTTTTCACACTTGGCGTCGGTCTCCACCTGGTTTTCGCCGTTTCCTTCCACCTCTCGTGTGTACCGGCATTCGGGATAGCTCGAACAGGCCAGGAAATACCCTCTCTTTCCCCAACGCTTCACCATCTTTGACCCACATCGTTCGCAGACGGCATCCGTGGGGATGAGCTCTCGCTTCACATCTCTCATGGAGACTTTGGCCATTTCCAAATCTTTCTCGAAAGGAAGATAAAAGGCCTTCAAAGTCTCCACCCAATCCTTGTCGCCTTCTTCAATATGATCCAGGTTTTCTTCCATCTGTGCAGTGAACTCGACATCGAAGATGTCGGGGAAATTGACGACGAGGAGGTCATTCACCAAACACCCTAATTCCGTCGGGAAGAACTTTCCTTTTTCCAAACGAACGTACTCTTTTTCTTTAATCGTCGCCAGAATGGCCGCATACGTCGACGGCCTTCCAATCCCATTCTCTTCCAGTTCCTTAATCAATGTCGCTTCAGAAAATCGGTAAGGGGGCTGCGTAAAGTGCTGTCTGGGCGTCAGGCCTAGCAACTCCAGAACTTCTCCCTCCGAGAGAGAAGGAAGTTTCTTTTCTCCGTTGCCATTCTCTTGGTTATCCTCCCCTTCCACATAGAGAATCATGAAACCCTGGAAGACAGGAACCGTGCCGACGGCGGTAAACAGGCCATCGCCCGCTTTGATCTCAACGGTGGTTTGGAGAAAGTCTGCGGAAGGCATCTGGGAAGACACGAATCGGTCCCAAATCAATTTGTAAAGGGCCCATTGATCTTTATCCAAATAGGACTTCACCTTGTCGGGTTCAAATTCAATCGAGGTGGGCCGGATCGCCTCATGCGCCTCCTGGGCTCCCCTGCGGCTTTTGTAGACATTCGGCTTCGGAGGAAGGTAAGCATCCCCAAACTGATTCTTAATCCATCCCCTGACCTGTTGAATCGCCTCCTCAGACACCCTGACCGAGTCGGTTCTCATGTAAGTAATCAGCCCAACCGAACCGACTGGGCCGAGGTCCACACCTTCGTATAGTTTTTGGGCAATCCACATGGTCTTCTTAGCAGGGAAGGAATGTTTCCGATAGGCTTCTTGTTGAAGCCGGCTGGTGATAAAGGGAGGGGAGGGATGGCGTTGTTTTTCTTGTTGAACAATCTTTGAAACAGAATAGGGAACGGTCTCCAGGGCCTTCCGAATGGCCAGGGCTTCTGCTTCGTTGGCCACCTTCACCTTTTTCCCTTTCCATTTCGCCAATTTTGCATCGAAAGAAACAGGTGACTCTTTTCCCTTTAACGTTGCGGTCAGGCTCCAATACTCTTCTGGTACGAAGTCTTTAATCTCCCTCTCCCGCTCGCAGACGATTCGAACGGCGACCGATTGGACCCGACCCGCACTCAGACCTCGCCGGACCTTTTCCCAGAGAATGGGGCTTACCTGGTAACCCACCAGCCTGTCCAAGATGCGCCTCGCCTGTTGAGCCTCATACTTGGATTGCTGCAATTTCCCCGGGTGGTGAATGGCGTCGAGAACCGCCTTTTTCGTTATCTCATTAAAGAGAACCCGATAGACATTCTTGTCTCCGTTTCCAATCTCTTCGGCGATGTGCCAGGCAATGGCCTCCCCCTCGCGATCCGGATCTGGGCCGAGGTAAATATTCTTTACCCCTTTGCTCGCCTTCTTCAACTCGCGGATGACTTTGGCTTTTCCTGTAATGGTGACATATTGGGGTTGAAAATCTTTTTGCAGGTCCACCCCCAACTCACCCTCCGGAAGGTCCTTAATATGACCTACCGAAGCCTTGATGACGAAGTCTTCCCCTAAAAACTTTTGGAGGGTTTTTACCTTAGCGGGAGATTCTACGACGATCAGACTTTTCGACATTTCGTTTCGCTCCGATGATTCAAGTAAGATGATCCGCGCCTAGCCTAGCCCGAGTCTATCATTTTAAAACATTCTTCCTCAGCATTCACTACCCTTCTCCGATCTTCTTACTGAAACACTTTCCCGGCCACTGGGAGATCAACCCGTTTAATTCCAGATTTAACAGGAGACTGGAGACTTTCCCCGGGTCCAGCCGGCTTTCTCGGATGATCGCATCGATATGTAACGGCGTGTCGCCGAGGAGGTTATAGAGGACTTTTTCCTCTGCTCCGAGATCAGGGCCCCGGGGTTCTGACCTTTGGACCGTTTCCCTCTCCCTTCTCCACTGAGGCAATATCTCATCGAGGATGTCCTCGCTGGACTCCACCAGTTTCGCCCCCTCTTTGATCAGTTGATTTGTTCCGCGACTGCCCTCGGCCCCCACATTTCCCGGAACAGCAAACACCTCTCTCCCCTGCTCTAAGGCGTATCCGGCGGTGATCAGGGATCCGCTTCCGGTGCTGGCCTGAACAATGACTACCCCGATCGAAAGGCCGCTGATGATTCGGTTTCGCCTCGGGAAATGTCCCCCTTCGGGAGGTGATCCCATGGGAAACTCGGAAAGGGCGGCGCCATGCTCGACGATTTGATAAAAGAGATTGCGGTTCTCGGAAGGGTAGATGACGTCGATGCCGCAGCCCAGGACCGCGACCGTTCTCCCTCCGCCCTGGAGCGCCCCTTGGTGAGCCATCGCGTCGATGCCTCTCGCCATCCCGCTGATAATCGTAATTCCATGACGGGCAAGATCATGGCCTATCTTTTCCGTAAACCATCTTCCGTAAGGAGAAGTTTTTCGACTCCCGACAATGGCAATAGCCAGTTCATCCTCTTCTCTTAGTTCTCCCATGACATAAAGCAAGGCTGGAGGGTCGTATATGTCTTTCAAACGCTTCGGGTACGCCTCATCCTTTAGCGTCATAATCTTTCCTCCTGCTTTCTCCAATAAAGACAACTCCCTCTTCACCGCATTTTCCAACGGGCCTTTCTGAATTTCTCTAGTGACCTTCTCTCCCAACCCTTCAATTCTCAACAGATCCTTTTGGGAAGCACGAAAGACCGCTTCTGGCGTCTTGAATCGGTCTAAGAGCCGCTTGATGAGGATGCTCCCAAGCCCCGGGGTAAGGCTTAAAGCCAACCAATAGAAGATGTCTTCGGCCATCGAAGTCCTCGATTGAACCTTTCAACTTATAGACTCAAGGCGATGAGTTTTTTCAGTTTTTTCAAATGGCCTGTAGAACCAAAGGTCGGAGCTTGTTCAGGGTTCGTCTTGAACCGCCCTTCCATGCCGCTCTCAAAGCGGTGGTCTCAGGCATTCGAACGGGTGAGAAAGTCTTCTTTTGTTCGGAACTGGGTCAGGTTACAAAAAAAGGCTGTGGAGATAAAGGAGACCTCCAAAGCCTGGATGAAAATCCCAATCACGCCCCCCTGTCCGCCAAATGCAGGCACGCGGGAATTCTAGTTCCCTTACGAGGATGGTGCCGGAAACCTTGCCTGGGCCAAGCCGGCTCTCGCCCGTCAGGGAACTTGTTCAGCGAGCACGTCGGCAGGCGAAAGCAGATTGGGTTTCATGCCCATGGCATCATCCTCCGGTTATTTGTCCGGGAAGCCCTCCATCTTCTCCTTGGAATAGGGTTGGACATAGTCTCCTACCATAACGACGTCGAAGGATTCGATCACCCTCGCGGTAAAGTAGCTGCCGTGTTGGTCGATGAGCTGAATGTTCCCGATGATGTTGTATTTTCTTCCAACCTTTTTTTCAGTAACCGGATGTCTTATCTCTTCCGCAGCGCGAAAGACAGTATACTTATTCCCAATCGAAACAGATTCTGAGGTCTTTAAGGCCAGGTAGATGATATCACCTTCCGCCATCAGGTTCTTGCCTTCCCTGCCCTCTAACACGATCCCAATCCCTCGATACTCAAGATCGCTCATGAACCCGCCAGAGCGAATTTCACGAAAGTAGACGGGCTTCTTGGCTTCGGCGGGAGCAGGACTAACCTCAGGTCCTGTTCCGGCAACCTCCTCTCGCTTCTTCTCTACTGGAGGAGACGCAGGGGACTCTGTCCTCGCAACCTCAGATGCCTTAGCGTCGGGTGTTTTACTCTCTGCTTCTTTGGCTGGTTCCGCAGCCTTCTCTCCGACGACTTTCTGAGGTTCCTCTTTCTTTGCCGGCTCAGCGGACGGAGGTTCTTCTTTCTTGGCTTGTTCCTCCTTCCTCGTTGGCTCCAAGGAAGTCAGCTGGACCTGGTTTCCGGGGTAGATCCAATGAGGATTAGTGATATAAGGATTTCTCTCCCACAATTTCGGCCAGAGGAAGGGATCCTTGAGAAACTTAGATGAAATATCCCATAGCGTGTCCCCCTTCTTAATAGTATACACGCCCTCTGTTTCCTTCGTTTCTTGTGTTAACCCTGGAAGAACAAAACCGAAGGAAAACATCAAAATTGCGGCAAAAAAGAGACCGACCAGCCTTCTCATAATTACCTCCTCCCTTCTACAAGGGCTTTATGAGTTCTATAAGACCAGAATTTTGTTGAAATTTATCGCCTTATCCTTATTTTGTCAAGGGAAATATGAAGCAATATCCGTACCAAACTTCAGCCTGCCCCTTTTAATTGGCTAAAAATATTAGGACTTTTTTGAAACTGGAACAAGAATGCATTCGCTTTGTTAAACGGGAGTGGATAATTTTCGCCCAGAATGAACATGATTTTGAACAAATTTAACCCTTTTTTTGGCATTTCTTGATAAAGCGTCTTTATGGAAATGGGTGGACAAAGGCTCTTCAAATCAATGACGGGGGGTTCATTGACAGGAGGGCCTTCCTCATGATAATTAAACTCAATCTTCGTTTCTCCGGCCCGTGGCTTACGCCAGCTTCGGAGTTTGACAAGCCCGATCGAGCCAACCAGTAAAGAGACCCAGCCAAGGGAGGGGAACCTCTTTGGCGACCCTTTTCAGTCCGGAGACGGATCCCTAAAGGATCAACCTAATTTTTTGACTCGTCTTTATGAATCTTTTCCCATCACCTAGCGAGACATTGGATGTTTTCTTCAACGGAAACCTCCAAATCTTACAGAAAAGAAAAGGGTATCGATTCTCCGTGGATGCCCTCCTCCTCAGCCAGTTCATCAAGATTCGAAAAGATGAAAAGGTCATCGACCTAGGAACGGGCTGTGGGATCTTGCCATTGTTACTGTCACAAGCCACAAAAGCCCGTTCTTTTGTCGGCGTCGAAATTCAACCGGCATTGGTAAGATGTGCTAGAAAGAACGTGGTCCTGAACCATCTTGAAGACCGGATTTCGATTCTTCAGCGGGACTTTAGAAAGCTAAGGGAAATCTTCCGCCCCGGCTCCTTCGATGTCGCCCTCTCCAACCCCCCCTACCGAGAATACCGGTCCGGCAAGATCAACCCCTCCATGGAAAAAGCCATCGCACGCCATGAAATCAAAGGAAAGCTTGAAGATCTGATCTCCATTGTTTCTTACTTGCTGCCTCCCAAAGGGAGATGTTATTTGATTTTCCCAGCCTTGAGAACCGTCGATCTTTTCGTCGAGTTGAGAAACGGAAAGTTAGAGCCAAAGCGAATTCAATCGGTTCATCCCCGGATTGGAGAAGAAGCAAAATTCATCCTCACCGAATCGCTTAAGTCGAGCGGGGTGGAATTAAAGGTCATGGAACCCTTGTTTCTTGAAGAATCCGGGCCCCCGATGGATCGAAATGGACCTCGATAAGAAATGTCCGAAAAGAGTCTGAAAAGCAGCCCTGGGAGACTCTTATTTCGGTTGACAATGATTCGTGAACAAGATAATATTTTTCTATGGATCTTTTGGCTACAGAGTCCCTTCTTGCAGAGCAGAGAAACTCCTCGTTTGAAGAGGCGCTCGGATTGATTCGGAATGATTTGGAGAAGGTGGACCAGGAGTTCCGAAGGAACCTAACGTCCAGTGTCCCGATCATCGCGGCGATCGGAGAACATCTTCTTCGAAGCGGCGGCAAACGTTTTCGAGCAAAGCTCCTGCTGCTCTCGGCAAAACTGTGCGGATATTCCGGAGAGAATCATATTTCCATGGCAAGCCTGATCGAGTTCATCCACACGGCCACTTTGTTGCACGATGATGTGGTGGACAAGGCCAAGCTGCGGAGAGGCATTGAATCCGCCAATGCCAAATGGGGAAACGAAGCCTGTGTCCTCGTCGGAGATTTTCTTTTCACGAAATGCTTTACTCGGATGGTGGAAAGTGGCAACTGGAAGATTCTTCATACCATCTCGAGGGCGACCACCATCATGGCGGAGGGAGAGCTGGAGGAGTTGATCAGGACCAACGACCTTTCCCTGGACGAGGAGACTTATCTGTCAATCATCGCCCGTAAGACGGCCTACCTCATTTCTGCGGCGACCCAGATCGGTGCTGTCCTTGGAAAGGCGTCAGAAGAAAAAGAACAGGCATTGGCTCAGTTCGGGATGAACGTGGGGATCGCCTTCCAATTGATCGATGACAATCTGGATTACACATCAAATAACTCAGGGAAGAAAATCGGTATCGACCTCCAAGACGGCAAGATCACTCTCCCCCTGATCTTCACGCTGAGGAGCTGTGACGACGCTGAGAGGGCTTTTATCCAGAGGACCGTTCACTCTCTCCCCATCACGGAAAAAGCCTTTTCCCGGGTCAGCGAGCTCATCGACCGACACCGAGGTGTCCATTATACTCGGGAAAAAGCAAGAGAGCATGTTGAAAGGGCAAAGGACCATCTCCATCTCTTTTCCAACTCAAAGGAAAAAGAAGCCCTCGCTACCTTAGCCGACTACGTCTTGGAGCGGCGGCTATAGATCTCATCGTCTGCGCCCCATGCACCATATCAAGTTAAGGGTTGCCATACTCGAGACGGAGCGTATGGCGGAACGGATATTGAATAAGTTATAGTTATTTTCGTAAATTAAATTTGAGGAGTAGAAAATGGCAAATGAGGCGGGTTTGGTTCATGTCGACGACAAGAATTTCGCGACGGAGGTTCTTAACGCGGATGTTCCGGTGTTGGTCGATTTTTGGGCAACGTGGTGTGGACCTTGCCGCAGCATCAGTCCCATCGTTGAAGAGTTGGCCAAAGAGTTTTCCGGGAGGGTCAAGGTAACCAAACTCAATGTGGATGAAAGCCCCGCGACGCCCGGTCAATATGGAGTGAGGGGAATTCCGACTTTGATTCTTTTCAAAGGCGGGAAGATTCTCGACCAGATTGTTGGCGCCGTGCCGAAGGCCCGCCTGAAGGCCATGCTTGAAAAGGGCCTCTCGGGCTAGGCGAAATCCATCATGTCAACCTCCCACCATTGCCTTTTGGATTCGATTTGATGATTCCACTATGAAACGATCGTTTGCTATATGGCTCGTTGTCTTCAGCTTTTGCGTGGGAAGCGTATTTCTCTTTTCCCGTTGTTCTACCGGAGAAAAAGAGCCCTCCTTGGACCTGGCACCCGATTTTTCCCTCAAGTCCTTTGACGGGCAGGAGGTCACTCTTTCCCAACTGAAAGGAAAGATCGTCCTCCTTGACTTCTGGGCGACCTGGTGCGAGCCCTGCAGGGAATCCATCCCACATTTAATTCAACTGTACAAGAGCTACAAAGAAAGCGGATTTGAAGTCGTCGGGATGAATGTTGATAAAGGCGATCGAGAGGCTGTCCGTCGCTTTATCACGTCCATGGATATCCCCTACCCCGTCGTCACCGTACCGGAAGATGTGGCCAGGAATTACCGGGTGACCGGCATCCCGGCAGCTTTTCTCATTGACAAGGAAGGCAAGATTCGAGAACGATTT
>Ga0335081_10020656_pt1 | contig 10650 bp, 14 predicted proteins | sample Lox_Sample_35_FD_206713 | JGI IMG/M metagenome (GOLD analysis project Ga0335081, IMG submission 206713) | Soil microbial communities from Loxahatchee National Wildlife Refuge, Florida, United States - Lox_Sample_3.5 | ecosystem: Environmental > Terrestrial > Soil > Wetlands | place: USA... | reverse complement strand
TAATAGACGGTCGGAGCTGACTCGATTTGGTTATACTGATTGGACAAACATCCAATGAGTGTTTAGGATCGTCTGTCAGTGAACGAACGTCCAGAACCACGGCTGCGGGCGGTGCACCGCGCGCTCGCGGACCCGCTGCGCATCCGCCTGTGGGAACTCCTCGTCCTGCGGCCCCAGTCGGCCAAGGAACTGGCCGCCCGCGTGGGCCTGCGGCCGGATCGGCTCTACCACCACCTGGCACGGCTGGAAGAGGGGAAGCTCATCGAGATCGCCGAGTACCGGCCGCTGGCCGGGGGCAAGGTCGAGCGGGTCTACGCGCCGACCGCGGTCGAGCCCCTGGTCGACGACGCCAGCCCGGCGGACGTGGCGCGCATGCTGGGCGCCGCGCTCGAGACGACCCGGGCCGACATCAACGCGGCGACCCTGGCCAAGGAGGCCGGCGAGGAGCGGCTCATCTCGCTCAGCCGTACGGGGGTCCGGCTGAGCGCGCCGCACCTTGCCGAGCTCAAGGCGGCGATCGAGGACCTGCTGCGGCGCGCCCGGGAGCATCCCGACGACGACGGTGTCTGGACCACGGTCCTGTGGACGGCGGTCGACCGGGAAGACCGCCGCGCGAAGGCGTCCCCGACCGCGGACGAGTCACCGGGAGAAGAGGAGTAGCAATCATGGCGGACCAGCACCTGCGGATATCGGCGGGAGGCGGCGGCTTCCTGCAGGTCCTCGGGATCATCGACCTGGTCAAGATCATCCGTCGGCGCCGCCGCGAGCGTGAGCAGCGCGCAGCGTCCGGCCAGGCCGGCCAGGGCTGACCGGCGGGCTGGGCCGGCCCGGGGAGGGCACGAGATGATCACGACCACATCTCGGGCTGGGGCCAGAGCGCTATGATCTCCGCGCAGCGTGCCATAACCTGCTCCATCACCAGATAACGGGACAGGAGTCATCGCCCGGGTGGCCACATGGGGACAGGAGGCATCCATCCTGGTGGCCATCTGGAGGTCAATCCATGGCGAGAGCACGCCTGGCTCAGGTCGGCCGGGAGCTCGGTTGGCAAGGCGTGGTGGCGGGCTCGGCGCTGGCGCTGGCCGTCGCGGTGGGCGGGTCGGCAGTGGCGCCGGCTGCGGTCGCTGCGCCGGCTGGGGTGGGCACGGCGGTGGGATCCGGTACCGCGGCGGGATCCGGGGCGGCGACGGGATCAGGCTCCGGGGGGGCGGCGGGTGATTCCGGGGCGGCGGGTGATTCCGGGGCGGCGTGCGGCAGGGCGGTCGGGCCGTTCAGGGTCAGCGGGACGCAGGTGCTCGGCGCGGACGGCAAGGCGTTTGTCTCCTATGGGCTCACGGTGCCGGGGCTGCAGAGTCCTTACTGGGCCGGTTTCGTCAGCATGGACCGGGCGAAGATCACGGCCACGGCCGAAGACTGGTGCGCCAACACGGTCCGGCTGCAGCTGGACCAGGACGACCTGATCGGGCCGGACGGGACCAGCTTCAACCAGGCCTACATGGCGGCCATCGAGTCCGAGGTCGAGCTGGCCGAGAGCTACGGCCTGGTCGTGGTGCTCAACGACGAGACCAACCTCGCGACCCCGGCCGAGCAGGCCGTCCAGCGGGGGCCGACGCCGAGCACCGAGGTGTTCTGGAAGGACCTGACCCAGGTCTACGGCAACGACCCCCAGGTGATCTTCGACCTGTTCAACGAGCCGCGGATGTACTCGGCGGGCATGCCGCTGGCCCAGGAATGGCAGCTGTGGCTGGACGGCGGCACCTATGACGGCGTGTTCTACCCCTTCGGCATGGCCCAGCTGGCCGCCTACGTGCGGAATACCCTGCAGGCCCGCAACCTGCTCTGGATCGAGGGCCCTGACTTCTCGGCCTCGTTCGCCGGGATGATCCAGCAGCACGCCCTGCTGCACGTGAGCGGGGTCGTCTACGCCGTGCACCATCCGGCGGGCCCGGCGGACCCGGGTTCCTGGGGCGACGACTTCGGCTACCTGATCACGACCGGCGTGGCCCCGGTGGTGGAGGGCGAGTGGACGAACTACGAGCCGGCGCCGACCACCTCCCCCGCGCCGGCGCCCTCCTCGTGCTGGCCCGACGCGCCGGCCACGGTCCCGGAGTTCCTGCACTACCTGGCCTTGTACGACATCGGGATGAACGCCTACCAGCTGCAGCCGGGCTTCCTGATCAGCTCGTACAGCAACCTGGCCGACCCGACGACGATGAACCCGACGACCTGGACCTGCCAGTCAGATGCCGAGCCGCAGCCGGGCCAGGGAGCCGGGTCGGCGGTCATGGCCTGGTTCCAGCAGCAGAACGCCTGACCTGGGCATGACCAAAGCGTTATTATTCACCGCGCAACCATGCCATAGCCTGCTCCATCACCCGATAGCGGCACTGGAGCTCTCTTCCCGGCGGCCATGGGGACAGGAGGCAGCTTTCCGGTGGCCACATGGAGGAGGTCCGTGACGTCGGCCTGGGCGTCCCGCGCCGGCCGGCGCTTCAGCTGGCCCCGCGCCGGCCGGCGCTTCGGCTGGCAGCGCCTGACCTCGGGCGCGGCGCTGGTGCTGGCCGCGGTGGCGGTCCCGGTGGTGATCATGCCGCTGGGCGACTCCGGGGCCTCGGCCAGCGCGTCGTCGTGCGGCAAGGCGGTCGGGCCGTTCACCGTCCACGGCACGAAGGTGCTGGCTGGAAACGGCTCGGTGTTCGTCTCCTACGGGATGACCGTGTCCGGGCTGCAAGAAGGAAACTGGACCGGGCTCGTCACCTCGGACATGGAGAAGATCGCGGCCACGGCCAACGACTGGTGCGCCAACACGGTCCGCATCCAGGTGAACCAGGACCTGCTGCTGGGGCCGAGCGGGACCAGCTTCGACCCGGAGTACATGGCCGCGATCGAGTCCGAGGTCAACTTGGCCGAGAGCTACAAGCTGGTCGTGGTGCTCAACGACGAGACCAACTTCTCCCCGCCGGCCGTGCGGCACTACCAGGCCGACCCGACGGTCGGGACCGAGGTCTTCTGGAAAGACATGACCAAGCTCTACGGCGACGACCCGCAGGTGATCTTCGACCTGTACAACGAGCCGCGGACGTCGGTGCCCTACATGGGGCAGGCCACGCTGTGGCGGCTGTGGCTGAACGGCGGCACGTTCAAGCACGTGCACTATGCCTTCGGCATGGCGCACCTGGCGGCGTACGTCCGGTACACGGCGGGCGCGCACAACCTGTTCTGGATCGAGGGCCCAAGGTACTCCCTCTCGTTCGCCGGGATGATCCGCTACCACGCGCTGATCCATGTCAGCAACGTCGTGTACGCCATCCATCACGCCCAGGGCCAGCACGACGTGGCGGCCTGGAACGCCGCCTTCGGCTACCTGGTCACCGACGGCATCGCGCCGGTGGTCAACGGCGAGTTCACCAACTACGAGCCGCTGCCCAACCCGAAGGTCGACGTGGTCCCGGGCTACTGCTGGCCCAATGCCCCCACCGCGGTCCCGCAGTACCTGCAGTACCTGGCCTCGCTCGGCATCGGCGTCAGCGCCTACCAGCTCGTGCCGGGCTGGCTGATCAAGTCCAACCAGCACCTGGATCAGCCCACGTCGATGAACGCCAAGACCTGGAGCTGCGTGCCCAACGACGAGCCGCAGCCCTACCAGAGCGCCGGGGCGATGATCATGAACTACTTCGAGCAGCACAACGGCTGACCGGTTCAGCGCCGGCGCCGCCTGGGTGCGGGCCTGCGCACCGAATCCGCCCCGCCGGTGCGGCCGCCGGTCAGCTCCACGAACGCGTCGCGCAACGGCCGCCGCTCGGTGCGGACCTCACTCACCTCCAGCCCGGCCTCGACCAGGTGCCGGTTGACCGCCGCGGCCTGGCTCTGACTCTTTTCTGGGCTCTCGTCGCGCAGGGCCAGGCTGAGCAGCTCGCCCGCGGCCCGGACCCACAGCCGGGCCTGACCGCGGAGCTGGCCAGGGGTGCCCTCGAACAGCAGCCGGCCGCCCCCGATCACCGCCACCCGGCCGCAGAGCTCCTCCACCTCGCGCATGTCGTGGCTGCTCAGCAGGATGGTCCGGCCGCCGGTGCCCAGGTCGCGGATGAGCCGCTGCATCTCCAGCTGGCCGACCGGATCCAGGCCGTTGGACGGTTCGTCCAGGATCAGCAGCTCCGGGTCCTTGAGCAGGGCCATGGCCACGCCCAGGCGCTGCTTCATGCCCAGGCTGTAGCCATCCACGCGGTCCCGCGCCCGGGCCGTCAGGCCCGCGGTGCCCAGGACCTCCTCGACCCGGGCGTCGGGCAGGCCGCGCCGCCGGGCCGCGGCCCGCAGGTTGTCCCGCCCGGACAGGAACGGGTAGAACGCGATCTCCCCCATCGAGCCCACCCGGCCCAGGCCGGCCGGGCTGCCGGGCGGCGCGCCGAGCACCCGGATCAGCCCGGCGGTCGGGCGGACCAGGCCGAGCAGGATCCGCAAGGTGGTGGTCTTGCCCGCGCCGTTCGGGCCGAGCAGGCCGTAGACCTGCCCGGGCCGGACCGACAGGTCGAGCCCGTCCACCGCGGTCACCCGGTCGCCGAACCGCTTGACCAGGCCGCGGACCTCGACCGCCAGCGCGTCTGTCACGCCGTTACCTCCAGGCTCCGACACGCACGTTACCCGCTCGATACCCCGATGCCCAGGCCGCGCGGGCCGGGCGGGCCGGGCGCTATAGGGTGATCGTCGTGATACTGGTGACCGGAGCGACCGGACGGGTCGGCTACCACCTGATGGAGGCGCTGGCCGACGCGCGGGCCGACGTGGCGGCCATGGTGCGGGTCGAAGCGAGCGCCGAGGACCTGCCCGGGACGCCGCGGCATGTGGTGGCGACCTTCGACGACCCGCCGCCGGCCGAGGTGCTGCGCGGCTTCGACCGGGTCTTCCTGCTGAGCCCGGCCATCGAGGAACAGGCCGAGCTGGAGACGGTGTTCATCGACGCGCTGGTGGCCGCCGGGCACGGCCCGCACGTGGTCAAGATCGCGGCGGACGGCTTCGCCGATCCCGGCTGCGAGGTGCGGTTCATGCTCAGCCACCGGCAGGTCGCCGCCCACCTGGACGCGACCGGGCTGCCGGTGACCTACCTGGCCCCGGCCCTGTACCTGGAGGACCTGCTGGCCGCCGCGGACACCATCCGCGAGTCCGCGGAGCTCGCGGTGCCCGCCGGCCACGGCCGGGTCGGGTTCGTGGCGGCCAGCGACGTGGCCGCGGCCGCGGCCGCGGTGCTGACCAGCGCGGGCCACGAGGGCGCGACCTACACGCTGACCGGGCCGGAGGCGCTGAGGTTCAAGGACGTCGCGGCGCGCATCTCGGCCACCTTCGCGCGGGAGGTCGGCTACACCGACCAGCGGCCCGCACGGGCCCGGGAGCCCATGCTGGCCAGCGGGCTGAGCCAGTGGCGGGCGGACGGGAACCTCGAGCTGTTCGACTGGATCCGGGAGGGCGGCGCGGACACGGTCACGGCCGCCGTGCGCGAGCTGACCGGAGCCGATCCGCGGTCCGTGGACGACTGGCTCGACGACTCGCGGGCCAGCTTCCTGGTGCCGACGCCGGGCCTGCCCCGGTCGGTGTTCTAGGAGCGGACCAGGCGGGCGATGGCCTCGGAGGCTTCCTTGACCTTGTCGCCGGCCTCCGGGCCGCCCTCCTCGATGGCCTGCGCCACGCAGTGGCCGAGGTGGTCTTCGACCAGGCCGAGGGCGACGGCCTGCAGGGCCCGGGTCACCGCGGAGACCTGGGTCAGGATGTCGATGCAGTAGGTGTCGTTCTCGACCATGCGCTGGAGCCCGCGCACCTGGCCCTCGATGCGGCGCAGCCGCTTGAGGTAAGCATCTTTGTCCTGCGTATACCCGCGCATGATCCAACTGTAGGCGATGGGATCGATAACCTCACGGTATGCGCGACGAGACGATCTCCGACTTCCTCGACCAGCTCGCGGCCCGGCTCCCCGCCCCGGGCGGCGGCGCCACCGCTGCCCTGCACGCCGCGCAGTCCGCGGCCCTGCTGGCCATGGTGGCCAGATACAGCAACGGCGCCAAGTACGACGCCGAGCTGATGGACCACATCATCACCGAGGCCGACGGGATCAGGCACGACGCCCTGACCCTGGCCGAACGGGACGCCGCGGCGTTCGCGGTCGTGGCCGACGCGTACGCCCTGCCCAAGGGCAGCGAGGAGGAGCAACAGGCCCGTTCGGCGGTCATCGCGGAAGCACTGGCCGAGGCGGCCCGGCCGCCGGCCGACGTGATCCGCCTGGCCCTGCTGCTGGTCAGCCTGGCCGAGGAGCTGCGCCCGGCCGGCAACCGCAACGTGATCGCCGACGTGGCCGCGGCCGCCGAGGCGGCCCGGGCGGCGGCGGTCACGGCCCAGGTGAACGTCGAGGTCAACCTGCGCGGCCTGAAGGATCTCTCGGTCCTGGACGAGCTGGCGGCCATCACCGAGGTCACCGACGACGTGGTGGCCCGCGCCGACCGGGTGGTGGCCGCGGTACGCGAGGAGATCAGCCGGTGACGGTGCTGTCGGGAAAGGAACTCGCGGCGGAGATCCGGGCCGGGACCGCGAGCGTGGCGGCCGTGCTCGCGGCCACCCGCCGCCCGCCGCGGCTGACCGTGGTCACCGCCACCGACGACGAGGCCAGCGCCTGGTACGTCCGGTCGATCGCCTCGGCGGCGGCCAGGGCCGGGATCGGCTGCGAGGTCGAGGACCTCGGCCCGCAGGCCACCGCGGCCGGCATCGGCGCCCAGCTGAGCGCGCTGAGCGCCGACCCGACCGTGAGCGGGATCATCCTGACCACCCCGCTGCCGGGCGGAGCGAAGCTGGCCGAACTGGCCGGGGCCATCGACCCGGCCAAGGACGTGGACGGCGCGAACCCGGTCTCGCTCGGCCGCCTCATGACCGGCCTGCCGGCCTTCGCGCCGGCCACCGCCGAGGCCGTGCTGCGGCTGCTGGATCACCACCGGGTCGAACTGGCCGGACGGCATGCGGTGGTGGTGGGACGTTCGGCGGTGGTGGGCAAGCCGGTGGCGCACCTGCTGCTGGACCGCAACGCCACGGTCACCATCTGCCACTCGCGCACCCCGGACCTGGCCGCCTTCACCCGGCAGGCCGACGTGCTGGTGGTCGCCGCGGGCCGGCCCGGGCTGATCGGCCCGGACCAGGTGACCCCGGGCACGATCGTGGTGGACGTCGGCACCAACGCGACGCCGGACGGCGGGCTGGCGGGCGACGTCGACCCGAAGGTGGCCGACATCGCGGGCGCGCTCAGCCCGGTGCCGGGCGGGGTCGGGCCGGTGACCACGGCGCTGCTGCTGCGCCACGTCACGGACGCCGCTGGAGGCGTGCGTTAGGCACGAACCACGGCCCGTTCGGTAAAAAAGATCTTTCAGCCGAACGGACGGTGGTCCGGCGCGGCCGGTCAGGTGACCCGGTCGTCCTCGGTGTCGCCCTCGGCGGCGAGCAGGTCCAGCAGCGGGCCGACCCGGAGCCCCTCCTGAGCGGAGTGGCGGAAGAGGCTGTCGGGGTTCACGGTGTACTTGGTGCGCCTACCGGTCCTGGTGCGGGTGAGGTAGCCGGCGGCCTCCAGGTCGGCCACGATGGCCTGGACGGTGCGGTCGGTGAGGCCGACGGCGGCGCTGATGTCCCGGATCCGGGCCTCGGGGTTGCGGGCGATCTCCACGAGCACATGCCCGTGCCCGGTCAGGATGGTCCAGCTGCCACCGCTCTGGTCAGGATCGCTCATACCACCTGATCATATACTCACGAGAGAATTCACGCGGGAAAAAACACGTGAAATTTTTCTCGCGTTTCTATTGACAGATGTCTGCTGGTTGCCGATCCTGGTAGTGCCCCGATGGGGGGCGCGGCCATGGGAGGTGATGCGGATGGGTGACGTCAGCGTTCCCGCTTTTCCCGTCGAGGTGGTCGGGGGCGTGCCGGTGGTGGCGGCGCCCGAGGAGATCGACATCACCAACGCCAAGGGGCTGCAGGCCGCGCTGGGCCAGGCGGCCGAGAACGGGCCCGGGGCGCTGGTGGTCGACCTGACCCGGACCCGGTTCTGCGACTCGGCGGCGATCCACGCCCTGGTGGACGCGTACAAGCGGGCGCGGGCCGAGGGCGGGCAGGTGCTGCTGGCCGTTTCCGGGGCGGCCGTGCCGCGGATCTTCGAGATCACCGGGGTGGACCAGGTGCTGCCGCGCTTCCCGAGCGTGGCCGAGGCGCTGGCGTACGTTCCTTCGCCCGGGCCGTCGGGAGGCTAGCCAAGCATGCTGCGGTAGACGGCGATCAGGGCCGCCTTCTGCTCCTCGCTGAGCCGTTCGTCGGCGCGGATCGAGTCCTCGGTCGGCGGGGTCTTCGGGCTCGCCTCCGCCGCGCCGGCCTCGCCCGCGGCGTCGGCCGCCACGGCGTCGATCAGGCCGGCCTGGGCCATCAGCGTTTCCGCGGAAACGTTGAGCGCGTCGGAGATCTGCTTGAGCACCCGCACCGACGGCTGGTGCAGGCCCCGCTCGATCTGGCTCAGGTACGGATTGGACAGGTGGGTCAGCTCGGCGAGCTGGCGCAGGGACAGGTTGGCCATCCGGCGCTGGGTGCGGATGAAGGCGCCGAGCGCTTCCCGCTGCGCCTCCCACGGATCCTTCACGGCCGCCTCCTGGTTCTCGCAAACTATAGTACGCGGCAGCTCCGGGGTCCCGGTGCTGCCGCGTACGCGTCTTTGACGGTTACTTGGCGGCCTTGCCGTTCTCGCTCTTGTGGCCGGAGGGCAGTTCCATGGCCTTCACCATGTCCTCGGCGAACTTCCGCTGGCTGGCCAGCAGCTTCTCGGCGAAGTCGTACGCGTTGGCCACGACCTCTTCCGGCTTGGGCAGCTTGTCGGCGAGCGGCACGCTCACGGACGGCAGCTTGGGGGTGATGGACTGGACGGCCTCGACCCAGGACTTGATCGCCTCGATGACGGTCTCCTGGCTCTTGCGGACGGTGTTCAGGATCTCGTCCTGCACTTCCTGCGGGGTGCTAACCATGATCTGTTGTCTCCTTCTCGGTTTCGCTATTGCTAACTATACCAAGCAAGAGATTGGGATGTCAAGCGCGACGCTTGGCATTGCGCTGCAGCACCGACGAGGTGGCGTTCGCGCACGCCGCCAGCACGGCCACCCCCTCGGCCACCGCGACACGCGGCGCGCGGTACACGGCGGCCGGGGGGGCGCGGTGCAGGGGGACGACGGGACAGGAGTTGACTAGAGGGCGTGATGGCGGTATCTCTCGCGAGCCTCACGGCACCCGTGGATCAGCGGTACCTGTTCGAGGCGCGCCAGATGCAGGCGCTGTCCCTGTCCGTGCACATCCCGCTGGTCTGTTTCGGCATCGCCTTCCCGGCCCTGGTCCTGTTCGCGGAGTGGCGTTACCTGCGTACCGGCGACCTGCTGTACCGGACGCTGGCCCGGCGCTGGTCCAAGATCATGCTGGCCCTGTTCGCGGTGGGCGTGGTCACCGGGACCATCCTTTCCTTCGAGCTGGGGCTGCTGTGGCCGGTGTGGATGCAGGACTTCGGCAACGTGTTCGGACTGGGCTTCACGCTCGAGGGGTTCTCGTTCTTCGTCGAGGCGATCTTCATCGGGATCTACGTCTACGGCTGGGACCGGCTGCGGCCGCGGCTGCACTTCGCGTCCGGGCTGCCCATCGCGCTGGCCGGGATCACCGGGTCGTTCTTCGTCATCTCGGTCAACGCCTGGATGAACCACCCCAGCGGCTTCACCCTGCGCGACGGCCGCGCGGTGGACGCGCACCCGTGGTCCGCGCTGTTCGCCAACCCGTTCTTCTGGAGCGAGTACGTGCACATGTACTTCGCGGGCTACATCGTGTGCGGGTTCCTGGTGGCCGGCGCGTACGCCTGGGGGTTCCTGCGCGGGCGGCAGGGCCGGTACGAGCGGACCGCGCTGGGCATCTCGCTGTCGGCGGCGGCCGTCGCGTCGCCGCTGCAGGTCGTGGTGGGCGACTGGGCGGCCCGCGACGTGGCGGACTACCAGCCGGTCAAACTGGCCGCCATGGAAGGGCTGGCGCAGACCACCCGGGGCGCGTCCGAGCACCTGCTCGGCTGGTACAACGGGCACGCCGTGGTGTGGGGGATCGAGATCCCCCGGCTGCTGTCGCTGCTCGCGTTCCACAACCCGGACGCCACGGTCAAGGGCCTCGACATCGTGCCGCTAGCCGACCAGCCGCCGGTCAACGTGGTCCGGTTCTCCTTCCAGGCCATGGTCGGCATCGGGACCCTGCTTGCCCTGCTCGGGCTGTTCTACCTGTACGTCAGGCTGCGCCGACGGCGGCTGCCTTCCGGGCGGTGGTTCTACCGGGCGGTCGTGCTGGCCGGGCCACTGTCGGTGGTGGCGCTCATCGCGGGCTGGATCACCACCGAGGTGGGACGGCAGCCGTGGATCGTCTACGACGTGATGCGGGTCGACGCGGCGGTCACCGGGGCGCATTTCATCCCGTTCGGCTACGGCGCCCTGTGCCTGGTCTACCTCGGGCTGGCCGGGGCGGTGTTCTGGCTGCTGCGGCGGTTCAGCCGGGTGCCGCTGGATCTCCGGGATGGTGACCATGCTGGCTGACGTGCCGATGGTGTTCATCCTGGTCGGGATCGCCGCCTAC
>Ga0335081_10020655_pt1 | contig 10651 bp, 8 predicted proteins | sample Lox_Sample_35_FD_206713 | JGI IMG/M metagenome (GOLD analysis project Ga0335081, IMG submission 206713) | Soil microbial communities from Loxahatchee National Wildlife Refuge, Florida, United States - Lox_Sample_3.5 | ecosystem: Environmental > Terrestrial > Soil > Wetlands | place: USA: Florida... | reverse complement strand
GACGCTGAGACGAAACACGTCCTCTACGTCAACCCGGCGTACGAGACGATCACGGGACGATCCCTCGCGAGCCTTCGCGATAATCCGGCGTCCTACCAGGAAACATTCCATCCGGAGGACCGTGTTCGCGTTCTCACTCGACTTGATGAAGCCACTCGGACCGGACACTTGGACGAAGAGTTTCGGATTGTTCGACCAGACCACGTTGTTCGCTGGGTCTCCGTACGAGGTTTCCCTGTGCGCGATTCCGCTGGTGTTATTCGCAGACTCGTGGGAGTTTCTCAAGATATCTCCGCGCGAAAATCCGCCGAGGAACAGATGGCCAAGAATCTTACCCTGGCCGAGTCTGCATGGGCTGAAGCCGACGCCTTCCGTAAAACCACGCTTGCCCTTACGCAGAACCTCAGAATGGATTGCGTTTTGGATACCTTGCTTGGGTCCTTGCTCAAGCTCATCCCCTGCGAGTCCGCGCGCGTTCTGCTAGTGGAAACAGATACGCGCCTATTTCTTGGGCGCGAACTTCACGACCGCCACGCAACTGGTCGCACCTCCAAGAGCCCCGACACTCTCGACGCCAAGGAAAGTCGTTTTCTCATGCAGGCTCTTGTCACCAAGAACAGCGTGCTCATTCCTGACACCAATGACGAACCGGAATGGTCGCGCTTCAAAGGGCATGCGCACATGCGGTCATGGCTGTGCGTTCCACTCGTAGCATCACAACAGGTGTTGGGCTTTTTCTCGCTCGGCCACACGCACCCCCATTTCTTCACGCACGAACACCAGCGCCTTGCCAAATCGCTCGCCATTCCGGCCGCAGTCGCCATTCAAAACGCACGCCTCTATGAGCGTGCCGAAATCTATGGCACGGAGCTGGAACAGCGCCTTGCGGACTTGGAACAGACTGAACAAGCGTTAAGGCAAGCCGAAGAAAGCCGCACGCTTTCAGAGGACAAATTTGCAAAGGTATTTCGGTCGAGTCCCATCGCATTTTCAATCACAAGCGTTGCCGAAGGCCGCTTCATCGACGTGAACGAAGCGTTTGAAAGGCGATACGGCTACACCTCTAAGCAATTGGTCGGACGAACGGTCTTCGACATCAACGTTTGGGACGATCCCGGGGAACGCCGCCTGATGCTTGAGCAGCTTCTCAAGCAGGGTCAAGTGAGGAACCGCATTACGCGCTTTCGCACACGCTCCGGTGAAGCGCTGGACACGATCTATTCTGCCGACATCATCGAGCTCGACGGCCAGCAATGTCTTCTGGCCGTTTCAGAAGATCTGCCCGAACACGCGAACGTGCAAGTATCCTTAAATCGGAAGGCGGCTCTCGCCCGCTAGCTTGCCGTCCCGCCCCCTTCGGGGAGCCGAACCGGATAGTCCAAGTGCAGAGTTTCACGGACACTTCTTCTAACGCCGTTTGTGGATGCCTTCCAGTTGCCGACCACCCGGAAGTTAGCGAGACCCTTCAATAGAGGCCCGTTCATCAGTGCCTCATCTCCAATGCGCTGACGGCAACATGCCAGACATGAAGATCGAGCAAGCAGCCCTCTTCGTTTCCTTTCACTGATATTGGGTCACCGTACCTGCCAAGTTTCCCGGAACGCTATCCGCGGTTTGAGGGCCGGCAGTGAAGATACAGAGTTGCTAAGACGACGATCAAGCAATATGCTGTGTGAAGTCCTTAGCTGATGTGGAAACTTCGTGTAGTTTCCTAGAATTGTTCGACAAGAACATCAAGGAGAGAAGACCATGGCGAACGTTTATGTCGAAGCCCGCCCCAAGGGCCGCCCTGAAGGGTCGGCCATCCAGGATTATGTAGTCGAGGATTATGCGAACCACGAGCTCGGCACTTTCAAGACTCAGAAAGAGGCAATCGATTGGGCGAAAGCGAAGGGCCACGCTCCTCTTGTTGCTCGCGTCCGGCATCTGAATGACAAGAAGAACCCTGACCATTGGCGGGCGGCCTAACATCGATTGTAGAAGTAACGTTTCGTAATCATCCGTTCAGCCCGCCCATGCGGAAGCACGTCGGTGCAAAGCTGTTCGAGGCAGGATTCCCGCCTGCACGGCGAGATTGGCCCCGCTCACTCTGTGTGTGGGAACTTACCGTGACAATGGCCGTTTGCGGACAGATTACGGCGTATCCGGGAGTGATTCCGAGCCAGAAGTCCGCTTCTGCAAGGTTCCAGCGTGCTAAGTCCTAATTAGTTGAATTGCTGGTAGATTGCCACGAGGCAAAATCCCCCGATTCTCGACGCCTAAGTCGTTGAGAAGGCGGACTCGACCGAGGCGCAATTAGGCGTGGCGAAACCAGATGTTTTCCGCCCGGTGGCGCAGATCTCGGGCGCGCCCGACTCAGACCTTGAGGAATGAGACCTTGTGACCTGCTTTGCGCAATGTTCGATTGAGGGTGTATAGACCGCATCGGGCAAAGAAAGGCAGTTGCGCCGTGGTCTTACCAAGGGACACTAGGCAGATATTCCAGTCGCCTTGCCGGGGTCTCGTCTCGAGCCATTCGACGGACAGCCCCTTGTGCTGAACCTTCGTAAGCCGCCTAAGTTCCTTCCTATACTCATCATCAGGACTGAAGAAGAGATCGGTAGTCCTCCGAACCTGCTCTACGAGATGACTCATACCGCTCGATTTTGTGGGGATTTTGGCAAAGTAGAGCGTCTTACTTCTCAGGTGCAACAGATCGCAAAATTCCAATTGTGACTGACCGCCGCCGTACCAGAGCTTTTTCGCATCGTAAAACGTAAATCCAGCCGCTTGCGCGCAACGCGCGTTGTATTCGCCCTCACTTTCAGCCGGATCCCATGCAGGCAGCACCACCTGTGGGGCGTCAAGTCTGGCGACCTCACTATTCACCCTTGCCAGAAAGCCCTGTGAGACCTCCCACCAAAGGCCCGATGAGAGAACGTAGTGCCGACCACCGAATGAAAGTTCATACCCGAAACATTGGAAAACGCTGTATCGACCGAATGGCTCCTTGTTATCGTCCAGCAGATGAACGCTCGTCGCTTGCGCCTGAGATACAGTTTTCTCAAGCTTTTCCCTTTCCAGATAACTCAGCCAGCTTCGGACGAACAAATAAGGAATCGTCACCGGTGCCTTTGTCATGCGCCCAAAAACAAACGAATCGATGGCATCTACTTGTTCCCGAACATAGGTGGGAGCAAACATCACCAATTTCTTCTCCGCCGACCCGTCCTTTAACTCTTCGTCGAACCGCCCTTCCAACTTCTCGATTAGAGGTTCATCTACAACCACGCTTAGATTGTCAATTTCTGGCCAGTGTTTTCGATAGGCAGAGCTTTTGAAGAGCTGACTCGATCTATCTAACACGTCGCCAAGGGTCGAGAACTCCACGTCCACTCGCAGGCTAGTCCCGCCTCGCAGTTTCTTACCGAAAATCTTGTACGAAGGCAATCCGCCCACACTGGCTACCAGGTCTCGATCAAATTCGACTCCGAATTCGTCGACGGCTGACGCCCGCGGCGCGCGTTCTCGGGCAATGTGCCACTTCGCAAACACTTGCTCTATCTCAATCTCGACGAGCTTATCGGGTCGGATGGAATTGAGCGCGACACGTCTGCCGAAATCTCTCTCCTTCCAGTCATCGTCCAATTTCATCCATGCATGCCCGAACGTCAGAACGAAGGTCTCCGCGCCGTGGCGAATCACCAGCAAGGCGGCAGGAGACGCTCCTACGAGAGAGAGGGCGTTCGGATTTTGAAGCGCGGAGTTTAGAACACTGACCCACTGGGGAACACTCGATTTGACGGGAAGAGGAAGTACATAGCCGTCAAGAGGAGCCGCGAGAGGCAAGATAGTCTCCGGAGTGACGTGCAACTGCTTCTCGAATGCAGAAACGCGGTCCTGCTTCAACATGTAGATGCTGAGGGGAAGCTTCGCCATCCCAAGGACTCCTGGGATAACGCTATCACGGACTATTTCACCTACGCGTTAAGTGCCCAATCACATACGTACTGTTTTCGCGCCCTTTTGGGGAACGATAATCCAACCACAGCGCTCGCGACTGATCCAGGATAGTTTCCGGATCGCCGACAACTCTATGCTGTGTCGCCTTCAGCATTAAGGCCGAGCGACCAGTAAAACTTGAGTTCGTGCGACGGTAATCCATGCACACGAGCCCCTAACGTGCCCGGTCGGTGTTGAACACTCGGCCTGATGGATTCACCGTCTTTGGAATTAAAAACGAGCGCTCCCGACTGCGAATGGTTCGGAAGCAAGAGAAGCATTCCGAATCCCCAGTAGCGAAATCTAGCACCGCTGATGCGACCAGCAGGATTCGTAAAAGTGACAATCTCCACGCCTTCGGCGACCCGAATATCCTCGCCCACGGAGCCCATCCAGTACCAACCAGCATGTGGACCCTCGAATTGCCTAAGACCAAAAGCTATTTCCACTAAGTTCTCTGGCGCAGTGCCCGCCACTGCGTCCCCGTCGCCAATCGGAATCCCGCCGTCAATGGCAATCGTAATGAGGGTTTTTAGGCACCATCGCTCCAGCTTCGACCCGTCCACAGGAAGGCTTTTCAACGGCCACGGCTGAGCTGGCAGCCTGTCTCTTTCCGTCGATATGTCAACAAAGGAACAGAGCGTTTTGCGGAATTCGATTGCGGCGTCATCTACTTGCGATAGCAGTGAGTTATGCTGCCTACACAGAACTTTCTTTACGAAACTTGAAAGGCCTATCGTCCTGAACTCATCGGCGCACCAAGAGAGTCCCTTTACTCGCACGGAATCTTCAGTGAAGGTTCCGCGCGTAACGATATGCTCGCCGCTGATTTTGTCAGAGCATCCGCCCAAAGATGCCGCCCAGCATCTAGCTTGGGTCCTCCGATTCGCGACCTTCTTAGTTCTCGCCGTCATGGTCCCGTTTAACTCTGCCTGGGCTTTCGCCTCTTCAAGACTCCGCAGGCAATTCGATATTTTCAGCGCATCCGAATACAGAATCCCCTGGTGCGGAATTGTGAAAAGGGTCTCGAACTCATGGGCCAACCAGTCATCGATTTGCGATTGCGCTAAGCACTTGTATGTTGCGTAAGCGATGAGGTCAGCCGCTTGAAGCGGAATCCACTCTTGCTTCGTGGCATCATCGAAATGAGATATCCCGTATTTCTCGCGCGTTCTATCGAAATCCCCCAATTGGGTTAACAGTTGCCCATACTCATTCTTGAGCTTGTTTCCACGCTCAAAAATGAGCGCGACCGGATTGCGGCGAGGCGAGCGTCGTCGCCAATGGTCAACAGCGGGTAAGGCCAGAAATGCGCAGAAACGGTAGGCCGTACCGATAACTGATGAGGGGCATATTTCGAGGGCGGCATTGAAGTCCCCCTGCACCACCGCATTGCCGACCAAGACCCGCACATGCTCACAGATGATGCGCACGAGTGCCCGAAGCCGATAGCACTTTTCCAGGGGCGTCCAGCCCTGATAGTCGTTATAGCCGCTCACGAAATCGGCCATGTGGAAATATCCCTGCGAGAGCTTCCACGGTTCAATAGTTCGTTCCCATTCCTTCGATAGCCGATCCCATTGGCGCAGGCTGGCCACACCACCAGCGACCACGACGAAGCGCGAGTCACCGTGTGTACCACTGTCGTCAAAAAAACCGGCCAGCTCTGCCATCATTCACCCTTAAGCAGATGCCGATGCTGGTATATGAAGTTCTCTTTGAGTGCGATTAAGAATCGCTTCGGTCGACGTTCCAGTCGCAGAGCCAACTCCAGGCGGAGCTGTGGGGATATAGGTACAGTGACGGCTTCGCACTCCGATCCGCTAGATTTCACGAAAACACCTACGTTAGGAGACCCGCGAAAGATTACGAGCTGTGTGCTTTTTTGTCGATCCCTCAGCGCGGGGATCAAGTACGTGCTCTAAGAGGAGCTTCGTCTCTCGCGTAATCCATTCCTGTTCGTCTCTGCCGCGGTACAAGCGCGGCGATAACATCACAATCTGTCTGGCCGAACGGCGCGCAGGGCGAAGAATCGGCTTGAGTCCATTGTGAAAAAGCTGCCAAAAGGCCTCATGTAATTGCCGCAAGAACACCAAGAGTCTTTCAAGCGTCGGAATACTGGCACTCGCAAATGCGGCCGTGATGTCCTTTCGCTCCTTATGGGCGAAGAATTTATCCCGGATCACTTTGTACTGCGCGTCGTAAATTGCGCGCTGCTTGTCCGCATACCTTTGGAGCCGAGCGAAATCACTTGCCGCCGGAACATAACCGACGCGTATGAGCTCATCTGTCGATTTTCCGGCAACTGGGCGTTTTCTCCTCTCAAGAGCTGCTTTGGAGAATATCTCTTTATGATCTGACGCCAATTGCAGCAGACGCGAAATACTGTGAGTCCGCGAGTCCCTATCGAAGATACGCCCGAGCACAATTAGGGCGTTACTCTGTAGCGCCCGCACGGTCAGGTTCCAGAAGGGCGCATGGCGATTGATCGCGTCGAACAACTTTCTATCTCTTCGAGCCACGTTGTGGATGGTTTGCTCGGCGTAGAACGACTGAACGGCTTCATTCACTTCATTCTCAAATACGCCGAGTTCGCGTTCAAATTCCTTTTCCGGATTGAACATGTCATCTCCTCATGCAAAGAGCTACTCTATCATCGGCAAAAACAAGGCGATTAACGTTATCCTTCAATTATGGATCAGGGCGAGAGAAGACTTCCGTCGCAAGCTCAGTGATTGGAGCACACCTCCAATGTCACCGCGCGCCCGTGTCGGCGGCGGGGCCGTGAGGATTGCAGTCGCCTGTAGTACAATTCCTCGCCTCCAGCAACACCGTTTGTAGATAACTTCCGGTTTGCCGACGATGCGGATGCAATCCTGTATTATGAATAAGAGCGCGTTCAACAGTACGCTGCGATTGATCAGCGATCACCTCCACCATTAAGCCGGCGATGCAATGAAAACAAAGGCGCATAATGGGCGCGCGTTGACGGCTAAGTTCAGCTCCTTATGGGAAAACTGATCAACGATTTTCTGAGCACGCTGATCCCGCCTGAAGTGTGGCACTACACGAATCTCGTCGGCTTTGAGGGCATCCTTTCGTCGGGGTGCGTATGGGCTACCGAAGCGCACCACACCACCGATAAGGCAGAATTCGTTCACGCACGAGACGTGGCAGCTCGCTACCTTGAACGGTTGCCGCCTAAGGATGACAGTATGGTGATCGCTAAGCAGACAGCACAGGACATCCTGGCTCGCGCATTTGATGAGGGAGCTCTTTCGCCGTCCCGAGCTGAGATATTCGTCGCCTCCTTTTGCGAAATGGAAGATCTCAAAAGCCAATGGATGGAGTATGCCGATGCGGGACGGGGTGTAGCTCTGTGTTTTGACCTGCGCCACGTCCGACCTCCAGTTGAGATTGGCTCTAGCGTGACATTTGCGCCGTGCCTATATACGACAGACGAGAAGGAACGAATGGTCAATGATGCTCTGTCTGACTGGGTCGATACCGTCTATGAGCTTCATAAGAAGACCGGTAGTCAGCAGTGGGCGGCCGAACGTCTTCGCGACTGGCTGACGGTCCACGGACTACCGCTTGACAAAGCTGCTCTGCTCGAAAGCAATAAGGAGGAGTTTCGCAAGCAGCTCCATGAATCACTGACTCGCACTTCGTTTGACTTGCTTCGAATTGCAAGCCACTGCAAAAATCACGCCTTCCATCAGGAATCAGAATGGCGCTTGGCTCTTCCGCATATAAAGGGAAAACCGACTACGAACATCGAGATTCTGCATCGAGGAACTAATGGCGCAATTCCTTATGTGGCACACAATCTTTTTTCCGACAGGCTGCCCCTCGTTCGTATAAAAACCGGCCCCATTTGTGAAAAGATAGATCCGATCAAGGATCTTTTGAAGCAGTATGGCTACGATGTTCCTGTTGAGCCCTCCACAATCCCGATTCGCCCCGCCGCATCGATCCAGTAGTAAAGATTGGATCTAAAGTGACGCAGAATTGAGCACGGTGGAGCCCCCGCCAACGAAGCCTCTCGACAGCTTTCTTGGCCGGCGTTCATCCGATTTAGGAACGTATGAGACCTTGTTTCTGGATCGTTCCCGAGTGACGGGCCATCCGGAAACTTTGCCGTCCAGAAGTCCGCTTGACGGGAAGTTTGAAGTCGTGTTGGGGCTTGCCGACTGTGGGCGGTTGATGGCGCACTCAGAACAACTGACCAGCCCGCCAGAAACCGCCCTCCTAGGAACGTTCGCAGCCCGCGAATGTTGATCGGGATCTTCTCCTCACGTCGATTTCGCTGAGTTCGCCAGGTGATCTTTTTCTTCCACGCATTTTCTTGGGCACGGCTTCGGGCTAATTCCTGCGCCCGGCAGCTTCGCGTCCTCTGCTTTCCCGGTTCCTCCCTCAGATTCCTTTGGGTCCCTCCCAGAATGCATCCGCTCGCCTTGGGAGCAGAAGCCCTCGCTTTTGGGTGCCTCAAGAAAATGGGGCAGAAAAAGGAGAAATACCATGTATTTGAACTCAGCGACAATCGTAGGATTCGTTGGAGCAGACCCCGAACAGCGTCAAGCGCGGAGCAACGGCGCAAAATTCACCGTTCTTTCGGTCGCGACGCAGCGGTCCTGGAAGAACGCGCAGGACGAGTGGTCCTCGAAGACCGAGTGGCACCGTATCTGCATCTTCCGCCCGCGACTCGCCGAATACGTCCTGCAATCCATCAAGAAAGGCTCGCACGTCCTGATCGAGGGCAGCCTGATCAGCTCGACCTACGAAAAGCCCAACGGCAAGGGCAAGAAAGCGGCAACCGCGAAGATCACGTCGTGGTCGATTCGCGCCGATGTCGTCCGAAAGCTCGACCGCGGCGAACCTGAACCCGAAGCGATCACTTCTACGTCGCAGGCTTCGGACGAAGCTCCGGAGACAACCGAGCGGGCACCCTTCTAGAACCGCAATGCACGGGCCCCGGCGATCTGCCGGGGCCCTTTTTTATGCTGGCCGCGACTCCGACCGAATCGAACAAATTCTCCGCAACGTCCGCACAACATAGCAGCATTCGTTTACGGCACGTGGTCCGCTTTTCCGACCGCGCGTGCTAGGGATTCGGACCCGCTCGAAGAACGTCAGGGCGCGAATCCCGAAACGCTAGGCGTCGTCCCCCGGCCGGCGTGAAACCAGAACCATGTCTGGAAATTAAAAGACAGCGCCATTCCCATCTTCGCCGAGACAGGGAAGCGCCTGAGACGCCGGAGCATCCCATGATGACCGCGTCATATTGCGACTGTCTCATTTGCCGGCTGGAAGCGAGCTTCATCGCCGAACTCAGCGATGACCGAAACGACGATGACTTTCGGCTCTTTGCCGTTTCGAGCCCCATACTGTCCGGGTTTCCCGGCGCCTTAGAACTCGTCCGCAAACTGCAGGACCATGACAACCATCAGCAGAACCCGTCTTCCGACGAAATCCTTCTCGACCTTCTGGGGCGCGGCAACGACGCTCAGTTTCGACCGATGTGGCAGCGGCTCTTGCTGCTGGTCTTTATTCCGACCGTTCATCGCACGACGAGCCAGATCGTCATGGCGTTTCCGTCGCTGACCCGCGAGGACATCGCTCAGTGCCTCTTTGCCGCTCTTCTCGAATTCCTTCACTCTAAGGATTTACTTTCGCGCCGCTCGCACCTTGGCTTTACCATCACCAGAAAAATACGCCGCAGCGCATTCCGGTGGGCGATTCGTGAGTCGCACAGATCCCTGCGCGATGAAACGGACGGAACGTCGGCCGCGGCCCTTCAAACGGATGCCGGCCATGACGATCCCTATGCCAATATCCTGCTCCGGCAGTTTCTTGATAACTGCCAGCGCAGGGGATGGCTCTCTTTCGCGGAGCGGGAGTTATTGATTCAGTTCAAACTCGAAGGAATCTCTGGCCCGGAGCTCGCCCGTCGCAACGGGCATTCAGCCATAGCGATCAGGCATCGCATCCAACGTCTGCTCGATCGGCTACGCCGCATCGCCCAAACATCGGATAACGGAACTCCGCAGCAACTCGATCTCTTCGTCCCATGAGTCCTGTTCCTGTGGCACTCGTCATTCGGCGCGTGCCAGGCATTTTGGTACCAGCGAAAAAATATTCCGCTGGTACTCGGTCTGTTTTCATTTTCGTTGGCTGATAAGTATAGTGAGGGGAGTTCTCGCCGGTTAACTCCCGCGGACGGGGCCGCACCGATTCCTTCGGTGTTTGCTCTGTGTCGCGTACGGCCTCGAAGAGGGGCGGACGCGATTGTGGGACAACGCTGTACTCGGGGCATACGCTCCAAGTGTGCCTGGACGGGGGGAAGTCCAGGAACCGGCGCATACAGCCGTCCCATCAGTCGCCCTCCGCTTTCCTTCCTGCCGCCGTAGCCGGGGACTCCCTCTCAACGGACCATTTCCAGAACTCGGAAAAGACAGGGAGAACTTCATGAAGCAATTTGTTCGCAATTGTGCGCGCAGCTCTTGGCTGCGCTCACCTCTAGTCACCCTCGGTTTCACGCTGCTTCTCGCGGCTCCGGCATTCGCTCAGGGGACTTCCCCGTGGGAAAACGCCGTCAACGTTCTGGAGACGGCCTTCACCAGCACCATCGCTCGCGGCCTCTCGCTCGTTGCCATCGTTGTAGCTGGCC
>Ga0335081_10020654_pt1 | contig 10651 bp, 9 predicted proteins | sample Lox_Sample_35_FD_206713 | JGI IMG/M metagenome (GOLD analysis project Ga0335081, IMG submission 206713) | Soil microbial communities from Loxahatchee National Wildlife Refuge, Florida, United States - Lox_Sample_3.5 | ecosystem: Environmental > Terrestrial > Soil > Wetlands | place: USA: Florida... | reverse complement strand
CCCCGAAACCAGTCCGCGCTTAATCGAGGACACATCCTTGCCCGCCTTGGCCCCCGCATCGAGCAGGATTTTGAGAAAGTCCGGCGTGCCGGTGTATCCGCTCGGCCGCAAATGCGCGATCGCCTCGACCTGCTGCTCGGTATTGCCGACGCCGCCAGGAATGACCGCGCAGCCGAGTGCATGCGCGCCGGCCTCGAGGATGAAACCGCCGGGCGTAAGGTGATAGGCGAAGGAGTTATGCACGACGTCGCCGGAGCGGAAGCCGGCTGCGAACAGCGCGCGCGCGGCGTGCCACCAGTCGGTGCCGTGTCCCTCCGGCTCGAAGATCGGCCCGGGCGACATCAACAGGCGTTTGAGCTTTCCCGGCGCGGTGACCGCATAGCCGCCGAGCGGCGGCCGCGCCTGCTGGCGTTCCTTGAGGTCGGACTTGCGCAACACCGGCAGTGCGGCGAGCGCTTGGCGCGAATTGAGCGAGCGCGGGTCGACGCCGGCAAGCTGCTCGGCCCAGCCTGGCGCGCTCATCGCCTGGGCCACCAGGGCCGGCAGCTTTGCGAATTGCTCATGGTCACGCGCGTCTGGCGCGCGGGTTTCCAGGGCGTCGTAGAATTCCGGCATCGGCTCAGACCGTGGCTGCGCGTGAGTGTGCTGACGATTTGCCCATGATAACATGACATTGACGTTTGAGAACGCGTACCGGGGAGGAACGATGAGTGAAGTCCTTAATCTGCCGCGGCCGGCCTGGATGACCGAGGACCTCGTCCTCCTCGAAGAGCAGGCGCGGCGCTTGATGGCCGCCGAGTTCGGTCCCCATCTCGACGAGTGGCACGAAAAGCATTTCTATCCGCGCGACGTGTGGACCAAGACCGGCGCAGCTGGCCTTCTTTGCGCGTCGATGCCCGAGGAGTATGGCGGCGCCGGCGGCACCTTCGCGCATGAGGCCGTGATCGACCGCGAATTGTCGCTGGTCGGCTTCGACACCTTTGGCGCGCCGCTGCATTCCGGGATCGTCGCGCCCTACATCCTCAATTACGGCACCGAGGAGCAGAAGCGGCGCTGGCTGCCGAAGCTCGCGACCGGCGAGATGGTTGGAGCCATCGCCATGAGCGAGCCTGGCACCGGCTCCGACCTGCAGGCGGTCCGAACGACGGCGCGAAAGTCCGGCAACGGCTACGTGCTCAACGGCTCCAAGACCTTCATCACCAACGGCCAGCATTCCAATCTCATCATCGTTGTTGCCAAGACCGATCCCAAGGAGGGTGCCAAGGGCATTTCGCTGATGGTGGTTGAGACCGAGGACGCGGCCGGCTTCCGCCGCGGCCGCAAGCTCAAGAAGCTCGGCATGGACGCGGCCGATACCTCGGAATTGTTTTTCGAGGACGTGGCGCTGCCGGCGGAGAGCCTGCTCGGCATCGAGGAGGGCCAGGGGTTTTATCAGCTGATGACGGAATTGCCGCAGGAGCGGCTCATCGTCGCCACCCAGGCGGTCGCCATGATGGAGCGCGCGCTGCGCCTCACTCTCGACTACGTCAAAGAGCGCCAAGCCTTCGGCAAGAAGATCATCGAATTCCAGAACACGGAATTCGTGCTTGCCGAGTGCAAGAGCGAGGCGACCATCGCCAAGGTTTTTCTCGATCATTGCATCGAGCGGCATGTCAAGGGCGAGCTCGACACCGTCACCGCGTCGATGGCGAAATACCGGCTCACCGACCTGCTCGGCAAGATTACCGACCGCTGCCTGCAACTGTTCGGCGGCTATGGCTACATGGACGAATATCCGATCTCGCGGCTCTATCGCGACGCGCGGGTGCTGCGCATCTACGCCGGAACCAACGAAATCATGAAGCTGATGATTGCCAGAAGCCTGTAGCTCTGGCGGTGCCGCAATGAATTTCGACTTTTCCGACGATCTCAAAATGCTGCGCGAGCAGGCGCGGAAGTTCCTCGCCGACCGTTCCTCGCGCCAGGTGGTGCGCAAGGTCTTCGAAACCGGTGCCGGCTATGACGCCGCGCTGTGGGCGGAGATCGCCCGCATGGGCTGGCTCGGCACCGCTGTGCCGGAGGCCTATGGCGGATCGGCGGTCGGCTATGACGGGCTGTGCGTGCTCGCCGAGGAACTTGGCTATGTGCTCGCGCCGGTGCCATTCTCGTCCTCGATCTATCTCGCCGCCGAGGCGATCCTGGTCGCCGGCAGCGAAATCCAAAAGCAAAAATTGCTGCCGCCGCTGATCGACGGCAGCCGCATCGGCACCTTCGCGCTGGCCGAAGGGCTCGGCAACCCGAGCCCCGCCGGCATCAGCGCCAAGGTGGTGTCCGGCAAACTCACCGGCGCCAAGCTGCCGGTGCCCGACGGCGAGATCGCCGATCTCGCCGTCGTCGCGGCGCTCGACGACGCCGGCGAAGTCGGCCTTTATGTCGTTGAGCTCGGCGACAATGGCGTAAGCCGTTCGCCGCTCAAGAGCATCGATCCCGCCCGCAGCCAGGCCAAGATCGTTTTCGAGGGCGTGCGCGCGATGCGGCTTGAAGGCGCGCGCGGCTATGCCGTCATTGGCGAGCTGATCGACCGCGCTGCGATCCTCATCGCGTTTGAGCAGGTCGGCGGCGCGCAGGCCTGCCTCGACATGGCCAAGGCTTATGCCATGGAGCGTTATGCTTTCGGCCGGCCGATCGCCTCGTTCCAGGCGATCAAACACAAGCTCGCCGATGTCTATGTCGCGCTCGAGCTCGCCCGCTCTAATGCCTATTACGGCGCTTGGGCGATCACGTCCGGCGCTGCGGAGCTGCCGGTCGCCGGCGCTGCCGCGCGCGTCGCGGCCATCGAAGCGTTCCACCTTGCGGCCAAGGAGAACATCCAGACCCATGGCGGCATCGGCTTTACCTGGGAAGCCGATTGTCATCTCTACTATCGGCGGTCCAAGCTGCTCGCCGCGTCGATCGGCAGCGCGCCGTATTGGAAGGATCGGCTGATTGCTGCGCTCGAACGACGCAATGCGCCGTAGGGCACGCGGAGGAACGTCATGGATTTCAACGACACGCCTGCGGAAGCCACTTTTCGTGCCGATGTCAAGCGCTTCCTCGATGCCAACGCGAGGCGCAAGAGCGCGACCGAGGCCGCGCATCGCGGCCGCTATATCCCCGACGCCAATATGGCCGAGAGCCTCGCCCGCGCCAAGGAATGGCAGGCGAAGAAGGCCGACGCCGGCTTTGCCGCCATCACTTGGCCGAAGCAGTTTGGCGGGCGCGGCGGCTCGCCGATCGAGCAGGTGATCTACAATCAGGAGGAAGCAAATTACGCGGTGCCGCGGGGCGTGTTCGAGATCGGGCTCGGCATGTGCATTCCGACGATGATGGCCTACGGCGCGCCGGCGCAGCTCGAGCGCTATGTGCGTCCGGCGCTGCGCGGCGAGGAGATCTGGTGCCAGCTGTTCTCCGAGCCGGCGGGCGGCTCTGATCTGGCGGCATTGCGCACGCGCGCGGTGCGCGACGGCGACGACTGGATCATCAACGGGCAGAAGATCTGGACCTCCGGCGCGCATTTCGCCGATTTCGGCATCATCGTCACCCGCACCGATCCCGACGTGCCCAAGCATCAGGGCCTCACCTTCTTTTTTCTCAGCATGAAATCGCCGGGCATCGAGGTCCGCCGCATCAAGCAGATCTCGGGCACCTCGAACTTCAACGAAGTGTTTTTCACCGACGTGCGCATCCCCGACAGCCAGCGGCTGGGCAAGGTCGGCGACGGCTGGAAAGTCTCTCTCACCACGCTGATGAACGAGCGGCTTGCGGTCGGCGATGCTCCCGGCCCGGATTTCGACGATATCTTTGCGCTGGCACGCACGCTCGAACTCGATGACGGACCGGCAATCCGCAACCCGGCGGTGCGTGAGAAGCTCGCCGACTGGTACGTGAAGGCGGTGGGTCTGAAATACACGAAATTCCGCACCATGACGGCGCTCTCGCGCGGCCAGACTCCCGGCCCCGAGGCCTCGATCACCAAACTGGTGAGCGCCAGCAAGCTGCAGGAAATCGCTTCCTACGGCATCGACCTCATAGGCGTGGCTGGCAGTGTGACCGACGCCGAGCTTGCGCCGATGCAAGCCTGGTTCCAGGAGGCATTCCTCTACGCGCCCGGGATGCGGATCGCCGGCGGCAGCGACGAGATCCTGCGCAACATCATCGCCGAGCGGGTCCTTGGAATGCCCGGCGACATTCGCGTCGACAAGGACGTGCCGTTCCGCGAGCTCAAGACCGGAAACCGGTAGGTCTTTTGGCCGTTAACTGACCATCAAGGCCGAGATGGCACAGGTTATCCGGACTTACGTCATTTGGATTTGTTCATAAGTCGTTGCCATGGGTTGTATCGCGTGCGTCGTATTTCCGACCTCCAAACAGGAGTGGATGGCGCAGCTTGAAAGCGGCTCGGTCGGGCCGTTCATCAGCCGAGACATCGCTTTGCAGGTCGCCACGATTGAAGCGCTGCGGCTGCGACAGTCGGACCGGCCGGTGCGCGTTGTCGTCACCGCACAGGATGGGGGTGTCCGCGCCGAGCGCTGTCTGTGTCGGCGGTTTGCCCGCTGACTAGGCGACCAGCAAGCGACGCACCGCGGCGACGGATGCGGCCCGCGCCTTACGACGGCTGCGAGCCGGCAGCCACATCGAAGCCGACGCGCGGGAAGTGCACATTGAGGTCGCCAACGAAATCGTCACGGCGGCGGATGACGATCTCGGTGCCGTCGATGGCCAAGAGTTTTCCGGCAACGGCATCGCGTCCATAGTCGTTGGCGGCAACGGTCACTTGTTGGCCCACCCGGCAGCCGCTCGCGTCTGGGTATGAGCTTTCTGCGACGCCGGCCGGCTCCGCACTCCTGGCGATCTCAAGCGCGGCCTTGGCATCGAGCGGCGCGCGCGTCCCGTGGCCGAGCTTATCCATGCGCTCCCGCCAGGCTCGCAGCGAGGCGTGGCTTTCCAGAAAATCCAGATCCCGGACATTTCGGCGGACAAACCACAGCGGATGATAGAGCGCAAAATCGGCAATCGAGGGCGATGAACCAAGGAGATAGTTGCGGCCGTCGGCGAATGCCTCTTCGATCGAAGCGAGCTGTGCGCGGTATTGCGCCCGCAGCGTCGGCTGCGCGGCCTTGAAACGGGCTGCGCTGAAACGGCCGCCGGTGAATTTCTCGCGATCCTCTATGAGCTCTTTCGGGAAACCGTCAGCGACGCTGCCAAAGGCGACGCCGACCGCATTGATAAAAAACGCGCTGTCGGCCCAGGCGGCGATGAGTTCGCCGCCGCCTGATCCATAGAGCGCCGGCTTCGGGAAGCGGCGATCGATCTCGCGCAGAATGATTCGGGTGTCGCAATAGATGTCGGCGCCGATCTGCATCACCGGCGTCCTGCGGTAGCCGCCGGTAAGCGGCGTAAGATCCGGCTTCGGCGCCCAGGCCGGAATCTCGACCGCCCGCCAGCTTATCCCCTTCAATCCAAACACGAGCCGCACTTTCTCGGAAAAGGGCGAGCGGTCGTAGTGGTGCAGGATAATGTCGGCCACAGCGTCCCTACCTCTCGTTCGTTGACCGACGACGCGTCGTCGGTGCCGGCGCCGCGATCAACGACGGCCGAGCTGTGCCATTCCTGCGCCGTCCATGCCGCGCGGTTGGCTGAGGCTCAGTGGAAAGCCGAAAGTCACGCCGATGCGCAGTTCCTCCACTGGCCGGCCGTTGACGAGCGCATAGCGCGCCGCCGCGTCGAAAGCGAGCTTGTCATTCACCTGCCAGATCGCGCCCGCCAAGGCTGAGAATGTCTGCGTCTGGTCGACGATGCTGTCGGAATAGACTTCGAACACCGGTCGCACGGTCCATTTGCTCGGCCCCTCGACAATAGCGTCGAAGAAAAGCTCTCCATGCTGATCGGGCGTCAGGTTGGCCGCGACGTTCAGATGAACCGTTCCCCAGTCCCACCGCTGCGACACGATGCCGGTCCAACTAAATCCCGTGCCGGAGCCACCGACAGGCGGCAGCAGCGGACCGAACTCAGTGGCGATGCTCACCCCCTGTTTGTCCTGAAGAACGCCGGGCTGCAGCACGTATTTCAAGAACGCGGCGTTGGCAACGCTGATCGGGCCGGCTCCCTCAGGAACCGCTTGTGCGGTGCCTTGCAATACCAGCTCCCACCGGTCGGCGAAGCCGTAATTGATCACCGTGTCGGATAGCGCGCTTGTCGTCGAGCCCGCGTGCAATACCCCGGCGGGCTGGAGCTCGATTTCAACTTCACCGACGTCGGCGACCGCGGCGTCGGTGCCGTCGAACGGACGGTAAGCCAAGGCAGGCGCCGACCATGCCAAGACGCAAGCGCCGACCAGCGCGGCGACGGTGCTCCGCGGCGACGCCGGTTCGCGAAACATCTCGGCGAGTGGCTTGCATCCGTATCTGGACACCCGTGCGCCCCCCCGTGCGTTGGTGTCGATCCGATGCTCCCGACAACCGGGAGGATGACATTGCCTTATTGCGAGCGCCAGGGCGAGCGGTCCGCCCAGCTCCTCAATGCAGCCATCGCCCAGGCCGCCGTCTTGTCGGTATGGCACAGATTGCAGGCGTTCGGGACGTTCAGCGCCTCCGTCTGCTCCGGCCAGACGAAGCGGAAGGTGTGGCTGCGAACCTTCACATCGCCCAGGGTCTCGGCGCTCTTCGGCATGTGGCAGGCTATGCACTCGCTGCCCGAGCTTCCGGCGGCGTGATGCGTGTGCTGCTCGATCGTTGCCGCATGGGGTCCGTTCTGCGCATTGGGACCGTGGCAGCCGAGGCAAAGCGCATTCCCCGTCTCGCGCACTATCCCCGGATTTTCATTGCCGTGCGGGTCGTGGCAACTGAAACAGGTCACGCCGCGGGCGTACATCAGGCTCGTGACGAAATCGTTCCCTTGCATGCGATTCTTGTGCGCGGTCCCGTCCGCAAAATGGGTGAAGCTAATCTCCCCGAGCTTGTGCTCCTCCAGTCGCCAGGAGTCCGCCAAGTTCAGGCCGACGTGGAAGCCGACCGGCCAGTCATAATACTTTCCCTCGATCGGGTTTTGCAGCGGCCGGCCCTGCGAATGACATTGGATGCATGTATCGGAGGCGTGTAGGTAGTCGAATCGCTCAGGATTGAGGATCGTCGTGCTGACCGGGCGACTGACGTGTTCGCTGCCCGGCCCATGGCAGCGCTCGCAGCCGACGTTCCACTCCGTGACGGTCTTGTTCGTGATGTCATAGTTGACGGAATGGCAGCCGTCGCAGAGCGGACCGGTTGGCCGCTTGAAGTTGTCCGGCGGATATAAGGGCGCCCACCAATCGGCATTGTTGGGTACGAAATAGCGTTTCCACGTCTTGTGGGTGACGTCCCATTGTGCGGGCTCGGGGAAAAAGTCGTCGCCGATCTTTGTGAAATAGCGTTGCTTCCATCGGCTGCCATAGACGAACGCGATATCGTCCTTGGTGAAAGTGACCAGAGGGTCTGACCTGGAAAGATCGGGAATGACCGCATCGGGATGCTGGCGCGGATCGCGCACCACATTTGCCATCCTCGATTTGCTCCACCGGTCGTAGATCGCCTCGTGACATTTCTTACAGGCGGCGGAGCCTACGTAGTGAGCCGCGGCGAGTTCGCGGTGTTCAGCGGCGGTCGTCCCTTCGGACGCCAGCGCAGCCACGTTCGGCAGACTGCGGATGAAAAGAACGAGTTGCCAAATCTGTTGCTCTGGCAAGTCCCAGGCGGGCATCCCTGTGTTCCGGATGCCGTTGCGGATGTGATAGAAAATCTCGCCGTCGGATATCGAAGCGACGGTGACGCGAAGCGGCGGCGGATGCGGATATTCGCCTGCCCCGATCTGCGTCTTCCCGCTGCCGTCATAGGCGTGGCAAGCTTCGCATTTCTGCCGGAACAGGTCGCGTCCGGCGGCAATGTCGGCCGGATCAGAGCCGAGCGGATTCGTCCGTTCTCTCGCCGGCTGAGGCACGCTCGCGTGCAGAAGCCACGTTGCGACAGCGGTTTCGATTTGCGATTGCCGGGTCCTGGCGCTCGATAACCCGGGAACGAACCACGAGTATGCGACCGCTCCCAAGGCGATGATGGCGAGGACAATCGCGGCGGTGACGAGGGAGCTTCTGCGGAGCATTTAAAAGCCCCCCTTGGCAATGCTGGTGCCCAAGGCCAACCGACTATGGAAGTTGGCGGCATCTCGACAGCAAACGACGATCGCCGTTGCGGCGGCGTCCAATTGCGCGTCGAAGCGATGAGCAAAAATTTCTTGGGCAGAAATTTCTTGGGGATGTCCGTCCATGCGCAACCCTCTCGGCAAAGCGAGCGGCGCGCAGAGCTTGGACGGAAAGCCGTCTGACGGGGAGCCTGCGTATTTCCCCGAGGCCAAACTTATTACAAATCGGTTTGAAGGACAACGGCGTTGAGCGCTGCAGGTAGCATCAAGCCGGCTGGTTGCCCCGCGCCGCTTAGTCGCCTCGGCCTCAATTCATTCCGCTGCCTTCGCGCGCAAGCGCTCGATGGCGGCGCGAACGAGGCGCAGCCGGTCATTGCCGAAATACATGTCAGTGCCGCCGACGAAGATGGTCGGCGAGCCGAAGCCGCCACGCCGGATCAATTCCTCGGTATTGGCGCGCAGCCGGTCCTTGATCGCCGGCGTCGCGAGGCCGGCAAACAGGAACGTTGGATCGACCCCGGCGCGAATGCAGACCCGGGCCAGCACCTCGTCCTGCGAGATGTCTTCGTCATCGCGCCAATAGGCTTCGAACGCGCCACGCGCGAAAGGAACGAGCTTGCGCTCGGCCTCGAAGAGGATGCAGCCGCGCATCGCCTTGACGCTGTTGACCGGAAACACCCGCGGCGGAAACACAATCTTGAGCCCGGCATCGCGGGCCCAGTCGTCGAGGTCCTTGCGCATATAGGCGGCCTTGGCCGGCACCGGATTTTCGCGCGAAGCGTAGACGCTCGGATTGACGGCGTTGAAGACGCCGCCGACCAGGATCGGCCGCCAGGCAATATCAACGCCGAGCTCGGCCGCCATCGGCTGAATATTGTGGAAGGCGAGATAGGTCCACGGGCTCGAGCAGTCGAAGAAGAACTCGATCATGACCGCTGCCGCCTCACACCGTGCGCTGCGCGCGGTCCTTGGCATTCTGCGCCTTGATCGCCTCGCGCGCCGCCTGCCATTGCGCGTCGGTCCAGTGCCGCAACTCGTAGAAGTTCGAGCCGGTGGCGTGGCTTTGGCTGCCGTCGAGCGTGATGGTCTGTCCGGTCAGCCATTCGCAGCCGTCGGCGAGGAGGAAGGTCGCGAGATTTTGCAGCTCTTCCATGCGCCCGACCCGCCCCATCGGGTTGCTGCGCTCGGTGCGCTCGGTCGGCCCCTGCCCTGGGCTTAGCCGCTTGCTCGCGCCCTCGGTCGGGATCACGCCAGGCGCGATGGCGTTGAGGCGGATGCCATGGCCGGCCCATTCGGTCGCAAGCGACAGGGTCATGGCGTGGACGCCGGCTTTGCTCATGACCGAGGGCACCACATAGGGGCTGCCATTATAGATCCAGGTGACCACGATCGAGACGACGTTGCCGTGATGCTTGCCGGCGATCCAGCGCCGGCCGACGGCGTGGGTCACATAGAAAGTGCCGTGGAACACGATATTGGCGACGGCATCGAAGCCGCGCGAGCTCAAATCCTCGGTGCGGGAGATGAAATTCCCCGCGGCGTTGTTGACGAGATCGGTCAGTGGGCCGGAGCGGAAGATATCCTCCACCATGGCGTCGACCGCCGCGGCGTCGCGGATGTCGACGCCGTAAGCCTTGACGCTGCCGCCGTGCTTGGCGGTCAGCTCGGCGGCAGTGGCCTCGCAGACCGACTTGCGCCGCCCGCAGATGAAGATGTCCGCGCCCAGTTCCAGAAACTTTTCGACCATGCCCTTGCCGAGGCCGGTGCCGCCACCGGTCACCAGGATGCGCTTGCCGCGAAACAATCCGTCCTTGAACATCGCCCGCCCTCCCTTGTGGGCACTCTAGAACGCAATCGCTTCTTGTTGAAGCGATTGTCGCTCTAGACTCTTTGGTGGAGCATGATCTTTTCGAACCTTGCTTCGCCCGCCGAAGCGGGCTTCGCGAAGGCGGGAAACCGGTTTCCACTTTTCCGGATCATGCTCTAACACGGGCGCGACGCGGCCAGCCAAACGATCGGTTACGCGGCGGTCTCTTCCGTCGCGACAAAGTCGGGCCACAGCGTGGCGATGTAATTGATGAATCGCGCACTGACGCCCTCTTCGCGCAGATGCTGCGCCGTCACCGGCAGCGAGGGCGATTGGTAAGCGGGGTCGCGGCGCACGCGCTCGGGAAAGTCGTGGCGCAAGATCGCGGCGCGGCCGATCAGCACGAAATCGCAGCCGGCTTCGAGCACCCAGGCCGCCGCCGCGGCGCTCGTCACCTTCCCGGCGGCGCCGAGGCGAACGCTGCCGCGCGGCAATTCGGTAAAGCAGCTCATCAACGAGCGCCCCTTGAAGGCCGCCTCTTCCGGCTCCTTGGTCACCTCCCACAGCGACATGTCCAGATAGTCGATCTTGGCTTGGCGCAGAACCTCGGCGGCGACGTCACGGATCTCGGCGAGCTTCAGCCCAAAGCGCTCCGGCGAC
>Ga0335081_10020653_pt1 | contig 10651 bp, 10 predicted proteins | sample Lox_Sample_35_FD_206713 | JGI IMG/M metagenome (GOLD analysis project Ga0335081, IMG submission 206713) | Soil microbial communities from Loxahatchee National Wildlife Refuge, Florida, United States - Lox_Sample_3.5 | ecosystem: Environmental > Terrestrial > Soil > Wetlands | place: USA... | reverse complement strand
TTGACGACCTTGAAATTGACATCGGCCTCCAAGAGGGCGATCCTCACTTCTTTTAAGGCCTCCTGGATATTTTGCTCCGTCAACTTTCCATGGCCTCTCAGTTTCTTAAAGACAGAATCTAACTTGAATGAAAGATTTTCAAACATGTGCAAGACCTAACAAGCTATAAATTATATATTTTATTCGTACTGGGCAGGGTTGTCAAATTCCCACAAAGGTCAATTTGCGTCCCATCTCTCCCTTCACTCATAATCCCTTGGTGATCTTCCAATCCTTCCCCTCCTTTTTCAAAAAGAGGACTTCTTTGCCAGAATAGTGATTCTTGTTCCCTCCTTTTTCCACTTCTAAGTAGAATGACTGGATCACCGTAGCGGCTTCCCCATCGACTTGGATGGATCGATCCCAGCACGAGTAGGAGATCTTGTCGAAGGTTTTGAAATATCCTCCGATCCGCCTTTGAAGACGGTCAAAGTCCTCCTCCTTATCCTGATAGGCATTGGAGATGCACGAGAGGTAGAGGGAGAGGTCTCTTCTCTGCAGGGCCTCCTGCCTTCGATTCAATACTTGATAGATTTTTTCTTCTTCGGAAACCTGGCAGGCTAAGAGGAGAAAAACAAGGAGGAAAAAGAAGAGGAGACTTCTTCTCATTTCAGCTTTTCAATTTCTCCGGGCTGAATCTTCGCCTTTCCTCGTCCACTCGACCCTCCTTTCACGTCGACTCGATCCTTATCGATATCAAAAACGATCTCATCTCCCGAAACCGTATTCTCCCCTTCTGAGACTTTCGGGTCACCCGTCAGAACCACCTTTTGGTCGAGGTTGTAAAAGACCGCCTTCTCGCAGTTGGCCACCCGAAGACCCTGTTGGATCTTCACATTTCCGCCGGCGGTCACCCGCTCGATCCCTTTGCCGTCTTCAATGGTCACGGCCTCTATAGAATCGGCATAGATCACCATATCCTTTTGCCGGGCAACGACATTCCCTTTGAAGATGATCAAATTCTGCTTCCAGTAAGCTTCCACTTTATCGGAAGTGATATCGATTGGCTGGCTTTTGTCCACTAGCTTCGCTTCCTTGTCTTCCGGTGAAGTCCCTTTCTTGCCCCCTCCCTTCTCCCTCGAAGGAGCCCGCATGCTCGACAATGCGGCCAACGGTTTCTCCTCGACAGGTTTCACTTTCGTCTCCGGTGTCGTATGAGCGGATGGCGAAGAGGGAAATGCGGAGAGAGGGACAGGTTGGCTTCGGTCCTCTTGAACAGGTTCGATCACCATGCGTGGTGAAGACTTCTTAGCTTCTTCTGCAGGAGGAATAGCCTTGACCAATTCACCCTTTCCGGAGGAGGAAGAGGCCTTCTTCTCCTCCGCCAAGGAAACAGGCTGTTTTCCTTCCTCTTCGAATTTGACCAAGGCAATCCTGCCGAGTTCTCTCCCGGCTACCTCGTTTTTATTGCCGGACTCTTTCGCTTTGGCCTTACGAGAAGAGGCTTTCCTTTCAATCAGATCCTTATCAAGAATAGCCTTGGCCTCTCCATAGTGCAGGCTTTTGGGATATTCGGTGACAAGCTTCATGAAGGCGGCCTCGGCCTTGTCCCACTGCTCCAATTCAAGATAGCTCTTTCCCAAGAAGTAAAGCGTCTTATCCTCGTCAGGGTCCTTAGGAAATTTCTCTAAAACTTCCTCAAACCGGATAGCCGCAGGCTGAAATCTCCCTTCTTTATAATAGAATTCACCGATATAAAATTGATTGTCCGCCAGCCTTTTCTTACAGATACCAATTTTCCCCTTTGCCTTCTCGGTGAAGAGACTCGGGGGATAATTAGCGATGAGATATTCAAAGCTAGAAAGGGCCTTCCTCGTCGAAGCCTGATCCCGATCAGGGGTCAGCATCTGATTGAAATAAGACTCCCCAATTTGAAACTGAACATAAGGAATCTCTTCATGGCTGGGATGGGTCTTCTTAAACTCCTCATAAGCCGCAATCGCCTCTACGTATGCCTTCTGCAGAAAATGACAATCGCCGACCTTCAGTTCCGCCAGAAGGGTGTAAGGAGGACTATCGGGAAAGCTTGACTTCAATTCCTCGAATTTCTTCAGGGCTTCAGGATAGTCTCTCTTATTGAATCGAGCCAACCCCTGTTTATAAAGGACTTCGGGGTCCCCCTCGATTTTCTTGACATCTTTTCCCGGGCCACCGCATCCAAGAAGAAGAGAGAGCGTGATGGGCACCAAGATCATCCATCTTAGAAACGTTCTTTTTTTCATACAGATGCCTAAGAAATGTTCCACTATTATGATAGGAAGGGATGAGGATGTCAATACAAAAATCCCTTTCTTTAGAATCCTTAGGTAAATGAGACCTTTTCGCAGAGCATCTTTTATCTTGAATTTCAAATGGAAAGTCCTTAAGATAAAAGGAAAATATGCAATCGTGTCTGTGTGGCGTGCCAAAAGTCCCTTAACCTCGTTTCATTCCGGACTTGCCCTGCACCGCATGGTATTCAGGGCCTGATCCGGAACCCGCGGGGTTCAAGGAAAACATCTGAAAAAGAGAGAAAAGAAGATGCGATTCGAGATGGCAAAAAGAATTGATCAGATTCCTCCTTATCTTTTCGCAGAGATAGATAAGAAGAAAGAGGAGATGAAGAAAAAAGGAACGGATGTCATTGACCTGGGAATCGGCGATCCGGACCTCCCTACCCCTAAGCCGATTATCGAACGACTAAAAAAAGCGGCGGAAAATCCCGGGAACCACCGGTACCCTTCCTACGAGGGGATGATTGAATTCAGAACGGCTGCCGCTAAATGGTACGAAAGGAGGTTCGGCATCACGCTCGACCCCAGAACAGAGGTCCTTGCTTTGATCGGTTCAAAAGAGGGAATTGCCCATATCCCGTTGGCCTTTGTTAATTCTCAGGATATCGTCTTGGTTCCCAGCCCCGGCTACCCTGTTTACCGTGTTTCCACCCTCTTTGCGGGGGGCATCCCTTACTTTTTGCCGCTCCGCAAAGAGAATGGTTTTCTACCGATGCTTTCTGAAATCCCCGGTACCGTAGCTAAGAAAGCGAAACTCCTGTTCATCAACTATCCGAATAACCCCACCTCCGCCGTCGCTGAGAAACCTTTCTTCGAAGAGGTCGCCGGCTTTGCCCGGCGCCACCAGATCATTGTGTGCCACGATGCAGCCTATTCGGAAGTCGCTTTCGATGGCTACCGTCCTCTCAGTTTTTTGGAAGTGGAGGGGGCGAGAGAGGTGGGAATCGAATTTCACAGCCTCTCAAAAACCTTTAACATGACCGGATGGAGAATCGGATTCGCAGTGGGGCATTCTGAAATCCTTTCCGGATTGGGGAGGGTCAAGACGAATATCGATTCCGGTCTCTTCCAAGCGATCCAGGAAGCAGGAACCGAAGCGCTCAATCATCTTGATACCCCGCTTCCGGAAATCATTAACACTTATGAGAGGCGAAGAGATGTGATGGTCAGGGGCCTTGGAGAAATAGGGCTCGAAGTGGATCGACCGAAAGCCACGTTCTATCTTTGGATTCGGGTGCCGAGAGGATATACTTCCGCCCAATTCGCCACACGCTTGCTTGAGCAGGGAGGAATCGTGGCCACTCCGGGAAATGGCTTTGGAGAAGAGGGAGAAGGCTACATCCGAATGGCCCTCACGGTAGATGAAAACAGGCTGAGAGAGGCCATCGAAAGGCTTAAGAAGATCAAGTTCTAAACCCTCCTTCTGTACTCCATCTCCACGATACCGGCGCCCCCATCGTTGAAAAAAAACAGTGCCCGGCTTCTACTCGTCGCAGTCAGGCGATAGAAGAAGAGGTTTGAGGGCACAGGAGGCAGGAAATGGAGAACCTTTTTTACGAGGCATTCCTCATCGCACTTCTCATCCTTCTCAATGGTTACCTGGCCGGGACAGAAATCGCCATGGTGACGGCGAGAAAGAGCTATATCAAACAGCTGGCTGAAACCGGAAAGAAAAGTGCGAAGATTTTTCTAAAGCTCAAAGAAGAACCCGATCGGTTTTTGGCCACCATTCAGATTGGCATTACGGGTGTGGGCGTTCTCGCCTCTGCCGTGGGTGGCGCGGCAGCCGTCAAGATCATTAAACCCGCTCTCCAGGCGGTTCCCATCAAAGCCATCTCTCTTGCTGCCGAACCGATCGCCATCGGAATGGTTGTGGTCGTGATTACCTATTTTTCGGTCATCTTCGGAGAGCTGGTCCCCAAGTCCATTGCGTTGATGCACCCCGAAACCGTTGGCCTCTGGACAGCAAGGACCATCGATACCTTTTCCAAGATCAATTCTATCTTTGTCAAGCTCCTCACCTTTAGCACCTCCCTTGTGCTCAAACCCTTCGGCAAGGAGCCCTTTACTGAAAGAGCTTATATTACCGAGGAAGAGGTAAAACTCTTAATAAAGGAAGGAGGAAAACACGGGGTCTTTGAGCCGACGGAGGAAAAAATCCTCCAAAGCGTTTTCGAGTTCACAGATATGTCGGTCAAAGAGGTGATGGTTCCCGACACGCAGATGGTGGCGATCCAAATCGACCGGTCACCCCAGGAGATTCTTTCCATCATCGAGGAAGAACAATTCTCCCGATATCCCGTCTTCGGAAGGGAACGGATTAACATCAGGGGCATCCTTTATGCGAAGGACTTTCTTACCACCTTTGCAAAAACAGGAGGACAGGTCGATATCCGAAAGATCGTGAAACCTCCTTACTTTATCCCGGAGACGATGAAAATCAGCCTTCTCTTAAGGGAGATGCAAAAAAGGAGAATTCATATGGCATTGGTCGTGGACGAATACGGCGGGGTCGCCGGCCTGGTCACCATGGAAGACCTGGTGGAAGAGATCGTCGGAGAGATCAGAGACGAGCATGATATCGAAAGCCCTGTGGTGCAGTTCCCGGATGGGACCATGCTGATCGATGCGTCCATCAGTCTAAGAGATTTAAGGGAAGACTATCGTGTCCAACTCCCGGAATCTCCCGAATATGAAACTCTAGGCGGATTCTTGATGACGGCCTTACAGAAGATTCCTCAAGCGGGCGATATGGTAGAAATCGAAGGGAAGCGGATGAGAATTGTCGAAATGGTGGGACAGAGAATTGCAAAAGTAAAATTAGAAAAACTGCCGGAGCCAGTCAAAGAGCCGCCCAGCGGCAGTGGAGAAGTCGCATAGTCGGATAGTCGAGAGACACTACCTGCCTGTGTCACCACGGGACTGCTCGACTACAAGACAGAAGAATTACATGCACGGCTGAATCAATTCCCGTCTCCGAATCACTTGACTTCCTGCTGTCCTCCTACAATCAACTCTGGGATCCTTAAGGTGGGCTGTGCATCGCCCACCGGAACTCCCTGGCCGTCCTTTCCGCAGGTCCCAATCCCAAACCCGAGATCACTGCCGACCATATCGATGTCTTTCAGTACTTGAGGTCCATTGCCGATAAGAGTCGCCCCCCGGACCGGTTCTCCGACGCTTCCTTTTTCAATCATATATCCCTCGGTGACCTCAAAAATAAAATCTCCATTGACGGTATTGACCTGCCCGCCACCCATCTTCTTCACAAACAATCCCTTCTCCACGCAACGAACAATCTCTTCAGGGCTCACCTTTCCCGGAAGGATCATGGTATTGCTCATTCTCGGGATCGGCCTATGCTGATAGGACTCTCTTCTGCCATTGCCACTCGATTCCACTCCGGCTTCCATAGCGGATAAGCGATCATATAGGTATCCTCTCAAGATTCCCTGCTCCACCAGGGTGGTTCTACGAGAGGTGACCCCTTCGTCATCGAAGGCATAGGACCCCCTTTTTTGAGGAAGGGTGGGATCGTCGACGACGGTGACCAAAGAAGAAGCAACCTTTTCCCCGATTTTGTTCGAATAGACCGAGAGCCCTCGCTGGGCGAGATCTGCCTCCAACCCGTGGCCAATGGCCTCATGGATCATCGTCCCTCCTGCTTCGCTGGATAAGACCACTGCCATTTTCCCCATCGGCGCTTTTCTGGCCGAAAGCATGAGAAGAGACCTCTTTGCAGCCACCTCAGCCACTTCCTCAGGAGGATGAAGATCGAAGAGCTCAAACCCTACCGTTCCTCCTGCCGGTTCATATCCCGTCTGGACGACATCCCCTTTCGCAGAAACGACCTGGACAGAGAAAACGGTCCCAACCCTTTCTCCTTCCACAAAAATCCCCTCCGAATTTGAAATCGTCAGTTTTTGATCGACATCCCGATAAAGCACTTTCACCTGTCGAATTCGCGGATCCAGCCTTCGAGCCGTCTCATTGGCCCGTTCTACAGTTGAAATCTTATCTTCCATCGAGAGCCTTCCAGGATGTTTCTGAATTTGATAAAGAGATCTGGAAATCGGGGCAGTCTGAGCCAGCCGAGGGAAGGCATCCGTCCTTGGCTCCCCACCCGCTCTTGCAGATCGACTTATCCGTTTTGCTAAATTGAAGAGAGATTCCTTTAAGATCTCTGTGCTAAAGCCGTAAAATGTTTTTCCACCGAAGAGGATGCGAAGTCCTATACCTATGTCAACACCCGAGATCACTTTCTCGATCCGATCTTCCTCGCAAACGATGGCCACGGAATGGGCCTCCTCAAAAAAGAGGTCAGCAAACTCCCCGCCTTCCCGGAGAGCCTCACGCAATATCTCTTGGTATGGAATGGTTTCGGTCATCCTTAAATTTCAAATGTCAAAGTTCGAATGTCAAATCCGGAGAGCTCAAATTCAGGAATCTTTTGACTTTGGACTTTGAGATTACGTTGAAAATGATCTCCCTCTCCCCCTGCGGGAGAGGGCGGGGGTGAGGGGGACATACCATGTTCACCCCCACTTCGATCCTCCCCCATCAAGGGGGAGGATAACACTGAGTAATTTTCATCGTCCGCGGCTGATGAACCTGTCCTGTAAGATTTACTTGACATTTGGATTTTGAAATTTGAAATGAGAGATGTTTTCAATTGGCATCTCTTTTCGTAGTCCTTCCAACACCACTTCCAAATCTCTTTCCCACCCCGGAGCCACCATCAACTCCACGATCGCCTCATGAGGGTCTTTCGTCCTTAACACAGCCATCCCCTCGTAGGATTCGATAATAAATTTGAAATACGCAATATCCTCTCGACGTACCCTGAAATATCTGGATTGAGTATCCATTTTCTTTATTTCAAATTTCAAATTTTGGATTTCAGATTGAAAATCTGCAATTTGCAATCTGCAATTAGTTCTTTTTGATGAGGCTTCCCCTGACGTCCCCGAAGAACACAACACCCTTGATCGTCCCTTCTGTGGGATAAAGTTCCTTCGACAACCATCCCTCAATCAAACCTTCCTTGGAATGTGTCACCTCTGGATCCAGAAAAAGCTTGACGAGATATTCTTTTCCATCTTTGAATTTCTCGGAATTTCTTCTCCTCTCCTCCTCTTCCTTTGAAGCCACTCTCACCTCATAGCTGGAAGGACCCTTCTTAGGAAAAGTGGCTACCGTATACTTTCCTCCTCTCTCGATGTCTCCGTAGACGCCGTAACGAAAATTATAAGAGGCCGTGATAAAATCATCATAAACCATCCCTAAGGGAATCTCTTCCTCCGTCCTCACCCGGACGCCATCTTTCCTTTGTCTCACCCTCGTCCATTTCCGCTTTTGATAATCGAAGAGATGCGTTCGCCGCCGGAACGTGTTTCCAATCTTTACATCTTCTTCAAAAGATAGGGAGCGGAGGCGTTTCCCTCCCTCTATTTCTTCCATGACGGAGCGGTACGTGTCCGTCCGATAACGGGCCACCCATCCCAGGACACCGAGGGTCTCGCCCTGAAGGGTGGACAAATAACGGCCTTTTTCTTTCATCGGCTTGAAGCTTATTTTCCCGACCGCCACTTGCTTAAACAGCCAGACTCCGATGGCGTATTGAAGTTCCTCTCCTTTGAAAAATTCACCGATGGACTTTTCGTCTTTCTTCCCTGGAAGATCGGGGACGTCTGCCCATGCCCCCGGAGCCCGAAGCGAAAAAGAAGAAAGGAGAGGAAGCCCCAAAAGAAATCTTAAAAAAAGTCTTCTTGTCAGCAATGCCACTCCGTCCTGAAAGTCATCAGTCACATAGTCTAATAGTCAGATGATTCAATAGCCCCGCGGTTAAGTACTTGATGATCAGTCGTGTAGTCGAAAAGGCCAAAGCGACCAGCCCCAGAGACTGTATGACTGTAAGACTACCTGACTACAGGACTATCCGACTGTGACATTATATATGCAATTCGATCACGTCGGCTTCGTGGACCCGGTAATCCCGCTTGACCATCTGTCCTTCAAATCTCCCGGAGCCCCACACCTTTGCGTATCGAAGCTTCGCTGCAAAATCCTTGTGAACGGAGAGGGCCACGTCCTCAATCGTGCTCCCCTTCTTAAGAATAACGGGTTCGGACAGATCCGGCTCTTTCCCCGGAATCTTCGTGTAGACCCGGATGACGTTAAGAAGTTGATAGACCTCCTTTTTCAATTCTTCAAAATTCATTTCTTCCTTGGTGGAAAGAGGTAAAATGGGAAAGGCATCTTTGAAACGGTTCTCGAACTTGCGGTACTCCCCCATGGCGTTTTCCGCATCGCACTTATTTCCGACAGCCAGCGCACGCAGACAAATCCATCCCGTTTCAAGCGAGGGAACAGGCCCTTTCCCCACCACTCTTATTTTCATTTCATTCAACTCTTTTAGGAGAGTGTCCATCTGGAAGATAGGGTCCGCCGTGAGGTTGACTAGGAGCAGGAGGGCATCCGCATTTCGAATGAGGTTTGGGAACCCGGGCTCGATACGGTCAGACTGGATGGGTGGAGTATCCACCAATTGGATCTGTAGATTTTCGAACCTCATCATCCCGGGAAGGGGCTTCTGGGTGGTGAAAGGGTAGTCCGCTACCTCCGAAGAGGCATTGGTGATCCGGGAGAGGAGGCTTGATTTACCCGCATTCGGAAGTCCCAAAAGAACAACCTGGGATGCCCCCTCCCTCTTGATGTTGTACGCCTGTTCTGCCTTCGCGACAGCGGGTTTCCTCTGAAGTTCCTCCTTCAGCTTGGCCATCCGGCTCTTGAGCTGACCCCGAAGTCTTTCAGTCCCTTTATGTTTGGGAATGACAGCCATCATCACCTCGAGAGCTTTTATCTTCTCCGGCGTGGTCTTGGCTTGCTTGAACTTCAGCTCTGCCTCTAAGTATCGGGGGGTGAGATTGGCTGGCATTCCATTATCTGTCTGGGACTATGATTGATAAATTTTTTCTTGCAGAAAGATTTTCACAATTCTCGGGTCGAATTGTTTTCCTTTGTGTTTTTCCATCTCCACAAGGATATGCTCCATCGGCATGGTACCACGATGGGGTCTCAGGCTGGCCATGGCGTCAAACGCATCGGGAACAGCGATGATCCTTGCTTCAAGGGGAATGGCTTCTCCCGCCAAGCCGTCCGGATATCCCTTCCCGTCAAAATGCTCGTGGTGATTGCGAATCATGGGAATCTTATCCTTGAAAAAATCGATTCCTTCAACAATTTTTGCACCGATCAAAGGATGCTCTTGAATCATCCGATATTCCTCCGGACTCAGGGACCCCGGTTTCCGCAGAATCTCATCCTTAATGCCGATCTTGCCGATGTCGTGGAGGAGCGCCCCATATTCCAAAATCTCCATCCTCTCCTCTGTGAATCCCAATGAAACGGCGATCCGCAAACTCATCCGCCTCACCCGATCGGAATGACCTCGCGTATAAGGGTCTTTGGCATCGATCGCTTCCGCAAGAACTTTGACCGAATCCAAGTAGGCTTTCCTTAAATCACCGTAAGCCTGTTGCAGTTTCGCCGTCCTCTCCTCCACCAATCGCTTCAGGTTCTTGTGGTAAGACTCGATTTCTTCCTCCATCTTCTTTTGCTCAAGGGCTTTTCCCACGCTGAAGACCACGAGGTCGAGATCGAGGGGTTTGATCAGAAAGTCACTCACCCCCAGGTGTATCGCCTCTACGGCGACTCGGATCTCCGGATAAGCGGTCATGATGATGAACATCATGGTCGGTCGCACTGCCCTCACATTCTTCAGAAACTCTAAACCGTCCAAATCAGGCATTCGAATATCCGAAATAATCAACGAAAAGTTTTCCCTATAGAAATGGCCGAGGGCCTCCTTCCCGCTATGGGCGGTCATACACAGGTATCCTTCTCGCATCAGCCTTTGAGACAACATCTCACAGATCACCTTTTCGTCGTCCGCAATCAGAATTCGGTCTGCCACGAACTCCCCCTTTCCTTTATTCGCTCCCAACCGCTATATTTTAAAAGAAATTGACAAACAGTCAATTACTGTAGATCCGTAGTAATCTTAATATCGCCTGTATTTCAATGGCTTACTTACTTTGATCGCTCCCTTCTTTTCGGAATTGTGACTGATTTGTGACTAATTTGTCGAGAACTTCAACCGCATCTCTTAAACTCTCTGGATAGTGGTGAGCATATCGTTGGGTCATTGCAGGGGTCTTATGACCTAAAAGCCTCTGAACCTTGTAAAGGTCTTTGCCTGCCTGAACAACCCTTGTTGCAAACGTATGGCGTAAATCGTGAAATCGACAGTCTTCAACTTTGGCTTTCTCTGCGGCAAT
>Ga0335081_10020652_pt1 | contig 10651 bp, 12 predicted proteins | sample Lox_Sample_35_FD_206713 | JGI IMG/M metagenome (GOLD analysis project Ga0335081, IMG submission 206713) | Soil microbial communities from Loxahatchee National Wildlife Refuge, Florida, United States - Lox_Sample_3.5 | ecosystem: Environmental > Terrestrial > Soil > Wetlands | place: USA... | reverse complement strand
GCGGGCGCCGGGCTCGGCCTGGTCAACGCCGGCTACTACGCGATCGAGTCGCTGCGGCTGGAGAAGGCGTACCGGGCCTTCGGCCGCGAGCTGACCCCGGACTACAACCCGGTCGAGGCCGGCCTGCTGTTCGCCTGCAAGCTGAAGACAGACATCCCGTTCCTCGGCCGGGAGGCGGTCGAGCGGGCCCGGGCGGCCGGACCCCGGCGCCGCCTGGTCTCGCTGGTGCTCGGCGATCCCGACGCCATGCTCTGGGGCGGCGAGCTCGTCCTGCGGGACGGCGTGGCGGTGGGTCAGGTCACCTCGGGCGCCTGGGGCGAGACCCTCGGCGGGTGCGTCGCCCTGGCCTACGTCCGCCACCCGGACGGCGAGGTGCTCACCCCTGACCTGGTCCGGGCGGGGGAGTACCAGGTGAACGTCGGCGGCCGGCTCTACCCGGCCGCGGTGAGCCTGCGTCCCCCGTTCGACCCGGCCGGCGACCGGATCAGGGGCCGCTATTAGTCCCGAACGGACCCGGTGCCCGCCCCCGCGGCCCCGGCCGGCATCGGCCGGGGACGGCCCAGCGGGATCGCGATGTCCTGCCCGTGCACCAGCACGTCGATGAGCGGCTCGAGGTGGCTCACCCCCGGAGCCTTGCGGCGCGACCCGGCCATCGCGCGCAGCCGCGGCGCGTACTCCCGCACCGGCAGCCGCCTGGCCTGCCACACCTCGTCCCGGTTCATCCCGCCCCGCCATCGCTCTGGTTCATCCCCGCCCCACCCCACGGCGAGCCGAGCATCGGCCTGCTCTGCTTCATCGCGTACCGGGCCATCGAGGCCCGCGTGCTGTCGGCCGTGGCCGCGGCCGGCTTCGATGACGTCACCGCCGCGCAGGCGCGGGTGTTCGCCCGGATCGACCCGGACGGCACCAGGGTCACTGACCTGGCCGAGCGGGCCCTGATCACCAAGCAGACGGCCGGCTTCCTGGTCGACCAGCTCGAGCGGGCCGGCTACGTCCGCCGGGTTCCCGATCCGCGTGACGCCCGGGCCCGGCTGGTGCAGGTCGCCAACCGCGGCCGGGCCGCGGTCGAGGTGGCCAGGCAAGCCGAAGCCAAGGTCGAAGCCGAATGGACCGCGCACCTGGGTGAGGAGGCCACCGCCCAGCTCCGCCAGACCCTGGCCCGCCTGCGCCAGATCACCGACCCCTACCGCTGATGCTCCCGGCAACTGCCGTGACTGCTGATACAAACCCCCGGCCGGTTACGGGTCGGCGCGCCCGGACATCCGGAACGGGCAGTTAGGCTGGATGCACTGATCGCGGTGGCCTGGTCAGCCTTTCCCAGGCGAGCCAGGGCCGTTTCGGGGGAGGTGACGTGCGAACCATTCGCATCCCGCGCCTCCCGCTGGCCGCCGTCATCGCCATCGCCGTCATGGCCATGGTCCTCACCGCCTGCTCGGGCCCGGCGCCGTCGCGGCCGGCGGCGATGAAGGCGCCGGCCCAGGCCCCGCCCGCCTCGTACTATCTCGCCCTGGGCGACTCGCTGGCCCAGGGCGTCCAGCCCAACGCGGCCGGCGTCAGCGTGATGACTCCGGACGGCTATCCCGACCTGGTGTACGCGGCGCTGCGCCCCAGCCATCCCGGGCTCACGCTGGTCAAGCTGGGCTGCCCGGGCGAGACCACCGTCAGCATGATCAACGGCGGGATCTGCCGTTACCAGGGCGGGTCGCAGCTGGCCGCGGCGGCCGGCTTCCTGCAGGCTCACCGCGGCCGGGTGCTCCTGGTCACCCTCGACATCGGCGCCAACGACCCGGAAAGCTGCGGCAGCGAGCCCGGCCTCACCCAGCTCGCCAAGTGCGCCGTCGAGGACATCCCGGCCGCCGTCAGCCACCTGGGCACGATCACCGCCCGGCTGAAGGCCGCCGCCGGGCCGGGCGTGCGGATCGTCGGGATGACCTACTACCTGCCCGCGCTGGCCGAATGGCGCAGCGGCCTGCCGGGGCACCTGGTCGCGTGGACCGCGGAGAAGCTGGCCGCCGCGTACAACAACGCGCTGGGCCGGGTCTACGCCAGGTCCGGGATCCGGGTCGCGAACGTGTTCGGCGCCTTCGAGACCGCCGACTTCACCCTGCCAGCGGGATCCAGCGTGCCGCGCAACGTGGCCCGGCTGTGCCAGTGGACCTGGCAGTGCGCCGCCCCGCCCCGCGGGCCCAACCAGCACGCCAACCAGGCCGGATACCAGGCTATCGCCCGCACGTTCCTGCAAGCCGCCAAACTGGGGTGACGACCTGGACCAGATCAGGCAGCTGCGAACTGCCCCGGAGGGGAGCTACCGGTGACAGCAGGCATCGAGCTGACCGAGGAGACCATCTTCACCTGGGGCGCGCCGCCGCTGAAGTTCGGCGCCGGCGCCGTCGACGAGATCGGCTTCGAGATGGCCCAGTTCGGGGCCAGGCGGGTGCTCATCCTGACCGACCCGCAGATCAGTGCGCTCGGCATCCCGGCGCGCATCGCCGAGTCGCTGACCAGGCACGGGATCACCTCGGAGATCTTCGACGGGGTGCACGTCGAGCCCACCGACGACAGCATGGACAAGGCGGCGGGTTACGCGCGCGAGCAGGGCCCGTGGGACGGGTTCATCGCGGTGGGCGGCGGTTCGTCCATCGACACGGCCAAGGCGGTCAACCTGATGACCACCGACGGGGGCTCCAACCCGGTCTCCGACCTGTGGTGCGAGAAGGCGCTCACGCTGCTGGCTCAGTCCTTCCGGACCGCTTTCCGGCACGGCGATGACCTGGAGGCGCGGGGCAACACGATGCTGGCCGCGACGTTCGCCGGCATGGGGTTCGGCAACTCCGGCGTACACATCCCGCACGCCAACGCCTACCCGATCGCGGGCATGGTCAAGGACTACCGGCCGCCGAACTATCCGCAGGACGAGCCGATGGTGCCGCACGGCATGTCGGTGTCGCTGACCGCCCCTGAGGCGTTCCGGTTCAGCTTCCCCAGCGCGCCCGAGCGCCACTTGGCCGCCGCCGCGCTGCTGGCCCCGGACGCGGATAAGCCGAACGATCCGGGCGAGCAGCTCCCGGCCGCGGTCATCCGCCTGATGCGCGACATCGAGATACCGAACGGCATCGGCGCGGTCGGCTACACCGAGGCGGACATCCCCGACCTGGTGCCCGGTACGATGAAGCAGCAGCGCCTGCTGGCCACCTGCCCGCGCCCGGTGGACGAGGAGGACATCGCGGGGATCTTCGCCCGGTCGATGGAGAACTGGTGAGCCTGATGCCGGACGAGCCGACCGCCGGGAGCCTGCACCACGTCGAGCTGTGGGTGCCCGACCTGGGCCGCGCTGTCCGGGAGTGGGGATGGCTGCTCGGCCGGCTCGGGTACGAGCCGTTCCAGGACTGGCCGGGCGGCCGCAGCTGGCGCCTGGGCGACACGTACCTGGTCGTCGAGCAGTCGCCGGCCATGACGGCCGGCGAGCACGACCGGCTCCGGCCGGGCCTGAACCACCTCGCGTTCCACGCCGGCCCGCGGGACCGCGTCGACGAGCTCGCCGCGGACGGACCGGCCCACGGCTGGACGCTGCTGTTCCCGGACCGGCACCCGCACGCCGGCGGATCCGATCACTACGCCGCCTACCTGGCCAGCACCGACAACTTCGAGGTCGAGCTCGTCGCCACCCAGTCCGGAATCTAGGCTTGATCGCGAAGATCGTCATCCGCCGCTGACCCGGGCGGCCCGGGCCAGCACACCGGTGACCAGGTCGCGGGTGGCCGCCGGGTCGATCACGTCATCGATCTCGAACGCCATCGCGGTGCTGAGCGCCTTGCCGCGGGTGTACTGCTCGGCGACCAGCTCCTCGTAGCGCGCCCGGCGGGCCACCGGGTCCTCGATCGCCTCGAGTTCCTTGCGGTAGCCCAGCCGCACCGCTCCTTCCAGGCCCATGCCGCCGAACTCCCCGGTCGGCCAGGCCACGGTGATGGCCGGGCGGCGCAGGTCACCCGCTGTCATCGCCATCGCGCCCAGGCCGTAGGCCTTGCGCAGCACCACCGCGCAGACCGGCACGGTGAGCCGGGCGCTGGCCACGAACATCGCGCCGAAGCGCCGCACGATCGCGGTACGCTCCGCCTCCGGGCCCACCATGAAACCGGGCGTGTCGACCAGCGAGACGACGGGCAGCCGGTGCGCCTCGCCCGACCTCGTCCGGGGCGACGACGCCGAGCCCGCCGCCCTCGATCATGGCCGGTCCGCCCATGCCCAGGCTGGCCTCCGGCGTCGCGATGATCACGTCCGCGGCGCCGGCCAGCGCCGCGTTGCCGGCGAAGCAGTAGCCGGACACCACGGCGACCAGCGGGACCCGGCCGGACAGGGCGGCGGTCAGCCGGAACGTCGGCACGTCGAGCCCGCCCACCGAAGTGGTATCGGTGTCGCCAGGCCGCCCGCCGCCGCCCTCGGCGAACATGACCAGGGGCAGCCGCTCCCGGCGCACCAGCTCGAGCAGCCGGTCGGTCTTGCGGTGGTTCATGTGGCCCTGGGTGCCGGCCAGCACGACCAGCACCGCCCCGGCCGGCACCGTGACGCCCACCGCCGCGAATACCTCGCGCACCAGGCCCGCGGCCTGGGCCCGCACCTCGTGCTCCATCTTCATCGCCTCGATGACGAGCAGCTCGTCGCCCGGGGCGACCCGATCGCCGGGCTCGGCCGAGACCGACACCACGGTCCCGGCCAGCGGCGCGTAAACGGCGGCTTCGCCGCCCGGTACCTCCTCGCCGCCCGGCGGCTCCTCAGTCTCGCCGCCCGATAGGTACGCGTCGACCCAGCCCACGTCGTGCGTGCCCAGCCCCGGTGCCTGCAGCACCGCCTGCAGCAGGGACACGTTGGCCGGCACCCCGGCGATGTCGAACTCGGCCAGCGCCCGCACCGCCCGGCGCGCCGCCTCCTCCAGCGTGCCGCCGGTCGTGATCACCTTGGCCAGCAGCGAGTCGTAGTGCGGGCTGACGGTGTAGCCCGGGTAGCCCGCGGTGTCGACGCGGACGCCGCGCCCGGCCGGGGGCTGGAACCGGCTCAGCGTGCCGCCCCCGGGCAGGACGGTGCCGTCCGGCCGCACGGTCTCGGCGTTGACCCGCACCTGCACGGCGACCCCGCGCGGCGCCACCTCCAGTGCCAGCCCGCCGAGGCCCAGGTCAGCTAGCACAGCGCCGTCCGCGACGCGTAGCCCGAGCTCGACCAGATCCAGCCCGGTGACCTGTTCGGTGACCGTGTGCTCGACCTGCAGCCGGGGGTTGACCTCGAGAAAGGCGATCTCGTCGTCCTGGACACCGAACTCGGCGGTGGCCAGGCCGGCATAACCGGCCGAGCCGGCCAGCGCCGCCGCGGCCCCGGCCAGCCGGGCGCGGACCGCGTGGCTCACCGCCGCCGGGGCGATCTCGACCAGCTTCTGCCGGCGCCGCTGCAGGCTGCAGTCACGGTCGCCGAGCACGGTCACGGCGCCCGTGCCGTCGCCGATGAGCTGTACCTCGATGTGCCGGGCGCGGGGCAGCAGCCGCTCGGCGTAGATCCGGCTGTCGCCGAAGGCCGCGGCCGCCTCGGAGGCGCAGCGGCGCATGATGGCGGCGACCTGGGCCTCGGCGAGTCCGGCCCCGCCGGTCACCGGCCGCAGACCCCGCCCGCCGCCGCCGGCCACCGCCTTGACCATCACCGCGCCGTGCTCGCGCGCCAGGGCGAGCACCTGCCCGGGCGAGGGGTCGACGCCGGTGCCCGCCAGTACGGGCACGCCGAGCTCGCGCGCCCGGGCCCGGGCCGCGGTCTTGTCGCCGAACAGCGCGAGCGCTTCCGGCCCCGGCCCGGCGAAGCGCAGCCCGGCCGCGGCGCACCGGGCGGCCAGTTCGGGCCGCTCGGACAGGAAGCCGTACCCGGGGTGCAGGGTGTCGCAGCCCGTTCCGGCGGCCGCGGCGATGATCGCGTCGACGTCGAGGTAGGCGGCCGCGCCGATCCCGGGCAGCTCGACCGCCGCGTCGGCCCGGCCGACGTGGCCGCAGGCGGCGTCGTCGGCAGGGTAGACCGCCACCGTCTCGATGCCGAGCACGGACGCGGTTGCCATGATGCGCACGGCGATCTCGCCCCGGTTGGCGACCAGCAGCCGCTTGATCATGCCCCGTCCTCGGTCAGCGCATTGTCCGTGGAGACGACCAGCGCGTCGACGCCGGCCTGGCAGTCCAGCGGCGGGGGAGCCTGCTCACGCAGGATCCCGGCGGTGCCGCCATGGGCGGCCAGCGTCTCGGCCAGGGACGCCAGCAGCTCCGGCACCCATGGCTGCGACCGGCTGGAGAAGTCGATGGTCACGGTCTGGTCGATCACGAACGGGTCGATGCCGGACATCGCGCGGAAGTGCCACCCCATCGGGATCCAGTCCTCGTACTGCTCCTTGATGGCGTGGCCATTGCCGCACCAGACCAGCAGCGGCTCTCCCGGGGCCGCATCCAGCAGCCGACCCAGGTTGGCGGCCTGCTCGCGTTCGCGCCAGTTGGTGAACTCCATGGTCAGGAACCGGTCCTGGTCGGTGTCCGCGGTGATCTCGAAGACGGCCTCGTACGCCCACAGGGTCCAGCCCAGGTCAAGCGCCGCGCCGATCAGCCGGCGCATCTCCGGCTGGGCCAGGTAGCCGCCGAGAACCGACGGGACGGCCAGGATGGGACCCTGCGTGCCCCCGGCCGGCCAGTGCAGCGCCTCCATGGCCAGCCGCCGCACCCCGGCCTGGTGCGCCGCCCGGACCATGCGTACCCCCATCTCCCGGGTCCTGACGCTGCGGGCCAGGCCGCTGTGCGCCTCGTTGGCCGTCACCACCGGCGCGTGCGCGAACCCCCAGCGGACTATGTCTTCGACCGGGCGCCAGCCCTCCACCGCCACCTCCCGCAGCGATCACGCGACACCACCATCCAAGCTGGCGCCTCGCCCAGTTCCTGCCCCGTGATCACGTCATTGAGTGTCACCAGACCCCCCATGAGGGGTGTTCTGACACTCACAAAGCGGCCGTGCGACGGCAGTGACGCGTGGTGCACGCACCCCACAGCTCCCCCGCGGCGGCTCAGTCCCACAGGATCGCTCCGCAGGCCGCGCACGTGCCGGTCTGGTAGTCCCGGGCATCGGCCGGGTGCGGGCACTCAGGCTGGGGCGGCGGCTCCGGGGCCGCGGCCGCCGGCTCCGGGGCCGCCCGTCCGCGCTTCGGCACTGCCCGTTGTCGTTCCGGTGCTGCCCGTCGGCGCTTCGGCGCTGCCGGTTCGCGTTCCGGCGCAGCTCGTTCGGGCTCCGGGACCGCCCGTCCGGGCTTCGGTGGCGCGGATCCGGGTTCTGGCGCAGGTAGCGGGGACTCCGGCTCGGTGACCGCGGTCCGCGCCGGCGCGCGCGCCTGGCCGGGCTCGGCCACGGGGCGCTTGGCGTAGTACCGCAGGGCCGTCTGGATGATCTCCAGGCACCACTCGGCCTTGGTCCACCCGGCGAACTCGGGCCGCGCTAGCACCTGGTCCAGCTGCGCGGCGTCGGCCTCGGAGAGCTTGAGCCAGATGGGGACCGATTCCGGCTCGGTCCGCCCGGGACTTGCCATGACCTCAAGGTACCCAGAACGGGCGTGCTCACGGAGCAGGGGCACGATTGCCCGAAATGAGACCGGGGCGGCATGGATTCCTGCAGGCCGGTCTATTAAGTTAATTATTCAACACAGTCAAACTGTTCTGGGCCCCGACCAGGTGAGCGCGGCGATGCGAGCGATACCGATCGGACAGCGCGTACGGACCAGGCTGGCGGCGGCCTCGGCGGTGGTCGCGGCCGGCGCCGCGGTGCTGATCGCGGCGGCCGCGTGTACCACGGCCACGGCCGGGCCCAGCCATAGCCAGGGTCAGAGCCAGAGCCCCCGCCAGAGCCCCAGCCAGGGACAAAGCCAGGTCCAGGGCGCCAGGCCACCAGCTACGCCCCGCACTGCCCGCAGCCGTCGTCACCGTTCGGCGCGGCCAGCACGTCAGAGGACTGCCTGTACCTGAACGTGTTCGCCCCGGCCGGAGCCCGCAGGAGCAACCTGCCGGTGATGGTCTGGGTGCACGGCGGCTCGCTGCGCACCGGCGAGAGTAACGACTACAACCCGGCCGGGCTGGTCCGGGACGGCGTCGTGGTGGTCACCATCAACTACCGCCTCGGCGCCCTGGGCTTCCTGGCCGACGCGGCGCTGGCCAGCCGCCCGGGCGGCCCGTCCGGCAACTACGGCCTGGTGCTGGGCGCGGCGGCGGGCCGCGAGGAGGACCTGCGCCGCCGCACGCCGCTGCGGGTCGCGCTCGGCGGCGCGGACCACGCCGGCAGCTACGTGTTCCTGGCCTCGGACCGCGCCCGCGGCATCACCGGCACGGTGCTGCACTCCGACGGCGGTATCGGCGTCAGCGGGCGTTAAGCGCGGTCGTTGACCCAGGCCGCGATCAGGTCGGCGGCCTGCGCCCGCGCCCCGTCCGGCTCCAGGAGGTAGTGATCGGCCTTGATGAACTCCAGCGTCTTGTCCGCTGAGGCGAGCGCGTCGTACAGGGCGCGGGCGTCGCTGGAGAACACGCCGGCATCCGCGGTGGCGTGGATCACCAGGGCGGGCTGGGTGATCCGGGCCAGGTGCGGCGCGGCGGTGCACTGCGAGGTGCGCAGGCTCCACATCGACAGCCAGCTGCGCAGCGTGCTGACCGTGCCCACGCCGAACACCCCGTAGTTCGCCCGCATCGGGTCGCCCAGGTAGCACCAGTTCGGCCGCCGGTCCGACGGCTCGATCGACGGGTCGATCATGCGCAGGTCAGCCCAGCTGCGCGGGACCGTGAACAGCCGGTCCCTGGCGCGCGTCCCGGCCAACCGGTCCAGCTCGGCCAGGGCCCAGCCGGTGATGCGCTCGTTGCGATCGCGCTGCGCGGCCCGGTAGCGGCGCTGGAAGTCCGGGCCGAACGGCGGGCCGTTGCCCGGGTCGTACGGGTCGAGCGCCGGGTCGGCCGAGAGTGGATCACTCTCGTCGGTCACCGAGGCGTCCAGCCAGGCCGTGAGGACCTCCGGGCGACCGGAATGCGCGGCCAGCGCCACGTACAGGTCACCCGGCGGCAGGTCCTCGACGGCCGGTAGCGGCCGCATCCCGGCCACGGGCCGCACACTCGGTTCCACAGCCTGGGACTGGTACGCGGCCATCAGCGAGCCGCCGCCCGAGTTGCCCAGCAGCACCACCGTGCCGGACCCGGCCTGCTCGCGCAGCCAGCGCACCCCGACGCCGATCTCGGCCAGCGCGTGGTCCAGGAGAAAGTGGGCCTCGTTGCCGCGGAACCTGGTGTTCCAGCCGAGGAACCCGAAGCCCCGTTCGGCCATGAAGCTGGCCAGGTAGTGCTCGGAGAAGTCCACGTTGTAGTGCGTGGCGATGAACGCCACCCGCGGCCGCGCGGCCGCCGGGCGGTGGTAGATGCCCTGGCACGGATGACCGCCCGCGCCGGCCCGGCCCACCACCGGCGACGGCAGCCCGACGAACTCCCTCACGATCCCGGTCACCGGCCACTCCGATCCCCGCGCCCCGGCGCGGAACTGAAACTGAGTTTAGATTTAGATCTGATCGCTAGGCCTTCAGGAGGAACGTACATGGAATGGCGGAACGAGGAGTTCGACCTCGGCGGCGTCAATCACCTGGCCCTGGTCTGCTCGGACATGAAGCGGACCGTCGAGTTCTACACCCAGGTGCTCGGCATGCGGCTGATCAAGACGATCAACCTGCCCGGCGGAGGGCAGCACTTCTTCTTCGACATGGGCGGCGGCAACGCGCTGGCGTTCTTCTGGTTCCCCGACGCCCCCGACCCCGTCCCCGGCATCTCCGCCCCGGTGAACGCGCCCGGCCTGGGCGAGTGGATCAGCGCGGTCGGCTCGATGAACCACGTCGCCTTCAACGTGCCCGAGGAACGGTTCGGTGAGTACCGGGCCAAGCTGAAGGACAAAGGCGTCCGGGTGAGCCCCATCCTGGATCATGACGACAGCGAAATGGGCGTGGCCAGGGAGTTCCACCCCGGCGTGTTTGTCCGCTCGTTCTACTTCCAGGACCCGGACGGCATCGTGCTCGAGTTCGCCTGCTGGCGGCGGGCCATGGGCCAGCCCGGCGACGTCAGGCACGAGCCCAAGACCGCGGCCGACCGGACCGGCGTGCCGGTCTAGGCCGTTGCTGGCCCCCGTCCGGCCGGAGAAGGCCACCCGCAAGGGCCGGCAGACCGACGAGGCCTTCCGCGAGGCGGCCCGCCTCGTGTTCGCCCGCGACGGCTACCTCAACGCCAAGATCAGCGACATCGCCGCGGCGGCCGGCCGGTCGGTGGCCTCCTTCTACAACTACTACGACACCAAGGCGGACCTGCTCATCGCGCTGGCCGAAGAGTTCCACGCCGAAGCCAGCCAGCTGGCCGCGCTGCCGTACCGGGCCGGCCTGTCCGGCGAGGAGGCGCTGCGCGAGGCCGTGGCCGGCTTCTGGCGCACCTACGCCAAGCGGCGCGGTGAGCTGATCGGGATCTTCCAGGCGGGCATGATCGAGGGACGCTTCCGCGACCGGTGGCTCGAGCTGCGCGGGGAGGCCATCACCCGGATCGCCACCGCGATCAGGAAAGCCCAGGCGGACGGCTACTGCCCGGGGGCC
>Ga0335081_10020651_pt1 | contig 10651 bp, 5 predicted proteins | sample Lox_Sample_35_FD_206713 | JGI IMG/M metagenome (GOLD analysis project Ga0335081, IMG submission 206713) | Soil microbial communities from Loxahatchee National Wildlife Refuge, Florida, United States - Lox_Sample_3.5 | ecosystem: Environmental > Terrestrial > Soil > Wetlands | place: USA: Florida... | reverse complement strand
CATTCTTGAAACGTGTGTGGGAGTGGAAGGCCCAATCGGGCGGGGCGATCATCGCGCAGCTGAAGCGGCTCGGCGCCTCCTGCGATTGGTCGCGCGAGCGCTTTACCTTGGACGAAGGGCTGTCCCGCGCCGTCAGCAAGGTTTTTGTTGATCTCTATAAAGAGGGTCTGATCTATAAGGACAAACGCCTCGTCAATTGGGACCCGAAACTTCAGACCGCGATCTCGGATCTCGAAGTCGTGCAGGTCGAGACCAAGGGCCATCTTTGGCATTTCAAATATCCAGTTGTGGACGACGATGGCCGCGAGACCGGTGAATACATCGTCGTCGCGACAACGCGGCCGGAAACCATGCTCGGCGATACGGCCGTCGCGGTTCATCCGAACGACGAGCGTTACAAGCATTTGCAGGGCAAAAGGGTGCGGCTGCCGCTCGTCGGACGGCTGATCCCGATCGTTGCCGACGACTATTCCGACCCCGAGAAGGGCACCGGCGCGGTGAAGATCACGCCCGCCCATGATTTCAACGATTTCGAGGTCGGCAAAAGGCATGGCCTGCAACCGATCAATGTGCTGAGCAAAGATGGCCACATCCTGGTCCCTGGACCTGAGATGATGCGGGTCGATCGTGCCGATGATCGCGCAATTGAAGAGCTGCAACGCACCTTCGAGGCTCTTCAGTTCCCCGGCCTCGATCGCTTCGAGGCACGTAAGCGCATTGTCGAAATGATGGAAGCCCATGGCCTCCTCGATAAGATCGAGCCTCACACGCATATGGTGCCGCATGGCGATCGCTCGAGCGCCGTTATCGAGCCTTGGCTGACTGAACAATGGTATGTCAAAGCCGAGGTTTTGGCGCAGCCAGCGCTCGCGGCGGTGCGTGAGGGTAAGACGAAGTTCATTCCAAAAAATTGGGAAAAAACCTATTTCGATTGGCTCGAAAATATCCAGCCCTGGTGCATTTCACGCCAGCTCTGGTGGGGGCATCAAATCCCGGCCTGGTATGGGCCTGGGTTTATGGGAACCGATGGGCAGCTGACGGGGATTCAAGTATTTGTGGCGGCCTCGGAAGAAGAGGCACGGGACGCAGCGCTCAAATATTATCGTAGGCCGCTGTTACCAGATGGTAGGCCTGGTTTCCCCAATCTGCAGGACGTGTGGATTGCCGAGCAAACATCGGTTTCCGATCCGGATCCCAATCGAGTTACTGGAATTTGCATCTCGCGCGATCCCGACGTGCTCGATACGTGGTTCTCCTCGGCGCTCTGGCCTTTTTCCACACTTGGCTGGCCGGATGATACGGAGGATCTCAAACGCCGCTATCCAACGAGCGTGCTTGTCACGGGCTTTGACATCATTTTCTTCTGGGTCGCGCGGATGATGATGATGGGCCTCCATTTCATGCGCGAGGTCCCATTCCATGAAGTCTATATCCACGCCCTCGTCCGCGACGAAAAGGGCGCGAAAATGTCGAAGTCGAAGGGCAATGTGGTCGATCCTTTGCACCTTATCGAGACTTACGGGGCGGATGCGCTGCGCTTCACGCTCGCCGCCATGGCGGCGCAGGGACGCGACATCAAGCTCTCGACCCAGCGGATCGAAGGCTATCGCAATTTCGGAACGAAACTGTGGAACGCGGCGCGTTTCGCCGAAATGAACGGATGTACGCGGGAGGCCTCATTCGATCCGAGGCAGGCTCAAATCACCCTCAATAAATGGATTATTGGCGAGACGGCGAAGAGCATCACCGAGGTGACGGCTGCCATTGAAGCCTATCGTTTCAACGAAGGCGCCAATGCCGCCTATCGGTTTGTCTGGAACGTTTTTTGCGATTGGTACCTCGAACTTGCCAAGCCCTTACTGCAAGGCCCGGATGGACCGGCCAAGGATGAGACCCGTGCTGCGGCGGCCTTCGTGCTCGAGCACATCGTCAAGCTCTTGCATCCCTTCATGCCATTCATGACCGAAGAGCTGTGGAAGATCACAGCGACAGCGGAGTTGCCTCGTGCCACTCTGCTGGCGCTCGCCGAATGGCCCGAACTGCAGGGGTGCGAAGAGCCCGCAGCGGAAGCCGAGATCGGCTTTATCGTCGAGCTCATTTCGGAAATCCGCTCGGTGCGCGCCGAGATGAACGTCCCGGCTGCTACGCAAATCCCGCTGGTTCTCGTTAACGCGCCGGCGGAGGCGAAATCCCGTGTCGAAGATTGGGAAGACACTCTCAAGCGTCTCGCTCGGCTATCGGAAATTTCCTTTGCAAGCGAGGTCCCTGGCCAATCCGTCCAGATGATCGTGCGAAAGGCGCTCGCCGCGCTGCCGCTTCAAGGCATCGTTGACTTGGAAGCAGAAAAGGCGCGACTCGCCAAGGAAATCGCCAAGCTGACGGGGGAGACGGCGAAGATCGAAGCAAAGCTCAACAATGCCGATTTCGTCGCGAGGGCGCCGGAGGAGATCGTCGAGGAAAACCGGGAAAGACTGGCCGAAGCCTTTGCGCGGGCGGAAAAGCTCACAGCGGCACACGCCCGCCTCGTCCATTTATGAACGGCTTTTTCAGGAGCGTGAGTCCCGGTCGGCCTGCAATGCCGCTGGGCGGCTTGTCACGAAAGCGTCATCAACATCCTATGACAACGGTCGCTGCAAGGGCGAGCCTTCCCTCGTAGGGATGCTGATCTAGGCCGACCTCTTGCCCCGCAACCGGACCAGCTCGATGGAAGATCCCCGAAAATGAACTTCTTTCAGCGCTTCACTTTCCTCTTTTCCGCGCCTGCTTTCGACGCCGAGGATCTTGAAGGCATGCGCCTCAATGAGATCATCACGGCAATCGAGCGAATGGGCTTTCAGGTGGTGAAGGCGCGCCGCTTGGAAGACGCTGAGATCGCCGTGCAAACTGACGCTGCGATCGGCTGCATGGTCGTCGATTGGGGCAAGAAGGGTCTCGAGGGCAAGCCGGCATCCTTGATCAATTTGATGCGCAAGCGCGGTCTAGATATGCCTATCGTCATCCTCGTGCGCCGCAAGCGATTCGAAGACATTCCCGTGGAAGTCCTCGACTTCATCGATGGCTATATATTTCTCGCCGAAGAGTCCCCGGAATTCATCGCCAAGAATCTTGTCAGCCGGTTGAAGCAATATGCCGAAACACTGAAGACGCCCTTTTTTGGCGCGCTCGCCGATTACGCCGAGGAAGGAAACCAATTGTGGACCTGTCCAGGACACAATGGCGGAGTTTTCTACAGCCGCAGCCCGATCGGCCGGATCTTCTTGGAGCATTTGGGCGAAGCAATTTTTCGCGATGATCTCGACAATTCGGTCCTTGAGCTTGGCGACCTCTTGACCCACGAAGGCCCCGCTCTCCAGGCCCAAAAGGAGGCGGCGGCGATTTTCGGCGCGGAGAAGACCTATTTCGTACTCAATGGAACCTCGACCTCGAACAAGGTCGTCCTGTCGAATCTTGTCACGGAAGACGATCTTGTGCTGTTCGACCGCAACAATCACAAGGCGGCGCATCACGGCGCCTTGCTGCTTGGCGGCGGCATTCCGATCTTTTTGCCTACTGACCGTAACGCTTATGGGCTGATCGGCCCCATGCGCTATGCTGCGCTCGACGAGAAGGTCATTCGCGAGTGTGTCCGTGTCAATCCGCTGGTCCGGGATCCTGACGCTTGGCGCCGTGAGCGGCCGTTCCGCGCCGCAGTCATTGAGCAATGCACCTATGACGGGACAATCTATGACGCGGAGATGATCGTCGAGCGGATCGGACATTTGTGCGATTATATCCTCTTCGACGAAGCTTGGGCGGGGTTCATGAAGTTCCACCCGCTCTATGAACGACACTTCGCGATGGGATTGGCAAGGCTCGACGAGAGATCACCTGGGATCGTCGCTACCCAATCGACCCACAAGCAGCTCGCGGGTTTCTCGCAAGCGTCGCAGATTCATGTTCGCGACCGCCATATCCGCGGGCAGAGGCGCCGCGTTGAGCATCGGCGCTTCAATGAGGGCTTTATGCTTCACGCCTCCACGTCGCCCTTTTATCCACTCTTTGCCTCTCTCGACGTCGGTGCGCAGATGATGAAGGGCCGATCCGGCGAGGTCTTGTGGGACGACACGATCAGGTTGGGGATCGAGCTGCGCAAGAAACTACGGGCGGTTCGCTCTGAGTTTGAGGAGAAAGAGAAAGACCCCGCCCGCCGCTGGTTCTTCGATCCTTTCGTGCCAGACCGGGTCTCAATCCCGGACGCTGCGCGGCAAGGCGCGGCGCATGACGTCGCCTGGGAAAGCGTGTCGACGGATCAATTGGCGCGCCATGCGCACTTCTGGGAGTTGCTGCCTGGTGCTGCTTGGCACGGCTTCGCGGATGTCGCAACGGGATTTGCAATTACGGATCCTGCCAAACTCACGCTATTGACGCCGGGCTTTGATCGTAAGACGGGCGCTTACGAGACGCATGGCGTGCCAGCGCCGATCGTCGCGCAATATTTGCGCGAAAATCGCGTCGTGCCGGAAAAGAACGATTTGAATTCTCTCCTGTTCCTGCTCACGCCCGGCGTTGAATCCAGCAAAGCGGGCACGCTCGTCAGTGCGCTGGTCGCCTTCAAGCGTCTCCATGACGACAATGCTCCTCTCACCGAGGTCGTGCCCGAATTCGTCGCGCGGCGCCCAGCGCGTTATCGAGGCGCACGCCTGCGAGATTTATGCGCGGACATGCATGGGTTCTTCCGGAACGCCAATGTGAGCGCCTTGCAGAAAGCGCAATTCTCAATCGACCATCTTCCGGAGATGGTCATGACGCCATGCGAGGCCGCGCGCCATCTCGTGCGCAACAACGTCGATTATCTCCCGATCGATCAGATTGAGGGACGCATTGCGACGACGCTTTTCGTTGTCTATCCGCCGGGCATTGCGACGATCGTTCCTGGCGAAAGACTCTGCAAGAGAGCGCAGCCGATGATCGACTATCTCAAAATGTTCGAACGCAGCGCCAATGTCTTCCCTGGATTTGAGGCGGAGATCCAGGGTCTCTACCGCGAGGTGGACGAAAAAGGCACGATCCGCTTCCATACCTATGTTGTGCGGGAATGATTCGCACCATTCACGAGTGGGCGTCACGATGACGATGCAGGAAACTGCGAATACCATGAAAGATGGACTGGCGGCAGATGTCGCCGTACGGCCTTCGCGTGACGACGATGTCGCCGCCATGCTGGCAATCTATCTTTACCATATCCAGCACGGTGTTGGGCACCTCGGGACCTATGACCCCGAGGCCCCCCAGCTCGAGGATATCAAGCGGCGGCGCAAGAACATGCAGAAGCATCGGCTGCCGCATCTTGTTGCCGAACGGGCAGGGACGGTGGTCGGATATGCATATGCGGTTCCTTTCCGGAAGCGTCCGGCCTATCGCTACGCCGTGAAGCATTCGATCTATGTTCACCACGAACATTTGCGTTCAGGCATCGGCCGGCTGCTTCTGCCCGCGCTGATCGATGCTTGCGCCGCGTCGGGCTATCGGCAGATGATCGGCTATATTGATGCGGCCAATCTTCCGTCGATCCAATTGCATGAAGCGTTCGGCTTCCGGCAGGTGGGTTATCTCCCGTCGATCGGGTTCAAGTTCGGCTGCTGGACGGATTCGATGATCGTGCAGCGTTCGCTCGGGTTGGGCGCCACGGCGAAACCGGACATGTGGCTGTAGGCTTAGACTCGCCCCTGACGGCTGAACGGCAATTTAATACAATCAAGACAAGACTGCGCAGACGGCCGCCGGAATGATTGGGTCGTTCCTAGAATGGCAAGGGCACCCCAAAGGTCTGCAGCAGAAGCAAGGTGTTGAGCAGCAACACCGCCGCGGCTCCAACCAGCGCTGCGAGCCGGGTTAGCCGGCCGTTGACAAAGGACCCCATGATGTCGGCCCGTTGGGTGAATCGCAACAGCGCGATCATGGGGATCGGCAAGGCAAGGCTGAGAATGACCTGACTTACGACGAGTGCTTTCGTCGCATCAACCCCAAAGCCGACGACGACGAAGGCGGGCACCATGGTCACCAGCCGCCGGACCATGACCGGGATCCGGAACCCGACGAAGCCTTGCATGATCATTTGGCCAGCCATGGTGCCAACCGCCGAGCTTGATACGCCGGACGCAAGAAGGGAAATCAGGAAGACGGTTGAGGCGCCGGCGCCGAGAAGAGGACCTAGCGTCAGATAGGCGGTCTCGATCTCCCCGACGTCGCTGTGGCCTTCGTGAAAAGCACCGGATGCCATCATCACCATTGCCATATTCACGGCTCCCGCGACGGCAAGTGCGACAAGGACCTCTCTGTTTGAGTAGCGAAGGAGTTTGCGCCGGTCGTCATCGTTAAATACGGGTAGCCGGATTTGGGTCAGACCGGAGTGAAGGTAAACGGCATGCGGCATGACGGTGGCACCAATGATACCCACCGCAATCGTCATGGCGGTCCCGTCTTCCAGCCGAGGGACGACTGTGTGAAAAGCCGCCGACCCCCAGTCGACCGGCACGATGAACAATTCGATCAAATAACAAAGGCAGATGATACTGACCAAAGCGCCGATGACCAGCTCGACGGCTCTAAAGCCTCGTCGGTCAAACATCAGAATTCCGTAGGTGATCATCGCAGTGACGGTCATCCCCCAGAACAGCGGGAGCTTGAACAGAAGCGATAGACCGATCGCCCCACCGAGGAATTCCGCGAGATCCGTCGCCATCGCCGCGATTTCACTGACAACCCACATGATGATGACGAGGGGTTGCGGCAATTGCTCGCGGCACAATTCGGCAAGGTTGCGGCCGGTGATGATGCCAAGCTTTGCTGAAAGCGCCTGGAACAGCATCGCGACGAGATTTGCAAGAAGAACGACCCAAAGCAGCCCATAACCATACTTCGCACCGGCCTGGATATTGGTCGCGAAATTGCCCGGATCCATATAGGCGATCGAAACGACGACGGCTGGCCCCGCCATCGGTAGGATGGTTCGAAGCCCGCGCCGGCGGCCATCCAGGACCTCACGAATGGCGCCTCGCGCCCGATCCATCGGGCCGCTTTCCATAACGATTTCTGTCATCCCGCTGTCCACCTGGAGGGGTCACCCAAAAAAAGTTGCAAGCTTCGGCTGCCGGCCGGTTGATCGCTCCCAAACTGCCGATCTCGGCAATCGTGCGGGACGCCTGCAAAACAAATTTGACGCGGCCACTTCGAGACGGTCGGCCGCGGCGATGTCTTGACATTAAGATGTAGCATAGGCTACAAAACAATCAACCACAAAAAAAGTTGACTTGGCTTTTTTTTCTTCGAATTTGGGATGGGAACCAGGGCGTAATGCTCGGCCGAGGAACGAATTTTTGATGACCCAGAAAGTTACCTTGGCAAAGCCCCCCGCCGAGCTGCCCGGCGAAGCGGTGCAGGCCCGGCGCTTTGAAAAAGCGCGTTCGGCGCAAGCGGCGGCGGTGTTAGAGGACTATGTCGAACTGATCGATGATCTCCTGGCGAGCGGAGGCGAAGCGCGTCCGACCGATATAGCCCGCCGGCTAGGCGTCACCCACGCGACCGCGATCAAGACAATCACCCGCCTCAAGCGCGAGGGGCTTGCGACTTCGAAGCTTTATCGCGGCGTGTTCCTCACCCCCGAAGGGCATGGCCTCGCTGATCGTGTTCGCGCCCGCCACCGGCTTGTCGTCGATCTTCTTTGCGCGGTTGGCGTTCCCGAGCAATGTGCGGAACTCGACGCTGAAGGGATTGAACATCACGTGTCGGATGTGGCGCTCGCGGCTTTCGCGCGTTTTCTGAAGCGCCAAGGTCCCTCACCCTGAGACCTGCGGGGGCTGTGAAAAGGCTCGACGGGGGATGACCTGATTGGGTCTTGTTCGAAGCTGCTCCGTTTGATTTCGATAGCAGCCGGATGGTGGCTGGCGGCGCGGCATAGTGACGTCTAGAGAAAAAATATCAACCATCCGCGAGGCGGCGTGTATGAAAGCCGCGGAGTGATTTTTGAGTTTGTGGCTTTGATGTCACATTGGCTGCCAAGTTTACTTTAACTTGGCTTTGTAAGAAGAAGCCGCTTTTTTAGTCTTTTATAACTTGCTACTCTAAGTCGTTCTTGAAATTTCGTCGGCGTCGCCCAGTTGGCCTCGCATTGCTTAACAGGAATTTTCGCCCGCTTACCCGCGCGGCATCTCGGCCTTTGACAGCGCCTGCAATCCCAGTGACCCCTTCGTTTGCCGGCAATTTCGGATCCATTTCCCATGGAAAATCGCATTTTCAATCGATCCAAGCTGACATGCCGGCACGTGACGGAGGGCACACCACGCACGCCGCTTGGGTCCTATCCGTTCCCCATGGGATTAGCTGGCAGGCGGGTTCATTGTCAGACTCTGACGGGCGTCCTTGCGAGCCCCGACGGCGGCGCTGAAAATCGCACTGCATCTGCAAAGCTCTCTGCGCTTGTTCCTTGTAGCCGCCGTTCCGGCGCGAAGCGCGGTTTCGGAGGAGGAAGTCGATCAAAAGGTTCAAAACACGCGGCAAGAAAAAAAGTTTTGAAACCGTCTCAAACTAATTTCGGATCTCGCGCGTTATGCGATTGCAGCCGGAGACTGGCCGTCAAGGGCGCCGCCATGCATGCAGGTTCGTTGAGTGAAACAAATGCCTATGTTTACACCTAGTCGCGCGACGAGAGTTGTTCTGCTGAGCCTCCTGGCCTGCGTGCCCGGTTCGTCCATCGGCGCGTTCGAGGGGGCCGATGCCGCGCGGGTGGAAAAGACGCCGCTCCAGACATTCGCGACGCCACGCGCAGCGTTGCAGGCTGGAATCGAGGGGTTCCGGTCGGGCGATACCACTTCCGCGATCGCGGCCCTAAAATATGCTGCAAGCAGCGGAGAAGCGCTGGCACAGTGGAAGCTCGCCAAGATCTACGCCAATGGCGACGGCGCTCCGCGTGACGACCTCAAGGCCTATGACTATTTTTCTCAGATCGTAAGTAATTATGACGAGGACAATCCGGACCGGCGTGATGCGGCGATCGTCTCAAGCGCCTTTGTCGCCTTGGGAATCTATACTTTGAATGGCATCGCCAACAGCAAGGTGCATCCAGATCCCCAGCGTGCGCTTCGGATGTTTCAATTCGCGGCGACCAATTTCGGGGATGCGAATGCCCAATATCATTTGGCAAGGATGCATCTCGAAGGGGCAGGCGTCGAAAGGGATAGCCGCGAAGCCCTCCGCTGGCTGTTTCTCGCTGCGGACAAGGGGCACCCGCAAGCAGAGGCGCTCCTCGGTCAAACACTGTTCGCCGGCCGGGAGGATGTTCAGCCCCAACGCGCGCGAGGCCTCATGTGGCTGACCTTGGCACGGGAGGCCGCAATCGACTCTAAAAAAGATCAATGGATCATCGATCTCTATGAGAAAGCGGTAGCCTCCGCCAATGATGAGGACCGGCAGGACGCGCTCGCCTATCTCGAAAACCATCTAAAACGGCGGAATTGATCCTGTTGGCCTGCCAATCGCCGATGCCGGGGGGAGCAAGAGGGAGATCGGTTACGAACCGCTCATTCCCCCATCTGAGTCTTATGTTGGCGTTTGATCATTTCCTTCATTCGCTCAGACATCTTGAGGGCCCGCCTGACCTCTCCCCGGCTTCCCGCCGGCTGGAACAATTTCCTGAACTCGTCGCGCTTCTCATGAATCGAGGCGATCACCTTGCCCATCGGAACGCCCATATCCACGAGCACGGCTTCCGATAATTGCAGGCTTGCCTCGATCGTCTCCGGAACGGCGTCGCTGACGCCAAGACGGTAAAGCAATGTTGCGTGATAGGCGTCACGGGCCCTCGCGACAATAGTGAGATTAGGATGAGCGGCCCGCGTGTCGCGGACGATGTCCTCCGCGTCCGCGGCTTTATCAATCGTTATGATGAGGGCCTTGGCCTTGGCCAACCCGCAACGGGCGAGAAATTCGGGCCGGGTCGCGTTTCCCCAATAGATGTCTCGCCCCTCAGCGCGAAAACGTTTGACCAAGTTCGGATCGGTGTCGACGGCCAGATAGCGGATTGCATGCGCATGAAGCATGTCACCAACGAGCTGGCCGACCCGCCCAAATCCCACGATGATTGCGTCCGGTGAAGCATCCTCTGCGAGTGGGAACGCAGGCTCAGCTGGCTCGACTGGAGCAGACTGCCTCGTCAGGCGCCGGGCGAGCGCTGCAAGGGCGGGGACGGTGAACATTGAAAGGGTCACCGCAAGCATCACGCTCGCCGCGGTTCCACTGGGCAGGGCTTTGGCGGCAACAGCGGCCGCGATGATGACGAATGCAAATTCCCCGCCCGGCGCGAGCATGAGCGCGGCCTCCGTCGAGATGCGCGGAGGTAAGTGCAAGATCCATCCGGCGATCCAGTTGACGCAAAACTTCACGAGGATAATGCCAAGCGCAAGTCCGAGGGCTATGAACGGAGCAGAAAAGAGTTCATCGAGGTCGAGACTAGCGCCGACCGAAACAAAGAAAAGGCCAAGCAATAGACCCTTGAAAGGCTCGATCGTTACCTCAATTTCGCGGCGGTATTCGGTTTCAGCGAGAAGAATGCCGGCGAGGAAGGCACCAAGTCCCATCGATAGCCCGCTCATTGCGGTGACGACCCCGGTTCCAACCA
>Ga0335081_10020650_pt1 | contig 10651 bp, 9 predicted proteins | sample Lox_Sample_35_FD_206713 | JGI IMG/M metagenome (GOLD analysis project Ga0335081, IMG submission 206713) | Soil microbial communities from Loxahatchee National Wildlife Refuge, Florida, United States - Lox_Sample_3.5 | ecosystem: Environmental > Terrestrial > Soil > Wetlands | place: USA: Florida... | reverse complement strand
TTGCCCAGATCGTCGGCGACCGCATCCAGATCATGCTGCCGCCGCCGTCGGCCAATCCGAAGCTCGGCTGGCGCCGGCTCGACGCGGTCGGGGTGATGGAAAAGTTCGGCGTGCCGCCCTCGCTGATTCCCGACCTGCTTGCGCTCGTCGGCGACTCTTCCGACAATATTCCGGGCATCGAGGGAGTCGGGCCGAAGACGGCGGCGCGGTGGCTGCAACGGTACGGCAACCTCGAAGGCGTGATCGCCCACGCCCGGGAGCTGAAGCCCGAACGCTTCCGGGACTCGGTGCAGGCATTGTCGGATCTGGTCCGGCGCAATTTGAAGCTCACGACGCTCAACCTCGGTCTGCCCACCGTCACGGCGGAGCGGCCGGCGGCTGATTCCACCGAGCTGTTCCGGCTGCTCGAAACCCTCGAGATGCGGTCCAGTCTGGCGGAGGCGCGGCAGCGCTACGCCCAGGCGGAGCTGTTTTGAAGCGCCCCGCGCGCGCCGGGCCGGGAAGCGGCCAGAGCGCTACCGTCCTTCCGGGGAAAGCCCCTGCGGGTCGAAGATGTAGCCGACGCCGTGAACGGTGCGGAACGCGCCCAGGTCGATGTTGTGCTTCTTGAAGAGGTCGCGGACCTTGACGACGTATTGATCAAGCGAGCGGCTCCGGACGTCGGCGTGCAGGCCCCACACGGAATGAATCAGAGCCTTGCGCGTGATGACCACCCCCTGGTTGTTGTACAGGTAGGTGAGGATTCCGAGCTCCTTGCGGCCGATGACCTCAGTGGCGCCGTCCGGAAACTGCGTTTCCAAGCGGACCGGATTGATCTTCACGCCAAGAAACTCGAAGGGCTCGTCGACGATCTTGACGTTCTTGGTGATGTTGAAATCGGCCCGGTACTCGGCGCGGCGGAGCACGGCGTTGATCCGGGCGACGAGTTCGGGGTAGCCAAAGGGCTTGGTGATGTAGTCGTCGCCCCCCATTTCCAGCGCCTTGACCTTGTTCACCTCGAGCGTGTTGCCGGTGAGGAAAATGGTGGGAACCGAGATGTCGCTTTTCTTCAGCTCCTCCATCAACGCGAAACCCGACTGGTCGGGCAGGGTGAGGTCGAGCAGCATGAGGTTGGCGAAATTGCGCTTGAGAAATCGCAGCGCGAGAAGGCAGCGGTTGCAGACCTGGGTCTGCATGCCGGCGTCTTCGAGGTGCTGGGCGATGAGCTTGGCGAGTTCCTCCTCATCCTCCACCACCAGAATCAGCGGCTTCGGTTCTGATCGTGTCGGGTGCGAGGGCGGAATGGGGTTCAGGGGTCGCTCGGTCATGGGATTTACAGCGGACGTGTTTGCCTAGTTGCCGTCCAATCGGCCTCTTTTTTACAAATCGCGCCGCATTTGTCAAAGGAATCCTCGGGCCGTGCCCGGGCGCGTCGGGCCGGCTGCGCGGGCCGGCGTCGATCGGCGGGGCCCCGCCGGCCGAGCCCAGTTTGTGCTTGAGTGTATTTGCGCCGTGTGCCCTTTGGCCGCGTGCCGGACAAAACTCCCTTGCTGATGGTGGGTCTGCCCAAGGGCAGCCTGGAGGAATCAACCAAGAACCTTTTTGCCAAGGCGGGGTTCAAGATCACGGTGAGTTCGCGCTCGTACCGGCCCGCGATTGACGACCCCGAGCTCGACTGCCGCATGGTGCGGGCGCAGGAGATGAGCCGCTACGTGGAGCACGGGTTCTTCGACTGCGGGCTCACCGGCTACGACTGGATCCAGGAGAACGGATCCCAGGTGGTCGAGGTCTGCGACCTTATATACAGCAAAGCCTCAGCGCAAAAGTCGCGTTGGGTGCTGGCGGTGCCGGAGAATTCACCGGTGCGGCGCGCCGAGGATCTGGCCGGCAAGCGGGTCGCCACGGAACTCGTCAGCACCGTCCGCCGCTACTTCGCGGACAAGAAAGTGCCCGTGGAGGTGGAGTTTTCCTGGGGCGCGACCGAGGTCAAGGTGCCCGACCTCGTGGATGGGATCGTGGACATCACCGAGACGGGCGGTTCGCTCCGGGCGAATAATCTGCGCATCGTGGATACGCTGATGTACACGAACACAAAATTCATCGCCAACGAGGCGAGCTGGAAGAATCCGGCGAAGCGCCGCAAGATTGAAACCATCGCCATGCTCCTCACCGGCGCGCTCGAGGCGGAGAGCAAGGTCGGCCTGAAGCTCAATGCCCCCAAGGCGAGTCTGGACAAGCTGCTGAAAGCGCTTCCGGCGCTGCGCAATCCGACCGTGTCGCCGCTGGCCTCGCCCGACTGGGTGGCGCTCGAGACGATCATCGACGAAAACGTGGTTCGCGAGATCATCCCGAAGCTCAAGGCGCTCGGCGCCGAAGGCATCATCGAATACCCGTTGAACAAGGTGGTCTATTGAGGGGGCCCAGCCGCGGCCAGCCCCGGGGCATGGTCGCTGCGTCCCGATGCGGCAACGGTCCGCCATGAAAATCACGCTCGGCCTTCTTCAGCATGGTTGCACCGCCGACCCGGGGGCGAACCTCCGGAAAGCGCTCGCCTTGGCGGCGCGCGCGGCCCGGGGGGGCGCGCAGATCATCTGCACGCCGGAGCTGTTCCGTTCGCAGTACTTCTGTCAGAGTGAAGATCATGCGAATTTCCGGCTCGCCGAGCCGATTCCCGGGCCGACCACGGCGGCGTTCGAATGGTTCGCGCGGCAGCACCGGGTGGTTGTGATCGCCTCGCTGTTTGAAAAACGCGCCGCCGGGCTTTACCACAACACGGCGGCGATCATCGATGCGGACGGAACGCTGCTCGGCGTGTACCGGAAGATGCACATCCCGGACGACCCGCTCTACTACGAGAAATTCTATTTTGCCCCGGGCGACACCGGTTTCCGGGCCTGGCCAACCCGTCATGGTTCGGTCGGCGTCCTGATCTGCTGGGACCAATGGTACCCGGAAGCCGCGCGACTGACGGCGCTGCAGGGTGCGGAGATTCTCTTTTTTCCGACGGCGATCGGCTGGCATCCGCGGGAGAAGCGGCGGTATGGCGACGTGCAGACCGGGGCTTGGGAGACGATTCAGCGGGCGCATGCGATCGCGAACGGCTGCTATGTGGCGGTGGTGAACCGCATCGGGCGGGAGCGGCCCGCCGGCGGAGCCGGCCTCGAATTCTGGGGGCAGAGTTTCGTCGCCGGCACAAGCGGGCAGGTGCTGGCGAAGGCAGGGGTCGACGAGGAGACCGTGCTGATGGCAACGATCGACCGCGCAGAAGTCGATGCCACCCGCACCCACTGGCCGTTCCTCCGTGATCGCCGTATCGACGCCTACGGCGACCTGACGAAGCGTTTTGGCGATGGCCAACCCCAACCGCGGCGGCGCACCAAGCGGCTGTGACGGTGGAGCCAAAGGTCGCGCCCGATCCGGCCGGAAAGCCGGCCGCACTGGGCTTTCGCATGCCGGCGGAATGGGAGCCGCAGGCGGCGGTGTGGCTTTCGTGGCCGCACAAGCGGAAGACCTGGCCCGGGCATTTCCGGGGAATCCCGCAGGCATTCGCAGAAATCATCGCCGTCATCAGCCGTTTTGAGGAGGTGCGGCTCAACGTGGCCCGGCCGCTCCAGGCGGCCGCGCGGCAGCTCATCAAGGCGGCCCAAGCGGACATGGCCCGGGTGAAATTCTTCGACCATGCGACCAACGATTGCTGGTGCCGTGATCACGGGCCGATCTTCGTGAAGAACGATCGCACCGGCGAGGTGGCCGTGACCGACTGGATCTACAACGCGTGGGGCGGCAAATACCCGCCATTCGATCTCGACAACCAAATTCCCGCCCGGGTCGGGGAGGCGCTGGGCCTGCGTCGCTTTGCCGTCGACCTGGTGCTGGAGGGCGGCTCCATCGATGTGAACGGGGCCGGATTGCTCCTGACGACGGAGGCCTGCCTCCTCAACCAGAACCGGAATCCGCAGCTCGGCCGCGGGGAGATCGAGCAAGCGTTGCACGATCAGCTCGGCGTGGACGAAGTGATCTGGCTGGGCGCGGGCATCGCGGGCGACGACACCGACGGCCACGTCGACGACCTGAGCCGCTTTTTTCGGAGGGACGGCATCGTGACCGCGGTGGAGCGGAATGCGCGCGACGTGAATCACCGGGCGTTGCAGGGGAATCTAGCGAGTTTGCGGAGCCTGCGGCCGCACGCCGGTCCCAAGCCGGAAATCGTGGAACTGCCGATGCCGGAGGCGTGTTTTGGAAACGGGCAGCGGCTGCCGGCGACCTATGCAAACTTTCTCATCCTCAACGGCGCAGTGCTGATGCCGGCTTTTCGGCAGCCGCGGTGCGACGCCGAGGCCGCCGCGGTGCTCGCCGATTGTTTCCCGGGACGCGAGATCATCCCGATTGACTGCCTTGGGCTCGTCCGGGGCCTCGGTACGCTGCACTGCATTTCCCAACAGCAGCCGGCAGCCGGTGCGGTGGGTGCGGCGGCCCTGGGCGCGATCGGTTTGTAATTGTGCGCGGCCGGGCGATGCTGCACGTTAGGCCGCCGGGGCGGAGACTCCGTCACGGCCGACCGGATCACGATGAGAAACATGCGTCTTTTGCTCCTGCTTTCTGCGGCATGCAGCTTTGCGGCCGGTTGCGCGTCGGTCGAAGCGATGCGCAGCACTATGCAGGATCGCATCACCGGCGTGCCGCCCAAGACCCGCGTCGTCAAGGGAGACACTCGCGAGGTCTATGAGGCGGCGCGGCTGGCGATGGACAAGCTGGGCTATCAGCTGACCAGCGGGGGACCGGCCCAGGGCCGGCTGGAGGGACTCTCGCGCGTCGGCGGGGGCGATGATTTCAGGTCGTCGCGGCAGCGGGCCATCTCAGTTCATCTACAGCCCTCGGAGGACGGCGGGGTGGAAGTCCAGGTGAGGCTGAGCGAGATTTTCGAGGAGAGCTTCAACCGGCTGGCCAATCCCGCCACCGAGACGCCACTGCGGGATTCGCCCGGATACGAGGCGTTCTTCGAGGAACTGGCGCGGCAGCTGCAAGGCGGGGCGGCAAAGTGACTTAGGCAGGGGAGATCGGCTCGCCGGGGCCCGCGCCGGGAGGCGGGCGCGGGGGCGGTATCAGGATTTTGGGCTTGCCGCGCGCGCGGCGGGCTGGGAACTTGCGGGTTTGCGGCATTTATAGGCACCGCCCGCGCAACGCCGCATTGCTCCCACGGGCGGCTTACGCAAGTCAAACTTCCAACCAACGGCCGCAAGGCCGGCGCGGAGGGTGGCCGCCGCGGAGCAGGCGGGCGCACTTCGTTTTCTCAAATGAGTTCAGTCATGCAAGAGTTGCTCGCGCAGAGCTCCTTCGATACCTTGAAGGAAGGCGCGATCGTCCCGGGCGTCATCACCGAAATCCGCCAGAATGAAGTCGTCGTCGACATTGGCGGCAAAGCGGAGGGAATCATTCCGGCCGGGGAATTCGGTGATCTGGGCGAACTGCAGATCGGGTCGCAGGTCGAAGTGATGCTGGAGAAACTGGAGGACCGGGATGGCAACCCCATCATCTCCTACGATCTGGCCCAGCAGAAGAAGAATTGGGAGAATATCCTCCAGAAGTGCTCCGAGGGTTCGGTCGTTTCCGGGCGGGTCAAGACCAAGGTCAAGGGCGGCCTCATTGTCAGCATCGGAGTCGATGCCTTTCTGCCGGCCTCGCATATCGACATCCAGCCGCCGAAGAACCTCGATCAATACCTGGGTCAGACTTACGACTTCAAGGTACTCAAGATCAACCAGGACCGCAAGAACATCGTCCTCTCGCGCCGCGAGCTGATCGAGGAGCAGCGGCAGCAGAAGCGCCGCGACCTGCTGGACAGCATCCAGCCCGGCCAGATCCGCAAGGGCGTGGTCAAGAACATCACGGATTTCGGCGCGTTCATCGACCTCGACGGCATGGACGGCCTGCTGCACATCACCGACATGAGCTGGGGTCGAATCTCGCACCCGAGCGAAATGCTCAAGCAGGGCGAGGAGGTCCAGGTCATGATCATCGAGGTCAACCGGGAGAAGGAGCGGGTTTCGCTGGGGCTGAAGCAGACCACCAAGAATCCGTGGGACGACATTGAGCACAAGTTCCCGGTGGGCGCCAAGGTCCGGGGCAAGGTGGTCAACCTCGTCCCCTACGGGGCCTTTGTCGAAATCGAACCGGGCGTCGAGGGTTTGGTGCATATCACCGAGATGTCCTGGACAAAACGCATCACCAAACCGTCGGAGATCCTCAAGGTCGGCCAGGAACTGGATGCGGTCGTGCTGGGTATCCAGAAGGAGGAGCAGAAGATTTCACTCGGCATCCGCCAGCTCGAGCCCAACCCATGGGACATGGTGCGCCACAATTATCCCATCGGCGCCCGCGTCCGGGGCAAGGTGCGCAACATGACCACCTACGGCGCCTTCATCGAGCTGGAGGAAGGCATCGACGGCATGGTGCATATCTCCGACATGTCGTGGACCCGCAAGGTCAACCATCCGAGCGAACTGCTCAAGAAGGGCGACGAGGTGGACGCGATCGTGCTCGACGTCGATGCGCAGCAGCAGCGCATTTCGCTCGGCATGAAGCAGCTCACGCCCGATCCTTGGTCGGACATCGACAGCTTCTTCCGGATTGGCGATGTGGTGCAGGGCACCGTCACCAAGATCACCTCTTTTGGGGCGTTCATCGAACTGGCGAACGGCATCGACGGCCTGGTACATATCTCGCAGATCAGCGAGGACCGCGTCGACAAGGTGAAGGATGTGCTGAAGCCGGGCCAGCAGGTCACGGCGCGCGTGATCAAGATTGACCGCGACGAGCGCCGCCTCGGCCTGTCGATCAAGGCGGCGAATTATTCCCAGGAACAGCTCGCGGCGGAGACGGCCACCTACGAGATGCTCAATCGCCAGAGCAGCGGCAGCGACATGATGAATCTGGGCGATATTCTCGACGAAGCCGCCAGCAAGGACAACGAGCCTTAGTCACTCCCCGCCAGCCCGCGCACGTTTCCAGGCGCCCGGCCAGGACCGGGCGCCTGCTTTTGCCCTCCGTCGGAGCGGACGGGCATCATTTCGGCAGCAGGAACGATTCCAGCTCCGCCCGGACTCGGGCGAATTCGTCCTTGAGGGCGGGCACACAGGTTGGGACGTCGCCGAGCAAACCCTGGCGGCCCAGCTGCTCGACGTGCTCGCACAGCGCGCGCAGCGCGCCGGCGCCGAAATTGGCCGAGCTCCCCTTGAGGCTGTGGGCGGCGAGCGTCAACCGGTGGGCGTCACTGCGCGCGAGAGCGTCTTCAATCTCGACGATGCGGGTGGGCGAGTCATCGAGGTAGATTTGGACCAGATCCCGAAAAAAGGAGTCGTCACCGGGGTTCAGTTCGCGGAGGGCCGCGATGGCGTTGGGGTCGAGCGCGGGCACGGGGAAGGCGGATTCCTGGATGGCAAAGCGTTCGGGCGACGGCAGCGGGTCATGCGGCTAATGACCCGACGGCAATAACGTCAGGTTGAAGGAAAACGCCGCCCGAGCCCGCTGCAATCGAAAAGGGGCGGGCAGCCGACGCGCGGCCCCGGCGGCTTCGCCGCGGTGCGGGGCGGACACCCGGTGCCTGCGACCGGCGGGGCGCGATCGCTGTTCGCCGGGGCGCCGGAAATCAACTTCATATCATTAGATACGGATACGATGATATTTTCCTTGCACCAGCGGAGCGGGGTGCTTTTCTAACCTGCCAATCATGGCCAACTCATTTGTTTTCTCCTCCGAATCGGTGGGCGAGGGGCATCCGGACAAAGTGGCGGACCTGATCTCGGACAGCGTGCTGGACGCCTGTCTGGAACAGGATCCCCACAGCCGCGTGGCGTGCGAGACGCTGGTGAAATCCAACATCGTGGTGATCGCCGGCGAGATCACCACGGCGGCCAAGGTCGCCTACGATCAGGTGGTTCGCGCGGCGATTCGCGACGTGGGCTATGTCCACGATGACGACCTGTTTCACGCCGACCGGGTCTTTATCAACAACTATCTCACCCGCCAGTCGCCCGACATCGCGCAAGGCGTCGATGAACGGGCGGCGGAGGGCAAGGAAACCGCCGAGCAGGGGGCGGGCGACCAGGGCCTGATGTTTGGCTACGCCTGCAACGAGACGCCGGAAATGATGCCGACGGCGATCATGTTCGCGCACCGGCTCGGCCGGGAGCTGACCAAGGTGCGGAAGGCCGGCTTGGTCCGCTGGCTGCGCCCGGACGCGAAATCGCAGGTGTCGATCCGCTACGAGAATGATAAACCGGTCAAGGTGGAGAATGTCGTCATCTCCACGCAGCACACCCCGGATGTCCGGCATGCGGACATCCGCGATTTCCTGATCGAGTATGTGATCAGGAAGGTCATCCCGGCGAACATGCTCGATGGCGACACCAAGTTCCTGATCAACCCGACCGGGAGGTTTGTCGTGGGCGGCCCCGAGGGCGATTGCGGTGTGACCGGCCGGAAGATCATCGTCGATTCCTACGGTGGCTGGGGTCGTCACGGCGGCGGCGCTTTTTCCGGCAAGGATCCCTCGAAGGTCGACCGCTCGGCCGCGTACATGTGTCGCTGGGTGGCGAAGAACATCGTCGGCTCCGGGCTGGCGGAAATCTGCGAGCTGCAGGTCGCCTACGCCATCGGCTATCCCGAACCGGTGAGCATCTGGGTTGACTCGATGGGCACGGGCAAGGTCTCCGATGCCATCATCGCGCGCGCCGTCGCGAAGGTCTTCAGCTTCAAGCCCGCCAATATCATCAAGCAACTCGACCTTCTTCGGCCGATCTACCGGCAGACGACCAACTACGGCCATTTCGGCAAGCCCGATATGCCGTGGGAGCAGCTCAACAAAACTAGGGAACTCCTGGCTGCAGCCAAATGAGGGCGGCCGCGGCGCGCCGCGGCCAACCGACCAGCAAACCCGCACGACCCATGCCAACCGTCATCGCTTCTCCTCTCCAGCACGATTTCAAAGTGCGTGACCTGGCGCTGGCCGACGCCGGCCGGCGGGCCATCGATGTCGCCGAAAAGGAAATGCCCGGGCTCATGGCGGTGCGGGCCAAATACACCCAGGAGCGGCCGCTGGCCGGCGCGCGTATCACCGGCTCGCTGCACATGACGGTGCAGACGGCGGTGCTGATTGAGACCCTGGTGAAACTGGGCGCGTCCGTTCGCTGGGCCTCCTGCAACATCTTTTCCACGCAGGACGAGGCCGCGGCCGCGATCGCGACGGCGGGCGTGGCGGTATTTGCCTGGAAAGGAGAGTCGCTCGCGGAGTATTGGGACTGCACCGCGGAAGCCCTTCGCCATCCCGACGGCGCAGGCCCGCAACTCGTGGTGGACGACGGTGGTGACGCCACGCTGCTGATCCACAAGGGCTATGAACTCGAGGAGGGAAGCGACTGGGTGAACCGGCCTTCCGGCTCCCAGGAGGAAGAGGTGATCAAGAATCTCCTGAAACGCATTCATGCCGAAGACCCGCTCCGCTGGCATGCCGTCGTCAAGGACTGGCGGGGGGTCTCCGAGGAAACGACCACGGGCGTGCACCGTCTCTACCAGCTGCACGAGGCGGGCAAGCTGCTGGTGCCCGCGATCAACGTCAACGACTCGGTCACGAAGTCAAAATTCGACAATCTTTATGGCTGCCGCGAGTCACTCGCCGACGGCATCAAGCGGGCCACCGATGTCATGATTGCCGGGAAGGTGGCGGTGGTGTGCGGCTACGGCGATGTGGGCAAGGGCTCGGCGCATTCGCTGCGCGGCTTTGGGGCGCGGGTGCTGGTCACGGAGATCGATCCCATCAACGCGCTGCAGGCCGCGATGGAAGGATTTGAAGTGACCACCGTCGAGGAAACCTTGGGGCGGGGGGACATCTACGTCACGTGCACGGGCGATTGCGACGTCATCACCTTGGAACACATGGAGGGGATGAAGGACCAGGCGATCGTCTGCAACATCGGCCATTTCGACAACGAGATCCAGATGGCGCGTCTGAACGCGGCCGCGGGGATCAAGAAGCTCACGATCAAACCGCAGGTCGACCGGTACGTGTTTCCCGACGGGCATGCGATCTATGTGCTTGCGGAGGGGCGCCTGGTGAACCTCGGGTGCGCGCATGGCCACCCTTCGTTCGTGATGTCAAACAGCTTCACCAATCAGATTCTCGCGCAGATCGATCTGTGGAAACACCGGGATGTCTACCGGGCCGGCGTGTATCGGCTGCCCAAACACCTCGACGAGGAGGTGGCGCGGCTGCACCTCGAGAAGATCGGGGTGAAACTCACCCGGCTGACCCGGCGGCAGGCCGACTACCTTGGACTCAATGTCGAAGGGCCTTACAAGCCGGAACACTATCGGTACTGAATCCGCATTGTGGGGATATGGCGCGGGGGAGGCTTGGCGCATGGCCGCTGCGGCGCGCCATTCGGTCGCTGAGATCACCATCGGCCGGCATCATTAGCTGCGCCCGGTCTGGGTGCGGGCGGCTGGAGGAACGGACTCAGGAATCTGCGGCTACGCCATATCGTCGTGTGAATAACTGCAGTTAAACCAATAACTACTGTATGTCATTTGACTTACTGACCAAAGATACAGATGATAAACCGTGCGAACGCCGATGGAGCCCGAATCGCCCAAGCCGCTGTCAGCCAATGAGGGCATC
>Ga0335081_10020648_pt1 | contig 10651 bp, 6 predicted proteins | sample Lox_Sample_35_FD_206713 | JGI IMG/M metagenome (GOLD analysis project Ga0335081, IMG submission 206713) | Soil microbial communities from Loxahatchee National Wildlife Refuge, Florida, United States - Lox_Sample_3.5 | ecosystem: Environmental > Terrestrial > Soil > Wetlands | place: USA: Florida... | reverse complement strand
ACGGTACCCGCGTAGCCGCGGTAGTCGTGGTGCTCATCGTTGTTCGGCCGGATCACCCACTGAACCGGGAAGCGGACCTGGGCGAGATTGCGGTCGGGCGCGATCACCAGGTGCTCGAGGTGGTACAGCAGCGGCGGCCCGTCGTACCACCGCATCGCGGTCGAGCGATCGACGACGTTGTCCCCGTGGAGCGCCGAGATCGGGATGAACGTGACGTCGGGGATGCCGAGCCGGGCCGTCCAGTCCGTCAGGTCCTCGACGATGTGCTCGAACACGGCCTCGTCGTACTCGACGAGGTCCATCTTGTTGACGCACACCACCACGTGCGGGATCCGGAGCAGCGAGGCGATGTAGGCGTGCCGGCGGGTCTGCTCGATCACGCCCTTGCGGGCGTCGACGAGGACGACCGACAGGTCCGCGGTCGAGGCGCCGGTCACCATGTTGCGCGTGTACTGCTCGTGGCCGGGGGTGTCGGCGATCACGAACTTGCGCCGCGGCGTCTGGAAGTACCGGTAGGCGACGTCGATCGTGATCCCCTGCTCGCGCTCGGCCCGCAGGCCGTCGGTCAACAGCGCCAGGTTCACGTAGCTGTCGCCGCGCCGCGCGGACGTCTGCACGACGTGCTCGAGCTGGTCCTCGAAGATCGCCTTGGAGTCGTGCAGCAGGCGGCCGATCAGCGTCGACTTGCCGTCGTCGACCGACCCTGCGGTGGCGAACCGCAGCAGCTCGCTGGTACGGGTACGCAACGCGTGCCCGTTGGTGGCGGCACCGGGAGTCATCGGCGCGTCAGAAGTAGCCCTCGCGCTTGCGATCCTCCATCGCGGCCTCCGTCACCCGGTCGTCCGCGCGCGTCTCGCCGCGCTCGGTGATGCGGGTGGCCGCGATCTCGGAGACCACGTCGGGCAGCGTGGTGGCCCGCGAGCGCACCGCGCCCGTGCAGGTCATGTCGCCGACCGTCCGGTAGCGCACCGACGCCTCGAACGGCGTCTCGCCCTCGATCAGCTGCACATAGGGGCTGAGCGCGTACAGCATCCCGTCCCGTTCGAACACCTGCCGGGTGTGCGCGTAGTAGATGCTCGGGACCTCGAGCTTCTCTTGGGCGATGTACTGCCAGACGTCGAGCTCGGTCCAGTTCGACAGGGGGAACACGCGGACGTGCTCGCCCTTGCGGATGCGGCCGTTGTAGAGCGCCCACACCTCGGGGCGCTGGCGCTTGGGCTCCCACTGGCCGAAGTCGTCGCGGAACGAGAACACGCGCTCCTTGGCGCGAGCGCGCTCCTCGTCTCGGCGGGCGCCACCGAAGGCCGCGTCGAATCCGTGCTCGGCGATCGCGTCGAGCAGCGTCACCGTCTGGAGGCGGTTGCGCGACGCTCGCGGACCGGTCTCCTCCGTGACGCGCCCTTTGTCGATCGATTCCTGGACGCTCGCGACGATCAGCCGCTCGCCGATCCGCTCGATCAGCCGGTCGCGGAACTCGAGCACCTCGGGGAAGTTGTGACCGGTGTCGACGTGCATGACCGGGAACGGGAAACGGCCCGGACGGAACGCCTTCTCCGCCAGCCGCAGGAGGACGAGCGAGTCCTTGCCGCCGCTGAACAGCAGCACCGGGCGCTCGAACTCGGCCGCGACCTCGCGGAAGATGTGAATCGCTTCGGCCTCGAGCGTCTCGACGTGAGACAGCTCGTAATGCAAGGGGTTCAACTAGGCGATCCGTTCACTCGTGGATCCCGCATTCGGTCTTGTCCAGGCCGGCCCAGCGGCCCTCGCGGCCGTTGCCCGGCCGTGTGCATGGTTCGCAACCGATCGACGCGTAGCCGTGGTCGTGGAGCGGGTGGTAGGGCAGGTCGTGCTCGTAGATGTAGCGCCACAGGTCCCTCTCCGACCAATCGGCGAGCGGGTTGACCTTCCAGATCGCGCGCCGGTCGTCGTACTCGAGCTTGGCCGCCGCGGCGCGCGTGGGGGCCTGCTCGCGGCGGATGCCCGTGACCCACGCGTCGACGTTGTCGAGCGCGCGCTCGAGCGCATCGACCTTGGCTTCACCGCAGCACCTGGTGATGGTCCACGGCTGCTCGGAGCTGCGGGCGTCGACCACCTCGATGCGGACGCCGAACCTGTCCTCGAACCGCTTCCAGGTCTCAAGCGTCTCGGGGAAGAGCACGCCGGTGTCGATCATGAACACCCGGGCGTCGGATTCGATCGTGGTCAGCATGTGCACGAGCACCGACTCCTCCTTCTGGAAGGAGCAGGCCATCTTCAGCCTCGGGTGGAAGCGCTCGACCGCGTAGACCAGCACCTCCTCGGCGGAGACGGTCTCGAGGTCGGGAATCGTTGCGCTCATGGTCATGGGTGCGGTCAGACCGCGCACTCGCCCTCGCCGCGGATGACCTCGAACGGCGATTCCTTTGTCCAGTCGATGAAGTAGCTCATATTCTCCAGGCTGAAACCAATCGGCATCGTGAGATCCTTGACTTTCGTCTCGAATTGCGCGGGGCCGACGCGGTCGACGAAAGCGTTGAATTCCTCACCATCGAGTCGATCGGATTCGTAGAAGCGTACCCACCGGTCGACTGCCTCGGGTACACGCTTGGCCGGGAGCCGCGCCTTGAGGCGCTGACCGTAGCGCACGTCGCCACCCTCGTATGCCCCGCCGATGTGCGGGATGTAGGCCGGGATCGTGTGATCTCCAACCTTGATCGAGGCGCCGTAGAAGCCGATGTTCGCGATGTGGTGCTGGCCGCAGCCGTTCGGGCACCCGCTCATCTTCACGTGGATCCTGCGGGTCAGCTCGTCGCTGATCTCCATCTGGGTCAGGCGGTCGTGGATCGCCTGGTTGAGCCCCATCGAACTCGTGATCCCGAGCTTGCACGAGTCGGTCCCGGGGCAGCTGACCACGTCGGTGATCTCGTCCGCGCCGGCGTCGTTCAGCCCGAGCTCTCCCAGGGCCCGCCACACGGCGTAGACCGACTCGTCCCGGACCCACCGGAAGATCAAATTCTGGTGGACGCTCGTTCGCGCCGAATTTCCGGTGTGGTCGCGCATGATCTGGGCCAGTCCGCGCAACTGCTCGGGGGTCAGATCGCCGCGCGTCACCTTGACCTCGACGGTCGAGAAGCCGGGCTGACGCTGACGCTGCACGTTGGTCTCGACGAAGCGCGTGAACTCACGGTGGTCTCCGTTGGGCGCAGCGAAGGATTGCGGCTTCGCCGGCGCATTGGCCTCTTCGTCATAGTCGAACAGGATCCTGTCGAGGGAGAAGCCGCGATCGTTGACCCAGTCTCCGGTCAGTTCCTCCTCCACGAGGGCGCGGAACTCGTCGATGCCGATCTTGTCGATCAGGACCTTGATGCGGGCGCGGGCGCGATTGACGCGCAGCCACTCCTGGCGGTCGAAGATCCGCATGCACGCCTCGGTGATCTTCAGGTAGTCGCCGCTGTCGAGCTCGACGAATTCGTACAGCGTGGGAGCAAGCCGCGGCATGATCGACGTGCCGCCTCCTACCCGCATCTCGACGCCGCGAACGCCCTGGTCGTTGACTCGCGGGATGAATGCGATGTCGTGGATCCGCGTGATCGCATTGTCCTGGTCGGTCGCCGCGAACGCGGTCTTGACCTTGCGCGGCATGCTCTGCGTCGTCGGGTGGCGAACGAAGTAGCGCACGTACGCGCCGGCATACGGAGTGATGTCGAACAGCTCCCCGTTGAGCGTGCCGGCGCGCGGGTCGCCGGTCACGTTGCGCATCGTGTTGCCGCACCCCTCGCGGCTCGACAGGCCGGCGTCGCCGAGCTCGCGGATCAGCTCGGCCGCATCAGGCAGCGGGACGTGGTGCATCTGGATGTTCTGGCGAGTGGTGATGTGGCCCTTGCGCAGCGGCACGTACTTCTCGATCACCTCGGCGAACGCGTCGAGCTGGTCGGGCGTCACGCCGCCGAACGGCAGCTTTACCCGCACCATCTGGACGTCGGGCTGGCGCTGGCCGTAGACGCCCTGCCTGAGGCGGAACTTGATGAACTCGTCCCCTTCGAGCTCGCCCTTGAGGTAGCGCGTGGACTCGGTGTCGAAGTCGTCGAACTCGCGCTGGAGGATGGGGATGATGTACCCGGGTACGTTCTCGAGCACCTCGGGATTCTCGATCGAGCCGGTCCGGCCGTTACCGTGATGGGAGGTCGTCTGGGGGGCGTCGACACTGGCGCTTGGCGGCGATGCGGGGTGCATCGTTCTCCTTCGGGGTCGCGGACGGACGACCAAATGTACCAAAAGCCAATCGGGGTTCGGGTATTTTGGTCGGTTAGCTGGGGAAACGGCATCCGGGGGTCGCGCGTGGCGGTGGCGCGCGGGGCGTGGCGGTGGCGCGCGGGGCGTGGCGGTGGACGCCGGTCGGTGGACGCGGGTCGGTCGCGCGTGGCGGTGGCGCGCGGGGCGGTGGGCGCGGGGCGGTGGGCGCCGGTCGGTCGCGGGGGTCGGTCGCGCGTGGGCGCGGGTCGGTGGACGCGGGGTGCAAGCGGTGGCGCGGCCTTCCCAGCCGCCCGGTGCCCGAAGAACTCGCCACTCGGCGTTCCTCCCAGGCCGAATGGCGATTCGTTCGGGTATAGGCCGAACACCGCGCCACTCGAGCCGACCGGGGCGTCGAGTGTCGCGTTACTCGGGCTTATTTCCGGTGTATCGACGGCGGGCGCGGGTCAGGACCGCGGTGCGTAGTACCGGTGACAGCGATGCCGGTGGCGAGGTGGCGGCGCACGATCGGCGTCACCGGCGTCCGATGCCCAGGCCCGCGGCACCCGCCGAACGAGCGCTGTGATGCGGGACGGCCGTACTGCAGATCACCCCGACGGTGGCGCCGGAAGGGTGATGCCCGACGGGCCTACTGACGATCACCCCGACGGTGGCGCCGGACGGGCGCGCTGCCGAATCACCGGGCTCCAGTGATTGATCATCGGTGACCGACTGAATCCGCCGGGCCTGAATTACGGTGTATCGGTGACGCGGCGCGGCGTTCAGCTGAAGCGAAGCAGTGACCGGCGCCGCGACGGCGGGGGCGACCGTCGCGGCAGCCGGCGCGCTCTCAACCCGGCGCCGGTCGGGTCACCGGCATCGGCTTTGGGGGCTGAGCGATGCCGATGAATGCCGGCGCCTTGGCGAGCGCGAGCGAGAACCCGTCGAGACCGGCGACGAGTCCGAAAACTGGTCCGATAAGGGTCCTACTGCTTCCCGCGTACAGCATGACCAGTGTGCGTCCCCGTCCTACTTTCGCCCCGAGCACCTCTCTCCCGGTTGACCACTGAAATAGTCAACCAGCCTACATTTTGCACGCTGGCATACGCGCCGGTCCCTGTCAAGCCGCGGCCGATTAAACCGACCTTGTGATACCGCAAATGGGGTGCTGGCACCCCTTCAGGCCCACGGCGGCGGCACCTCTGGTGCCCTGTTCACGCCCTCCCGGAGTGCCGCGCGCTGCCACGGGTCGGGTTCGGGGGCGCGCGGGGCGGGTGGCGGGGCGGTGTCGCGCATGAACCGTTCGAGCGCAGCGACGACCGCGGCCGCCTCCTCGACGGATGCGGCCGGCGCGACGATGGTGAGCTTCGGTCGGCGGTTCATCGGGCCTGCGAGCGTATCGTGCGCGGCCATGCCCTCGCTCCCGGTGCTCGATCGCGACGCGGTGCTGGAGGCGGTCTCGGCCGAGCTGGCGATCGAGCGCGTGCGCGACGGCCTGCTCCGCTTCCAGGCGGGCGAATGGGTGATGCCGGCGAAGGTGTACCTCGACAGCCCCCCGTTCGGCGATTTCCGCGCGATGCCGGCCCGCGGCGCAGGCATCGCGCTCCTCAAGTGGGTCACCTCGTTTCCCGGCAATCCGTCGCTCGGGCTGCCGACGGTGACCGGCGTGATCTGCCTGTCCAGCGCGGAGAACGGCGAGCCGATGATGCTGATGGATGCGCGCTCGGTCACCGCGCTACGGACCGGCGCGGTGGCGGCGGTGGCGACCGAGGCGCTAGCGCGCACGGACGCGCGGACCGTCGGGATCATCGGCTGCGGGCTCCACGGGACATGGTCGGCACGGTGCCTGGCGGCGGCCGGGTACGGCCCCGGTACGTGCCACGACCGGCATTCCGATGTCGCCGAGGCGCTCGCACGCGAGCTCCGCTGGAGCACCGGGTCCCTCGCGGAAGCGCTCCGCTGCGATGTCGTCTGCTGCGTCACCCCGGGAACCGAGATCGTCATCGACATCGGAAGCCTCCGAGCCGGCCTGCACCTCAACATGCTCGGTGCCGACGGCCCCGGCAAGGCCGAGGCCAGCGTCGGTGCGGTCGCCTCGTGCACGCTCTTCTGCGATGAATGGGAGCAGGCGTCGCATGGCGGCGAGCTGACGGGCGCGGTCGCCGCCGGACTGGTCACGCGCGACCGGGTGACCGAGCTCGGCGCGGTCCTCGCCGGCGACGCCCCGGGCCGCCCGGGGCCGGATGCGGTGACGTTGTTCGACTCGACCGGCCTCGCCGTGCAGGACCTCGCCGTGGCGGTGGCGGCGTTCGAGGCCTGGGAGGACAACCGCGTCGAGGCGCAGACGGTCGTCTTGTAGGACGCCTAAAGCGGGACGTTGCCGTGCTTGCGGCGGGGACCGGGCGTGCGCTTGTTCTGGAGCGTCTCGAGCGCGGTGATGATCTTCGGCCGGGTCTCGTGGGGGACGATCACATCGTCGATGTAGCCGCGCTCGGCGGCCACGTACGGGTTCGCGAAGTGCGCCTTGTAGTCGTCGATCAGCTTCCGCCGCCGGGAGTCTGGGGTGGGCGAGGACGAGATGTCGCGGCGGTAGATGATGTTGACCGCGCCCTCGGGCCCCATGACAGCGACCTCCGCCGTCGGCCAGGCGAAGTTGAAGTCCGCCAGCTGGTGCTTTGACCCCATCACGTCGTATGCGCCGCCGTACGCCTTGCGGGTGATGATCGTGATCTTCGGGACCGTGGCCTCGCAGTACGCGTACAGCAGCTTCGCGCCGTGGCGGATGATCCCGCCCCACTCCTGTGTGGTGCCGGGCAGGAAGCCGGGGACATCGGTCAGCGTGATGATCGGGATGTTGAACGCGTCGCACGTGCGCACGAACCGCCCCGCCTTCGTCGCGGAATCGATGTCAAGCACGCCGGCGAGCTGATTGGGCTGGTTACCGACGATCCCCACCGCGTAGCCATTCAGGCGCGAAAAGCCGCAGATGATGTTGCGCGCGAAGTGCTCGTGGACCTCGAAGAACTCCCCGTCGTCGACGACGTGGCGGACGACGTCGCGCATGTCGTAGGGCTTGTTGGGGTTGTCGGGGACGACGTGATCGAGCTCGGGATCCTGCCTCAGGGGGTCGTCGGCGGGCTGAACCCGCGGCGGCATCTCGAGGTTGTTCTGCGGCAGGAACGAGAGCAGGTAGCGCGTGTCCTCGAGGCAGGCGTCCTCGTCGTCGGAGGCAAAGTGGGCGACGCCGGACTTCGTGCTGTGCGACATCGCGCCGCCGAGCGACTCAAAGTCGACCTCCTCGCCGGTGACCGTCTTGATCACTTCCGGCCCAGTGATGAACATGTGCGAGGTCTCCTTGACCATGAACACGAAGTCGGTCATCGCCGGCGAGTAGACCGCACCGCCGGCGCACGGGCCCATGATCAGACTGATCTGAGGGATCACGCCGGAGCACTGGACGTTGCGGGTGAACACGTCGCCGTACGCGCCGAGCGATACGACTCCCTCCTGGATCCGCGCCCCGCCCGAGTCGTTGATGCCGATCATCGGGCAGCCGATCTTCGCCGCCAGGTCCATGATCTTGCACATCTTCTCGGCCATCACCTCGCCGAGTGAGCCGCCGAAGACGGTGAAGTCCTGGCTGAACACGCACACCCGCCGGCCGTCGATCGTGCCGTGGCCGGTGACGACCGCGTCCCCGTAAGGCCGGTTCTTCTGCATGTCGAATTCGTACGTGCGGTGGCGCATGAACACGTCGAGCTCCTGGAAGGAGCCAGGATCCAGCAGCTTCTCGACGCGCTCACGGGCCGTGTACTTGCCGCGCTCGTGCTGCTTGGCGACGGCCTGCTCGGAGCCGGCGTGGATCGCCTCGTAGCGAAGCTCCTCGAGGCGTCCGAGCTTCTCGTCGTAGGTCTCGGGAGCCTTCTCGCGCATCGGGGTCGGCGAGTTTAGGGGTTAAGTGGGGTACCGCGCCGCTGCAAGATGCGATAAAACTTCGCCACCTTGCAGGAATCGGCGCTAAGGCGCCGACGACGATGACATACAGGCCGAATCGCCGAGCCACCCGTGGCCGGCGAACGGAGGACCCAACAGCGACCCTCTGGGGGCGCCGGGGCGAATCGTCACAACTTGTGGCGTAGCGCAAGTCGCGAGCCCGTCAGCTAACTCCGCAGGCTCACGAAGAAGGAGGCAGTTGGTGGACACCGCACGTGATCTCGCTTGCGCTGAGCTGTGGCAGGCGTCGTTGGAGCGCTCGCTCGCGCGCCGAGGCAAGCCGACACGCAGCTCGCTCGAGCTGTTCCACCTCCAGCCCGAGCGCGATCTCAGCCGCGTCGAGCTTCTCCGCGAGTCGATGATGTACTCGCAGCTGCGCCGGTCGGCGGTGTCGAGAAGACCGTCGATGGCGCTTCCGGGCGCCGGCGGGATCTCGGCGCTGGCTCTACTGGCGGCGACGACGCTGCCCGGGTTGCTGAGCGGCCGCACCGGGTCGGCTCGGACGGCCCGGATCACCTACCGAGCCGACGAGCACGGGGCCCAGCCGCCCAGGACGAGAGTGGCCTCGACCGCGACGGCGAGCGCGGAGACCGCCGGCGCCGCGACCGCCAGCGCGGTGGCGAGAACCGCGACGCTCCCCGGAATTGTCACGCGCGCCGACGCCGGCGCCGCGAGCGCAACGGCGCATACCGCGGAACCGGGCGCGGGCGCACCGGCCGTTCACGCATCCCGGCCGGCACCGGCTCACCCCTCGCACGCGGCAATCGCGACCGCGCACATCGCGGCGGCGGCCGGCGTGACCGGGGGCGCCTCGACCGAGGCCTCGACGGCGAGCGGAGGTGCCGCGCCGGCAGCGCAGCACAGCGTGGCGGCGGCGGGCACGCCGACCGCGCCAGCCGTGCACTCAACGCCCGCCGCGCACCGTACACACACGGCGCACTCAACGCCCGCCGCGCACCGTACACACACGGCGCACTCAACGCCCGCCGCGCACCGCACACACACGGCGCACTCAACGCCCGCCGCGCACCGCACACACACGGCGCACTCAACGCCCGCCGCGCACCGCACACACACGGCGCACTCAACGCCCGCCGCGCACCGCACACACACGGCGCACTCAACGCCCGCGGCGCATCCAAAGCCGTCGGTCCATCGCGCCCGGGCGGCACACCGTGGGGCGTCGACGGTCCACACGGCACCGGCGCACCGGGTGGCGCCGACCGTGCACCGGCTCTCGAGGAGCCTGCCGCACGCGCCGGCAAGCCCGGAGGCGACGACGCACGTCCACACCGGTGGCGGCGCGATCGAGGAAGCGACCAAGGTCGGCCGCTCTCGCAGCAAATCGACCCCGACCCAACCCGCGGCGCACCCCAAGCCCGTCGTGCACCCCCACCCGGTGGCGACCGCCCAGCCGGCGCCGAAGCCCGCGCCCGCCCCGGCGGTCGCCCCCGGCCACTACGTCAACCCGCTCGCCGGCGCAAACGTGACGCGCGAGCGGATCGATCAGGGCGTCGACTACTCCGGGTCGGGGCCGCTCGGGGCGATCGGCGACGGCAAGATCACCTACGTCGGGACCAGTGGCACGGGGTGGCCCGGCGCGTTCATCGAGTACCAGCTGACCGGCGGATCCGACGCCGGCAAGCACGTGTACTACGCCGAGGGCGTCAGCCCCGCCGCCGGGCTGCACGTCGGCGAGACCGTCAAGGCCGGACAGAAGATCGCCGAGATCATCGCCGGCAGCTCGAGCGGAATCGAGATCGGTTGGGGCTCCGGCGTCGGAACCCAACCGCTTGCGCAGGCACTCGGAGAGTGGTCCGGTGGCGACGATGCCAACAGCGTCCCCAGCGCAGCCGGCAAGGACTTCTCGGCGCTCATCGCTGAGCTTGGAGGCCCTCCCGGGAAGGTGGAGGGCTAGTCCCGCTCCGTACTCGCGCGCCGAGCCCCAGCCCTAGGCGCGCGAGTACGGGCGGTGATGTGCCTGGCCGAGGCTCTCCAGCGCCGCCGTGAGCGCGGCCTCGGTGGCGGTGGTGTCGGTGGCGACCGCCTCGGGTTCGGGTTCGGGTTCGGGTTCGGGTTCTGGTCCGGGGTCGGGCTCGGCGTGTGGCTCGGGCCCGGGCGAGAACTCGGTCTCCGACGCGGGCTCCGGCTCTTCGACCGCCAGGGTCTCCTGCCGTGCATCGGGCTCGGGCGCCGGAGCTCTGAACCAGCCGAACAGACGCGCAAACCGGCGCGGGCGCGCCGGCGAATCTGTGGACGACTCGAGCTCTCGCGGCGACTCGAGCCCTCGGAGGGACTCGGCAATCGCCACCGGCTCGCCCACCGGCCCGGGCACCTCCTGCGCCGCCGGCCCGGGCACCTCCTGCGCCGCCGGCCCGGGCACCTCCTGCGCCGCCGGCCCGGGCACCTCCTGCGCCGCCGGCCCGGGCACCTCCTGCGCCGCCGGCCC
>Ga0335081_10020647_pt1 | contig 10651 bp, 9 predicted proteins | sample Lox_Sample_35_FD_206713 | JGI IMG/M metagenome (GOLD analysis project Ga0335081, IMG submission 206713) | Soil microbial communities from Loxahatchee National Wildlife Refuge, Florida, United States - Lox_Sample_3.5 | ecosystem: Environmental > Terrestrial > Soil > Wetlands | place: USA: Florida... | reverse complement strand
GGTAGAGCGGGGCACCGCCGGTGAGCAAGAGTCCGCGCAGGACGGGGCGGAACGGCTCGGGGGTGACGGCCGCGCCGGCCAGGGCCGCGATCGCTCCGGCGACGGCGTCGGCCTGCTGAGCCGCGAGACCTCCCTGCTTCAGCGGGAACGCGGTCACGTCGCCCGCGGCAAACACACGCTCCACGTCGCTGACCCGGCCGAACTTGTCGACTGGAATGAAGCCGTGCTGGTCGTGGGGGAGGCCGGGCAGCCTGGGGCCTGCGAGCACGGGCAGGGTGATCACCCGGTCTGCGAACACCTCTGCTCCGCCGGCGAGCAACAGCGTGCGGCCGCGTACCACCGCGGGCAGCGACGAGGATCGGACGGTGACTCCCCGCGCCGCGAGCAGCGAAGACACCGCTTCGGTGGCCGCGGGTCCGAACAGCTCAAGCGGCTCCTCCTCAGGGGTTACGAGCGTGACCTTGACGTCGCTCGCACCATGTTCGTACCGGTAGGCGGCGGTCATCAGCGTGAGCTCGTATAGAGGCAGCGGCCACATCCGCGCCGATGGAAGCGCGAGTGCCACCGAGCCGGCCCGGCCGGAGGTCAGATCGTGGAGCAGCCCGCGCAGAGCTGGAACGTCGTCCCGGCCGCGGAACGTGAATGCGCCCGGGAACGGGGCTCCGGACACCGCTCCCGTAGCAACCACCAGGGCGTCGAACGAGATCCTGCGGCCGTCCGTGGTCACCGCGATGCGGCCGCGGGATTCGACATCGGCCAGCGTGTCGTGAATGAACTCGCCACCCCCCTGATCGGCGAGGATGTCCGCGAGGTCGTACACCCGTGCCTCCGCCCGGTCGAAGGCCTCGGCGACAGTCACGGGGCGGTACACAAACTCAGTTGTCGGCGAGACGAGCGTTACTTCGACCAGACGGCTCGCCAGTGCTTTCAGCGCGAGCAAGGTTTCGAGCGCGGCGACGCCACCGCCGGCGATCACCACCCGCAATCGGTCGCGCCTAGGCACGCTTAGCCTCGATTTCGTGTCGCTCGCAGGCGGGCGGCTTGCAGGGCCCGCTCGATCCTCGCACGCATCTCGCGCGCACGCGCGAGCTCGGCATGGCGCGCATTGTGCCTGCGCAAGTCTTCGTACATGTTGGCCAGCGGTAGCCGAGCCGCCAGAGAATCCCGATCGTCGCGCTTCCCAGTCATGAGAGCGACGGTAGTCGGGCGGCGCGGGCGCGGCATCGCCTCTGTGCCACCGGAGTCGTAAGCGAAACACCGCAACATCACTGCGGTGTTATCCCGATGCCCGCGGCTCAGGCATCGTCAACGGTGCTTGTGAGATGCCGGATGCCTGCGAGCAACTTCCCGTCACAGTGTTCGGTCCTGATCCGCTGCTGAGCATCACGATCGAGGCGAGCGGCGCGCTCGATGAGGTGCATGTACACGCCGCCGGTCAGGGCGTATGGGTTGCACGGATGGCGGGCGAGCTCGGGGCGTGGCCGATTCTGTGTGGATTCCTCGGAGGCGAGACGGGCACGGCGCTGCTCTCGCTGCTCGAGGCCCTTCCCGGAGAGCGCCGGGTCGTCCACACGGCTGGCTTCAGCGGCAGCTATATCGTCGATCGGCGCACTGGGGAACGCCGCATGGTCGCGAATGGTGCGCGCCCGGCCCCCCAGCGGCACGAGATCGATGACCTCGTGGCCGCGACCTGCGCGGCGGCGCTCGACAGCGAGGTCGTCGTGTTGTGTAACCCGTTCCCGGCGCAGGGGCTCCCCGACGAGGTCTACGAGACATTGGCCGCGGACATAGGCGCGGCCGGGGTCCCGGTCATCGTCGACCTGTCGACGCCGCGACTCGACCGCGTGCTGGCGCACCGGCCAGATCTCGTCAAGCTGAACGACTGGGAGCTCGCTGGATACGTGTGCGGTCCGGTCGACGGCCCCCGGGCGCTCGATGGGGCGCGCCGGTTGCTGGCCGCGGGTGCCGGCGCCGTTGCGGTGACTCGCGCGGAGGCTCCGATTCTCGTGCTGGCCGGCGACGACGAGCCGTTCGAGATCGTGCCGCCGCTGCTTCCCCGCGGGTTTCGCGAGGGGTGCGGTGACGCGATGATGGGTGCCGTCGCCGCCGGGTGGGCGCAGGGGCTCCCGCTCCGCGACGCCCTGGTGCTCGGCGCCGCCGCCGGCTCGGCCAACTTTCTTCGCCACGGGCTCGGGACCGGCAGCCGACAGATGGTCGAGCAGCTCGCCCAGCGCGTGGTGGTCCGCCCGATGGCGCTTGGAGCGCGAGTGCGCAGTTAAGCGCCGGCCGAGGGGAAAGGACTGACGACGTCCTGACCGCGCACGATCCCCCAGGGCGCGGAGTGCGCCACCCACTCCAGGTGACCAGCGCCCGGCTCTGTCGCGACCAGGACCTCGAGCGCCGCCGCAAGCTCGACGCGGCGGCCGGCCCGCGCGGAATGGGCATCGCTTCCGAGAACGTGGATCACTCCCGCACGCGCGAGCGTCAGCATCGCTGCGCTAGTCGACTCTTCGGTGAAGTACGCGGCCGTCCCCTGAACGAGCGCGCCCTTGGCGATCAGCCGTCGCAGCCGGTCGACGAGATCGGGGACGGGGTGGCGCTCGGGATGGGCGAGGAGCGCACGGAAGCCTCGAGCATTCAGCGCGTCGACCGCCGCGTCCGCGCGCTCATCGAGCGGTCCCGAGACGGGCTCGAGCAGGATCCACCGGCCCGACCCTCCGAGTGTCACGGACGCCAGCTCGGGATCGTCGAGGGCGTCGAGCATGTCCGCGGCGACCTCGCCACCCGGCAGCACGCGCGTGCTGCACCCCGCCTGCGCAAGAGCGGCGCGCAGCTCGTCCTGTCGCGCCGGAAGCTCCTCGATCTGCACCGCGTGATCGGCGCGGATGTGGGGAGTGGCGCAGACCGCCGCGATGCCATCGGCCGCTGCCTGCTTCGCCATCTCGACGGCATCGGCGACATCGCGGGCGCCGTCGTCGATTCCCGGCAGCAGGTGGCAGTGGAGATCGACCGTGCCTGTCGTGGCGTGCGATGTCACCGAGTCCGGCCCTTTGAACCCATCCGTAATTTCCCGACGCCAACACGCTGCCGAGCCCGGATGCTCGGTTTCACGCCGTCGGGGACGCTTGCAGCATGCCAAACCAGCCAACCCAGAGTGCGGCTCTTACGCATGTCCGCGTCCGCGACTGCATGCATCCGGGCACGCTGACCTGCGCTGCTGACGACTCGCTCCGAGACGTCGCGGCGATCATGGCCAACAACCGGGTACACGCCGTCGTGATCACGCCTACAAACGGTGTGCGCCCGGTCGGCGTTGTGTCCGATCTGGACGTGGTCGCTGCCGTGGCTGCGGGCGCGGACTGCTCGGCTCACGAAGCGGCCGCCACGGAGGCGCTCACGGTCTCGGCCGACGAGCCGCTTCGGAACGCGGCCCAGTTGATGAGCGAGCACGGCGTGTCGCACCTGTTGGTCGTCGAAGGCGCCGGCGGGTACCCGGTGGGCGTCCTGTCGACGCTCGACGTCGCGACCGTCTACGCCGGCACCTGACTCGTCTGCGAGATCGATGAGCGCGCTTCCCGCGGCGGCGAGATACCCATCTGAGCGGCAGGCCGACATCGTCCTGCGCGACGGAGCGACCGTGCACGTGCGCCCCGTCCGGGCCGACGACGGACCGGCGATGCGCTCCTTCCTCGAGTCCGTCTCGCCCGACTCGATCTGGTTCCGCTTCTTCGGCACGGTCAACCTCGACTGGGCCGCCAAATGGTCGGTCAACGTCGATTACGCGGACCGGTTCGGGCTGGTCGTCGAGAGCGGCAGCCCGCGGGCGATCGTTGCTCACGCGACGTACGTGCGGATCGACTACAACCGCGCCGAGGTGGCGTTCCTGGTCGCGGATGCGTGGCAGGGCCGCGGTATCTCGACCATCTTGCTCGCCCATCTCGCCGAGGTGGCCGAGCAGCACGGCTTCTCGACGCTGTTCGCGCAGGTCCTGCCGAACAACTACCGGATGATCCAGGTGTTCCGGGAGAGCGGATTCCCGGTAACGGTCCGGTCGACACCGGATGCGCTCGAGGTCGAGCTGCCGACGTCACTGTCAGCCGAGGCGGTCGAGCGGTTCGAGGAGCGGGAGCGGATCGGGGCGGTGGCCGCAGTGCGGAGCTTTTTCGAGCCCACCTCAGTAGCCGTGATCGGCGCGTCGCGGCGGCGTGGCACGATCGGCGGCGAGCTCCTCCACAACCTGCTTGCGGCACAGTTCACCGGCCCGGTCTATGCGGTCAACGACAAGGCCGAGGTTGTGCAGTCACTACCGGCATATCGGTCCGTGGGTGACATTCCCGGCGGGGTCGAGCTGGCGATCGTCGCGGTGCCTGCCGAGGAGGTGGTGGAAGCTGCACGCGAGTGCGCCGCCGCCGGCGTGCGGAGCCTGCTCGTGATCTCGTCGGGTTTCGCCGAGGCCGGTGTCGAGGGAGCCCAGCGGCAGCGTGAGCTGCTCGACGTGTGCCGCGACGCGGGGATCCGGATCGTCGGCCCGAACTGCATGGGCGTACTCAACACGTCCCCGCGGGTGCAGCTGAACGCGACATTTGCGCCGCCGGCCGCCGTGCCGGGCCGCGCCGGGTTCATGTCCCAGAGCGGCGGTCTTGGGATCGCGATGATCGAGGCCGCGAGTCGCCTCGGGGTCGGACTGTCGTCGTTCGTTTCGGTTGGGAACAAGGCCGATCTTTCGGGCAACGACTTTCTCGAGTACTGGGAACAAGACGAGGACACCAAGCTGGCGATGCTCTACCTCGAGTCGTTCGGCAACCCCCGCAAGTTCGCGCGCGTCGCTCGCCGGGTGTCGGCCACGAAGCCGATCCTGGCGGTCAAGAGCGGACGTTCCGCCGCCGGTGCCCGGGCGACGTCGTCGCACACCGGGGCGATGCTGTCAGCCTCGGACGTCACTGTCGATGCACTGTTCGAGCAGGCGGGGGTGATCCGGACCGACACGATGCACGAACTGTTCGACGTCGCCGGACTGCTGTCGGCTCAGCGCGTCCCGCAAGGAGACCGAGTCGTGATCGTCACCAACGGCGGCGGTCCCGGCATCCTGTGCGCGGACGCGTGCCAGGCCTCCGGCGTGGAGGTCGCGGAGCTGCCGGCCGGCGTCCGAGCCCGGCTTGCCGAGTTCCTGCCCGCCACCGCGGCACTTGGCAACCCGGTCGACATGATCGCAACTGCCTCGGCGGAAGACTACCGTCGAACGCTCCAGACGCTGACCGACGCGGATGCGTGCGACGCGATCATCACGATCTTTGTCCCTGCGCTCGTGACCGCGGCCGAGGATGTCGCGACCGCGATTCGCGAGTTTGCGCAGGCGCACCCGGAGATGACCATCGCATCCGTATTCATGGTCAGCTGTGGAGTCCCGGCCGAGCTGTCTTCAGAGCAGGTGCGGGTGCCCGGCTACGAGTTTCCCGAGGATGCAGCCCGCGCGGTGGCGCTGGCCGCGCGTCACGCGCGCTGGCGCGCGAGAGACGCGGGCTCAATGCCAACCTTCCACGACCTCCGATCGGTCGAAGCGGCGGCGATCATCAGCAAGGCACTCGCGAGCGATGAGGCCTGGCTGTCGCCGGCGTGCGTTGCGCAGCTGTTCGACTGCTATGGCCTGCCGCTGATCAAGACGCGCGTCGTCCGCGACGCCGACCAAGCCGTCGCGGCCGCGGCCGAGCTCGGAGGGCCGGTCGCGCTGAAGGCGAGTGCGCCCCGGCTCGTGCACAAGACCGATGCCGGCGGCGTCCGGCTCGGGCTCGAGGGAGCCGACGCCGTGCGCGCCGCCGCCAAGGACATCGAACGCGCCATCACGCCTGCCGGGTACCGGCTCGACGGACTGGTCGTGCAGCCGATGGCGCCCGTGGGCGTCGAGCTTATCGTCGGCGTTGTCCACGACCACAGCTTCGGCCCTGTGCTCGCCTGCGGCGCGGGCGGGACCACCGCGGAGCTGATCAGCGATGTCGCGGTCCGGATCACTCCGGTGACCGACCTCGAAGCTCGGGAGATGGTGCGCTCGCTGCGCACGTTCCCTCTGCTCGACGGCTACCGCGGAGCCCCGCGCTGCGATCTGGCCGCGATCGAGGACGTGCTCCTGCGCGTCAGCGCGATGGTCGAGGCCCACCCAGAGATCGTCGAGCTCGACTGCAACCCGCTAATCGCAGGACCGGACGGGTCGGTGATCGTCGACGCCCGCGTCAGGGTCGAGACCGCGGCGCCGCCACCACCGATGCCATCGCTCGGAACGTAAGGCAACACACCCACCACGAAAGAAGAGAGAGAGGTTTCTGATGTCTGTACGAGTTGCCATCAATGGATTCGGCCGGATAGGGCGTTGCTTCCTGCGCTCGGCCTACGAGCAGGACTCCAACATCGAGGTCGTGGCCATCAACGACCTGGTGCAGGCCCCTACTCTGGCCCACCTCCTCCAGTACGACTCGGTGTTCGGGCGATTTCCCGGAGAGGTCGCGGCGCAGAACGGCGGCATCGCGATCGAGGGGAGCGAGCTCCACGCATTCGCGGAGACCGACCCGAGCGCGCTCCCGTGGAAAGACCTCGGCGTGGACGTCGTGATCGAATCGACCGGGCTGTTCCGCACGCGCGCCGGCGCGGAGAAGCATCTGGCGGCCGGCGCCCGCAAGGTGATCATTACCGCCCCCACCAAGGGCGATCAGCCGCCTGACGCGACCGTGGTGCTGGGCGTTAACTTCGAGGAGGTCTACGACCAGGACGTTCACAACATCATCTCGAACGCCTCGTGCACGACGAACTGCCTGGCACCGGTCGCCAAGGTTCTACACGGGACGGTCGGAATCCGTCACGGCCTCATGACCACCGTCCACGCCTACACCTCGGATCAACACCTGCTCGACGGGCCACATAGCGATCTCCGGCGCGCTCGGGCGGCCGCGCTCAACATCATCCCGACGTCCACCGGCGCCGCCAAGGCCCTCGGGCTGGTGATCCCTGAGCTCGACGGAAAGCTGAACGGGTTCGCGGTCCGGGTACCGACGCCAACTGGATCGCTCGTCGATCTGACCGTCGAGACCGAGCGTGCCACGAGCAAGGAGGAGGTCAACGCCGCATTCGCGGCTGCCGCCGCCGAGGCGCCGCTCGAGGGGATCCTCGACTACACCGAGGACCCGATCGTTTCGTCGGACATCGTGAAGTCCACTTACTCGTCGATCTTCGACGCCGGCCTGACCTCGGTCATCGACGGCACGCAGGTGAAGGTCGTGTCGTGGTACGACAACGAGTGGGGGTACTCGACGCGTCTGGTCGAGCTTGCCGAGCGCGTCGGAGCATCGGTCGCACAGGCCGTGTAAGGGAGGAACCGACATGTTCAGGAACGTATTGGTCGGTGTCGGCGACCACGACGACGGCCGCGACGCGATCGCGCTCGCGCAGATGCTCCTCGGCCGGGACGGCGAGCTGACACTCGCCCACGTCTACCACGAGGAGCCCCTTGGCCCCTACCGTTGGACTGACACGAACGTCGGCGAGGACCGCGAACACGCCCGCGAGTTGTTGGAGCGGGCGGCGCGCGAGGCGGGCCTCCAAGCGCATATTCGGTGGCGCGGCGACACGTCCGTTGGCCGCGGGCTCCACGAGATCGCGGAGATCATCGACGCCGACCTGCTCGTCGTCGGGTCGTCCCGGCGAGGCCTGCTCGGACGTGCCGCACTCGGGCACGACACGCGTGCGGCGCTGAACGGCGCACCGTGCGCGATCGCGATCGCGCCCGTCGGCCACGGCAGCGAGCCGCCCGCTCCGATCCGCGAGATCGGCGTCGGCTACGACGGCTCGCCTGAAAGCGAACACGCGGTGGGGGTGGCCAGAGGTCTAGCGGAGGAGCTGGGAAGCAAGCTCTCCGCCTTCCAGGCCGTGTCGATTCCCGCGTACATCTACATCGGAGCGCCCGACCGTGTCGAGGCCTCGGCAATCGATCGGGTCGTAGCCATGGCACGGGAACGGATCGCCGCCCTCGGAGGCGTCGAACCACACGCGGCCTACGGCGACGCGGTCGAGGAGCTCACGCTCTACAGCGCGTCACTGGACCTGCTCGTCGTGGGTTCGCGGAGCTACGGACCGCTCGGGCGGCTCGTGCACGGAAGCACCGCGCAACAGCTCGCCGGCACCGCTCGGTGTCCGCTCCTGGTCCTGACCCGGGGCGCTCGGAAGTCGGCGGAGCTCGCCGGATCGGACAACCGCCAGGGTAAGACGGCCACTGTCGCATGACGGTGGCCGTCCGTAAACGAATGGCCGTGGGATCAGGGCGCAACCAAGTTCGAGGAGACCCCGCAGTGTTCGTCAACGTGCTCGTGGGAGTGGATGGTCGCCAGGGCGGGCACGACGCGATCGCGCTCGCCCGGCAACTCGCCGGTCCGGGCGCGCGGATAACGCTCGCCCATGTCGATCCGATCGAGCGGACGAACGGCGCCGAGCGACGTAGCGACTCCCACGAGATGCTGAGCAGTGCGCAGGCCGCCGCGGACATCGACGCCAAGATCCTCGTCCTACACGACTCCTCCGTCGCGCACGCTCTGCACAAGCTGGCGGCCACCAGGCGCCATGACCTGCTCGTAGTCGGTGCGTGCCACCGGGGCGCGCTCGCCCGTCGTCTCACCCGCGACCACACGATCGAGTCATTGAAGGACGCCGGGTGCGCGGTTGCAATCGCGCCCGAAGGCCACGTCCCCACCTCCGGCATCTCGCGGATCGGCATCGGCTGGGACGGCTCGCCCGAGGCCGCGGAGGCGCTCCGGGCCGCAAAGGCGATCGCCGCCAGAACCAGTGCAACGATCGAGCCGCTCGTGGTGATACCCCGGCAGAGCCTGCCCTACGGCGAGCCGATCCAGCACCGCTGGTCGGATGTCGCGAAACAGCTGACCCCTGAGGACCGCGCCAGGCTTGGTGGTCTCGAGGACCTGGAGGGCCAGGTCAGCTACGGGTCGCCGGGCGAGGAGCTCGCCCGCTTCAGCAAGCAGGTTGATCTGCTCATCGTGGGCTCGCGGAACAGCGGCCCGGTTGGTCGATTGTTCACGGGTAGCACGTCGAACTACCTGGCGCGCCACCCGTCTTGCCCGCTGCTCGTGTACCCGCGCAGCGCCGGTTAGTAAGAAAACCCACACGTCGTACCGCAACTCCACTTACGTAGTTGTCCGAAGTGAGGACGCACGCGCCCCCTGATGGTCAGGTTCGCCGTGCCCCGTACGGTGCCGAGCCATGGCTGCGATCTTCAACCTCAACCACCACGCGTCGTATGTGCACTGGCACTTCTTCCAGCTGTCGGTGTCGAACCTCGTCGTAATCGTCCTGATGATCATCGTGTTCGTTGCGGCGATCCTGCTCCCGTTCCCGTCGCACGGCATCGGGGGGAAGTCCTGATGAGCGTCTCGGAGCACGAACCGCCCGTCTCCGCGCCCGAGCCGGGCTCCTGGAGCGGGGCGGTCCGGGAATGGGCCGTCCGCACGCTGCCTCCGGAGAAGGCGCTTCCGGACAAGCAGCCGACGTACGTTGCGTCGTGGATCTACGTCTTTGGGGTCCTGTCGCTGAGTTCGCTGGCTGTGATCATCCTGTCGGGCACGATCCTGGCGCTGAAGGGCCCGGGGTGGTGGCACTTCACCGGCATCGGGCACTTTTTCAACAGCATCCATCTGTGGTCGGTGGAGCTGTTCTTCTTCGTGATGGTCGTCCACCTGTGGGGCAAGTACTTCATGGCCGCATGGCGCGGCCGCCGCAAGGCCGTGTGGATCACCGGAGCGGTCACGTTCTTGGTGGCGATCCCGTGTGCGCTCACCGGCTACGTCTCGCAGCAGAACTTCGATGCGCAATGGATCTCAACCCAGGCCAAGGACGCGATGAACGCGGTCGGGATCGGATCGTTCTTCAACCTGCTCAACTTCGGTCAGATGTACAGCTACCACATCCTGCTGCTGCCGGTGGCCGTGGTGGCAATCGTTTTCGGTCACGTCCTGCTGGTCCGCAAGCACGGTGTCGTACCTCCGTTCCACGTGGCATCCGCCACGCCGAAAGCGAGCACTGACGGCTCCGCGCCGACCGACGGGAAAGTGTCGTCACCGACCGACGGGAACGTGTCGTCATGAGCCGCCGCGAACGTCGGGCCGAAGACGACAGCTACCGCGAGTGGAAGGGCGGCTACCGCCAGTACGACATCCTCAAGGAGGCGAGCATCGCGTTCGGCGTCGTACTTGCGCTCGCGGTCGTACTGACGATCCTTTTCTCCTCTCCCGATGAGAAGCCGAGCACCCTTCAGTCCTGGGCACGTACCGACCCGGTCGATTTCGTTACCACCGCCACCACCGAACTCGACGGCTCGAGCGGTACCGGCGGCTACGGACCTCCGTACAACCACGCATCCGAGGGACAGCACATCCTGTTCATCCGCCCGCAGAAGTGGTTGGGGGTGAGCCATCCGGTCAACACCGCACAGGACTTCGTGCTGGCGCCGCTGCGCGCGATCACCGGCCAGCCGGGGCTGCAGTCCGCGGTCACCGCTTATGAGTCCGCCTCGCCCGACCAGCAGGCGAAGTGGACCACCGCATACGAGAACGCGCTGGCCAAGGCAAATGCGACCGCCGGTAACACCGAGATCTCGGTTCCC
>Ga0335081_10020646_pt1 | contig 10652 bp, 6 predicted proteins | sample Lox_Sample_35_FD_206713 | JGI IMG/M metagenome (GOLD analysis project Ga0335081, IMG submission 206713) | Soil microbial communities from Loxahatchee National Wildlife Refuge, Florida, United States - Lox_Sample_3.5 | ecosystem: Environmental > Terrestrial > Soil > Wetlands | place: USA: Florida... | reverse complement strand
GCTTGGGATGACGAAAGAGTACGGGAGTTTTCAAATCGATTTGGACCCCTTTTCTCTCTAAGCTCATGCCGAACCACCAGTTAGCAGAATCTTGGAATTCAACAGTTGGACAGGCCTAAAAAACACTACACTTTTGTTTCGGGGAAGCGCCGCCCCGGTACGGCGTAAGTTGTCGATTACAGGTGTGGGCTCCCTGAAATTCTCCGTCTGCAAGTTATTGAAACTGCGTTAGAGGCGATCTGAGGAGTGCGGCCGTAAGTCCTTTAGATTTGACTTGCAGCCGGCGTGCGCGGACTGGCTTAGGGCCCGGCAGCGACCTGATAAGGAACTCGCGCGGCCGCGCCGGCCGCTTCCTGAAACCCCTGTCCCTGTCCTCGGAGGATGCGAGGCGCGCCTCTCCTACGGCCTTTTAAGAGGCGCCACGGGCCAGTCTGGGGCGGGGTTCAAGAGGTGCGTCGCGGCAAAATTAACGAGTATTTCGAAATAAAGTCACGCGGGCTTCCACCGGAAAGGGCGGGGCTTCAGCCCCGCCTCATCCGCCACCGGTGCCAGTCGGCTTCAGCCGCTGAAGCGCATTTGGTGATATCCGCGGGCCGTCAGCGCCTTCAGGGGCTAAAGCCCTTTTTCCGCGCTCGGGGGCTTTCGGCGGGGCTGAAGCCCCGCCCTTTTAGCCAAGTCGTCACCCTAATGGGTAATCCTCAGTGAGGGCAGGGCAACGCGCCTCCAGAAGCGGTTGCCCTGCCCATTCGTTTGCCTCGCGGGCGGTCCGCCCGCGGCCTCTTACGACAGGTTGACGTCCACCGGCCCGCGATCTCCGGTGAGCTCCGACTTCTCCGCGTCCCACATCACCCTCTGCTTCTCACGATAGGAGATGTTGGCCATGTGGCAGGCCACGGCGGTGCCGCAGCCGAAGTCCACGTTTTCGATGGGCTGCTTGCGCGTTCGCACGCCTTCGAAGAAGTTGAGCATGTGATCGCGCGTGCCTTCCGCGGTCTGGCGGAACTGCTGCGGCTTGCGGTGGGGTTGCTTGTCGTACGTGCCAACATCTGCCGTGGGGTCGTCCCTGTGCGCCGCGATGAAGGCCTGCCGGGTATCGCGGGGCCAGCTCTCCAGAGGATATTCGAACTGCCACTCCTCGTCGTAGGGCAGCAGGCTGGCTGTCTCCTCGGTGAGAACCACCGTGCCCTTGTCGCCCATGAAGCGCACGATCTCCCCGCCGTCGAAATTCGACACCAGGTTGGCCAGCACCACCACCTGGAACTTCCCGTAATCGTACAGCGTGTTGTGAATGTCGGGCACGTCGCGGTCGCCCGTCCAATGGTAAATGCCGCCGTTGGCGACGGCGTTGAGCGGGTACTGGACGTTCATGAGGTAATGAACGCGGGAGAGCAGGTGAACGTATTCGTCGCCCGCGATGCCGGTGCCGTAGTCCCACCAGTTGCGGAACTGAAAGAAGCGCGCGGCGTCAAACGGACGCTTCGGCGCGTCGCCGAGGTATTGCTCCCAGTCGATGGTCTGGGGCGAGGCGTCGGGCGGCACGGGGTATTTCCAGGCGCCCACGGGGTCCGGGCGGTAGATTTCGCACTGGATGTTATAAATGGTTCCGATCTCGCCCGCGTCCACCCACGCCTTGCCTTTGTGCGTGGACTGCATGCTGAGGCTTTGGCTGCCCACCTGCACCACGCGGCCGGTGTCGCGCGATACGCGCACCATTTCGAGCGCCTCCGGGATGGTATGGGTCATGGGCTTTTCGGAGTAAACGTCCTTCCCGGCTTTCATGGCGGCAATGGAAATGGGCGCGTGCCAGTGATCGGAGGTGGCCACCATCACGGCGTCGATGTCCTTGCGGTCGAGCACTTCGCGGTAATCCTTGGTGGTGGGCGTGTTGGCCTGGATTTCCTGGGCGCGGCGCAGGTGGCCGTCGTACAGGTCGCAGACTATGGCGACGTTGCCGCCGGCCTGCAGAATGGTCTGCATGTTTTCGAGGCCCCGGATGCCGGCGCCGATCACCCCCAGGGTCACCTTGTCGCTCGGGGCCACCGGGCGGCCGGGCCCGGCCGGGCGCGCCCAACCGGCGGCGCTCGCTCCTGCCGCCACCACCGCGCCACCCACCGAACGCTCGATGAACTCCCGCCTTGAGATCCGATCTCGTCGTTTCATAGAATTCTCCTCTCTTGGATCATCCGCAGCGATTATAAGAGTAATGCTGGCCGTCCGATAGCTGGTAATTCGCCGGCGTGTGGTCGCGCCGGTTTCGCACGGGCGTCCCGTACAATGTGGAAGCCTGGCCTCTGGGTTTGGAGTTCATTTCCGCGGCCCGTGGCCCCGCGAATTCACTTGACATTTTGTTAAAAATCAGGTTAACGTTAATGCCTGGTGTGATAGATTATGAATACACTAGAGTCGCGCACGGCAATCGGTCCCAACCCGCAGCGTCAGGCATCACCTGCTACGGCGAGATATCAGACGCGCCAGAGCGATAGAGTCGTTTTTTGCCAATCCGGCCGAAGGGCCCTGCAGGGCCGGAAGAATGGGCATTCGCTTTTTTTGAGGATGACGACCGAAGCCGGAATGTCCTTTAGAATCAACGCTTCCAGAACGATATCCCACGATGTTATTGAAAATAATGCATTTAGTCGTTAAACAGGATAAGCACTTTAACATCAACTAGATATATCGAAAATGCGACGTGGAATCCGCCGCAAATCGGGTATCCCACGATCTCTCTGAAAACAAATAGGTTGCCCCGGCGGCCTCTGCAAATTTCACAGGCCCAACAGGTTACAGCCTCGCCAAAAGCCGGTGGCCCTGGTACCATCAATCGGATTCTGCGGGCTGGCTGAGGTGACCAAGCCCCATCACTCTCGGCCCCTCTTAAGGTCGTTAATCGAGCCGAGGCGCGCGGCACAGGGGCGCGACTTGATGGCGCCCTCGGCCTGCGGTAGCATGAAGGCTCTTATGCGCCTCGCCATCGGTTCGGACCACGCCGGATTCGAGCTCAAGCAGCTTCTTCTTCCCTATCTCGAGAGCCTGGGTCATCAGGTGCTCGACGTCGGCGCCCACACCGAGCAGCCCAATGACGACTACCCGGACTTCGCCGAGGCCCTGGGGACGGCTCTCAACCAACGTCAGGCTGATCGCGGAATTCTCGTCTGCGGCAGCGGTGTAGGCGTGTCGGTGGCCGCCAACAAGATGCCGGGCATCCGCGCCGCCGTCTGCCACGACACCTATTCGGCCCACCAGGGCGTGGAGCACGACGACATGAACGTGCTGGTGGTGGGCTCGCGCATAGTGGCCATCGAGTTGGTGAAAGAGCTGGTGCGCCATTTTCTGGCCGCCAACTTCTCCGGCGAAGAGCGCCACCTGCGCCGGCTCGGCAAGGTGCGCGCCATCGAAGCCCGATACTTCAAGGGGAGTGCCTGAACGCCATGTCGAATCCAGCCGCCACTTCATCCTCCGCAGTCATCCAAAATGTAGAGGAGGATGCCATGAACTCTTTGCAATCTCTCGGACGCCTGGGCCAGGCCATCTGGCTCGATTACATCCGGCGCAACCTGATTACGAGCGGCGACCTGAAGCGCATGATTGACGGCGACGGCTTGAGGGGTATGACTTCGAACCCCGCAATTTTCGAAAAGGCAATCGTGGGCGGCGCCGAATACGCCGCCGATCTCGAGAGACTTCGGGCTCAGGGCGGCCTGGACGCCATGGCCGTCTACGAGGCTGTGGCGATACCCGACATTCAAGCCGCGGCCGGCGTGCTGCGCGCCGTTTACGACGGCACCGGCGGGCGCGACGGCTACGTCAGTATGGAGGTTTCGCCCTACCTGGCCCGCGAGACGGAGAGCACGCTGAAAGAGGCGCGGCGCTTGTGGAAGGCCGTCAACCGGCCGAACGTGATGATCAAGATCCCGGGAACGGCGGAGGGCCTCGCGGCCATCCGCCAGGCCACCAGCGAAGGCATCAACGTCAACATCACTCTTCTGTTTGCGCAGGAGCGCTACGAAGAGGTGGCGGAAGCCTTCATCGCCGGCCTCGAAGCCTTTGCCGCGCAAGGGGGCGATCTCAACCGCATGGCCAGCGTCGCCAGCTTCTTTGTGAGCCGCATCGACACGCTGGTGGACTCGCTCGTGGAACAGAAGCTGAAGCAGGCTTCGAGCCCCGCCGAAAGGGCGCTGCTCAGCAGCCTTTTCGGCAAAGTGGCCATCGCCAACGCCCGGCTCACCTACCAGAAATACAAAGAGATTATCGCCACTCCGCGCTGGAAGACCCTGGCTGCCCAAGGAGCCCGCACTCAGCGCCTGCTGTGGGCAAGCACCAGCACCAAGAATCCGAAATATCGCGACGTGATGTACGTGGAGGAGTTGGTCGGCCCCGATACCGTGAACACCATCCCCACCAGCACCTTTGAGGCTTTTCGCGACCACGGGCGGCCGCGCCTGAGCCTCGAGGAAAACCTGGAGGAGGCGGCGGACACGATGGCGTCGCTGGCCAAGGCCGGCATCTCCATGACCGAGGTTACGGACAAGCTGGTGCGCGACGGCGTGCGTCTGTTCTCCGATGCCTTCGATCAGCTCCTGAGCGCGATCGACAAGCGATCCGGCGGCCCTGAGGCGGGCGGCGTGAATCCCGAAACGCACCGCCTGCCCGCGGACCTCGACGGCGCTCTGCGCGCCGGGTATGACGAGTGGCACTCGAAGGGCCTGGCGCGGCGGCTGTGGTCGCGCGATTCCGTGCTGTGGACCGGCGCGGACGAGGGAAGCTGGCTCGGCTGGCTCGGCGTGACCGAAGACCAGCGCGCGCACCTCCACCATTTCCAGGAAGCCGCCGTGGACGCGAGCGGGTTTTCCCACGCGCTGCTGCTTGGCATGGGCGGCTCCAGCCTCTGCCCGGAAGTGATGGAGCAGACCTTCGGCAAAATCGCGGGTCACCCCGAGCTGCTGGTCCTCGACTCCACAGACCCGGCGCAGATTCGCGCCTTCGAGCGCCGCATCGATCCGGCCCGCACGCTCTTCATCGTTTCGAGCAAGTCCGGCAGCACGCTGGAGCCGAACATTCTGCACCAGTACTTCTTCGAAGTGGCGCGGCGCGCGGTGGGCGAAAAGGAAGCCGGCGGCCGGTTCATTGCGATTACGGACCCAGGCTCCAAGCTCGAAAGCATCGCGCGGGCCCAGGGTTTCCGCAATCTGTATTTCGGCGACCCCAGCATCGGCGGGCGCTATTCCGCCCTATCGAATTTCGGAATGGTGCCGGCGGCCGTGATGGGCGTGGACGTGCCGAAGTTTCTGGAGCGCGCCGATGTGATGGTGCAGGCCACCAGCGCCAGCGTTCCGTTGGAGCAGAATCCGGGCGTTGTGCTGGGCGGCATTCTCGGCCTCGCCGCCCGGGCGGGCCGCGACAAGGTGACGCTGACTACCTCGCCCGGCGTGCGCGACCTCGGCGCCTGGCTGGAGCAGTTGCTGGCCGAATCCACCGGGAAATCGGGCAAGGGACTGATTCCGGTGGACCGCGAAGAGTTGGGCCCGCCCGAAGTGTACGGAGCGGACCGCGTGTTCGTGGCTCTGGCGCTCGCTTCGGAGACGGACGCGGCGCGCGACGCCGCTCTCGCCCGCCTGGAGCAGGCGGGCCACCCAGTGGTGCGCATCACGCTCGGCAGCGCGTACGACCTGGGCCAGGAGTTCTTCCGCTGGGAAGTGGCCACCGCCGTGGCGGGATCGATTCTCGGCATCAACGCCTTCAACCAGCCGGACGTGGAGGCCGCCAAGGTGGCGGCGCGCCGGCTCACCGACGCTTATGAGAAGAGCGGCAAGCTCCCTTCAGAAACGCCGCTCGCCGAAGACGCCGGCATCAAGCTGTTTGCGGACGAGCGCAATGCGGCGGAGCTGAAGGCCGCCGCCGGCAAGGATGCTGGGCTAGCATCTTGGCTCAGGGCCCACCTCGGCCGATTGCAGGCGGGCCACTATTTCGCCATGCTCGCTTACGTGGAGATGAGCGCGGCGCACGAGCGTGAATTGCAGGCGCTGCGTCACGCTGTGCGCGACCGCAAGCGGGTGGCCACCTGCCTCGGCTTTGGCCCGCGCTTCCAGCACTCCACCGGTCAGGCCTACAAGGGCGGCCCGAACACCGGAGTGTTTTTGCAAATCACCTGCGACGACGCTCAGGATCTGCCGGTGCCCGGCCAGAAGTACACGTTCGGCACGGTGAAGGCGGCCCAGGCGCGCGGAGACCTTCAGGTGCTGGCTGAGCGCGGGCGCCGCGCGCTGCGCGTGCATCTCGGCCCCGACGTCGCCCAGGGCTTGGCGACGCTGCGGCAGGCTATTGAACAGGCATTGGGATGATGGGCTGGTGAGAGAGGCGAGGTTCTTCCGCAGGGGCTGCGTGCCCTCAGATGGCGTGGTAAGTTTTCAGGAAGAAATAGACCGTCATGCCCCAGGCTACCGCCAGCACCAGCCGTCTCACGGTGGCGGGATCGATGCGCCGCGCCAGTGCGGCTCCGAAGTAGCCGGCCAGCGTGGCGCCCAGCACCATCACCACGGCCGGTCGCCATGCGATGGCGCGCGCGAAAATGAAGGTGGCGATGGCCACGCCGTTAATCAGCAGACCCAGCAGGCTGCGCACCCCGTTCATGGCGTGAATGGTGCCGAGATTGGCCACGGCGTAAACCGCGAGCATCAGGATGCCCATGCCGGCTCCGAAGTAGCCGCCATAAATCGAGATGGCAAACTGGGCGGCCGCGACTGTCAGGAGCGCCGCGCCGCCGCGCCCCGGTCCCGAAGCGCTGACGCCCAGTCGCGCGCTGAGCACTCCCCCGAACGAAAACAGCAGCGAGGCGAAAAGCAGCAGCCACGGAACGAGCTGCACGAACGCAGCTCCCGGAGTGTGCACCAGCAGCCAGGCGCCGATCGCGCCGCCCGCCAGGCTTGCCGCCGCGAGCGACGCGAGCAGGGTGCGCGGCAATGTGATGTCCTTGCGGTAGGCGAAGGCGCTGGCCAGGGCGGCAGGCCAGACCACCACGGATGAAGTCGCGTTGGCATGCACGGCCGGGACGCCGGCGAAAATAAGAGCGGGGAAGATCACAAACGTGGCTCCGCCCACCACCGAGTTGAGCGCGCCGCCGAGCGCCCCTGCGAGAAACAGGACCACCGCCAGGGTTACGGTCAAGAGCCACCTCTTGAGAAATGGGGCCGGAGCCCGCGCATCGAGACAGCGATTGTAACGGTTCTTTGGCCGGCACGCGCCTCAATCGGGTTGACACGCCCGGGCGGGATCGGGATAATAGTCCGTACCGAATCTATCTCGACCTTCCGGACTACAGTTTTTCGGTACACGGGCGATTGCCTTTGGCGATTGAGCGGGCGGCCTCGCGCAAGCTGCGGAGCGCTGGCACGGCGCTTCGAGACGGCGCCCTATCCGCCTCGTGCGGGCCTTCGGCCAGTCCCTTCTTCGAGACAAAATTCAATCAGGGAGGCGTATGAGCGCGAAGTATATTTTTGTGACCGGCGGTGTGGTGAGTTCTTTGGGCAAGGGGCTGGCCTCGGCGTCCATGGCCTGCCTGCTCGAATCGCGGGGGCTGAAGGTGACCCTCCTCAAATTCGATCCTTACCTGAACGTCGACCCCGGCACCATGAGCCCGTTCCAGCACGGCGAAGTCTTCGTCACCGACGACGGCGCCGAGACGGATCTCGACCTCGGCCACTACGAGCGCTTCACGCACGTGCGCATGTCGCGCGACAACAACTGCACGGCGGGGCGTATCTACGAGCGCATCATCAGCAAGGAGCGCCGGGGCGACTACCTGGGCAAGACCGTGCAGGTGATTCCGCACGTCACCAACGAAATCAAGGACGCGATCAAGAAGATTTCCGAGGGCGTGGACGTGGTGATTGTGGAGGTGGGCGGCACGGTGGGCGACATTGAATCGCTGCCGTTTCTCGAGGCCATCCGCCAGATGCGGCAGGAACAGGGGCGCGAAAACGCAGTGTTCGTGCACTTGACGCTGGTGCCGTACATCGGCGCGTCTGGCGAGCTGAAGACCAAACCCACCCAGCATTCGGTGAAGGATTTGCGGGAAATCGGTATCCAGCCGGACGTCCTGGTCTGCCGTTCAGACCGGTTCCTCTCGAGCGACCTCAAGGCCAAGATCGCGTTGTTCTGCAGCGTGCCGGAGGAAGCCGTTATCACGGCGCGCGACGTGGAGAACATTTACGATGTGCCGCTGGCCCTGGCGGGCGAAGGCCTGGACGTGCAGATCCTGAAATGCCTCAAGCTCGAGACGCAGGAGCGCCACATGCAGGCCTGGAGCGATCTGGTGGAAGGGCTGAAGAACCCGGCCGGCGAAGTCGCCATCGGAATGGTGGGCAAATATGTCGAGTACCAGGACTCGTACAAGAGCCTCAACGAGGCGCTGGCGCACGGCGGCGCCGCCCACCGCGTGCGCCCCAATCTGATCTGGATCGAAGCCGAAGGCCTTGAATCGGACCCGAACTGGCACCGCCAGCTCGAGGATCTGGACGCCATCCTGGTTCCCGGCGGCTTCGGCAAACGCGGCATCCCGGGCATGCTGCGCGCCATCGAATTCGCGCGCACCCGCAAGGTGCCCTATTTCGGCATCTGCCTCGGCATGCAGTGCGCCGTGATCGAATACGCGCGGAAGGTTTGCGGGCTGGAGGGCGCGGATAGCTCCGAATTCGATCCGTCCACCGCGCATCGCGTCATTTACAAGCTGCGTGAGTTGCGCGGTGTGGACGAGCTGGGCGGCACCATGCGGCTGGGGGCGTGGACAGCGCGGCTGAAGCCGGGCTCCTTCGCGAACCAGGCTTACGGGACGCTGGAGATTTCCGAGCGCCACCGCCACCGTTACGAGTTCAATCGCGAGTACGAGGGAACCCTGGTGGCCGGAGGGCTCGACATCACCGGCGTGACGCCGGACGGCACTTACGTGGAGATCGTCGAAATTCGTAACCATCCATGGTTCCTGGGCTGCCAGTTTCATCCCGAGTTCAAGTCGCGCCCGCTCGAGCCGCACCCGCTCTTCAAGGCGTTCGTGGGCGCGGCCCTGAAACATCGCGCCCACCGGCTGGCGCCGCTGGTGGTGGACGAAGACGCAGCGCCTGCTGCGCAGGGGAAAGCGCTCCGGCTCTAAAGCCGGTTTCGATTCTCTGCTTCTTACTTCTCGTATTTGATTTGGGCTTTCGCCCGAATGGCACACGTCGTTCATCTCGGCAAGCTTTCTCTCGGCGCACGGGCGCCGCTCTTCGTTATCGCCGGCCCGTGTGTGATCGAGAGCGAGCGTCACGCCCTGAAGCTGGCCCGGAATCTGGCGGCAGCGGCGCGTGAATTGCGCGTCCCTCTGATCTTCAAGGCCTCGTACGACAAGGCTAATCGCACCTCGCTTGATTCTTATCGCGGCCCAGGTCTCGCTCGCGGCCTCGAGATTCTGGCCCGTATCAAGGGCGAAACCGGGCTGCCGGTCTTAACCGATGTGCACGAGGTTTCGCACGTGGAGGCGGCGGCCGCGGTGTGCGACGTCATCCAGATTCCGGCGTTCCTCTCCCGCCAGACCGACCTTCTGCTGGCGGCGGGGCGCTCGGGCGCAGCGGTGAACATCAAGAAGGGCCAATTCCTGTCGCCATGGGACATTCGGCACGCTATCGAAAAAGTGGCGGGCACGGGCAATCGTAAAATCATCGTGACCGAGCGCGGCTCGAGCTTCGGCTACAACAACTTGGTGGTCGACGTCCGGGGGCTGGCGGTGATGCGGGAGTTCGGCTATCCGGTGGTGCTGGACGTCACCCACGCGCTGCAATTGCCGGGCGGCGAAGGGACTCGAAGCGGCGGTCAGCCTCAATTCATCGAGCCCCTGGCGCGAGCGGGCGTGGCGGCCGGCGTGGACGGGCTGTTTATGGAAGTCCACGACAATCCGGCCCGGGCGCTCTCCGACGGCCCCAACGCTTTGCACCTGCGCGCCTTCAAACCGCTGGTGGCGAAGCTGCGCGATCTCGGCGCATTCGTCCGCAAGCTGGGCTGACTCGCGCAGACGACGGCGTGGCCGCGCTCAGAAATCCAGTCGCACGCCGAGCTGGGCGGCGAACGGAACCCCCACGGTAGTGCCGGGACCGAAGAAATCTCCCAGCGCTCCGGAGGGTACCAGCAATTGCTTGGCGCTGGTGATCGGCCGAGCCTGGGTGCAGTCTGCATTCAGGCAGAGCGCGGTGGCGTTGGAAAGATCGTTGACAGGCGTTGGTAACGCGGAGATGTCCGGAATGTAATTGTTGCCGGGATTGCTGCGATTGAGAATGTTGAAGAGCTCCGCAAACGGCATAAGAGACCAGCGCTCACGGAATTTGAACGGCCGGCTCACGCGCATATCGACTTGTATGTAAGGCGTGCCGCGGAACTGGTCGAGGCTGGTCTGGGTCCCGTTAATCACCGCGCGGTCGTCCAGCGGATCGCCGAAGCCGTTAACGTCGACGGGCGTGGTGAGGGTGATGGGCCGGCCGCTTTCCGCCTGGCCGAGCAGCGACAACTCAATGCCCGCCGGCACGTGGAACACCCCCGCCACCACCAACCGATGGGTGACGTCTTCCCCCGAAGGGCCGAAATCACCGGGCCCAAAAGCGTGCAGCGGGTCGCAGACGCCGTCCACATAATCG
>Ga0335081_10020645_pt1 | contig 10652 bp, 8 predicted proteins | sample Lox_Sample_35_FD_206713 | JGI IMG/M metagenome (GOLD analysis project Ga0335081, IMG submission 206713) | Soil microbial communities from Loxahatchee National Wildlife Refuge, Florida, United States - Lox_Sample_3.5 | ecosystem: Environmental > Terrestrial > Soil > Wetlands | place: USA: Florida... | reverse complement strand
GACCGACCTACCGCGAGTTCTGAACGACGAAAAGGAACTTGCCGCCGCCTATCCGCGCAACGCCCGCATCCGCATCGAAGGCACGCGTAGCCTCGTCGCTGCGGCGAAGGCCGCAGGTGCCCGGCGGTTTATCGTGCAGAGCGTGGCGTTCGCCTACCTGCCCGGCAAAGAGCCGCATACCGAAACCGATCCGCTCAATCTGGTCGAAGGGCCACGTCTGCCGACGGTGCGCGCCGCCGCCGACATGGAGCAGCAGGTGCTCAATTCCGGCATGGAGCCGGTCGTGCTGCGCTATGGTCTGTTCTATGGCCCGGGCACGTGGAGCGAGGGACCCGCCCGCAAGCCGTCGCTGCACATCGATGCCGCCGCGCAGGCCGCCTTCCTGACGGTGACTCGCGGCAGCGGCATCTACAACATTGTTGACGATGACGGCACGGTGTCGATCGCCAAGGCGGGCAAAGAGCTAGGCTTCGATCCGGCCTTCAGGTTGAAAGCGTAGCCTTGGCCCCAAACGGTTTGCTCAGGAACCGCGAACCTTTCTCGCCGTAGCGCCACGGCAAATCGACAGCCTTGGTGATGCCGATGCGGGGGCCGGCAACCACCTCAGCGCCGCCATCTGCGGCAAAAATCTGAAACGGCGGGGCGGCGAGAGACAATCCATTGTGGCTGCCAGTGATGCCCAGCGCCTCGCACAGCCGCCCCGGGCCCGAGCAGAGCAGGCGCATCTCCGCCGTGCCGCGTCTTCGCCGCATTGCAGCAAGACCGGTGGTCGGTTCGATCGCCCGGATCAGCACAGCGCCGGCCGAGCCCTCGGGCTCGCACACGAAGTTCAAGCACCAGTGAATGCCGTAGGAACGGTAGACGTAGGCGTAGCCGGGGGGGCCAAACATGACGGAGTTACGACGGGTCGGGCCACGGAAGCTGTGCGCGGCCGGTTCGGACTGATGATAGGCCTCGACCTCGACCAGCCGTCCGCCGACCCCATTGAACAACAGCACCGCGCCGATCAATTCCGGCGCGACGTCGTGGACGCTACGGTTAAAAAAGGCCCGCCCTAGACGCTTGCGCATGCACACATCATCGCGATCACGCGTTTGTTGGTGAACCGGCAGTTAACGGAAACCCGCTTGCTACCGATATATCTGTGGCCGCCGAGACACAGCGTGGGAACATTTGGATATTTCGCAGTGCATCATGCGCAAACGCCGCTTTTTGGCCATAGGATTTCTCGACACGAATGCCTGCCGCCGCTGGCGCGCAGGTAAAGCCGTCGCGGCGTTCCCCGGACAGTCAAAGCATGGGCTTTGCGGCCGATGGGGTTGGGGCGAGGGGGCCTAGTTGGCCCGGTAAAGTACGATGGATGCCAGGAGTGATCTGAAGACACGGTTGCCGAGCCGCCACGCCACGGAAGGTCCGGAGCGGGCGCCGCATCGTGCGTTCTACTACGCCATGGGTCTGACGCCTGAGCAGATCCATCAGCCGTTCGTCGGCGTCGCCACCTGCTGGAACGAGGCCGCGCCCTGCAACATCGCGCTGATGCGCCAGGCGCAGGCCGCCAAGAAAGGGGTCGCCGCCGGCGGCGCCACTCCGCGCGAGTTCTGCACCATTACCGTCACCGACGGCATCGCCATGGGGCACGGCGGCATGAAGGCCTCGCTGCCGTCGCGCGAGGTCATTGCCGACTCGGTGGAATTGACGGTTCGCGGCCACGCCTATGACGCGCTGATCGGCATCGCCGGTTGTGACAAATCGCAGCCCGGCATGATGATGGCGATGTGCCGGCTCAACGTGCCGGCAATCTACATCTACGGCGGCTCCATCCTGCCCGGTACCTTCAAGGGCAAGCCCGTCACCATCCAGGACGTCTACGAGGCGGTCGGCAAGCACTCGATCGGCGGCATGTCGGATGCCGATCTCGAGACGCTCGAGCAGAATGCCTGTCCGTCGGCCGGCGCCTGCGGCGCGCAGTTCACGGCCAACACGATGGCGACCGTGTCGGAAGCCATCGGGCTGGCGTTGCCGTACTCCGCGGGAGCGCCAGCACCTTACGAGATCCGCGACAAATTCTGCATGCTGGCGGGCGAGATGATCATGGACTTGATCGTCAAGAACCTTCGCCCGCGTGACATCGTCACCCGCAAGGCACTGGAGAACGCCGCGGCGGTGGTGGCGGCGACCGGCGGCTCGACCAACGCTGCGCTGCACCTGCCGGCGATTGCCCACGAATGCGGCATCAAGTTCGATCTGTTCGACGTTGCCGAAGTCTTCAAAAGGACACCGTATATCGCCGATTTGAAGCCGTCCGGTCGTTATGTCGCCAAAGATATGTTTGAAGCAGGCGGCGTTCCGCTGCTGATGAAGACGCTGCTCGATCATGGGTACTTGCACGGCGACTGCATCACCGTCACCGGCCGTACCATTGCCGAGAACCTCAAGTCAGTTGTCTGGAACGCCGATCAGGATGTCGTTCGCCCGGCCGACAAGCCAATCCTTGCGACGGGCGGTGTTGTCGGTCTGAAAGGCAATCTCGCGCCGGAAGGCGCCATCGTTAAGGTTGCCGGGATGGAGCGCTTGCGTTTCTCCGGACCGGCGCGCTGTTTCGACGGCGAAGAAGCCTGCTTCGACGCCGTGAAAAATAAAAAGTATCGGGAAGGCGACGTGCTTGTCATCCGCTACGAAGGGCCCAAAGGCGGTCCCGGCATGCGCGAAATGCTGGCGACGACGGCCGCGCTCTATGGGCAGGGCATGGGCGGCAAGGTCGCGCTGATTACCGATGGGCGCTTCTCCGGCGCCACCCGTGGTTTCTGTGTTGGTCATATCGGTCCCGAAGCCGCAGTCGGTGGCCCGATCGGCCTCATTCATGACGGCGACATCATCACGCTCGATGCCGAGAAGGGCACGCTCGACGTCAATTTGTCTGCGGCCGAGCTTGAGCGCCGGGCCAAGGAGTGGAGGCCGCGCGGCGACGAATTCACCTCCGGCTATTTGTGGAAATACGCCCAGCAGGTCGGCTCCGCGCGCGATGGCGCCGTGACCCACCCGGGCGGCGCGGCCGAGAAGGCGTGCTATGCGGACGTCTAGCGGCAGGGCGAGGATCGCCACGGTCGGAACGGTCGCCGCGCTTGTCGGCGCGCTGTGCATCGGCCTGGGGCTGAGCTTTGGCCCCCCCGGCGTTACCGGCTCTGGGCGCAGCCTGTTGCTTCAGCCGGCGCTGGCATTCGACGGTACGGCGACACCGTCAAATGCATCGCTGTCGCCCAGCCAGGGATTGCGCGAGGGCGCGACGCCGCAAACGCCTGCCGAAGCTGCCAAGGCCAAGGAATTTTCCGCCCTGGAATATGCGGCCGAGCAGGGCCACACCGCAGCTCAATGGAAGCTCGGGCGCATGTACGCCGACGGCAATGGTGTGCCGCAGGACGACATGCGGGCGTTCAAATATTTTAGCGGGATCGCCAATACCCACGCCGAGGAGCCGCCGGGCAGTCCGCAGGCCCACATCGTCGCCAATGCCTTCGTGGCGCTGGGCCGCTACTATCTCACCGGAATACCCAATTCGGACATCAAGTCGGATGCGAACCGCGCGCGGCAGATGTTCGGCTACGCGGCGTCCTATTTCGGCGATGCCGACGCGCAATTCGAACTCGGCCGCCTCTATCTCGACGGCAATCCGGGCGATGTCCACGAGGCGGCGCGCTGGTTCCACCTCGCGGCCACTAAAGGCCAGTGCCGCGCCGAGGCGGCGCTAGGTGATATTCTGTTCCGCGGCCAATATGTGCCGCGCCAAGCCGCGCGCGGCCTGATGTGGCTCACGCTGGGCCGCGACTGTGCCGGACCCGACGAGACCTGGGTCAATTCGCTCTACGATGACGCCTTCCGCCGCGCCAGCGACGACGAGCGCGCCATGGCGCTGGTCTATCTGAAAGACTGGATCAGGCGCCGGCAGGATTAGCAGGCAGCCAATAGCGAGTGGCGAATAGCGAATGGACGCTTTGAGCCGTCCCTATTCGCCATTCGCTCCTTACGATTTCGCCTCGATTTCCAGATCGACCCACACCGGTACGTGATCGGACGGTTTCTCCCACGTCCGGACATGACGGTCGATGCCGACACCGCGCAGCTGGTCCGCGGCCAGCGGCGACAGCAGCACATGATCGATACGAATGCCGTTGTTCTTCTGCCAGGCGCCGGCTTGGTAATCCCAGAATGTATAGAGGCCGGGATCGTCGCTGGTGGCGCGCAAGGCATCGGTCAGGCCGAGGTTGATCAGGGAGCGGAATTCGTCGCGGGTCTTCGGCAGGAACAGTGCGTCGCCGGTCCAGGCCTGTGGGTTCTTCGCGTCCGCCACGGTGGGGATCACGTTATAGTCGCCCGCCATGATCAGCGGCTCTTCCAATGCCAGCCGGCCGCGCGCATAAGCGGCGAGCCGCTTCATCCAGCCGATTTTGTAGGTGTATTTCTCAGTGTCCGGCGGATTGCCGTTGGGCAGATAGATGCTGGCGACCCGCACGACACCCTTCGCCGTGGACACCACGCCCTCGATGAAGCGCGCGTGGTCGTCCTCGTCGTCGCCCGGCAGTCCGTTCTTGACCTCGTCGAACGGAAATTTGGACAGCAGTGCGACGCCGTTGAACGTCTTCTGGCCATGGACCGCAACGTTATAGCCGAGGCTCTCGAACTCGATCCGCGGAAAGGCGTCGTCGACGCATTTGGTTTCCTGCAGGCAGACGATGTCAGGCTGCCGCTCGGCGAGCCAGGTGCGCGCGGAATCGATGCGCTGCTTGATCGAGTTGACGTTCCAGGTGGCGATGCGCATGGGTGATTGCGCCAGAGGGGATTAAAGCGCGAAGCTCGTGCCGCAGCCGCAGGAGGCGGTCGCCTTCGGATTGTTGACCTTGAACGACGAGCCGATCAGGTCGTCGACGAAATCGATCTCGCTGCCGGCCATATAGTTGAGCGACACCGGGTCGATCAGCACGGTCGCGCCGCTCTTCTCGATCACGATGTCGTCGTCGGCGCGCTCGCGCTCGGTATCGAATTTGTACTGAAAGCCGGAGCAGCCGCCGCCTTCGACGGACACGCGCAGCATGGTTCCGACCGGCTCCTTGCCGAGAATTTCGCCGATCTTTTGCGCCGCCCGTTCGGTCACTGTGACGTTGGTTGTCATGACCATCTCCAGCCGGAAACCGGCGCCGATTCTCAGGCGCCGATTGCCACGGCACTGCAAGATAGTTAAGTGCGGGGCAGGCCGAGGTCAATTGCACACGCCAGACCATCCAAAAACGATCGAAACCATGGCCATCGATGCCGCAATGCCGCGCGCGCGCTATGCCTGCGATCCGGCGTCGAGCCGCGGTCGGCTCCACGCGGAGCTTGAGAGCAAAAGCCGCTCAGCCTTCCGCCGCGATTGCGACCGCGTCATCCATTCCACGGCGTTCCGCCGGCTCAAGCACAAGACCCAGGTGTTCGTCTCCGACGAGGGCGATCATTTTCGCACCCGGCTGACGCACACCCTGGAAGTAGCGCAGATCGCCCGTGCGCTCGCACGCGCACTCGGCCTCGACGAGGATCTGGCCGAGGCGCTGGCGTTGGCGCACGACCTCGGCCACCCGCCGTTCGGCCACGCCGGCGAGCGGGCGCTCGATGAATGCCTCACGGCGATCGGCGGCTTCGATCACAATGCGCAGACCTTGCGCGTGGTCACGGCGCTGGAGCGTCGTTATCCGACCTTCGATGGCCTCAATCTCACCTGGGAGACTTTGGAGGGCCTAGTCAAACACAACGGTCCGCTCACCGATCGCTCCGGCAAGCCAGTCGGCCGTTATTGCGAGCGCGGCGTGCCCGAGACGATCATCGACTATTCGCAGCGGCAGGATTTGCAGCTGTGGAGCTTTCCGGGCCTGGAAGCGCAGGTGGCCGCGGTCGCCGACGACATTGCGTATGACGCCCACGACATCGACGACGGCATTCGCGCCGGATTGTTCGGCATCGACGACATCGCCACTGTCGCGCTGCCCGGCAAAATCATCAGCGGGATTTGCGCCGCCTATCCGGCGCTCGACCCGAGCCGGCTGGTTCCTGAATTCATCCGCCGGTTGATCGGACTCCTGATCGAGGACGTCGTCGCCGAAACCAGCCGCAGGCTCGTGGCACTCGCGCCTCGCACAGCCGGCGACGTGCGGCAGGCAAACTCGGCCATTGCAGGATTCTCGCCCGCCATCGCGGAGGCGGATCGCGCCATCAAGGCGTTTCTGCGGACCCGGATGTACCGCCACGGACGCGTCATGCACGTCATGGACCAGGCCGCCGGCGTCGTCCGCAGCCTGTTCGCGCGCTACAGCGCCGATTTGAGCAACCTGCCGCCCGAGTGGCAGGAGAGTCTGGCCGAGGCCGATGCGCCGGCGCGCACGCGGCGGATCGCCGATTTCATCGCCGGCATGACCGACCGCTACGCGCTCGCCGAACACGCCCGGCTCTTTGACTCCACCCCGGAATTGCGTTAGCGGCGCGGCACATCGCGGACGTCTGGACGTTTGTTTTCATGGCTGCTGATAATATTTTCGCTGAAGTTTTGGATCGTGTGCATCGCGCCAACGATGCGCTGATCGCCGCCGGTGAGTTGCCGGCCGGCATCGATCAGGGGCGCGTCACCGTCGAGCCGCCGCGTGACGCCGCGCATGGCGACATGGCGACCAATGCCGCCATGGTGCTCGCCAAGGATGCCGGCAAGAAACCGCGCGAACTCGCGGAAAAGATCGCCGAAAAACTGCGTGCCGATGATCTCATCGCCGGCGTCGACATCGCCGGTCCGGGATTCATCAATCTCACCCTGAAACCCGCCGCCTGGACCGGCGCGCTGCGCGCCGCTGTGCAGCGTGGCGTGCGCTATGGCGCAAGTGACGTCGGCCGCAACGAGCCGATCAACGTCGAATACGTCTCGGCCAATCCGACCGGACCGATGCATATCGGCCACTGTCGCGGCGCGGTGTTCGGCGATGCGCTGGCCAATCTGCTTGCCTTCACCGGGTTCAAAGTCACGCGCGAATACTACATCAATGATGCAGGCGCCCAGGTCGATGTGTTGGCGCGCTCGGCCTATTTGCGCTACCGCGAAGCACTCGGCGAAGACATCGGCCCCATCCCGGACGGGCTTTATCCCGGCGACTATCTCAAGCCGGTCGGCGCGGCGTTGGCGGCTGAGCGCGGCGATGCGCTGCGTGGACAGACTGAAGGGCAGTGGCTTCCGGCGGTGCGTGCCAAAGCCATCGACATGATGATGGCGGCGGTGCGTGCCGATCTCGCGGCGCTCAATATTAGCTTCGATATCTTCTTTTCCGAGCGCTCGTTGATCCATAGCGCGGCCGATCAGGTCGCCGCAACGATCGACTGGTTGCGCGCTCGCGGTGAGGTCTATGAAGGCCGGTTGCCGCCGCCGAAGGGCGCGCCGGCCGAGGATTGGGAGGATCGCGAGCAGACGTTGTTCCGCTCCACCGCGTTCGGCGACGACGTCGATCGGGCGCTGAAAAAGTCGGACGGCTCCTATACTTATTTCGCCTCCGATATCGCTTATCACCGCACCAAGATCGAGCGCGGCTTCCGCACCTTGATCGATGTGTGGGGCGCCGACCACGGCGGTTACATCAAACGCATGCAGGCGGCCGTGAAGGCGCTGAGCGAAGACCGTGTCGCGCTCGACGTAAAGCTCATCCAGCTCGTGAAGCTGTTGCGCGCCGGCGAGCCGGTTAAAATGTCGAAGCGGGCAGGGGACTTCGTCACGCTGCGCGAAGTCGTGGATGAAGTCGGCCGCGACGCCGTCCGCTTCATGATGCTGTTCCGCAAGAACGACGCCGTGCTCGATTTCGACCTCGCCAAGGTTATCGAGCAGACGCGCGACAATCCCGTATTCTATGTTCAGTACGGCCACGCCCGCGGCCAGTCGGTGTTCCGCAATGCGCGGGCAGTCTTTCCCGATCTGCCCCCGGACATCGCCAGTTTGGCAGAGACCGCGGAGCTCGAGCGGCTTGCCGATCCTGCCGAACGCGCCCTGATGCGGCGAATTGCCCTTTATCCTCGCGCGGTCGAAGCCGCTGCCCTGGCCCATGAACCGCACCGGATCGCGTTTTATCTCTATGACTTAGCCAGCGAATTTCATGCACTTTGGACGCTGGGCAACGCATCGCCACATTTACGCTTCATTATCCAAGATGATCGACAAACGACCCTGGCTCGGCTCGTCCTTGTACAAGGCGTAGTCACCGTTCTCGCCTCAGGGCTGGCTTTGCTTGGGGTAGAGGCTCCGAACGAGATGCGGTGAATTCCCGTAGCTTTCGACGGGTCGCGGCGTCGCGAATACGGTCGAGGGGAAAGGCTGAACGGGGCAAATTTCATGGCCGATAACGGTTCTCGCGGCTTTCGCCGCGACGCGTATTCCAACGACGGCGCTGGGCAGCAAGGCGCGAGCGATCCGCTTGCCGAACTCGCCCGCCTGATCGGCCAAAGTGAATCCTACCGCGGCGGCAGCCGCGATGACGCTCAAACCTACGACGAAACAACGCCATTGCCGGAACTCGATTGGGCTGCGGGCGAGCAGCATTACGCTGAGCCCGGAGCCCCGAGCGGTTACGCGCCGCCACCGGCGGAGCAATATCGCGATGATCGCACGCCGCCGCGATACACGCCGCCGGCGGGCTTCGCCGAGCCGCAGTCTGAATACGCTGATCACGGCGGCTACCATGATCAGACCAGGCCGCCGCCCGGACCGCCGTCATTGCCTTACATCTCGCCGCTACATGCGGGTGAAGAACAGGCTACCGACCGGTCGCACGGCGGGCTGACGCCGGCCTATGCGGGCGAGCATGCGCGCGACGACTACGATGACCACGCCGGTACAGCCGCGCGGCGCCGCGGCACCATTATCGGACTTGGAATTTTGGGCGCGGTCGTGCTCGGTACCGCCGGCGCGTTCGGTTACCACGCCATGTTCGGCGGTTCGTTCATTCCGTCGTTGCCGCCGATCATCAAGCCCGGCAATACACCGATCAAAATCGTGCCGCAGAAGGACGCCCAGGCGTCGCCTGGCAATCAGACGACGGTGCCGAAGGGTACGGGCGAGCAACTCGTTCCGCATCAGGAGAAGCCGGTCGAAGTTCAGGCCGCCAATCCCCCGCCGCGCGTGATTACGACGATCCCGGTGATTTCCAACGCTCCGGTTGCGCCGGTGCAGGATGGAGCGCCGATCGCCGGATCGCCACCCGCGACAATGCCGGCGCTGCCGGCAGCGCCCAGCGGTGGCGCACAGCCGATGGCGCCGCCCGACCAGCTTAGCGGGCCGGCCACGGCGGCGCCGGCATCGGGCAGCAAGCCGGTCCATACCGTCATCATCAAGCCGCAAGCGCCTTCGCAAGCTGCCAACGTCGCTCCGACCGGGACGGCCGCCGCAGCGCACCCGGTCAAGCCACGCCAGGCGGCGGTGAGGCCGGTGCGCGAGCCGCGATCGGCATCCGCCGGCGGCCCGCTGTCGATAGTGCCCGGCGGCGAGTCCACGCCGCAGCCGCCTCCGCCGCGCACCCGCACCGCGATGGCGCATTCCGGCGGGCCGATGCCGTTGACCTCGCCGCCTGCTGCCGAAGCTGCGCCGGTGAACGGCGGCTACGCGGTGCAAGTGTCGTCACAGCGCAGCGAAGGTGAGGCGCAGGCCGCGTTCCGTTCGCTGCAGGCCAAATTCCCCCGCGAACTCGCAAGCCGTCATGCCGAGTTTCGCCGCGCGGACCTTGGGGCCAAAGGCGTGTATTACCGCGCTCTTGTCGGTCCGTTTGCGTCAGCCGAACAGGCATCGAGCCTTTGCCGGAGTCTAAAGGCGGCGGGCGGCAGTTGCATCGTGCAGCGAAATTGAAGTTCTTGCCCGTTTCGCCTGCGATCTTCAGACGCTAGCTGGCGGCCGATATGCGCGCCTTCATTACGGGTGTTTCCGGGCCCGCACTGACCGACGCGGAACGCGAATTTTTGCGCGAGGCGCAGCCCTGGGGGCTGATCATCTTCAAGCGCAATGTTGCCAACCCCGATGCACTGCACGCGCTGGTCGACGATGTTCGTTCGATCCTTGGGCGGCAGGCGCCTATTCTTGTCGATCAGGAGGGTGGCCGCGTGCAGCGCCTCGGTCCGCCGTACTGGCCGAAATATCCGCCGGCGGCTGCCTACGGCCGACTTTACGACGAAAATCGCACCGAGGGGCTGGCGGCGGCGCGGCTCGGCGCGCGCCTCATGGCCGCCGATCTTGCGGCTGTGGGCATCGATGTCGATTCCATGCCGCTTGCCGACGTACCGGCCGCGGGAGCCGATGCGGTGATCGGCGACCGCGCTTTTGGCGACAGGCCCGACAAGGTCTCAGCGCTTGCCGCCGCGTTTGCCGAGGGCTTACTGGACGGCGGCGTGCTGCCGGTCGTCAAACACCTGCCGGGACATGGCCGTGCCACCGCCGACAGCCACGAAAAGCTGCCCGTCGTGACCGCAGCGAAGGCCGCATTGGAGACCACTGATTTTGCGGCCTTCCGCCCGCTCGCCGGGCTGCCGCTGGCGATGACGGCCCATGTGGTGTTCACAGCCTTGGACCAAATGGCCCCCGCCACCACTTCGGCCGTTATAGTGCATGAGGTGAT
>Ga0335081_10020644_pt1 | contig 10652 bp, 11 predicted proteins | sample Lox_Sample_35_FD_206713 | JGI IMG/M metagenome (GOLD analysis project Ga0335081, IMG submission 206713) | Soil microbial communities from Loxahatchee National Wildlife Refuge, Florida, United States - Lox_Sample_3.5 | ecosystem: Environmental > Terrestrial > Soil > Wetlands | place: USA... | reverse complement strand
CCGTGGACCGGGGCTGCGACCAGGTGGTCTGGCTGGACGCCGCCGAGCACCGCTGGGTCGAGGAGATGGGCGGGATGAACCTGTTCTTCGTCCGCGGCGGCGACACCGGCCACCCCTGGATCGCGACGCCCCCGCTGACCGGGACGCTGCTCCCCGGCATCACCCGCGACTCGCTGCTCAAGCTGGCGCCGCAGCTCGGCGTCAAGGCGGTCGAGGAACCGATCACCATCGACCAGTGGCAGGCGGAGTGCCAGGCCGGCGAGCTGACCGAGGTGTTCGCCTGCGGCACCGCGGCGGTCATCACCCCGGTCGGCCGGGTCAAGGGCGAGTCCGCGGCGTGGACGGTCGCGGACGGCGAGCCCGGCCCGGTGACCATGCGCCTGCGCGAGGAGCTGATCGCCATCCAGTACGGCCACCGCCCCGACCCCTTCAACTGGATCCACAAGGTCTGCTAGCGAGCCTCGCCATGAAAGGCCGGATCTGCCGTCTCGGATGGTGAGATAGAGGTGTCAAGGGCCGAACGGGTGTGGCAGACTGTCACCGTGACGTCAGGCCGCATCATTATCGGCTGGCGCGTCGGCACCTAGGGCAGCAGCCCTAGCGCCGGGCACAGAACCCGGCGCGTCGGCGCGCAGACCTCTCGCGTACTCGCGAGGGGTCTTTTTGTTTGGACCAGAAACCCAGGAGACATTCCGATGCTGGACGACACCTTTCACGTCTACGACACGACCTTGCGAGACGGCGCGCAGCAGGAGGGCCTGAACCTCAGCGTGGCCGACAAGCTCGTCATCGCGCGGCAGCTAGACGAGCTCGGTGTCGGGTTCATCGAGGGCGGCTGGCCGGGCGCGATCCCGAAGGACACCGAGTTCTTCCGCCGCGCCGCCACCGAACTGGACCTCAAGCACGCGCAGCTCGCCGCGTTCGGCGCGACCCGCCGGCCCGGCGTGAAGGCAGAGGGCGATCCCCTGGTCGCCGCGCTGCGCGAATCGGGCGCGCCGGTCGTGACTCTCGTCGCCAAGAGTCACGACCGGCACGTCCTTCTGGCCCTGCGGACCACGCTGGAGGAGAACCTCGCGATGATCGCGGACACGGTCTCCCACCTGCGCGAGAACGGGCAGCGGGTCTTCCTCGACGCGGAGCACTTCTTCGACGGCTACCGGTCCAACCCGGACTACGCGCTGGAAGTGGTCAGGACGGCCGTGGCGGCCGGCGCGGACCTGGTCGCGCTGTGCGACACCAACGGCGGCATGATGCCGAACGAACTCGGCGACGTCGTCGCCGCCGTGGCCGGCGCCACGCAATCCCGCCTGGGCATCCACTGCCACGACGACACCGCCTGCGGCGTGGCCAACACGCTGGTCGCGGTCGACGCCGGCGTCACCCACGTGCAGGGCACCGCGAACGGGTACGGGGAGCGGGCGGGCAACGCCAACCTGTTCAGCGTGGTGGCCGGCCTGCAGCTGAAGAAGGGCCGCCAGGTCGTCCACGAAGCCGGCCTGGTGGAGATGGCCCGGATCGCGCACCAGATCAGCGAGGTCACCAACGTCGCGCCGGACACCCACCAGCCGTACGTGGGCCTGTCCGCGTTCGCGCACAAGGCCGGCCTGCACGCGAGCGCGGTCAAGGTCGACCCGATGCTGTACCAGCACATCGACCCGGCTCTGGTCGGCAACGACATGCGGATGCTGGTCTCGGACATGGCCGGCCGCGCGTCGGTGGAGCTGAAGGGGCGCGAGCTCGGCTACGACCTGTCCGGCGACAAGGACACGATCGGCCGGGTCACCGACCGGGTCAAGGACATGGAGGCCCGCGGCTACACGTTCGAGGCCGCCGACGCCAGCTTCGAGCTGCTGCTCCGCGACGAGCTCGGCCAGCGGCACGAGTACTTCGCGGTCGAGTCCTGGCGGGTCATCGTGGAACGTCACCCGGAGGGCCGGATGACCAGCGAGGCCACCGTCAGGCTGACCGCCAAGGGGGAGCGCCTGGTGGCGGTGGGCGAGGGCAACGGCCCGGTGAACGCGCTGGACAAGGCGCTGCGCGCGGCGCTCGAGCAGATCTACCCGGAGCTGGCCGCGCTCGAGCTGACCGACTACAAGGTGCGGATCCTGGCCGGGACGCACGGCACCGGCGCGGTGACCCGGGTGCTCATCGAGTCCGACGACGGCACCGGCGACAGCTGGAGCACGGTCGGCGTGGACGAGAACATCATCGCCGCCTCCTGGCACGCCCTGGAGGAGGCCGTCACCTACGGCCTGCTCCGTTCAGGGCGCGAGCCCAGTTAGGCCAGCGCGGGCCGCCGCACCCCCGCAGCGGCCCGCGATCGCACCTCAGGCCGCGGGCACCTTGTCCAGGAAGCCATAGACGCTGCGGATCTGGCCGCCCCCGTTCAGGACCGCGACGTCGAAGCCGATCACGACAGGCTCGGCGCCGGACGGGCCCAGGTGCCAGGTGAATCGCGCCTGGTCGTGGTGCGTGTCGACCGCGCCGCCGAGCGTGAACGCGAAGTCGGGGAACTGCTGCTGTACCGCGCCGATGAGCCCGTCGATCTCCTCCCGCCCGTGCGCGTCGGCCAGCGGGTCGGTGTAGCTGCCGTCCTCGGACCACAGCTCGTCGACGAGCTTGCGCCGCCGCGAAGCGTCCGTCTCGTTCCACGCGGCGATGTAGCGCTCGACAATCTCCTGCATCGGATGTCCTCCCGTAGATGAATTCCGGCTGCTTCGATCCTGCCGACCACAGGGAAGCGCGGCAATTACCTCCGAGGTAATGCAAACTCCGACGAAAACCGGCTACGCTCACCAGGATGCACGCCGGTGACCTGATCAGGGAGTGGCGGCAGCGCCGCCGGCTCAGCCAGCTCGACCTCGCCATCGCGGCGAACGTCTCCTCGCGGCACCTGAGCTTCGTCGAGACCGGCCGCTCCCGGCCGACCAGCGAGATGATCCTGCACCTGGCCGAGCACCTCGAGGTGCCGCTGCGCGACCGCAACGCGCTGCTGCTGGCGGGCGGGTACGCGCCCGCCTACCCCGAACGGACGCTGGCCGCGCCCGAGCTCCAGGCGGTCACCAGCGCCCTGAAGCGCGTGCTGGCCGGCCACGAGCCCTACCCGGCCGCGGTGGTGAACCGCTGGTGGGAGGTGGTCGACGCGAACGCGGGCATCGGGCTGTTCACCGCCGGCGTCCGCCCGGACCTGCTCGAGCCGCCGGTCAACGTGCTGCGGCTGAGCCTGCACCCGGACGGGATGGCCCCGCGGATCGCGAACCTCCCCGAGTGGCGCGCCCACCTGCTGGCCCGGCTGCGCCACCAGGCCGAAGCCACCGGTGACCACCGCCTGATCAGCCTGCACGAGGAGCTCCGCGGCTACCCCGGCGGTCAAGGGGACCAGGCCGCGCCCCCAGGCCGGGCCGACGTGGTCGTCCCGCTCCGCTACCAGGCCGGCCCCCGGCAGCTCTCCTTCCTCAGCATCACCGCCGTGATCGGCACCCCCATGGACGTCACGGTGGAGGAGCTGGCCATCGAATCGTTCTATCCCGCCGATGACCTGACCGCGGCGGCCCTGGCATGACCCGAGGGGAGCGGCTTCTCGGCTTCGCCGCCTCCGCGACCGCCCGGCGCGATGTACGTTTTGCCCCGGTTCGTTCGGGCTAAATAACAGACCCAGGGCCGCAGTGGGGCGGCCAGGGATTTACGGTAGGGGCATGGACGACAAGGAGATCATGGCTCACATCGACGAGCTGATCCAGACGGAGCACCAGCTCCGCGGCCAGCTCGCGGCCGGTGAGCTGAGCGGCCAGGAAGAGCGCGAGCGGCTGCGGTCCGCCGAGGAGGCGCTGGACCAGTGCTGGGACCTGCTGCGGCAGCGGCGGGCCCGCCGCGAGTTCGGCGAGAACCCGGACGACGCGATCGTGCGGCCGGCCAGCGCGGTCGAGGGCTACCAGCAATAATGCGCATCGCGAGATTCGCCAAGGGTGACGGGGTCGCGTACGGCGTAGTCGAGGGCGAGCTAGAGAGCGGAGGGGCAGGGAAACCGCCGCGGCCGGGACTGACGATCGCGGAACTGCACGGGCACCCGTTCGGCGTCGATCCCGGCGGGGTCCGGCTGACCGGTAACCGGTACCCGCTGGGCGAGGTCAGGCTGCTGGCGCCGGTGCTGCCGAGCAAGGTGGTCGCCGCGGGCCGTAACTACGCGTCGCACGCCCGGGAGATGAGCGGGGAGCCGCCCGCCGAGCCGGTGATCTTCCTCAAGCCCTCCACGTCGGTGACCGGCCCTTCAGACGCGATCAAGTACCCGGTGAAGCTCACCGACCGGGTCGACTTCGAGGGCGAGCTCGCGGTCATCATCGGCAGGCTCTGCCGCGGCGTGCCGCGGGAGCGGGCCGAGGAAGTGGTATTCGGCTACACCTGCGCCAACGACGTCACCGCGCGGGACCTGCAGGCCAGGGACGGACAGTGGACCCGGGCCAAGGGCTTCGACACGTTCTGCCCGCTCGGGCCCTGGATGGAGACCGGGACGAACCCCTCTGATCTCGAGATCACCACCACGGTCAACGGCGCGATCAGGCAGCAGGCCCGCACGTCCGAGCTGCTCTGGGACGTGCCCGGGCTGATCGCGTACGTCAGCCAGGTGATGACGCTGCTGCCGGGCGATGTCCTGCTGACCGGGACGCCGGCCGGGGTGGGGCCGCTGACCGACGGGGACGAGGTTTCCGTGACGATCGAGAGCATCGGCACGCTGACCAACCGGGTGGTAATCGGCGACTGAAGATCTGCCCCCCTTGGCTATAGGATTATCGTTCCGGCAGGTTCACGCGAGGGTGGGCATTATGGGTGGGGGCTACGTTCGGAATTCCGGCCGGCGAGCCCCGTCGTATTCCTTCTCCCACCTCGTGCCGATACGTCACTGGGCCCGCGACCCGGCCCTGCGCAGCTGGCCGGTGCTGCTCCTGATCGCCCTGGTCTGCGTGCCGCCCATCGCGCTGGTCATGCTCAACAACCCGACCGAAGCCAAGATCCGCGACATCGCCTGGATCTTCGCGATCTACTTCGCCGTCGCCTGGCTGCTGCTGCTCGGCGTCATCGTCCGCCCGCAGCACGTCAGCCGGGCCATGCTGGCCGCCATCGCCGTGGTCGGCGTGGTCACCCAGGCGCCCACCGCGATCTTCCTCGAGACCAAGCTGCACAGCAACACCAGCAGCCTGCTCGACGTCTTCACCATCGGCCTGCCCGAGGAACTGGCCAAGGCCATCCCCATCGTGGTGGTGGCGTGGATCTGGCGGCAGTACTGGCCCACCCAGACACCACGGGACTACCTGTTCCTCGGCGCGGTGAGCGGGCTGGTGTTCGGCGCGGCCGAGGTGGTGCACTACTTCACCGACGTCCTCGGCTCGCTCTCGGGCAACGCCACCGGCCGGGACCTGCAGAGCATCACCATCCAGTACGTCTGGCGCTTCCTCACCGACCCGATCGACCACGCCTGCTGGGCCGGCATCACCGGCTACTTCATCGGGCTGGCCATCACCGGTCCGTACCGGAAGTACTCGATCGGCCTGGTCGGGATCGGCATCGCGTCCGTGCTGCACGGCCTCAACGACTGGAACCCGGTCAACAGCCATCCCGCCTGGGTGCTGGTCACGCTGATCAGCGTGCTGCTGTTCCTCGGCTACGCCCGGGCCGGGGCCTGGCTGCCGGAGCAGGCGACGTCCCCGGTGCAAGCGACGCCGCCGCCCGCGCCCTGGCCCGCGACCCCGGCGGCCCCATCCCCTTCGGCGCGGCCCGCCGCGTCACCCCCGAAGCAGTGGTGGCAGCACGTCCCCGCGGCAGGCGCCCCGCCCACCCGGCCCGCGCGGCCGCCGCATCCCGCACCCGCCGCACACTCCGCACCGGCGGCGCATGCCGCCGCCGCGCCGCCATCCGACCGATCCGCCCCGCCCACCGCCGCCACGCCGTACAATCCGGCCACCGCCCCCACGGTGGTCCAGCCGAAGTCGCCGGTTAGGCCGTGGTGGGAGCAGTAGCGACGGGTCCGTGACAGGCTAGTAGCGCCCGAGCCGGGAGAGGAGGGGGATCACTCCAGTGGTCATGCTCGACCGCAGGAAGCTGGCCGCGCCGTTGTTCGCGCAAGCCGCCGCGTTCGTCGCCGTGCTGGTCATCGGCGGGCTCACCGGCAAGCCCGCGTCCGCCCCCACGCCGGCGCGCACACCGGCGCCCAGCGTCACCGCCAGCGCCAGCTCGGCCTCGAGCAAGGGCGCCGCGCTCAAGCTCACCATCCGGGTGACCAAGGACGGCGACGGCCTGCCGCTGCCCGGCAGCCAGGTGAACGTGCTGCAGAACGGTACGCTGGCCAGCGTTACGACCGGCACCCTGAACTCGGCGCTCGAGTTCGCCGCGAACGTCCCCGCCGGGCAGTACCAAGTGTGCATCGAGCCGCCGATCGGGTGGGAGAGCCGGGTCCGCACCACGCACGTGCTGGCGGGCTGGATCTGCTCCCCGGCCGACCTCAGGACGAGCTCCCAGCTGGTGACGTTCCGCCTCATCTCGCAGGTTCCCCAGTGAGCGCGCACGGCCGCCGCAAGCCAGGACCGGAGCCAGCCCCGGCCGGCCCGGCCCTGTTCGGCCCTGCTCAATTTGGCTGGGCCCTGGTGGTGATCGCCGCGGCGCTGATCGGCGGCCTGGCCGCCGCCTTCCTGGTGGACGCCTCGCTGGTCATCGCGGTGGTCGTCTCCGTCGTCATCGGCGTGATCGGCGTGGTGGTCCTGTTCCGCCCGCCCGCGCGGTCACCCGAGCTGACCTCCCCCCGCACGACTACCATGCCGCGCGCCCTGGCCCGCCAGGACGTCCCGCCGCCCGAGTCCTACCCGCCCGACCCGGTCGCCCCGGTCACGGCCCAGGCACCGGCGCTGGCCGGCCCGGACGCCGCCCACGGGCTGAACCGCGGCGAGACGCCCGCCGTGAACGAGACTGTGGTCCAGTTGCTGCCGCTCACCCCGCCGGGAACCGCGGACGCGCCCTGGTGGGATTCGGCTCAGGGAGCGCCGGCGCCGAGCGCGGGCGCCAAGCGGGCGCCCGCCCCTGACCTGTCCACCTACCTGGCGTCGACCTTCATCGCGCAGTGCCCGCGCTGCGGCGCGTTCCGGCTCGACATCAAGCGGGCCCGGAGCGCCTGGGATTTCCGCTGCGAGGTGTGCGGGCACACCTGGAGCTGGCAACCGGGCACACCGTGGCCGCCGGTCCGGGTCATGCCACCCTGAAAACCCCCTCATGATTGCGTTATTCACCGGAAAGCAACGGAGGTCATTTCATGTATGAGAGGGACATCAGCCGGAGAGACCCCGGCTGCGTGGTTTTCCTGCTCGACCGCTCCGATTCGATGAAGTCCACCTGGGTCAACAGCCAGGAGACCCTGGCTCAGGGGGCGGCCCGGGTGCTCAATGAGATATTGCTTGAATTGCTCTTTACGTCGCAGGGCGAGCCGGGGAAGGCGCGCCACTATTTCGACATCGGCATCTTCGGCTACGGCCTGCGCCCGGTGGCCGGCGGCGAGGGTGTCGAGCCCGCGTTCGGCGGGAAGCTGACCGGCCAGCCGCTGGTCGCGCTGCCCGACCTGCGGGACAACCCGATCGCGGTCCGGGAGACGCCGTCGGTGGACGTCGGCGCGCCGCCGAGCCGGGTGCCGGTGTGGGTTGAACCGGTGCACGGCTACCGCACCCCGATGTGCCAGGCCGTCGCGGTGGCCGGCGCCCACGTCTACGAGTGGGCGAACGCGCACCCGGACTCGTTCCCGCCGATCATCATCAACATCACCGACGGCATGGTGACGGACAGCCCGTACGAGGGCGCCAGCCTCGACGAGTGGGCGCAGCGGCTGGTCAACATCCAGACCAGCGACGGGCCCACGCTGTTCTTCAACATCTTCCTGTCCCCGGCGGCGTCCAACGGCGTGCTCTTCCCCGCGACGGACTACAGCCTGCCCGAGCCCGGCCCTCAGCTGTTCCGGATCAGCAGCCTGCTGCCCCCGCCGATGATCGCCAACGCGCAGAGCACCGGCACGACGGTGGAGCCAGGGGCGCGCGGGTTCGGCTTCAACGCCGACGCCACCATGCTGGTCAGGTTCCTCGAAGTCGGCACCAAGATCGACGTGCGGGACTGAGTTCGGGGACCGGTGTCATGCAGATCCAGATGGTCACGTTCAGCGCGGTCAAGGACGGTAACGCGGCCGGCGAATGGCAGGACGGTGCCTGCGGCGGCGTCGCCGCCGACGGGAGCTGGGCCCGGTTCGTCGTGCTCGACGGCGCCACCACCGCCTATGACCCGGTGCGCTGGGTGGACCAGCTGGTGCGGTCGTTCGCGCCGCCCGCGGGCGGCGCGGCGGGGTCCCGGCTGCCCCGGCTCGAGCCCGCCGCCATGCGGGCGTGGTTCGCCGAGATGCAGGACCAGTGGGCCGCGGACGTGCGGGACTTCGACAGCATCATCGAGGAGCGTAAGTTCGCCGAGGTCGGCTCGTTCGCGACCCTGCTCGGCTTCGACATCTACGGGCTCGGCGGGCCGGAACCCTACTGGCGGGCCGTGGCCCTCGGCGACACGGTCCTCTTCCACGTCCGCGCGGGCCGGCTGATCGCCGCGTTCCCCCCGATGGGGCCCGATGACTTCGGCACCCTGCCCGACGGCGTGCACACGTCGCCCGCCAGCCTGGACCGGATGACCGAACGCCTGCTCACCGGCGGCGGGGTGCTCGAGGCCGGCGACTTCCTCTTCGCCGCCACCGACGCGATGGCCCAGTGGATCCTGCGCGCCGTCGAGCGTGACGAGGCCAAGGTCTGGGCTGCCCTGACCACGCTGGCGCACCCCGACGTGTTCGCCCGGCTGGTCGGCGACCAACGCAGAGAGCAGGACAGCGCCACGAGGATGAAGAACGACGACGTGACGCTCATGCGGCTGCGGATGCTGGCCAGCCAGCCCGCCTTCCTGCTGGCCTGCCGGTGAACGCCTTCCCCGCCGCCGGCGACTACTACAAGGCGGTGCAGGCGCCCACCCGGTGCTTCACCGTGCCCAAGCTCCAGGCCGCCGAGTTCGTCTGGGACAGCCTCGGCCCGACGCTGGCGCGGGGCAGCAGCGCCGTGGTGTTCCAGGCCGCGGTCGACGGCAGGCCCCAGGCGCTGCGCTGCTACATCAGGGAGGACGCCTCCAGCCGGGACCGGTACAGCGCGCTCGACGCCTACCTGGCCGGGCACAACCTGAGCCCGTACGTGTCCGGCACCACCTGGCTCGACGGGGCGATCACGGTCAACCGGCTGAGCTGGCCGGTGCTGACCATGGACTGGATCGACGGCCGGACGCTCAACGAGTACGTGGACTTCCTGGTGGCCGGGTCCAACGCCGCCGCCCTGGCCACGCTGGCCGGCCGCTGGCGCGAGCTGGTCGCGCTGCTCCAGCGGAGCGAGTTCGCCCACGGCGACCTGCAGCACGGCAACGTCATGGTGGACCAGGACGGGCAGCTTCGCCTGGTCGACTTCGACGGGGTCTGGATTCCTCAGCTGGCCGGGCTCTCCTCGCCCACCGAGTTCGGCCACCCGAACTACCAGCATCCCTTGCGCCACGTCTGGGACCGCTGGCTCGACACCTTCTCCGCCCTGGTCATCTACACCTCGCTGGTCGCGCTGAGCAAGGACCCCGGCCTCTGGCTGGCCCTGTACAACTCCAAGAACCTGCTGTTCGCCAAGAACGACTTCTTCCCCCCGTTCACGACCGAGGCCTGGAAGCAGCTGGCCGCGCTGGGAGACCCGCAGGTCGACGAGCTCGCCCGCAAGCTGCAGGAGTGCTGCGACCCGTTCTGGGCCTCCGACCGGAGCCTGGAGACGACGCTGGAGCAGCCGGCCGCGGCCCCGGCCCGGCCGGCGGTTCCGGCCGACCAGCGCTGGTGGGAGGGCAAGCCGGCGTCCGGCTCGAGACCCGTGGCCGCCGCGGCGCCGTCCCGGTCCTGGCCGCAGACGCCCCCTCCCGGATCCTCGCTGCCCGCCCCGCCGCCGCTGTCCGCGCCGCTCGGCCTGGCGGGCACCGGACCGATGCCGCAGCTGAGCCAGCAGATGGTGCCGCCCAGCGACACCATCTGGTGGAGGCTGCCGCAGGCCGGCCAGGCCCAGGGTCCGGCCGGACCCAGATACCCCGGATACCACGGGTCCGCGCCGGCCGCCCCCATGCCCCGCGGGTACGCGCCCCACCCGCCGGTGCCGACGCCGCCCGGCCCTCCCGTGCCGGGACCGTCCGCCCCGGCGACCAGGACGCAGACCGGGCCGGTCGTCGGCGCGATCGCGCTCGCCCTCGGCGTCATCCTGCTGGCCATCGGCGCGGCCAGCCACGTCTCCATCGTCGTGATCGGCGGCCTGGTAGCCGGCGCCTGGGGGATATGGCGCCTCGTCACCGCGACCGGGAAGGGCAAGCCCCCCGGCCAGACCTAGCGCGGGCTACCGCACGATCCAGTTCAGCTGCTTCCAGTACGTCAGCAGGTCGCCGGGGTTGGTCCCGACCAGCACGGCCATGACGTTCTGCTGGTTGTCGGTGGTGACGATGAGGGGTTGGTGGCTGGTGTTGGTGTACTCGGCGATGGTTCCGGTCATGAGCGGCGTCTGGTTGTGGAAGTCCGACTGGCAGCCGGCGAGGAA
>Ga0335081_10020643_pt1 | contig 10652 bp, 7 predicted proteins | sample Lox_Sample_35_FD_206713 | JGI IMG/M metagenome (GOLD analysis project Ga0335081, IMG submission 206713) | Soil microbial communities from Loxahatchee National Wildlife Refuge, Florida, United States - Lox_Sample_3.5 | ecosystem: Environmental > Terrestrial > Soil > Wetlands | place: USA: Florida... | reverse complement strand
TTGTTTGGGTCCACCGCCGGAAAGTTCCAGGTGCAAAACGCCGGTGGCGTGGCTCCGCTCGGCTGATCCGTAGCGCACGAAGGATCCAGGCTTGCCCCTCCTCCCGCGGGCTGCGCGGCGAGGTAGTTCGGGTTCGTCGAAGCGTAGTTGATGTTCGCCTGGTCCGTTGCGCGGGAATTGGTAATGCGCCGGATGTTCGCGCCGAACTGGATCGTGTGCTTCCCTTTGGTCCAGCTCACATCGTCCAGCCAGTTGTAGACCGGAATATGATAGTCCTGCGTATACGACTGCGACGGTGACAACGTTCCTACGCTTGGATGCAGATCATCAAAATAGCGGAAGGTGATGTTCTGCCCGTTCCCCAGCCCCTGCTGCCCGACGCTTTCTCTTGTCAGGCCAAACCGGAGACTGTTGACCAGTGTATTGGAGAATGTCGCGGTGTACCCGGCGGCAATCGCCTTGCTCGTCGTCCGCAGCGCCGTGATCGGCGGCTGCCCGGGATATTCGGGTGGATTGTCCGTGGTGTCGTCCTGGTAGTTTCCGCGCAGAAACAACCGGTGGGTCCCGGAGCGGTTGATGTTGTAATCAATTTTAGCGATGGAAGTGTTCAAGCGTGTTGGATTCGGCGCGGAGAAGCTGAAGCAACTGATATTGAAGCCATCGGCGTTCGAGCAAGCCGAGGAATTCGGCAGGGGGAACTGCTGGAAGAGCCCGGTCCCTTGCGCGTTGGCCACGAACCGATTCACTCCCGGGCCGTTGGGGCACGTCCCGTTGCCGGAGCACAGCGCGTCCATCTGCGCGAGCTGCGCGGGGCTCACGGCGTACGCCCCCGCCGGCGCGGTCCATGACTGCGTGAGTCCCTGCACGGTGTTTCCCGGGCAGTCCGTTGGGGTGGCGCAAGGATAGAAGATGACCCCGTCGCGCAAATTTGCGCTCGGCACATTCCGCTGTTCCTGCTCGTTTTCCGCCAGGCGCTGGCCTTCGTACGTGCCGAAGAAAAAGAGGCGGTCCTTAATGATCGGGCCGCCCAGCGATCCGCCAAAGGTATTGCGAATGATCTTTCCGGGAACATTCGGCAGGCCGCTGGAAAGCTCCGCCTGTTTGTTGAACCAATCGTTCGCCGCTGTCACCGTCGGACGGTTCTGTTCGTAAAGCGAGCCGTGAAACGTATTCGTTCCGCTCTTGGTCACCAGGGCGATCTGCCCGCCCGACGACCTTCCCTGATCGGCGTTGTCGCCCACCGTGGTCACGCGAAATTCTTCAATCGAGTCCAGGGTCGAGCGCACTGCGCCCTGAAATGCCCGGCCGGTGCTCTGCAGATTATTGTCCACGCCGTCCAGCGTGATGTTGGCCTGGTCGCTGCGGCCGCCGTTCAGCGCGCCGTTCCGGGTATCAATGTTGTCGTCGGGATTCGTTCCCACGTAGGTCACGCCGGGCTGCAGACTCAGCACACCGGCCGCGTCGCGCCCTTCAAACGGCAACGCCAGAATTTGCTTGGAATCAAAGGTATTGCCGATGGTGGCATCCTGCGTGTTCAACGTCTGGGTGGTGGCCTGGACTTCCACGGTCGTCGTCCCCGAAGCCACTTGCAGTTGAATGTCGCTCGTTGCCGGCGTCGAAACGAGCAGCGCTAAACCCGATTGCTTGAACGGCGCAAATCCCGATGCGTTCACGGTCAGCACATAGGTTGCCGGGCGCACTTCCTGAAACTGGTAGTAGCCGCTCTTGTCCGTCTGCGTGGTCAGGTTTACCGCGATATCCGCGCTCGCCAGCGTGATCGTGGCCCCAGGGATCACCGCTCCCATGGGATCCGTGACCGTTCCGCGCAGCGAAGTCGTGCTGGATTGCCCGAAAGCCAGAGTTGTGAGGGAGACAAAGAGGATAAGGAAAAAAAGAGAACGCTCGGGAAGATTCCGAGTCATGGCAGAGCCCCTTTCGTGCACCGGAAAGATTCAAGGCAACGAAATGAGTGCCACCACAAAAAAGAGCGCCGCTATCCACGGAGAAGCTTCGTGCGGAAACGGACAAACCCGAGCAACCAAACACACCCAACGCAATCCTCGCGTTGGAGGAGTAGACGTTAGGTTTAAAAAAAGGTTAGCAACCCCGGAACCACCGGCTTCGGACCGGCATGTCGAGACGCCTGGATTCGACCCGGCCAGAACTTCAGCAAAATGGTGTATTGGCCGACCGCCACATCGGCACTTCGAATCGCCTAACTTTTCCCCAAATGAATCACCCGCGCTTCGGTCATCGCCGGGTGCTTCCGCACTTCCTCGAGCACTTTATCCGACACTTCGCCATCCACTCGAATCAGCGACACAGCCTCCGCTCCCTGGGCGTTATCCCGGCGCCCCAGTGCAAAAGTGGCAATGTTTACGCCGCTCTTCCCCAGCGTCGTACCTACGTGCCCGATCACGCCCGGCCGATCCTGATTTCGCAGGAACAAGACGGTGCCGTCCAACTGAGCCTCTAGCGGTATGCCGTCAATCTGGATCACCCGCGGCGAGCCATCGTGCAGCACTGTGCCTTCCGCGGAAAAGCCCTGTTCCCCACCCTTGGCTGGGTACGCGGATACTTCCAATGTGTGCGGAAAACCATGACCGCGCTTCCGCGTTTCCTCTTCCACCGTCAGCCCGCGGCCCGTCGCTACTGCCGGCGCATTGACTACGGTTACCTTCTCATCGAGGATGGCGTTCAGCATCCCTGCCAACACCGCGCTCCGCAAAAGATGCGTTCCGACTTCGGCAACCTCTCCCGCATAGCGGATGCGAATCCGCGCCGGCCGCGTCTCCGCCGCCTGCGAGACCAGCGACCCCAGGCGCTCCGCCAGACCGAGATACGGCCGTACGCGCCGGTACTGATCCGGCGAAAGCGCCGGCAGATTCACGGCGTTCTTGATAATTCCTTCCACCAGGTAGTCGCGCACCTGCACCGCCACCTGCGTGCCCAACTCTTCCTGCGCCTCCGCCGTCGATCCCGCAACGTGCGGCGTCGCCACAACGTTCGGCAATCCGATCAGCGGACAACTCTTCGGCGGCTCTTCGACGAACACGTCCAGCGCCGCGCCTCCGACCTGCCCGCTCTTGATTGCCGCCGCCAGATCCGCCTCGTTGATGAGTTCTCCGCGCGCCGTGTTGATGATCCGCACACCCTTCTTCATCTTTGCGATGCTCGCTGCGTTGATCATATCTTTCGTCTGCGGGCTGACGGCGGTATGCAACGAGATGAAATCGCTTTCCGCGTACACTTTTTCCAACGGCACCAACTCCACCGACAGCTCCTTCGCCGCCGCCTCGCTGATAAACGGGTCAAATGCCAGCACGCGCATCTCGAATCCATCCGCGCGTGTAGCCACTTCGCTGCCGATGCGCCCCAATCCGATTAATCCCAGCGTCTTCCCGCGCACTTCCGCGCCCGAGGACGATTTTTCCCACTTCCCTTCCCGCATCGCCGCGTCGAACTTCGGCACCTGGCGCACCAGCGCCAGCAGCAGCGCAAACGCATGCTCGGCGACGCTTACGGAGCTGCCGCCCGGCGTGCTCATCACCAGGATTCCGCGCTTGGTCGCCTCGTCCAAATCAATGTTGTCCACGCCCACGCCGGCGCGCCCGATCACCCGCAACCGCGGCGCGTGATCCAGCAGCGCGGGCGTCACCTTCGTGGCGCTGCGCACAATCAACGCATCGGCGTCCGCCAACTCCGCATTCAGAGTGTCTTTGGAAGTGAAAACGATGTTCCAGCCGGTCTGCTTCAGGATTTCTATGCCGCGATCGCTGATTTTGTCCGCAACGATGACCTTCATAATTCCTCTATTCCGGGTAAAAGCCATTGCGAGCGCTCAGTGGTCTCTTCCCGCGTATGGGTAGCCTTCCAACTTACTTTGCCCGCGAAACGCTGTCAAACGTGTGTTTCGCAGAAATTTTTATGACCCGAATGCGCGTCTGTTATAGTTCACAAAGGGAGTGAAGCATGAGCCTTGCCGAGCAGATTCAAAAAGACATTGTCGTCGCCATGAAATCGAAAGAAGAACTCCGCCTGAGCGTCCTGCGCATGTTCAAGGCCGCGTTTCAGCTCAAGGAAGTCGAAAAAATGCGCAAGCTCGACGACGCCGAATCCATTCAACTCCTCCAAACCCTCGTCAAACAGCGCAAAGAATCCATCGAGCAGTTCACCAAGGGCGGCCGCATGGACCTTGCCGAGAAAGAATCCTCCGAACTCAAAATTCTCGAATCCTATCTTCCCGCCGGTGCCAGCGAAGCCGAAATGGACGCGGCCATCACCCAGGCCATCGCCTCCACCGGCGCCGCTTCCATGAAACAAATGGGCGCCGTCGTCAAAGCCGCCAAAGACGCCCTCACCGGCAAAACTGTCGACGGCAAGCTCCTCAGCGATCTAGTCCGCGCACGTCTCTCCAAACTCGGCTGAACTCCCGGCCCAGTGGACCAAAACATCCGGCCATGGCTCTCCCCGAGCAAATCCCTCTCCGCTACACCGAAGAAGACGCCGGCTACATGTCTGTACGCCCCGTCGTCAAACAGACTTTCCGCCTAACTGAACTTGCAGACATGGTCGTGAGCGTCGCCGGCAAAGACGCCGCCCGAGTGCAACAAATCTTCCGTAGCGGCACCGTCGTCTACCACGGCTACCGCTACTGGTGGGACGCACTCTCCGTGGAACTTCCCGAATTGGAGAAGCTCCTCGCCGGATTTGACGACGACGATCCCAAACGCACATTCGTTCCGGGCGAAGCGGTTGCTGTCCTGTTCGAAATGGGTGGAGGTACGCAACGTGTTGTCAACGAAATCGCCCAGCGCGAAGCCTCCGCTAAAAAACTTTTCGCCAAACTGTCTCCGTGGGACGTCGTTCTCTCCGCCACCGCCTCGCACCCCGCCCGGTACGAGAAATTCGATCACGGCCGAAAAGCCGATCTCTTCCGCTTTTCTCTTCCCTTCGACCAAGCCCGATCCTTGCTCGCGGCCATGCTTCAGTCCGCCCCGCGCAAGCTCCGTTACCGTTGGTCCACCCTCCGGCCTCCTGCCGCGCTCACCTTCGTCTGTCCGCGCGGGAGAAAATCTTGACGGCCGCTGAGTTTCGTTAAGACACCTCCACTCCGCGGAAAACGCCTGGGTGTTCCACCGGTTGTTATACTCGCAGCAGCTCAGATGAAAACTCCCCGGAATTCACCGTCGAACAGCGTCATAGAGCCTGGCGTTCGCTTTCGCAGCTGGATCGAGAGCTATTTCGCGAACCTATTTCAGATGTCGGCCAAAAGCGCCGCGTGGAATCGCATCACCTTTGCGGCTTTGCTTGCGCTGGTTTCGCTTTGGGCCCTCCGCGTCTACCTCACCTGGGCCACCTGGGGCAATCTCTCCATTGATTGCGGCCGCGAAATGTACGTGCCCGCCGTCCTGGCTCAAGGGAAAACCCTATACAAGGACGTGTGGTTTGGTTACATGCCGGCCGCGCCGTATATCAACGCGACGTTGTACCGTATGTTTGGAATTTCGCTGACCACGCTCTATTGGGCCGGATGTCTCTCCGCACTGACGTGCGCCGTCCTGTTGTTTCTGACGGGCAAGCGGCTGGGCTCGTGGATCGCGGGCTGGGGCGCAGGGGCCGTGGTATTGTTTCAGTCCTTTCACGCCTGGCATTTTTGTTTTCCGCTGCCGTACAGTTTTTCATCCGTCTATGGTTGCGTGTCCGCTTGCCTGTTCCTTTACCTGCTGATCCATGTCTGGGATGCGGGGTCGCGGTTATGGCTATGGGCCGCGGGTCTTTTGGCGGGCATTGCGTTGTGCCTCAAGTTGGAATTTGGCGTCGCTTGTTTTGCCGCTCTGGGCGTTGCATTGGGGCTTCGCGTTTTGAACAAGAAGTCGCTTCCATTTTTCGTGAGAGATCTCGCTGCAATCTCGCCGGGGCTCATTCTTGTTTTCGTTGTCCTGGTCTGGATGCTTTCCCTGGGCGGATTTGCGTTTATTACCCAGGAAAATCTAGCCGGCACCTGGCCTTTTGACTACTTCATGAAAACCTATGGGAAGCTCTGGCTGCAGCGGTCGGGACTCGCGCTGGATGGCGAGTCGCTCCGTGCAGCCGCGGTTCGCGGACTTTTCTCCCTGGGAGCCTGGACCGAAATCTTCCTACTGTTGCTCTGGAAGCGCAGAGATCTCAAATCGCATTTGGTTCGGATCGCCGTGTTTCTCTGCTTGCTTCCGTATATCGCCTTGTCGCTTCACTGGCGCTTGTTCAACACTCTCGGCGCCGTCTTCTTTCCTCGCGATATGGTTCTTTACGTAAGCCTGGCTGGGGCGCTGGGCCTTACCTTTGGATGGGCTCACCGAAAGGAGCGCGGCTTCGCCATTCTTCTGCTGATGCTCTTCGCGGGGCTCCTGGGGTCGCGCATTTTGTTGCGAAATACGCCCGGCGGCTACGCCATTTACTATAACGGTCCCGCGATTCTGGGCTTTCTGTTGCTGGTCCGGGCCTTGTTTCCGGAGGTCAAGGATACGAAGCCAATTTTGAGGCGTCCGGAAACCTTGCTTTGCCTCGCCTGCGTAGGCGTGGCGGCTTTCTATTCTCTCGACTATCTCGCGGATCCTTCGGACCTGGTTCCACTGAAAACCGACCGGGGCACGATCAAGGTCGCGCGGCAAGTGGCGGCCAATTACACCGCAGGAATACGGCTGATGAAAGAGAGCGCCAGGAAGGGCGAGTACGTGCTTTCTGTTCCCGAAGATGTCAGCTTGTATTTTCTTTCGGAAGCGGATTGTCCCACACGGCTCTACTATTTCCAGCCGGGAGTTATTTCCCCGGGAAAAATCACAGAAGAGGTGATGCAGCAACTGCGCGAGAAAAACGTGAGATATCTGCTGTGGTCAAATCGCGACTATTCCGATTATGGGGCGCCAAAATTCGGAACCGATTACGCCCAGGATTTGGGGGATTATTTCCGCAGCCATTACCATAAGGTGGGTCTCATCGCGCCGGATTCCTTCCTGGACTGGCAGACCATGTTTACGCTTTGGGAGAAAAACGAGCCGCCGACGACGCGTTAGACAGACCCGCTCTTTTTCTCTGCAAAGGCCTTCCCGACCAGAAGTGCCGACGGTCCGCGAGCTTTTTGCTCAATCGAATAAGTCCCAAATACGAGTCATTCCCGTTACCCATAGGTTTAGGCTCCAAAGACTCTCCAAATTCGGCCAGGGGAACCAGTAGACTGGACGTGAGCTTCATTTGCTTTTGCATTCGGGGAAAAGTCCTTCCGGATTGCCCGTTTCCCCGCGAAGTTCTTCGGTGGCGGACCACTCAACCCATGATTGAGAACGGCAACATCGTGAGCGAACTGGCGGAAGCGAGGCTTTCGCCCCATTTAGGCACACCCGGCGGACAGAGGGGAACAGGCACACACGGAGGTGGCAAACCGTGGGAAGCGAGCCCCGTCGCGAAAAACTGCCTGGTCGGCGGTTTCGCCCTGATGGTTGTTTATATGGGAGTTCGCGCGCTGATCACGGCCACCACTCGCCCCTTCTGGTTCGACGAAGTCTGCACCTGGACGATCGTTCAGCAACCGGGAATCTCGGGAGTCTGGAACGCGTTGCGGCACGCGGCGGACGGGCAACCGCTGGGATTCTATCTTGTCGAAAAAATTCCCCGCCTGTTTGTCGCACACGATGAAATCGCGTTACGCATTCCCACGGTCCTGGCGTTTTGCGCGGTCATGCTTTGCGTCTTCACCTGGATTCGCACGGCGTGCGGCTCCATCGTCGCGTGGATCTGTTGTTTATTCCTGCTGTTCTCTCCGTTGCGGAATTACTATGCCACCGAAGCCCGTCCCTACGTTCTTGTTGCGGCGTGCCTGGCCTTTGCGCTCGTCTGCTATCAACGCGTGGATCGCCGCGCCTTCGTGGTTTTGCTCGCTTTGACTCTTGCGGCCGCCGAGTGCTTCCACTACTACGCGATCTTTTTGGTGTTCCCATTCGGCGTTGCGGAAGCGGCCTTCCTCCTGAGGAATCATAAATTCCGCGTGGGCGTTTGGCTGGCGCTTTGCTCCCCGATGGTCCCATTGTTGGCTTTCTTGCCCCTGCTCTCCCGTTTGAAGGCGGCCTACGGCGCGTCTTTCTGGGCCCAGCCGATGGCGTCCGAAACATTGAATGTCTATTCGTGGCTGATAGGGGCGAGCGAGATGAGCCTGCCTCAAACGCTCCCCGGGCGCTTGCTCGTGATTGGATCTTTTCTCGGGGCAACGGTTTTTCTGATGATTCGCTTGGCAAAAGATTTTTCGGACAATCGCCCGCGACTTAACGAAACGGCGCTGCTGCTGGGTCTGCTCGTGTCGCCCTGGGTCATGTATCTGTCGCTGAGGCTTGCGCACGGCGGACTTACCGTACGCTATATGCTGCCCTTCACGGTTACCATTCCCCTGGTTCTCGCGCAGTTCCTGGTTATGCTCAACCGCAGAACCCTCCACCTGATTGCCGGAGTCCTATTTCTCCTCCTGGCCGTGCTCGAGGTCTCTTTTTGGAAATACAGTCTGCCCATGGAACGCGAAGCCTTCACACCGGTCAAACTTCTCGATTCGCTCCTTCGCCAGGCGGGCCATCCCGATCTGCCAGTTCTGATCTCCAATCCGGTGGATTATCTGAGTCTGGTTCATTACGCCTCACCCCCGCTAGCTTCGCGGCTGGTCGAACCGCTGGATACATCTGCTGAGTTCGCTTATGCGCAAACGGACAATCTCGGCAAGAATCTGATGGCCATAGCTCCATACACCCAACTCAACCTGCCGGCCTATCGTGATTTTCAGGCCCAGCACGAGGTTTTCCTTTTGTATACAACCAGCCGCCGGGGGACGGAGCGCATGGACTGGTGGACGCGACGCCTTCGGCACGACGGGGTCGCGATGCAAACCCTCGCTCAGTGGGGCGACGCCGAAGTTTACCTCGTCACACTTCCCGAGTCTCGAACGAAGGGTGACCCGCGGGACTAGGGGTTCACGCATTCTCACGATTGGACCATAGCCGCTCCCGAGACTAAAAATCTGGGCTGGCCACGCCCCACAAACGCCGCTGGCTTCATTCACCTTAGGGATGTTGTAGGAAGACCTATCCAGCGCATCCCCTCGACGCCTTCGTGCAATCGAAGCAAATGATGGAAGATAGGACTAGTCCCCGCTGCGGCTAGCCCGGTCTGAGGTCCAAACAGGCAAAACTCTGCAGAGATTACATCTTGCCGGTAAATGGCCCAAGCCAGGCTGCCAGACAAAAGCGATTTGAAGCGCAACCATCCGAGTGCATCCGCTGGCCGATGCTGAACCCGGCAGTGTCAGCGCTCAACTCTCTCTCGCGGCGCCTGGGGCGCCACTGGTAAGCTTGTATTCCAAGCCAGGGAATCAATCCCGTTGATTGTGGCGCCCATCTCCGCACGGAAGGCGCGAAGGCATCGCGAAACAGATGCGGCTGCACGGCGGGTGCGGTACCGCGGAGGGATTTTCCGCGGGCGTTATTCCCGGATGGCTTCCAGGATGAGCTATGCCCGTTCCGCCGCTGCCGTTGCTCAACTTTTTCGTATTGCTGGTCATGCTCTCGATTGGCCTGCGTGTCAGCGGGGGAGAGTTACTCGGGGTCCTGCGCAATCGCGCCTTGTTCGGCAAGGTGCTGCTCGCGAATTGCGTCCTCATCCCCGCCCTCGGTTTTCTCCTCGTACAGCTCTTCCCTCTAACGCCCGACGCCAGTGTCGGCATCCTGCTGCTCGCGGCCATACCGGGAACGCCCATCGCGCTGCAATTCACCCGTATGGCGAAGAGTCGCCTGGCGTTTGCCGCCGTGATGACCTTTCTGCTCTCGCTAGTGAGCATCGCCATCACTCCTGTGGCCGTTCAGGTCATGCCGAAAATCGCGATGCACAGCGAGCAGCCGATCTTCAACCTGGTCCTCAGCATGCTTCTTTACTTCGCGGTGCCTTTGTTCGCCGGAATATGGGTGGCCCGGCTTGCACCGCACGTCGCTCCCCGCCTTGTCGTGCCCCTCGAACTTCTGGCGACCGCCGCCTTTCTTTTTCTGATGTGGGAGACGCGCCTGGTGCGCCAGAATGCGCTCAGCGCGGTTGCCGGTCGCGGCGCCATTCTCGCGATGTTCTTGCTGTTACTTCTTTCGATGTTGATCGGCTGGTTCACTGGAGGGCCGGATCCCGACTCGCGCCGGATCCTGGCGACCTCCACGGGCATGCGCAGCGTGATCGTGGTGCTGTTTGTGGCCCGCTCCTGTTTTCCCGGTACCAACATCTACATGGTTCCTGTCGTCTACCTGACGCTGATGGTCCCCACAAATCTCCTGTTCCATTTGCTTTTCCTCGGTTGGCAGAAGCTCCACTCAAGACCGAAACCCGCGTAACACACCCGGCGGGTCCTCGCTCGCTCCCTGCGGGGCATGCACGGCGGCAATCCCTGGCGCAGCGATTCGGAACAATCCATGCTGCTGGGCAAGGGCCTGACTGTCCGTGTTTTGCGGGAGAAAGCGCGTTACCAGGACAAGAAGTTCACCATCGCCACTATCTTCAATCCATAGCGTTGTGATGGCGCACAGGAAAGAAGCGCGAAATGAACTCGATTTTTAGAAAGTTGTGGTAGCTCCGCGGTCAACTAGGCCGACGGATTT
>Ga0335081_10020642_pt1 | contig 10652 bp, 21 predicted proteins | sample Lox_Sample_35_FD_206713 | JGI IMG/M metagenome (GOLD analysis project Ga0335081, IMG submission 206713) | Soil microbial communities from Loxahatchee National Wildlife Refuge, Florida, United States - Lox_Sample_3.5 | ecosystem: Environmental > Terrestrial > Soil > Wetlands | place: USA... | reverse complement strand
GCCCAGAGCAAGGCCGACCATGAGATAAACGATGAGGACGGGCCGGTTTTGTATGTCGATGGGCAACCCGATGAGGGAGTACACAACCGACACGCCAAGGCCGTAGACCCAGAAGGCGCGCGCCAGGGAGACCTTGCCACTCAGTGCGTCAGCTAACCACCGAGGCCACACGGCTGCCTCCTAACGGTGAAGTTGAGGGGCCGCACGCAGGCGTCCGATGGCGCAGGGCGCACAATCTCTCAGCGCCCGAGGCGCCTAACGGACCACGCCTCACGGACCCCTCCACCGATTGTTAGATGGACCCTTAGCCACCGGCTTTACTTACGTGCTCAAAGGCTTCACGAATGTCTGAGTCCGAAACCTTGACTGTATTAGATGAAACGCTGGGTTCCAGGTAGCCGCCGCCCTTAAGCCGGACGCAAATGCTGCGCGGGGAGGCAGCCAGATCAAAGCCGATCTCCGGTGGCTGAGATTTCGGCGATGCGCGGCGAGAAACGTCCAGCAGAACAACATAGGTGTAGACGCCGAAGCTGTCGGGCGAATTGCTTGCGCCTGATTCTCCCAGTGACTTCAGCGGCGTCTCCGGCTCAGCCGTGGGAACGTAGATCGTTCCTAGTCCGAGGATGACGTAATCCTTCGGCCTGTCACAGAAGTAAGTCTCGGCACGGAGGAGGTAGTTTTCAGGGATGGAGTAGAGGTTCCTCCTAGTCTTCAGCGTCACGGCGATCACCAGTCTCTCGGGCCTATAGCGGTCCGCTGGCTCCGTGCGGACTGCGACCGGCCCAGTAGAAAGGTCGCGTATCGGGGCGACGCAAGCCGTGAGTGGCCCGACCAACGCAGTGATAAGGGTGAGGGCCAGAGGGCGCATTCCCAACGGTCCATCTAACGGTGAAGTTGAGAGGCCGCACAGAAGTGTCGGCCCTTGGCGCCGAGGGCGCACAACCTCTCCAGCGCCCGAGGCGCCTAACGGACCACGCCTCACGGACCCCTCCACCGATTGTTAGCCGGCATTCGAGCTGCCGCGATGCCCAGACCCACTCTCAAGAGCTCTAATCATGCGCTTTAAAGCTACTAGCCTGTAGCTCCTGACGATCAACTCCTTGGCAAGACGCCAGTTCATGCGGCCGTCGGCCTGCATGCTGATCCATTCGTCGCGACCGTAAGGCGTGCGGACGAACCCGCGAACTCCTGCATACTTAGCTACGTCTGCGCGCCCAAGACGAAACGCGATGCTGGGGCGTCTCTGTACCCACTCATAGGTTACGAACGTACGTCTCCCGGCTCGGAAGTTAGGATGACCCCATGATCCCGTTTCGGTTGTTTCCGGCAGCGAAAGGCAGAGACTCCTCACGCGCGAGAGAACAATGTCATCGTCAGACTGGGGGGTGCGGCGTCGGATATTCACAGGAGTCCAGATGCCGGCTAACGGTGAAGTTGAGTGGCCGCGCGACCACGCCGGCCAGGCGACGCGGGCGCACACTGTCCCCAGGTGCCCGCGGAGCCAATCAGACCACGCATCACGGACCCCTCCAACGATTGTTATGCGGCGTTCACTGCAGGAGAGAAATAGCCTCTCACTCGTCGAGAGAACAGATACCAAAGAAGCAACGCCGCGACTGGAAGTCCAAATATGGCGCGACGTTCGATTCCTAGAGCGGTGTTTGCAAAGTCGCCGATAAAGTTGATCAGCAACAGGGTAATGGCAAGACGATAACCCCATCTTTTACCGCGGATCAAACCGATGGCAGTCGCGGCACACACGAGAGCCAATCCGCTCAGAAGTAACGGCCCCCAGACATGAAGGCTTACAAAACCCGCATGCGCCCGCGGGTTAAGCCGCCACATTGGCTCCAGAACCCCTCCGGGAGTCAACAGTGAGGCGCTCGAGAGGCCGCTAGCAAGTGCGCCGAAGGCAAAGAATACCCCTAGAGCGGTAACGCCATGCGGTCGGGCCACGGGGCCAAATTCAGGCACCGAGCACGAGCCTTGCGCTAGAACGCCGCATAACGGTGAAGTTAAGCGGCCGCGCAGAAGCGCCGATCAAGCGCCGCGGGCGCACACTGTCCCCAGGCGCCCGCGGCGCGTAACCACACGCCGTTCACGGTCCCCTCCAACGATTGTTAGGCCGCAGGCGCATTGGGACGTCATCTGAGGCGCCAGAACTGCATCATTCCTACTGCGTGGTCATCAGGGAATAGTGATTAGCCACCAGCTGCCAGCGCCCGTCCGTCATGACCCAGACGCGCGTGAAACGATTTTCGCGCGGAACGGCCTTGCCCCTGTCCTGTCCGACCATCGTGGAGCGGCCGGTTTCCACCGCGGTATTTCCATAGACGCGCACGCGAACCTCCGCGGTCGTGATGGATCGGTACGTCAGCGCGTGCGATGTGAAGTCGGCGATAACCTCTGCCTTGTTCCGCACGACGCCGGTCGGTCCGATGCCTAAAAAGTCATCCGCGTAGATCCGGCGAAGCGCGATGGTGTCGGCGGCGATCTGCGCGCGAATCCGCTCCTGATCCTGCTGCTGAACAGCCTGCTCGGTGCTCGCCGCGTCTCGCGGCCGTACGCCCTGCTGTTGCGCGATGGCGGTCGAGAATGTCGACAGCACGACCGCAGCGATGATCGGCGTTCGTTTCATTAGACTCTCCGTAGGAGCCTGATCGTATGCTACTGGGAATAGAGATGGCTGCGTCCAACCACCGATGGGTTGGCTTTAAGGTACGCGCCTGGCCATGTGGCGAGCTCTCTCATGTGCGGGCGCGCCTCGCGTCGTAATTCATCGACGATGGCCTAGAGTCTCGTGTGCATGGTTCGACCCGTGGGAATTCTGGTGCGGCCTAGCGGTGAAGTTGAGGGGCCGCACGACCACGGCAGCCAGCGGCCGCGGGCCCACATTTTCTCACGGGTCCCGCGGCCCCAAACAGACCACGCCTCACGGACCCCTCCAACGATTGTTAGGCATCCCAACCTCGCTTCCGAAGCCCTCGACAGAGCGCAAGTGCCGCAATTGAATGAGAACCTCAGCCACGAGCAGGGGAATCGACCAGCAAAACCAAGCGGCAAGCTTCAACTCTTCCGCAGTCTGTACCCCCTTTGGACTTTGAACTCCAAAGGCGTGCAAGACGTCCACAAAAACGCGGAAGAATACGAAGGCAGAGGCGACGACATAACTCCGAATCATCCATTCCTGATGCTGTTGAATACGTCGACGACGGATGGCGAAATACCCCATCCCTGTCGTTAGGGTCCACGCGCAAGCCAGCCCCAGCAGCCCGCCTGCGAATACCCAATCACTGGGCAACTCTTTCACGATTAGGTATGAGGCCCCTGAAAGACCGAGTACGGCCGCGCCAAGATAAAGTCGGCCAAACAATCGGTGTAGTGGCGGACGCTGGCGCGTCAAGCCGAGCCAAAGCTGAATCGGGCCGATTAGCAGCGCCGTAAGGCCACCAGCCAGGTGTGCCCAGAGCGCATAACGCCAGGGCCAAAAGTAGTCGTAGTAGGCCGGATCAACCGAGGCGTAAGGACTGACGAATCGCCACAAGTACCAGACAACGACGACGGCGACACCACTTAGGAGTGCTGCGAGCTTCGGCCGCTGCCGCAGTGCGGCATGATTTCTCGAGATTGCGCTTCCGCTCACGGACTCACCTCTAACGGGCGAAGCCTGATTGGGACGCCTAACGGTGAAGTTGAGAGTCCGGACGACCACGCCGGACAGGGGCCGCGGGCCCACACTTTCTCCCGGGACCCGCGGCCCCAAACAGACCACGCCTCAACGACCCCTCCGACGATTGTTAGACCGCGGCTCAACCACCAGGGCACCACTGCCTTTCGCAAGGTATGCCGTTGTGGTCCCCGTCCATCTTTACATTCGGGCAGTGCGCAAGAAAGTACTTGGCCTCAGCGCATGAAGTCATTTGCGAGCAGTAGGTACGCCCGTCGCAGCGGAATTGACGCTCCTGGCCATCTGACGTGTCCGGCTGCGACTCGAGGCGCTCGGATGGCGACGCGGATTCGGGCGTGTGAGTTCGATACCGCGAGTAGAAGCCCACGACAGCGGCAACAATGACTACGACCAGTAATCTGCTAGCGAGCTTTCGCACGAAGTACTGCCTTCCTGTGCCGCGGTCTAACGGTGAAGTTGAGGGCCGCACGACCACGTCGGACAGGCGCGGCGGGCCCGCAATATCGACTGGGTCCCGCCGCGCCAATCAGACCACGCCTCACGGCCCCCTCCAACGATTGTTAGAGGTCAGCCCCATGCTGTCTCGCGTAGGTGTCCAACAGACTCCGAATCATCTTCTGGTAGGGAACCTTGGAGCGCGCAGCGTGACGCTTGAAGAAATCTACGCTCCGTTTGCTTAGAGAGATAGTGATCTTCACACCGTCATCGCGTAGCACCAGCTGATCGGGAGGCGGCAGGAAATCCTGGACGACTTCAAGTCGTCCGAGTCGTTCATCCCGGTACTTTGGAGTGCGCTTCATAGATGCTCTTTCCTCGGCGCCAATAGCCGGCACCAAAAAATTCGGATCACGTCACCACGGTAGGTAAAGCGTACGGTCAGCACGCCGCCACCGACCTCACCGAAGCAATGGAACCGTGGCTCGCCCTTGCTGTGCGAGAGATCCCTGGCGATCACACGAGCTGGATCCAGGAAAGCAAGCTGCGCGTCTGCAAAGGCCACGCTGTGCTTACGCCGGTTCTGCGCGTCCTTGGCGGGATCCCACTCGAAGCTTGGGCTCACCGCCGAAAGTATAGCCCACGTATGGCGCTAGCCCCATACGCCGATATGGGCGATGTAGGCTGATGACCTCTAACGGTGAAGTTGAGGGGCCGCACGACCACGTCGGACAGACGCGGCGGGCCCGCAATATCGACTGGGTCCCGCCGCGCCAATCAGACCACGCCTCACGGACCCCTCCAACGATTGTTAGAGCGCACAGTATGTACGCTCAGGTGCCCTCCGAAGTGGTTATGACATTGGCATGCCGTGCAACAAGCTGCCACGACCCGCCCGCGGCGCGCCAGATGTTCGTGTATCGGCGCCGCACTTGAGCTCCTTCCGGTGAGTTGGTCAGTACTTCGTTACCCATGACCACAACGAAGCGACCCTGTTGCATCATCGCCTCAGCCTGGCATTCCAGTGACGAATGGCTAATTATCCCCGCCCGAAGGAGCTCGAGAACACGCTTCTTGTCGTGAACGCGGTTGATCGGGGAATTGACGAGGAGATCGTCAGCCCACAAGCGTTCGAGCTGCTCGAAATCTCGAGCGACAAACGCGCGGCAATGCTTCGCTTCAATCGCCGCGATGTCCTGTTGCCAAGCGACAAGGTCGCTGCCTTCAGGCTGGTCTGTATTCATGAGCGTCCTCAGCTGCGTTCGAAGGTGAGAAAGCGCTTCGGCACATGTGCGCTCTAACGGTGAAGTTGAGGGGCCGGACGACCACGTGTCACAGGCGCGGCGGGCCCGCAATTTCGACTGGGTCCCGCCGCGCCAATCAGACCACGCCTCACGGCCCCCTCCAACGATTGTTAGAGCCCATGGCAGTGCCCCACGACTACCGTCCAAGCAAGCCTTGAGTAAAACGACAGACGAGATATTGCGCCAATACCGCTAGTACTGCCGCGATTCCAAAACGAAAGCGCATCACGGACTCGAAGCGCGCACTAGCTGCGGGAGTCGCTGCAGAGGGTCGCGAGATACCTACGCCATTAAGCACGGCCAAGAACCAAAAGACCGCGACGACGGCAATGATGAGCCCGACAGACAGAGTGATTCCAAAGAACGCTCCGGATCGTGTAACGGTTCGAGGCCACACGAAGCGGTAAGCGAACGGTGTCGTCAAAGTAAGAGCCAGAATGACCACAGGCGCTAACAGAACGAAGGGCATGGCTCGTCCAGGGCTCTAACGGTGAAGTTGAGGCGCCGGGCACCCACGTCGGACAGGGGCCGCGGGCCCACCATTTCTCCCGGGTCCCGCGGCCCCAACCAGGCCACGCATCACGGCCCCCTCCAACGATTGTTAGAGGGCAGCTTCACGGCATCGCCATGGCAATGAGTTCGGCCTTGCTGAGGCGCTTCTCTGGCTCGGCCGGAATCTGGCCGAGAACGCAGGCCGCGCTACCGAGCACTAAGCCAGAGAGGTCATAGGTGATGGGGAAAACTGCGCTCAAAGGCAATCCGAGGAAGTCCGCAAGAGCTCTAGGCCCGCGACTGTCGTAATCGGAGTCATGATAGCGCGCCAAGTCAAACCAGGCGGGGCCGCGGCCAATCAGGGTTAGCGTCCGAAAGTGCTGCGAAAGCGCTGGGTTGCGCAAATCGATGTTACCGAGGATTGCCGGGGAAAGCGTGTCATCGGCGAGACGAACGTTAAGCGCAGCGATTCGCCCAGCGAGAGTTGATACCGGCACCTTTGGGACAGGTTCCACCCAGGTTTCGTCACCGTGAGGCGCTTCCGAAGTGAACTTCCAGACCCCAACGCGAAGTAATTCCTCAACGGGCACGCTGCGCAGAGGTCTGGCTACGGCGCTCACGGCTGCCCTCTAACGGTGAAGTTGAGGGGCCGGACGACCACGCCAGACAGGGGCCGCGGGCCCACAATTTCTCCTGGGACCCGCGGCCCCAAACAGACCACGCATCACGGGCCCCTCCAACGATGGTTAGATGCCTTCGGGGACGTCATTCCGTCACAGCTTCCCGTTTGCACAGCGCCCGTGCAGCTTCCAGCTCGGCGGGTGTGTACTTGTCCTGAACCTTCACATATCTGAGCTCGTCCTTGATTGCACGATGCTGGAGCTGGTCCATCGTGGCTTCATCCTCCACGTACTTGCTCGGATCCATGACGTACCCGTCAGTAGTTTCGATGACCTCCAACTCACTGTGAGTCTTCGTGGTAATGACAACTACAAAGAACCCCACCTTGGTCTTCTGATACTCCCTGAAAATGACACACGCTTTATGCGTGCCCAACATGCCCCACGCGGAGGGCGTCCGTGGCTCCGCATTCTTATCGTCTGCGGCGCTAGTTCCACTGAGAGACACCAACGCAGCGATAACGCCAAGCAGCGTTAGTACTTTAGTCACTGCGCCAAGGTTCGTGCTCACGGTTAACCTCGAGCTGACGTTAGTAACCGAAGGCATCTAACGGTGAAGCTGAGGGGCCGCCCAGAAGCGCCCGATTGGAGCCGCGGGTGCACACTCTCTTCCAGCACCCGCGGCGCCAAACAGACCACGTGTCACGGACCCCTCCAATGATTGTTAGCTGGCGATCTATTTCGCAACCGCGATTGGCTGACTGGCACCGGAATGAACAACAAAAAATTCGGCGATTCCATACCGGGACGCGCGAGACACCCGTATCCCAATGAACGTCCTGCCGTCTACGGCCCAGAATTGGCTTTCGGTACTGCCAACATGGCGTTTGGAATAGGCGGCACCGAATTGCGAAATCATTGCGTCGACGAGTTGCTCTCGGCTTTCGTACGCGACGTGAACCTCGATTTGGTCAACACGCCCGTCAACCCCGAAGTGATACTGCAGTGTTTGCCCTGAACGAGAAATCCCGAATATCGGATCATCGTTCTTGACGATGTAATCGCGACTACCTTCAGGCAATGCGAAGTACAAGTTACCGTCCGGCATCATTCCAATGACGTCGTCAACAGACGTTCCCCAAGAGATTCCACCGTATCCCGAGGCAAATTGCTGGGCGGGCCCACCCGCGGAAATCGCACTTGATGCGAGAATAAGGCTGATCCCGAAGCATGTGCTGCGCATAAAAGCCTCGCTTGCGCTTGAGCCGGTGGTGTAGCAGATCGCCAGCTAACGGTGAAGTTGAGGGGCCGCACGACCACGGCCGACAGGGGCCGCGGGCCCGCAATATCGACTGGGTCTCGCGGCCCCAAACAGATGACGCCTCACGGCCCCCTCCAACGATTGTTAGACGTCGTGCCCACCCACGTCGACTCAACCAGAGTCACCCGGACCGCGAAGCGGTTCAACAATAACCATGCGAGCCCATCCGGACGCGCCCTTGAGCATGAAGTAGCCCGATACTGGAGGCGCCAGCAGTAGCGGCTGCGGCGGGGCGCGCATTATCCGCGGTTCCGTACTGCGCGGATAAAGGACAAATCCAACTCGGTCATTGATGGGAATCCACGCCTCCTTCGCGACGCCAGGTGGCCGGTCAGAAGCATCGGAACTATGAATCGAGGCCGAAACGGCCAGCGCTGCCGCCAGCAATGCACCGGCAACAAAGGCACTTTTCATGGAAGTACCTCCTCTGTGGTGAACACGTCGAATCACAGCGCCAAACCGACTGCTGCGCTCGAGCAGACGTCTAACGGTGAAGTTGAGGGGCCGCGCGACCACGTCGGCTAGGCGACGCGGGCGCACAGTGTCCCCAGGCGCCCTCCAACGATTGTTAGAGGGCGAGTGCAGCAACCTGATCATTTCCACACCCCCAGAACCATCAGCGTGATCACGACCGCGCCGAGGGTGGCCGCCACGATAATGGAGCTTAGAGAGATCCTAGGCGGCACGTCTATCGCGGCGCCCTGCTGCACGAGAATCTCATTAGCTTTTTGAAAGTCGCCGGGATTTCGAATGTGAATACAAATGGTAAACGTCGACCCTCCAGGCAGAGCGCCGCCAGTTCTGTACGAGTCAATGCCTGCCCGCTGCAGCTCGTCGATAACTGAATTGGCGAAGCCCGAGTCTTCAGTCTCGTATAACAGCACTGTACGGTCACTCAGCGGGCAGATGCGGCGCTAGCACTCGCCCTCTAACGGTGAACTTGAGGGGCCGGACGACCACGCCGGCCAGGGGCCGCGGGCCCACACTTTCTCACGGGTCCCGCGGCCCCAAACAGACCACGCCTCACGGACCCCTCCAACGATTGTTAGAGGGCACGTTCATCACCGCTTCGACCAGTACCCAGGCTTCCGGCGATGGTGTGCCACGGCAATGACCTCGATGAAATCGGGCCGCTCGAGATAGACGACGCTGAATGGAAATTTATGTAATAGATACCGCCGAAAGCGTCCGTGGATTCGCGGCCACCGCCTCGGCCCTTCGGCAATGCTTGCGATTGCAGCGTCCAGTTCGAGCAGGAACGCATCTGCGACCGTTGGATTACGCGCCAAGTACCAGGCACGTGCCCCTTCCGCTTCGTCCGCAGCGAGCGGATGCAGTCGAACTACGTGGCTAGCCACGCGGAGCGCGCGACAGGCGTGCCTTCACCACTTCCCAAGGAATGCTCTGCACGGCCCCGGAATCGAGCTCCTTAGCGCGGCGTTCGATCTCAGCGCGCCAGGCCTCCTCGACACCTGCTTCCACGTCCACGTCGAGGCTCTCGATCAGTGCGCCAACCAAATCGGCGCGCTCCTGCTCAGGCAGAGACAGTGCCTTACGAAGGATTTCGTCTCGCGAAGTCGCCATGGCCAAAGCTTACTCCTGCGTCAAACGAAGCGGAACGTGCCCTCTAACGGTGAAGTTGAGGGGCCGCACGACCACGCCGGCAGGGCGACGCGGGCGCACACTGTCTTCCAGCGCCCGCGGAGCCAATCAGACCACGCATCACGGACCCCTCCAACGATTGTTAGATGTCGCCATGGCCCGATCACTCGCCAGATCCGGAAGCGGCAGGACCCTCATACGCGATCTCAGCGGATAGCTGAGCTGCTCGCCGTCCTGGACTGGACGGACCCGAGCCAGGTACGGGGTCGCGATCCGAAGGAGCAAGGCAAGCCCAACAACACTCGCAACAGCGACGGACAGGAAGAGCCACTGAGGCAGAAGTAGATTGGTCTGACGACGCCAGATTCCAAACCATGCATAGAAAGCAAGAAGTGCGCCCCAAGCTACCACCCGCACAAGCACAATGCGCGTCTGCACGACCTTGAGCTTGGCTCCACAATTTGGGCAAGCGACGCCGATAGCGCCGCGCAGAAGCCCTGACCGGCTCAGGAACCCCAATCCGGGAAGAACTTTCGATTCCTCTAGGCGGGCGAAGTCCCAAAGAGCTCGCATCGGCAGGGTGCTGCCGCAATGGGGGCACTGAGGTTCATGAAGGGGCGACATCTAACACAATTTCTCAGCGCCCGAGGCGCCAAGCCGCAAGCGCATCACGGCCCCCTCCAACGATTGTTAGACGGCGCGCCCATTCGTGAACCCGATGAGTGTCAGCACAAGCGCTGACCCAACAATTGTGTATCCGAGAAACATCCTACGTACTCGCCAAAGGCGCTCCGCCAAGCGCCGCGTGCGCGGATCGCTAATCGACTGAAACTCACGGGCACGGAGGTAATGGTTCAGCCTCCACGAGCTCCTCCAACGATTACGTGAGCCAGGGAAAAAGAGAACTGGCGGCTGGCCCAAGCCGCGCCAGATGTCCGAATGGTGTGTGCGCAAGCGGAGAATGAACTGCACCTGGAACACGCCCACCGATATAAGCATCGCAAAGAAGCCCACGAAGAAGAACATCAGGATGGCGGGGAGGAGTGCCGAACCGCTCATCGCCGTCTAACGGTGAAGTTGAGGGGCCGGCTGAAGCGTCAGGCCGCACTCAGGTCGAACGAAGCTCATCAGGCGACTCCTAAGCGGCCGGAAGGGCGACGCGGGCGCACACTTTTCCCAAGCGCCCGCGG
>Ga0335081_10020640_pt1 | contig 10653 bp, 14 predicted proteins | sample Lox_Sample_35_FD_206713 | JGI IMG/M metagenome (GOLD analysis project Ga0335081, IMG submission 206713) | Soil microbial communities from Loxahatchee National Wildlife Refuge, Florida, United States - Lox_Sample_3.5 | ecosystem: Environmental > Terrestrial > Soil > Wetlands | place: USA... | reverse complement strand
GGGATCCATCATGTGACTCCTTGGGTCGCATGTTCTGCCGATGTCCTCAGGGATGGTTTCACCGGCAAGTAAGCCAGCACACTGGAGCCGCCCTTCACGTGATCTCCAACCTTAACTTGTACATTCGCAGAAGCTCCTATCAAAACGTCGACTCGCGAGCCAAACTTAATCATACCGACGCGTTCGCCACGGTCCACCTTATCCCCGATCTTTTTATTAAACACAATTCTCCGCGCCAGCAAACCGGCGATTTGCTTAAAGATCACCGTCTGGCCATCATCTTGCACTTTCACGATGTTCTGCTCATTCTCCTCGGCGGAGGCCGCCCCCATAGCGTTTAGAAACCTGCCTTTCTGATAGCGAATATCGCTGATGACACCGGCGATAGGAGAGCGATTCACATGCACATCGAAAACATTGAGGAAGATGCTGATCCGACTGAAGGTCGTACCTGCTTCCGCGACTTGGCCAACCAGGGTGACCTTACCGTCGGCTGGGGAAACCAACGCCCCCGCTGTGCTCGGTATGGTTCTTTGTGGATCACGAAAAAACCAGAGGGAGAACGCCGCCAACAATAGCGGAGGCAGTCCCCAAACCGGTGTCGTAAGCCAGCAAATCAGCCCAGCCGCTGCCAGCAAGGGAATCGCATAATAGTACGCGTCGCGAACCATGGGACCGTTAGGTTTAATTATAGTTTATGTGGCCATGGAGGCCGATGTTGCAAGTTAAATAAAAAAGGGCGCTTATTCGCGCCCTCCCTGTTCACATAATGCCACGTCGCGGTACAGTGACCGGTGCACCGGTGATGAAAAACTAAGCGACTTGGTTCGCGTGCCGGAACTGCCGCTCGATGCTTTGCATCTGATCTTTCAAGCGGAGTTTCAGCTTTTTCAGCCTTGTTTCTTCCAACTTCTCGTCATCTGTGAGGAATCGCTTCTGGGTGAGTGAATCAAGACGTTTTTCATACTGCGTGTGTTCCATCGCCAATCTGCGGAATTCATCATGATTGGCGACAAGCTGGTCTTTGGCAGTTAACATCCAACAGACCTCCTAACCGGGTTGTAGACAGCTAGAAGTTACCACAGGAACAGAACTGCTTCAACGCGATTTTCCCAATCTGGAGTTACGGTTGATGTCCTTCCGTATCAGTGCCCTGCACAGAAATGCACAGCGGAGGGTGCACTTACGAGAATCTGAGGCGGTAGATGATTGCATCCTCGTCCGGGTTTCGATAATACCCCTTGCGCTGGCCAGACTGCGTAAATCCTGACTTCTCGTACAAGGCACGTGCCGCCAAATTCGACTCCCGCACTTCAAGGAAAATCTCCTGCGCACCCTGAAGGCATGCCAGATTGAGCGATTCTCGGAGGAGTTGCAGTCCCAGACCTTTTCGGCGAACCGTTTCCGCAACGGCAATGTTCTCAATTTCCCACTCCTGTGCGATGGCATGCAGTACCACGAAGCCGTAAATCGTGCCGGCACTCTCAATCGCTATCACGTTTCGCTTCGAGTTTTGCGAGAAGACCAATTCGTATTGCTCTTCGGACCAGTGCGAGGCAGTTTCCGCTTCCCGCTCAACGCTCATTAAATAGGGGATATCGGCGGCAGTGGCAGGACGGATGTGAGGCAACAAAGGTGGGTTCGTGAGAGATTCGATTTTCAATTTCCGATTTTCGCTCCGAATTGTCGGTATCCCAGTATTCGATTCGCGAGTTATCGAAAGGTGGCAATTGGAAATCGAAAATTGAAAAAGCTCAATTACTCTTTGCAAATATTTCCGCATCGGATCGCCGGATGTAGTTTGCCTCCAGCTCTTCGGGCGTTGTCGTTTGTCCGTCGCGAATTTTACGCCAGCCAAGCCGCGCGATTGCGTCGCTTCGCGGGCGGTCGACTTGTTCAACCGGGAGCCCTCGATTTTTGGCTGCCTCGCTGATCTGTTGATCCGGAGTGGTAAGAATCGCGTTGCTGGCGCAGGAGAAAAGTTCAGCTTGTGTCATGAGTCTCTCAGCGGTGACGTGGGCCTTGCCGGATGCACTCTCAAATTCACCGACAAAAACCTCAGTTCGCCCCGCATCGAGGACTGCCAGGCCCTTGGCATTCGAATCACTCGATTCGGCAACTGCTTCCAGCAGCGACACGGCTGCAATCGGCTTTTCCAGCACTTCGGCAAGCGCCTTGATGGCGGCCAGACCAACGCGTAACCCGGTGAACGACCCTGGACCGGAGGCCGCCGCGAAGCCGCCGATGTCAGCTTTGGTGAAGCCGTGCTTTTCGAGCAACGCGGCGATTTGTGGCACGAGCTGAGCGGAAAATGTGCCTCCGGTGAGCGGCACAAGATCCAGGATTCGACACTCGTCGCCTGGGCCGCAGTCTGCCAATGCGATGCTGCCGAATTTGCCGGAAGTATCCGCTGCGAGGAGAAGCATCAATAAGCTGCTCAATCGTGTCTGCCTCTGTGACCCTCGTGCCTCCGCAGTTCGCTGCGCACCACAGAGAACACCGAGGAGCACAGAGCAAAGTCTTATCTTTTCGTGCTGGCTTCGACCAGTTCCAAGAGCACGCCACCAGCGCTCGAGGGATGCACAAAAACATAGCGATGCCCGCCAGCGCCGATCTTGATCTCCTCTGAAACCAGCCGGATGCCATCTTTCTTAAGGTGTTCGACTGCGGCGGATAAATCGGGCACTCGCAGTGACACGTGATGCAGGCCTTCGCCGCGCTTCGCGATGAATTTTGCGATCGCGGAAGCCTCCGAGGTGGGCTCCAGCAGCTCCAGTCGGCTCTCGCCGACCGGAACCATAACGAGGCGAACTTGCTCGGCTTCGACTACTTCTTCCGGAGAGATACTTAGGCCGAGCTTCTCGTAGATTTGCTTTGCTGTGGCCAGCGACTTTACCGCAATTCCGAGATGGTCGATGCTGAACATTCTCTGTCTCTATTTGGGTGCCCCACGTCTCGCGCTTTTGCGAGACGTGGGAGTCTCGCGAACCGTTCAGCGTAGTCGAGGGATCTGCAGTTGAGTGCCGACAACGACAGATTCCTCGCGACCAAAGTCCCCTCACAATGGAGTGGAGACCAGCTAAGTAGCCTTTCCCAACTTTGCAACAATGTCCTCTACGACCGTATACGGATCGCGCTTGTGCTCCGCCACTTCAGCGGCGAGACGGGGAAGACTACCGTCTCCCAACTGCGCGTGAGCTTTGTCCAAGAGGGCATCGCGCAGCATTTCCACCAGCCGCTGCTCCCAATTCTGTCTCTTGCGCTGCAAAGCCAGATTCTGTTTTGACAAATGTGCTTCGTAATCAGCGATGGCACTGGCCAATTCTGCCGTACCTTTTCCTTCGCTTGCTACTGTCTTAACAATCGGCGGAGTCCAGTTGTCGCTACGTATAGCCAGCGATTGCAGCGCGCGAATCTCGCGCTCGACGCGCTCTGCACCTTCGCGATCGCTTTTATTGATCACGAAAATGTCGGCGATCTCCATGATACCGGCTTTGATGCTCTGCACGTCGTCTCCCATGCCGGGGACAAGAATCACGACCGTAATGTCCGCCAATCGCACCACGTCGATCTCATCCTGGCCGACGCCTACGGTTTCGATCAGGATCAGGTCGCGGCCCGAAGCATCGAGAACCGTGGCGACATCCGCCGTGGAACGGGCCAAGCCGCCAAGTGAGCCGCGAGTGGCCATGCTGCGGATGTAAATCCCTGGATCGGAGAAATGATCCTGCATGCGGATGCGGTCGCCGAGAATCGCCCCACCTGTGTAGGGGCTGGTGGGGTCGACGGCGATGATGCCGATGGTGCGATTCTCTTTGCGATAATGCTTGGCAAGCTGGTCGACGAGCGTGCTCTTGCCCGCACCGGGCGCTCCAGTCAGGCCCAAGATGCGCGCTTTGCCGGTCTGCGGGAACAGCGCTTTCAGCAAATCAGTCCAACCCGGCTTGCGATTTTCGACTGTACTGATGGCGCGCGCCAGCGCTCGCGCATTCCCGTTGCGCAGGTGCTTAATCAGAAGTTGGTAGTCGTGGGTCAAAGATTCAGTGTAAGGCAGAGGCAGGACAAACAGAAGTCACACTAAAGCGAAAGTGAGGCGCAGCGCCCTTGACCAATCTCCAGCATGCGACCGGGGCAGCGTTTAGTGGTGTAACAGAGCCCTTAAGACAACGCTCCAGCTAATAATTAGAGCCAATCACCCGCGACCGACATACCTGCGATAAAAAGCCCACACCATACTGGGATTTCCGCTAAGAGCATGAGACTAGCCGCGAGCCAACGAAAGCCTTTCATTCGCCAAACCCACCAGGCACAGGATACAAGAGATGCATACCACAATGCGTCCAAGGCCCGCCTCCCTGTTTCGATAGGGTGGTGCTGAACTGTGGGATTGGTAACCGGATTCGCCCAAATAACGCCGCAGGCAATTACTGCCGGAAAAAAAAGGAGGTTTGTCAGCACGAACCAATGGTAGGGCTTCCAAAGTTCTCTCTTAAAAGGCCTCTGCCTTATCGCGGCAAGAATAAGACTAGTACTGATGAGCGCAAGGATCACGAGCACACGAGGAATCAATACAGCCTCGAATGCCCACTGAGAAAAGCGTAGAAACATACTCACGAAGCCCTCGGACACAGGTTACCTCGGAATTCGGGGCCGCTCGTTCTAGTTTCGGGTGCGCGGCACTTGCCGGCACGGGTTACCCTTACCCTTACTCCTTCAGCAACTGGCGGGCGATCACCATGCGCTGCACTTCGCTGGTGCCTCGGACAACAAACACATATGTATCATACTAGAAAGCATACTTCCATTCCTACCATCGGTCATATTATAATCCTGCTTGAGGAACCCTAGATGCCCACGCGAAATACCGCCCGCAAGGAAAAGAAGACCTTTTCCCTAACGCGTGAATCAGTTTCGTACCTAGAGTCGCTTCGCAAACAAAAGAAACGCCGCTCCACCTCGGCAGTTCTGGAGGAACTTATTCGCCAGCAACGACAGGCTAGTGAGATGGAACGCATTTCAGCTTCAGTCACCCGGTACTACGATTCCTTGAGCGACGAGGAAGTAGCTGAAGACCGTGCTTGGGGACAATTCGCGGAAACACAGTTCCCATCCGAGGACTGATCCAAGATGAAGCGCACGCCCCTACGCGGAGAGATATGGTACGTCAAGCTTCCCACTGACCCCGCTGACAAGCCGGCCAGACCTGTGGTCATCGTATCGCTTGACGCCAGAAACAAGCATCCGCGGGCAACCACAGTCTTGGTCGCTCCTCTGACCGGTTCGATAGAGAAGGACTCGGAGACTCACATTCGCCTTCAGCCGGGGGAAACAGGATTAAACCCTTCCAGCATTAAGGCCGAGGACTTGACGGTCGTGCTCAAGGAATCATTGATTGAATCCCGCTCGCCCCTTCGTAGTTTAAGCCACACCCGTATTTGCCAAATTGCCGACGCGGTGCGGCTCGCTATGGGGTGCCCTCTAAAAACTTAATGGCGGTTGCGCTCAGGAGCATTCAAACGACCTATTCCTTCAGCAGTTGCCGGGCGATGACCATGCGCTGCACTTCGCTGGTGCCTTCGCCGATGGTGCAGAGCTTCACGTCACGATAAAACTTTTCGGCAGGATAGTCTTTGATAAAGCCGTAGCCGCCGTGAATCTGAACCCCTTCATTGGCACAGCGTACGGCAACTTCGCTGGCATAGAGTTTCGCCATCGACGATTCCTGGGTCGTCTTGAAACCCGCATCTTTCATCGAGGCCGCGCGAAATGTGAGCATCTTGGCGGCTTCGATTTCAGTTGCCATGTCGGCCAGTTTCCACTGAATTGCCTGAAACTCGCTGATGGCCTTACCAAATTGCCGGCGCGTCCTCGAATACTTCAACGCCGCTTCGTACGCACCTTCGGCCATGCCGAGCGACAATGCGGCAATCGAAATGCGCCCGCCATCGAGAACCTGCATAGCGTCGATGAATCCGTCGCCCTCTTTGCCCAATAGATTTTCTGCAGGAATGACGCAATCTTCAAAAATCAACTCAGCGGTGTCACTGGCGCGAAGTCCAAGCTTGTTTTCCTTCTTGCCCGGGCGGAAACCCTTTGTTCCTTTTTCGACGATGAATGCCGATAGGCCATGCGTATGCGCAGCACGATCGGTGACGGCAATCACCACCAGCACGTCGGCGTAATGGCCGTTGGTGCAGAAAGTCTTGGTCCCGTTCAGCACCCAGGTATTTCCTTTTCGAACCGCGGTCATCCGGGCGCTACCTGCATCTGATCCTGAAGACGGCTCGGTCAGACCCCAAGCGCCGATGAACTCTCCTGTTGCCAGCTTGCTCACATATTTGTTCTTTTGCGCTTCGGTTCCCGCGAGGAAAATGTGATTACTGCATAGGGAAGTGTGGGCCGCTACGATGATTCCCACCGAGCCATCAATGCGAGACAGTTCTTCAATGGCGGTGACGTATTCAACGTAACCCATGCCAGCGCCGCCGTATTGGGTCGGGAAAATCGCGCCCATCAGCCCAAGCTTGCCAAGCTCCTTGATGGTGGCCAGCGGAAATTCGCCCGCCTCGTCCCACTTCATGACATTCGGCGCAATCTCGCGTTCGGTAAACTCACGCACACTCTTCTTCAGTTGCAACTGCTCGTCGTTCAATAGGAAATCCAAAGTCCCTCCGGGCTGGTTACGACGCAGAAGAGTTTCGTGCGTCCTCTGTGGCAGAACGGCATACCGATCTAGATCAGCCTAGATCCGAAGATTTCTGCCAGTGCCTCGACGACCGTGTTACCTTTCATTGCCAGATCCGCTTGTTTACCAACATTTGCCGCCAAGGAATGAGAATGTGCCGGATTCATTCAACGCGAGGACCATAACAGTTCCCTGTTGGCAGTTCTCGGTTCCCAGTCAGGCAGCCGCTTTGATCGAGTTTGTTAGTCGCTTCAGAGTCCGCATTTGATTAGATCACAGGCACATACCGGGTGGAAGTGACGAACGGAACTTATAAGGATGCGAGCCAAGCGCGCGATTCAGCGACCACGCTTGTGCTATCGACATCAATTAAGAACTGGACTTGGGGAAGCTGAACGCAGAAGGAGAATCTATGACTCGCGAAGCCAAACTGATTTCCGGGATCATTCTTATCACCGTGCCGACGATTCAATATGGCGGCTACTTCCTGCTGACTTCTTTGATGGATAAAACCAGCGGCTACATGGCCAATCCGCTGCGGCAGAATTTCTTTCGTGCGGGGCACGCCCACGCCGGCGTGATCGTAATCTTGTCCTTGATTTGCCAGATTCTGGCAGACGGCGCGGCGCTGCCGTCCCCGTTGCTCTGGTTCGTTCGCCTGGGCGTCCCGCTCGCGGCGATCCTGATCTCGGCAGGATTCTTTTTCTCAGTGCTCCCGCCGAATGCCACTCAAGTCGGCGGAGCTGTCAAGCTGATCTACATGGGCGCGGTGATTCTTGCCTGCGGAGTTCTCTCACTCGGCGTTGGTCTCCTTCGCGCAGCGTGAAGGCGGCTATCGGGTTTCCGATTGCATTGCCGCCGGCGGTTTCTTGGCACCGAAAATCTTTCGTGTTAGCCAGACCGGGGCCACGAACACGTGCACAGGATTGGTGAGAAACGCCGGCTTGTTGCCTTCGATCAAGTGTCCCAGCCAGGCTAGTGCGAACGCGGTCGGAATCAGCAACAGGCCGATGATCCAGTGAAACCAGACAACAACAATGGAAGAGAATCCGACGGGAATGGCGATCATGTGCAGGGCGCGATTGACAGGATGGTTGTGCGCGCCGTCATAGTGCGAATAGAGGCCCATAACACCTCCTCAGCAAAACCGCTCGATTATAGCGAGGTTTTGGCGTCCGGTATAGCTAGCCGCGCGCGAGAGATCCCCCACTCGGCTGAAGACACTGGATTTTCGGGATGACCTCGCATCGGCTGGTTGGGCCAGTCAGATACATCGGCGTCCAGTTATGCCACGAGAGTGCTAATGAATCGCTCGAAAACTTCGTTCGATAGCAGCCGGCCGCGTGGAGTGAGGGACAGTAAGTTCTCGCGTTGCTGCAGCAGTCCCACATTCAGCATTTCGGTTATAGCCGGCTGAAACTCTACGACGGAGTGATGGCCGAAGCGAGCCGAAACGGCAGCCAGATCCACGCCGCTGGTCAACCGTAGACCGAGAAAGAAGGTTTCTTCAAGGGCGGCTCTCTTGCTGACGAAGGTCCGAGTAAGAGGGTCACCGCGTAAATAGGCTTGCTGCGAGTCCGGATTAGAGAATCGAATTGCGCACAGGTCATCGGTGCTGGCAACCGAGTTTGGGCGGAGCATCGAGTGGGCATCCACACCGAAACCTAAATACGGCTGCCGAGTCCAATATTTCAAATTATGTCTTGATGCGTGACCAGTGCGAGCGAAATTTGAGATCTCGTATTGCTCCACACCCGCGTGATCTAGCCGCTCGCATGCAGCCATGTACAGGTCTGCTGTCAGGTCTTCATCAGGAACAAAATGCGCATGGTATTTGGTGCCTCCAGCAATCAGTTCCCGCCCTAATCGCGAGTCTTCGTCGACTTCCAGCATGTAAATGCTGACGTGCGGCGCTTCGGTAGTAATTGTCTGTTCTAGTGAAAAATCCCAGCTGTTGATCGTCTGGCCGGGCAATCCGGCGATCAGGTCGATGTTGATTTCGGAAATGCCTGCCGCCCTCAAGCGAGAAATGTCATCAACCACAGTTTCCAGCCGATGGAGACGACCTACCCATGCGGCTTCCCGGTCGACAAACGATTGCACACCAAGGCTGACCCGATTCACTCCAAGCCGAGGCAGGGCATCTAGTAAAACCGGCGTGAGCGTTCCCGGGGCACACTCGACGGTGACTTCCGCCCCCGGAAGCACTTCAAACTTTTGCCAAATCGTGACAAAAAACTGTTTGAACTGCAGTATATCCAGTATCGTTGGAGTTCCGCCGCCTAAGTAGATGGTGTCGACGGCCGGTTCGAACTGGCCACCCATCTCTTGGGCAGTGGATTGAGCTTGTTCCAGATCACGGCAGACGCGGTCAACATAGGGTTGGAACAGCGCTTTTGAAGATACGTCAGAAGTGAAGTTGCAGTATGTACACTTAGTGCGGCAAAACGGCACGGATAGGTAGAGACCGAGCGGCATCAGTATGATTATGCCATTTGGCGTAACATTGAGGCCGCTGAGAGCATCCGAGTAGCTGTTCTTCTTGCAAACTATGCTTCCGCGGGTAGTAATTACCGGCATTGGCGTGGTCAGTCCTAACGGAATCGGGAAGGAAGCGTTTTGCCGTTCGGTGCTGGCGGGGAAGTCGGGAGTGAAGCGGATTACGCGCTTTGATCCTTCCGAGTTGCCGGTACATATCGCTGGCGAAATTCCCGAGTTCGAGGAACTGGCGTGGATCGACGCTCGCGAACGCAAACACGTTTCCCGAGTCGTGCCCTTAGCAATTGCTGCTTCCAGCGAGGCGCTGGATGATGCGGGCCTCGATCCCGCGGCTATGTCAATGGACAAAAAACGTGAAATTGGCGTAATCCTCGGGACGGGAGGCGGAGCCCAGGAATTTTCCGAAGAACAATATCGTTTATGGCACTCCGGCCACGTAAAGCAGGTCAGCATCTTTTGTATTCCCAGTGGAACGATGGGAACGATTTCCAGCGAGATTTCGATGCGCTTCGGATTTCGCGGATACAGCCATGTGGTAACCGCGGGCTGCACTTCTTCAACCGATGCCATCGGCTATGCCTATCAACACATTCAAGCTGGAGTGCAACCCATGTTTTTGGTAGGGGGTGCGGACTCGACGATAACTCCCGGAATCATCAAAGGCTATACCATGCTGCGCGCGCTTACGCAGTCTTGGAACCACGCTCCAGAACGTGCCTCTCGTCCTTTCTCGGCGGATCGTGATGGCTTCGTCCTGGCCGAAGGCTCATGGATGTTCATTCTGGAAGAATACGAGCATGCCCGAGCTCGCGGCGCGCGCGTCTACGCACAAATCACCGGATATGCATCGACATGCGAAGCGTTCCATCGGGTGCGCATGAGCGATTCGCCCGAAGAACCGGCCCGCGCGATCACTTTGGCGCTCGAGGAATCTGGAGTCGTGCCCCAAGACGTGCAGTACGTGAACCTGCACGGCACTTCTACGGAAATGAATGATCGGGTGGAAACACGCGCCCTGAAGTTGGCATTGGGCGAGCATGCGAGGCGGATTCCGATGTCGGGTTTGAAATCGCAAATCGGACATGCCCAGGGCGCATGCGGCTCCGCCGGCATCGCTGCCACACTGATTTCCATGGAGCACGGCCGCGTCCCTCCCACTATTAACCTTGATGTTCCAGACCCTGAATGCGATCTCGACTACGTCCCCGACGTGGGCCGCAGCGCCAAAATCGAGAATGCCATTTGCAATTGCGTGGGTTTCGGGTCCAAGAATTCCGCATTGGTACTGCGAAAGATATCTTAGAACGGCGGCTATGTTGGAGAGAGAACACCGGACGCCGCGGAGGTACCGCCCAGCTTTGCTTTCAGGTCTTTTGCGATCTGCTGGCCATGGAAGCGGCCGTTCTCGATGAAGATTTCGTTAGTCCGCGAACCGGCGACAATCACGCCTGCGACGTAGATTCCGGGCA
>Ga0335081_10020639_pt1 | contig 10653 bp, 9 predicted proteins | sample Lox_Sample_35_FD_206713 | JGI IMG/M metagenome (GOLD analysis project Ga0335081, IMG submission 206713) | Soil microbial communities from Loxahatchee National Wildlife Refuge, Florida, United States - Lox_Sample_3.5 | ecosystem: Environmental > Terrestrial > Soil > Wetlands | place: USA: Florida... | reverse complement strand
ACGTAAAGCTGAACCAGCGCCATGGTGTAGCTGAACTCGGAGTAGAGGAAGAAGCTTATCGGTTCCTCGACCGCGCCGATCGAAATCAGAAACTCGTTGATGAGACCGTGGCGGCCCAGCATCGGCAACCAGGCGACCGCACGAATAAGGTAGCTGGTCCAGAACGGGACCATGACCAGCAGGAACAGCGCAAGCTGCCATTTGAAGTTCTGCACCTGCATCGAGAGGAAATAAGCCAGCGGGTAGGCAAGGATCAGGCAGATTGCCATCACCGTGATGGTAAAGCGGAACGTGCTCCACAATGTGCGGATGAAAATCGATGGCGTCAGGAAATCCTGATGCCTGGGGTCGAAGAAGCCTTCCGAGGCAAAGAACGCGCGATAGTTGTCGAGCGTGAAGACGGCCGCCATGCCGTGCCCCGTCGATTTCCAGAAACTGAAGATGAAGATGCTGAGCAGCGGGAGAAACAGGAACAGAACGAGCCAAACAGTAGCCGGCGCGATCAAAATCGGCACCGGAAAGCCCGGTTCGCGGCGGTATTGGCGAGCCGCGTCGAGTTCGGGCCGAGGAATGGGCACTCCGCCAACCAGCCCACGTGGGACCGGCAGGCCAGTTCGCGTTAGCCCTGCATAATCTTCGGCCGTAGTCACGCGTCAAACCATGAATAAAACGTGCCGCCGGCCGTAGCCGGCGGCGTGTCTTGCGGTCGGACCTGCAACGCTCAGGCGTTCAGGAACTCCGTCCACCTCTTGGTGAGGTAGTCGTTCTCGTCCATCAGCGAATTCCAGACCGCGATCTTGGAGTAACGGGCCCAGTACGAGCCGCCGCTTCGGACGTCGCCCTTCTTGATGATGACGGTGCCGAACGGATCCGGCAGGTCTTTGGCGGCCGGCTTGCCCATATACCAGTAATCCCATTCCTCAGGTTCGAGGTATTTCTTCGCGTTGTCCGGGATCGAGTGATAATACCCCTGGCGAGCCACGAAGGCCGCAGGCCAGCCGTCCAACCACCAGTTGATGTATTCGTAGGCCTGGTCGAGCTGCTTACCCTGCACCTTCGTCGAGATCGCGAAACCACCATGCCAGCCGCGCATGCCTTCCTTCGGGAAAGAATAGACGCAAGGCACGCCTTCGGCCTGGATGGCGGCAACCGCTGGAGACCACATGCTCTCCAGCACCACCTCACCGTTCACCATCAGGTTGACTGATTGACCGAAGTTCTCCCAGAAGGCGCGGAAGTGCCCGGCCTTCTTCAGAGGGATCAGATAATCGATGAGGAAATCAATCTCGGCCTTGGTCATATTGCCCTTGTCACCAAACTTCTTCAGCCCCAACGCCTCAACCGCCATCGCGCAATCCATCGTGCCGATCGAAGGCACGTTGAGGAGCGCGACCTTGCCCTTCCACTCCTTGTTCAACAGTTCGGCCCAGCTGTCGATCGGGCGACCTGTGGCCTTCGGGTTGTACCCAATGGAATCGGCGTTGTGGAAACCAGGCACCAAGATGACGTAACGGGAGGCGCCTTGCACCCTGCCGCCGTGCTCGTCGCACCACATCCATTTGTAGGGGGCCGCGCCCTGACCGATGCTTGCTTCCGGCGTGAGCTTCCCGGTCTTGCAAAGGTTGGTGATCTTGTCCCATTCCTTGATCTTCTTGGTGTCGATAGGCTGGAATGACTTCGCCGGCCCAAGCAGTGCGATGTCGTGATAGTACCACTCGGCGATCTCGAACTGGTCGGGCTGGTTCAGCATCTTGGTGAGGGCTTCGCCGTACCCGAGCGCCTGTCCCGCAACCGGGAAGCCCAAGTCCTTCGTCGCTTTGGCCTGGATCTCGTTGATTTCGCTGACCCCCAAGCCGATGCTTCGTATTCCTGTATCGGCCGCTGCAAGCCGTGGGAAAGTCGATCCCGCCAAGCCGCTCGCAAGACCGACGGCAGTCGTCTTCATGAACGATCGGCGCGACACCTCGCCGTCCCGAACGCGTTCACCGCTTTCGTACGCCATGATCGTCTCCTGGTGTTTCTGAACGATGGAGTTCGACGCTACTCGCAGAGATTGAACGGACGTCGTTGTATCGACGCCAGCACGGGAAGTTTCCGAGAACCTTGTGCCCTGCCTGAATTTTCTGAATGATACATGAGAACGGGGGCCCGTCAAACGCGCTGGGGCAATGCAAGTGAGCGTCTTGATCAAAAACGGGCGGATCGTGACCGCCGTCGACGACTATCATGCCGACATTTTCATCAACGGCCCGCAAATCGCGCTGATCGGCAAGGACCTGGTTATCGATGCCGACAGGCGCATTGATGCCGCAGGAAAGTTGGTGATCCCCGGCGGCATCGATCCGCACACGCATCTAGAGCTGCCGTTCGGCGGTACCGTAACTTCGGATACGTTCGAGACCGGAACGCGCGCCGCCGCTCACGGCGGCACCACTTGCATCATCGATTTTGCCGTCCAAACGCGCGACACATCCACGTTGAAGGCCCTGGACGACTGGCACGCCAAGGCCGAAGGCAAGACCGCAATCGATTACGCCTTCCACATGATCGTGACGGACTTGCCGCAGGAGCGTATCCGTGAAATGCGCAGCCTCGCTGATGGCGGCGTCACCAGCTACAAACTGTTCATGGCGTATCCCGGCGCGCTGCTGTCCGACGACGGCACCATCTTCCGCGCGATGCGCAAAGCCGGCGAGGACGGCACTCTGGTCTGCATGCACGCCGAAAACGGCATCGTTATAGACGAGCTGGTGAAGATCGCGCTCGATCAGGGCCATGTCGAACCCAAATATCACGCGCTCACCCGACCGACGCGCCTGGAAGCGGAGGGCGTACATCGAGCTCTGTCGATAGCCGAAATAGCGCGGGCGCCGGTCTACATCGTCCATTTGAGCTGTTACGACGCGCTGCATGAGTTGCGAATGGCGCAGGCGCGGGGCGTGATGGCGCACGCCGAGACCTGTCCGCAATATCTGCTGCTGGACGTCGAGCGCTATAGCGAGCCTAGCTTTGACGGCGCCAAATACGTCCTGACGCCGCCATTGCGGGAGAAGTGGAACCAGGACGAATTATGGGGCGGCCTGCGATCGCACGCGCTCGACGTGATTTCGACGGACCACTGTCCATTTTGTCTGAAGGAGCAGAAAGAAATTGGCCGCAACGATTTCAGCAAGATACCGAACGGCGGACCCGGAATCGAAAGCCGCATGAGCTTGATCTACCACTACGGGGTGAGCCGTGGTCACATCTCGCTCAACAGATTCGTCGAGCTGACTTCGACCGCGCCAGCCAAGATCTTTGGGTTGTTTCCAAGGAAGGGTACGATCGCTGTAGGCAGCGATGCCGACATCGTGATTTTCGATCCGGGGCGGGAAGAAACCATCAGCGCGTTCAATGGACGGACGCATCACATGAATATCGACTACAGCGCCTACGAGGGCTTCAAAGTGAAGGGCTATACGCAGACGGTTCTGTCGCGCGGCAAGGTTGTTATCGAAAACGGCAATTACATCGGCCGCGCCGGCGACGGCGCATTCGTCAAACGCGGCCCGTATGGCGGACAGTACGCCAATACCTGCGCGAGTATGGCTCGCGATGTGCTCGCGCCGCGCGCCAGCCTTGGATCGCCCGGCCGCCGGAATTCGTGAACGCCGGCAGACGTACCAGCGGTGAACATGCGGCTACCGGCCGGCTTATGTCAGATTGGCGGGCGCAAGGCGCCGCGATCCGACTTGGCCTCATAGGCGGCGCCCACGCGAAACAGCAACGCCTCGGCGAAGGGCCGGCCCACGAGTTGCATCGCTTGAGGCAGGCCGCTGCGGGTCAAGCCGATTGGAACCGATAAGGCCGGCAACCCGAGATAGTTGAGCGGTCGAGTGTTGGCAACAATCTGCGCCAGCGTCCTGGCCATTGTCGGGGAGCCGCCGACATCCGTCTCTGCCGCGGTCGGCACCGGCCGCTTCAGCACGGGGACGTGCAACATATCGCACCTGGAAAAGGTGTCGCGCAGAAACTCCTGGAGCAAAGCAGTCCGCGCCCGCGCGGCACTCATATAGAGCGGCGCCGAAACGCCCAGCCCGACCAGCAACCTGGCGCGGGTTTGCGCCGCGTAATCCTGCGGGCGCTCACGCAGCCACGGCAGATGCAATGACACCGCCTCGGGCCACAAGACCGCATTTGACAAATCGTTTATGGCGCCGTGATCCCCGATGGGGACGTCGACGATTTTGGCGCCCTGGCGTTCCAGTACCCGGCGGCTTGCCGCCAGCAGGGCGGCTACTTCGTCGTCGATCGCCTCGTAGTAGTGCCGACTGGGCACGCCGACGATCACCCCGGCAAGCGAGCCCTCCTCGCCCGCGTGCGCCATTGCCCCCTCATATTCGTCCGCCGGCTTCCTCTTCGATGCGGCATCGCTCGCGTCTGGTCCGGCCAGGATGGAGAACAGCTTTGCGCAATCGCCGACATCGCGGGCGAGCACGCCAACAGTGTCAAGGGAATGCGAAAGCGGCATCGCCCCGAAAGTGCTGACGCGCCCGTGAGTGGGCTTAATGCCCACGACCCCGCATGCGGCAGCCGGCAGCCGGACGGATCCGCCCGTGTCGGATCCCAACGCACCGAACACAAGACCGGCGGCAACTGCCGCGCCGGATCCTGAGGATGAACCGCCGCTGATGTGTTCCACGTTCCAAGGATTGCGGCAGCGACCGAAGTGCTCGTTATGCCCGGTTGGGCCCATCGCGAATTCGGCCATGTTGAGGCGGCCAATATCGATCGCGCCGGCGGCATCGAGGCGCGCCAGCACGGTGGCGGTGAGGTCGGGCACAAAATCGGCCCGGATCTTCGAGCCACAGGTGCACACCTCACCGGCCCGATAGAACATGTCCTTGTGTGCGAGCGGAATGCCGTGCAATGGGCCGGATGCGCGACCCTGCCGGACTGCAAGATCGGCCCCGCGTGCAGCCGAGCGCGCCGCTTCCGGCCGCAGGCGGACAAAGCAATTGAGCTTCGGCTGCACGCGCGCAACGCGGTCCAAACAGGCTTCCAGCAGCGCTTCGGCGTTCAGGTGCCCGTCCGTCATGAGCCGGACGGCTTGGCGCAGCGACAGTGTCGTCGGATCGTTCACGTGTTGCGCCCGGCAGCGGTGTCGCTTTCGAGGAGCCCCACGAACTGCGCGACCGAAATATCCAAGGATAACGACGACAACAGCTCACTCTCGGCGTGTTCGATCGGCGCGAGCGACCGGGCAACGACCTCGGCCTCGTCCGCCGTGACCTTCACGCCCGAGGCGGTCATCACCTGTAAAAGTACCCGGCTGTCCATGCCGCCGTTCGGCCGCGCACGCGGTCGCCTCCATGCAAAGGAAATCTATACAGGATGCGCACCGCGTAGCACACTCGTGCCCGTCCGGTTCTACTCGGCTTTTTAGGGCATCGGCCATGAGCAAACGTCCACGACCCGATCTGCGCGCGCGCCTCAGGAGGCGCGAGCTTCTGGTCGCTCCAGGGGTATTCGACGGAATTTCGGCGCGGATTGCCGACCAGATGGGTTTTGAAGCGCTGTACATGACCGGATACGGCGCTGTGGCGTCGCGCCTGTCGTTGCCTGACGCCGGCATCGCGACTTATACCGAAATGGTCGGCTGCGTCGCGATGATTGCCGGTGCAACGGCAACTCCGCTCATTGCTGACGGGGATACCGGCTACGGCGGACTCCTCAATGTCCAATATTCGGTTCGCGGCTACGAAAACGCGGGTGCCGTCGCTATTCAGCTTGAGGATCAGGAATTCCCGAAGAAGTGCGGTCATGTGCTGGGCCGGCGCGTGGTTCCGACCGAGGATATGATCGATAAGATCAAGGTTGCGGTCGCCAGCCGAACCTCAAGCGATTTTCTCATCATTGCCCGCACCGACGCGCGCACCTCGCTGGGGCTCGACGAAGCGCTCCGCCGGGCGGAGGCCTATGCCAAGGCTGGCGCGGATATCCTCTTCGTCGAGAGTCCCGAAAGCGTCGAGGAGATGCGCACAATCGGACGGAACTTTGACCGGCCGCTGATGGCGAACATGGTGGAGGGAGGCCGCACGCCGCTCCTTGACCGAAAGACGCTCGAGGAGATCGGTTATTCCATCGCCATCTATCCGGCACTCGGCTTTCTCGCCGCCGGCGAGGCGCTGCGCAACGTCTACGGTCAATTGCGCGAGCGCGGCTCGAGCGTGGGCATCAACGCGCCACTCTACCGGTTTGCCGAATTCAGCGAACTTATGGGATTTGGCGCCGTTGCGGAGTTCGACAAAGCTTATCGGCGGGAGGGCTGAAATGCCTGCAAAGCAGGGGGCTCTCCTGTGCCGAAAAAAGTCCGGTTTGAAAATACAAGCCGCCAAACTAAGCTGTATTGACCGCGCTTCTCGACCAAGCAGCCTTCAATGACCGATGCTTACAAGGAAATCGGATTCGATGGCAACCGGATCGGCTTCGGCAAGCGGGCCGGCGTGGTCGTCGTCGATTTTCAGAAGGGCTTCACCGATAGCCGTTTCCCGCTGGGCGGACGCCCGATGGTGGAGCGAGCGGTCAACAACACCGTCAAGCTTCTGATGGCGGCGCGTGAGGCTGGACTACCGGTCGCCTGCTGCTACACTGCGTATTCCAGCGCACGCGATGCGCCATGGTGGAAGATTCCGGCCGTTGTCAGCGAATTCCATCACGGTCACGCTTGCACCGAGCTCGACGCCCGGATCTACGATCCACGCTACGACATGATCGTGTGCAAGACCGGAGCGTCGATTTTCTTTAACACCGCGGTAGCGGCCTACTTCATCAAGGACGGCGTCGACACGGTCATCGTGTCCGGCTGCAACACGTCGGGTTGCGTTCGCGCAACGATCACCGACGCTTTTTCCTACGGCTTCCGCGTCATCGTGCCGGAGCCGTGCTGCGGCGACGTGGAAGAGGGGCCGCACCGTGACAATCTGCGCGACGTTCAGCGCCGTTACGCCGACGTGGTGACGCTGGAAGAAGTTCTGGCCTACATCGAGACGTCGGGTTGGCGTAACAACTAGGCAAATTCAACGGTGCATATTCGCCGGTCGGGCGAGGTGTCGGCACGTCACACCGCTTGCGGCTCCGGCGCCTTCGGCAACGTGGAGTCAAAATGGCGCTCAACGACGTACCGGATATTCTCGTAACACGAGCCAAATCGGACCACCTCCAGAGTTTCGACGTTGAGCAGCGTCGATGAAGCCCGATAGCCGTGATATTTCTGCAGCCCGTGATCGATCACGACGTCGGCAATCGCCGCAATCTCGGGCTCGATATCCTCGACCTTGAATTTGGTTCCGCCCAGGCTGCGATTGGCAGACGATCCGATCAGCGCATGCTGTTTTTGCGCGCTCAGCGCCGTGATCGCGGCGTGGAATTTCCCGGCGTTCATGAGGAGGACCAGAGTATCCCCTTGCGTGCTGGCGGCGACCGCCGCAGCGTCCAGTTTCCGGAGCAGCGGATGATCGAGCCGGCAAGGGGCGATGCAGCCGAGCGGCAGGTCATAATCTTCTGTGATCGCGGCAACGATGTCCCGCCCGCGCGGGCTGCAGACATGCAGCTCGTGATGGATTTCCGCATTCCCGATCATGGCGTTGAGCTTCGACGGGGCACGGCCTTTGGTCCGAAAAATTTTCTGCAGAGCGGGCCACGAGCCGCCTAAGATGGAATAGCCGATGTCGTTGGGCACGATGGCGACGCCGCCGGCTTCAATTGCGGCAAATGCCCTCTCCGCGTCCGCGCAAATGTCGAAAATGGACAAGGTCCGTTTGTCCGCCCTTTACCTGGGTTCCGCGGCGCCGGCGTTATCTGTCTTGCGTCGGTTCGAGAAGAGCGATCCCGAACTCCTGGTCGAAAATGTCGTGGATTTGCTCAAAGCACACGCCGTGCCGAACCACGGTGTAGGTGCGAAAGTCGATGATCGTGCTCGATCTCCCATCCGGGTTCGCGTATTTCGACGTTCCGTAATCGAGCGCGAGTGCAGCGGCAGCACGGACCGAAGCGTCGATATCCCCGAGGCGGTACTTGCTGCCAGTCAGCGAGAGGTTGGCGGATGAGCCGAATACGGCGACTGCGCGCTTGGCGCTCTCCCTGGCGATCTGGTTGTGCAGCGAGCCCGCGTTGATGAGCATGTCCAGCGTGCCGCGCTTGGTCGAATGCTCTAGAACAAACGGTTCGACGACGCCAAGCAGCGGATGGTCGGCGCGATACTCGGCCACAATGGAAAATGGCAGATTGTGCTTCTCTACGAGCGCTCGCGCGATATTCTTCGCCTTGTCTGGCAGAATGTGCAATTCGTCCGAGAGGGCCAGATCGCCGAACATCCCGCTTGGCTTATCGAAACTGCGGTTCTTGGCTTCGAAGATCGCGGCGATGGCTTTGCTTTTCACGCCGATGATCGCGTAGGCCACGTCGAGCGGGACAATGGCGGCATCGCCGCGCTGCAAAACCTCGAAAATCCGCTCCACGTCCGCCGCCAAATATGCGGGCGGCATCGGGTCATCGGTCCTCGACTCGTGCAGCATGTGGATCGACGTGCGCTCCCGTTGGCGATAGCATTATGATCTGGATCAGGTGGGAATGAAACTCGAAAAGCCGTTGCAGCCTCGGGAGAAACGTCCAATGCCCGCACTCGCCCAATCGTCGGCGAAGGTCGATCGCCCGGTTTCCGAAGAGCTCTCGCAATTCGCGCTTGACATTCGCATCGATCAGATTCCGGCGGAGGTCCGCGAACGGGCCAAACATCTCGTTCTGGACTCTGTCGGCATTGCGCTCGCGTCGACCAAGTATCTGTTTGCATCGGCTTCGCTGTCCGCGCTGGAGGAGCTGGGAGCCGGCTCAACCGCGGTCATCGGAATCGGCCGGCGCCTTACGCTGCGCGACGCGGTGCTGATGAACGGAATTCTGATCCACGGCCTCGACTTCGACGACACGCACACCCGAGGTGTGATTCACGCGACCGCCAGCAGCTTTCCATGCGCTCTCGCACTGGCCGATCGCGAAAATGCTGGGGGTCAAGCCCTGCTGTCGGCTTATGTCGCTGCAATGGAAGTGGCCACCCGGCTTGGTTCGGTGGCCAAGGGCGGATTTCACCAGGTAGGCTTTCATCCCACCGGACTGATCGGCGCCTTTGGATGTGCGCTCGCGGCGTCGAGGCTTCTCGATCTCGATTACGAACGTGCGATCATGGCCCAAGGCATCGTGCTGTCAATGGCTAGTGGCAGCCTTGAGTTTCTCAGCGACGGCGCGTGGACGAAAAGGATGCATCCGGGCTGGGCCGGGGTCGCGGGCATCACGGCCGCTTCGCTAGCCAAGCATGGCTTCGTCGGTCCGCGGCACGCCTATGACGGCCGCTTCGGCCTTTTTGCCAGCCACCTCGGCAGCCTGTTCAATAACGCAGATCTGGCGCTCGCCACGGAAGGACTGGGCCGCAGCTGGCAGATCGGCGAGGTGGCCGTTAAGCCGATCCCCGCCTGTCATTTTGCCCACGCGGCCGCCGATGCGGCGGTCGCCTTGCACAGCGCGCACGGACTTTCGGGCCAGATGATCCGGCGCGTGCAGGTCCTGGTCCCGCGCGAAGTGGTCAAGACCGTCTGCGAGCCGGTGGCTAACAAGCGCAATCCGGCCAACAGCTATGACGCGCAATTCAGCATTCCATACATCGTGGCAACCAGTCTGCTGAAAGGCCGCTTCACGCTGGCCGAGTTGGAAGACGCGGCACTGCGGGATCCCGCCGTGCTTGGTTTGGCAGCGCGCGTCGACTACGAGATTGATCCGGCCTCGACGTTCCCCCGCCACTATACCGGTGAAGTCGTCGTCGAGACCGACGACGGCCGGCGCTTGCGCCACCGCGAGGCGATGAATCGTGGTTGCGCCGATCGGCCGCTGAGCAACGAGGACGTGGTGGAGAAGTTCTTCGCCAATGCCGAGCGCGCGGTCACACACGACGCAGCGCTTCGCATTCGCGATGCGGTTCTCGATCTTGATCGCCACAGTGCGCGAACCCTCGCGGATACGCTGAGTGTCGCGCCCTGAGGGAGGGACAATGCACGGAGTGACCGACGGGGGCCGGCCGGGCGAAGGCGAGTCCCTTGTTCTCGCAATGGTCGACAAGTTTCTGGCCGCGGAGGTCAGGCCGCACGTCCGTGCCTTCGAGCACGACGACATTTATCCGGCTGAAATCGTAGAAAAGATGAAGGCCATGGGCTTGTTTGGTTGCACCATTGCCCAAGAATATGGAGGCCTCGGTCTTTCGACCACCACATATGCCAAAATCGTGGAGCGGATGTCGGCCGTCTGGATGTCGATTAGCGGCATCATCAATTCGCACCTAATAATGGCAATGGCGGTGCAGCGCCACGGCACCAACCAACAGAAGGCGGCATTCCTACCGCGATTTGCGTCCGGCGACCTGCGTGGCGGCGTGGGATTGACCGAACCCGATTGCGGCACTGATCTGCAGGCCATCCGCACAGTCGCAAGACGCGCGGGCGACAGCTACGTCGTCAACGGCCGCAAGACCTGGATCACGAACAGCCTGCATGGCAATTGTCTCGCGCTGCTGGTCAAGACCGATCCGGACGCTAGCCCGCGCCACCTCGGCATGAGCTTGCTGATCGCCGA
>Ga0335081_10020638_pt1 | contig 10653 bp, 8 predicted proteins | sample Lox_Sample_35_FD_206713 | JGI IMG/M metagenome (GOLD analysis project Ga0335081, IMG submission 206713) | Soil microbial communities from Loxahatchee National Wildlife Refuge, Florida, United States - Lox_Sample_3.5 | ecosystem: Environmental > Terrestrial > Soil > Wetlands | place: USA: Florida... | reverse complement strand
CGGCCTCAGGGCCCGGTGGGGACGCCACGCCCGCACAGGTCACGGTGACCGTGCCCATCGCGCTCAGTTTTAGCGCCTCGCCTGCCAATATCACCCCCGGTCAGCAATCGACGTTGGCCTGGGAGGTTTCCGATGGCACCGCGAAATCTCTGTCTATCGACAACGGTGTGTGCAACCCCTGCACCTTGCCCAAAGGCAGCGCCAATGTTTCACCCACTGCGACCACGACCTATACCGCAACCGCCACCGCGCAGGACGGCACTCTCATCCAGCAACAGGCCACAGTCACCGTGAGCGGTGGAAATTCCGGAGTAATCAAGCACATCTTTTTCATGCTGCAGGAGAACCGTTCCTTTGACATGTATTTTGGACAGTTGGCGCCTTACCGGTCGACCCGCTTAGCCCAGTTTGGCATTACCGACGATCAAACCATCGATGCCTTTGACCCTAACGTCACCCTCACCAACATTCACACCGGCGCCCAGATCACTCCGTTTCACGAAACCACCGAGTGTACCGAGAACCTGACTCCTGCCTGGGATGAGAGCCATCACGACGTTTCACTCAAAGGAGGGGACAGCGCATGGCTGACCACCAACACCTTCACCAACGACGACTTTGCTATGCAGGGCTTTCTAGACACGACTGATTCCGTGCCCGAACTGTACGATCCCGACGGATCGCGAGCCATGGGTTACTACAATCAGGACGACCTTCCCTACTACTACGATCTGGACACCTTCTTTCCCACCAGCGACAACTGGCACTCACCCATCATGGCCAACACCGTTCCCAATCGCATGTACCTGATGGCGGCCACTTCCTTCGGACATGAATATCCCGATACGGATTCTCATCCCAAATATGCGGCCAAGACCATCTTCCACGCCATGAACGACGCCAACGTGAGCTGGACTTATTACTACAAAGACGGAATCTTTCTGGCCAATTTTGCCGACTTCACCGACCCCCACATCGAGCCCAAGACGGTACCGGTGGATAACCTGCTGTCCACCCTGCAGGGTATCTGCAGCGGCAGCCCGTGCGATCCCGACAAGGCTCTGCCCCAGGTGATCTTTATCGATAGCGCTTCCGGCGAAAGCGGGTTGGATGAGCATCCCGAGAACAATGTCGAAAAGGGAGCAGCCTACGTGAAATCCATCGTCGATGCGCTCATGAACAGCGACGCCTGGCAGGATTCGGCCTTCATCCTCAGTTACGATGAGGGCGGCGGGCTCTACGATCACGTGCCGCCGTTCATGGTTCCGTTGCCCGACGCCTACGGACCGGGACAGTGTCCTGATCCCAACAATGGCTCGCCGGGCTACTGCGCTGTGGGAAAGCTGGGGGGGACATTCGATCTGACCGGCTTCCGGGTGCCGCTCACCGTGCTTTCGCCCTACGCCAAGCCACACTTCGTATCGCACACACCGCGCGACTACACGGCAATCCTAGCTTTCATCGAACAGACGTTTACGATTCCGCCGCTCACCGCGCGTGACGCCTACTGGCAAGATCCCAGCCGCGACATGAGCGAATTTTTTGACTTCACGACGCCGGCCTTGCTGCAAGCGCCCAATGGTATGCCCTGGACGCAGGTGCTGAACACCCAACCAACCGATGGAGTGTGCGATCAGACAAAGGAGTCGGGACCGTAGGCGCGAGTCAGGCGCAGCGAGTTACACCCCAGGTCTGGAAGGCTAACCAGGGCAGCGACGCAGCATGCAGCGTCGCTACGAACCACTTTCAGCGGTCTGGCGTGCGATAGCTCTTGCGGTCAAGGGAATCCGGCACTAATCCGCAAAACAATACCGGCGGCCGAAGCCGCCGGTTGCGTAAAGCAATCTCAAACAGTCGCAGTCGCTAGTTATTGTTGTCGTCCGGACGCCGCTTCAGCGTCGGATGGTCGTCGCCAGTCTTGCTGTCCTGGCCGCCTGAATCCTTCGACGAGGTCCGCCGCAAACTCGGCTTGCTGGCATCTTTCTGGTCGACGATCTTGCGACGATTTTCCAGAGACGCTAACCGCGCCTTCACTTCGTCAAACTCCGACGTCGTCACCAGATACTGTGGCCGTGCCGGAAGAATCTTGGCAATTTCTTCCTGCGATTTCTCAATGCGGTCGGGAGTTTGGGGATGGGTGGCAAACGCCTTTGCGAGCGTCCCCGGTTTCTTCTTCTCTTGCGCCTGAATCTTCTCAAAGAAGCTTATGAAAGCCTGGGGATCGTACCCGGTCTTGTACATGTACTGCAGACCCAGATAGTCGGCTTCGGCTTCAAAGCCGCGGGAGAAGGTCAGAAAGGTCAGGGGCAACCCTATGCTGGCTGCTCCTCGAATAGCATAGCCGATGCCGCCGCCTACGAAAATGAGCGGGATGGTTCCAATATTCGCCCACTGCGAGCGGGTGATCTGCCGGGTCGCATGACGAGCCGCCACGTGGGCGATCTCGTGCGCCATGACCCCCGCCAACTCGGCTTCTTCATCGGCAGCCAGAATCAGCCCGGTATTCACGTAGAAGAACCCGCCCGGCAGAGCGAAAGCGTTGATCTCGTCGGAATCGATGACTTTGATGGTGAATGGTACCTGGGCGTCGGAGTTCCGCACCAGATTCTGGCCGATGCGGTTCACATATTCAGTGATCACCGGGTCCTGCACCAGCTTCACGCTGGCTTCGACCTGCATGGCATACTGCTTACCCATCTTCATCTCGCTTTCGAGCGAGTACCAGTTGCCCATGCCGCGACCGCCCATCTTGCGGTTGCCGATTGCATCCACGTCGTTCTTGCCGCCATCGTGCTTGACCTTGTCTGGGTCGGCCGGCTGAACCGAAGCCGGATCTTTGGCATTTGGAGGAGTTGCCGGCGGCGTGGACGTCGAATCCTGATCGGCCGGCCCTGTCGTCTGGTCCGTCCCATCGGCCGGACCGGCCTGGGTTGGCGGAGTCGATGTGGTTTGGGGCGGAGGTGCAGACGTGGTTTGAGCGGGCGGCGTGGAACTGCTGCCCTGGTCCTGCCCCAGCATCCGCGGCGCCATGCAGGTGGACATAAGCAGCGCAAGCATCGCCGCCAAAAGTCGAGATCTCATAAAATACCCCTCTGTGCGCCCGAACCTCGGACTCGCCATTGCGTCAATTATACGCCCGGGAAACACACGACTTGCCGATTCCTATTAGCTTGGACGCAAGAAGTGCATCCCAGGTTATCCGCCTGAATCTTTTACCCTTGTTGCTTTCCCGAGCTTTGCCGGCAGCGCAAGACGCCCCCGCGAGCCCAAGGTGTGGGAATAGACTCTTTTCTGGAGTTGGCCTGCCACTGCCTAGTGTCCTGTTGGGACTTTCCGCCGAACGCCAAGCCGGCGGTAAAATGAAGCTGGCCGAAGAGATAGGAAGTACCACAAGTTGATCCTTCCGAGACGCAATTCCCTTTCCCTGCTGTCAATGATTCTCGGCCTTGCATTCCTCATGACCGGAAATTTCCTGACCGCCGAAAACAAGGTTCTGGGCGAAATCGACTTCGATGGAGCCACTAAAGTGGAAAAGACCGCCGGTGTATGGGTCGATGGGCAGTACGTTGGCTACCTGGAAGAGCTGAAGGGTTCGAAGAGCGTGCTGCTGCTGCCCGGACCTCATCAGATTGTGGTGCGTCAAGCCGGCTACGAGGATTTCGTCCAGTCAGTCAGCGTGCAGCCGGGCGACAAACACCTGGTGCCAGTCACGCTGGTGAAGGACCCGCGCTACAAAATGCCGCAGGTGACGGCCGAAGTAAAGTTCTCCGTCGATCCCGATCGGGCCGCGGTGTTTGTCGATGGACTGTTCGTCGGTCATGCCGGAGAGCTGGGCCGCGGCCTGCTGGTCGCTCCCGGCAAGCGCAAAATTACCATCAGCCTTCCTGGGTTTGAGAGTTTTGAGAGTGTCGTGGATCTCGCTCCCAATCAGAAGTTCACGCTGAAAACCAAGCTGCTGAAGACCGCCGCCAGCCCGGACGCCCCACCGTCGATTTGAGCCGCAGTGTTCCGCTCCTTGACGAACAAAAAAAATGCCGGCACCCGTTCTCGAAGGAAACTCGAAAACGGGCACCGGCGGTTATGAGCTTCGAACCGGGCAGGAAAACTAGTTGCCCAGAACTTCGAAACTGAAGGCCGGGATGCCCTGGTAGCCGGTCCACGCGCCGTTCTGTGCGTAGGCGGTCGGACCAGGATCAACCTGATCGCTGTCGTTCAAGTTGAAAGCAGCCCAGATGTCGGAGTTGGACTCGGTGGTGACGGCAAGCCAGTACAGAGTGCCTGCGGTGACGCTTACTCCGCCGGAACTCTTCTTGGTGTCAAGAGTGCAGCAGCTGCCGAAGTTGGGCATGCCCGATACTTTCCACTTCGCCAGCACCTTTCCGGGTACCCCGCCCGCATCTGCGTTGAGGGTCAGAACCACGTCGGTCGTGGCACCGGTGACGTAGCCAACCGCCACTCCAACTTTCTTCACGGTGGCGTTTGCTGCAGGAGTGAAGCCGGCTGCTTCCCAGTATTCCGTGCCGATGATCGACAGGGGGCCCGAAATGGTGCCGCCGGTGCAGCACCAGTACATGCCCAACGGATACTTGGTGGCGACGTTGCTGGCGATCACGCTCAGACCCGAGTCCTTTTCAACATAGGGAGTAAAGTTCTTGGCTCTGGGGGCGATGGTTTGTCTGCCGTTTGCGCTGGTGATGACTCCGTTTTTGCTGGCTGCCAGAGCCGTCATGCTTGTCAGAACAAACACTACGCAGACTGCCAATACGAGTAATTTCTTCACGGATTTTCCTCCATGGTCTTTGGGTTTTGGGGGTTGGACAAATTCACGCACAGGCCAAACTTGGCTTCACGCGCTGCCTTTCCTCAAATGTTGTGAAGTCCCCGGAACGCCTGTGCGCCTCTTTCAGAACCGGTCATAGAGCCGGGCGTTCAAGTCTGGAAGGGGACTATATGCGTGACAAAATTTAAATGTCAACAGGAAAACTGTTGCAGTCGCAGGTTAGTGTGAAACTTCTTTCACAAAGGAACCAAAACCAGCAGCGGCACCTCTCCAAATCTCCCGTGCGGACGCCAAAACCCCACGCGGGAGCCTAGTTTGGACTGCCCGCCGATTGGGCACTCACGACACCGCCCCGGTTAAAACAATCTTCGAACGCCTCGGTGATTGAATAGCGAACTACACTTTCATACTTGGCCCCCAGAAATTTCTGCAGGCGGTCGGTATTCATCACGTATTCCCCGGTCATGTACGGGACGGCCTCCGGCGGAATAGCGGAAATCTGCCATTTCCACAAAAGGGTCAGCAGCACCCGGAAAAGCCATATCCCGGGCACCCGTTTCAGCTTGTTGCCCGTCATCTCGACGCATTTGCCAAAGGTCAACGGCTGCCCCCTTCCCGCCACATTCAGAACCGTGAGACGCTGGGGTTCGGGCTCGGTCTTTTGCAGCAGGAAAACCAGCAGCCGGGCCATGTCGTCGACGTGAATGAACTGGATGCGATTCTGCAGGTATTTCTGGCCGTACGGCAGTAGGCAGGGGAGGCGTCTGCCCTCGGCACGCATTCTGGCGGCGCGCTTGCCCTTTCCGTTAGGAGTTCCGCGATACGCTCCGATCAGGTAGTTTTCCACGCTGGCCCCGGCGAAAATGTGCGGGCGCAACAAATACACGCTACAGCCCCGCAGCGAGGGTGCTCGCTGCTGCACTACCTCGTCGGCCTCCCGTTTGTGAATGGCGTAGGGCAGAGTATGAGCCCCCAGGGGAAATTCTTCGGTCACCATTCCGGGCAGATCAGAACCATACGCGGCGACGCTGCTGAGGAAAATGAATTTCTGAACCACCACTTCGTTGCGATTGGCTTCGGTGATAGCCTCCATCACCCGCGCCGTTCCGGCCACGTTGATGTGCCACATCCGGTCCACGTCGAGCACTTCGTTCCGCACCGGATCAATCACAAAGGCCAGGTGAACCACGGCAACCGGCCGGGTCTCCCGCAACAGGTGATAAAGCTGGCGGCAGGACTCCTCCTGCGCGAGATCGATTTCTTCGAAACGCACGGGGAGGTCCGTGGCCGGCGGACAAAGGTCCACGCCAATCACCGAAAAGTCGCCTAACTCCGGCAAAAGGCGCAGACCCAGGTTTCCGGAAATTCCGGTAACCACCACAGTTGGTTTGGCCATGGCCATGACTCGCTAACCCACCTGGGGTGCACGGCTATTAATCGTTGTCGTTATCTTCGTCCGATTGCGCCGCCGGTTTCGGTGGCGGAGCGGCAAAATAGGTGTCGTTCAGTTCCGGCTGTGCCGAATGCTGCAGGGCCTGCATCGACGCCTGGGAACGCTGCATACGCAGGGTATTGCGGATTTCGTCCTTCACCTTGTCCTCCGGAAGCGTGTCTTTCGCTCCCATTTTGTAGACGAAATTGCCGCTGGGGTCGCTGATCAGCTTGGAAACCTCTCCTGTTTTCAGGTCCATCACGAAGGCTTGTGAAGGCGGCAGTGAATTGCGCCGAACTTTCCCCATGTCGGTGCTCGGGGGCTTCGACTTCATCCCCGCCATGGTGTAGGCCTCGGCCTGCAGTTTTGCGAAATCAGCGCCTGCAGCCGCTCGCTTCTGCAAGGAGGCGGCTTCGGTCTTCATGGCCGCTTCGGCGTCCGCCTGCCTCTTTTTGCTCTCGGCAGGAGTCAGCTTTTCCTTCGACGCCGGCAGCAGCTTGGTGCGAGGAATGAACAGCCGCTGCACTGAAGCTTCCTGGTAATTGTCTTTGTTCTTGTCGTAGTAGTCGGAAATGTCGGCGTCGGGCACCTCCGCCGCTTTTTTCTGCATGGACTGGTTGAGCAGTTGGCTCAGCACCTGCATACGGGACAACTTGATCATCGCATCGTAGCGCTCGCCCTTGTCCAGGCCCTCCTTCTGAGCCTCGTCCGCCATGGCCATAGCCATGGCATAACGGGTGGCAATCTGTTTGCGCGCCGGAACAGGAATTGGAGTCGGCGAGATCGCCGCCAGAATGCCCTCGAACTGAGCCCGCGTAATCACTGTTTTGCAGTCCGGATTGGCGACGGTCTTGTCGGCCGCCGTGCTATCCGGACAAACGCCTTTCACGGTGATAACTGCCGCGTCAGGCGCCACCTCGGCCGGTTGCGGGGTCGTCTTGGCGGCGTCGGCAGCCGGGGCTGGAGCTTGCATGCCCGGCGCAGCCGGAGTTGTGTTGGTGGCCTGTCCCCACGCCAGGGCGGCAAAGAGCAGGCATACTAATCCACGATAAGACATAGCTTGGAACCCTCCAGAGAAGATAGAACCGGCAATCCTAGCACATTCCACGAGCCGGCTGTTCGCCCGGGACCCTGGGCAGTCACCAGCTTTGTTTTGAGCGGTCCATTGGCGAGGCCTTGCGCCCGGCTCCGCTTCTCGGGCTCGTTATCCGCTTGCGGCAAGAACTTGGCGGGAAAGCTGCCTGCGGCGATAATGCCTGCATGAGCGGATCGGCGGCGGTGTTGACTCCTGATGCGATGCGCGCGGAAAAGCGCGCCGTGGCTGGAAACTCCGTGCTGGCGGCGATTGCCATCACCACGCTCAAGGTTATCGTCGGTATAACCACCGGCAGCTTGGGAATTCTCTCGGAAGCGGCTCATTCCGCCCTGGATCTGATCGCGGCCGTCATCACTTTGCTGTCGGTTCGGGTTTCCGACAAGCCCGCTGACGCCGACCATCAGTATGGCCACGGCAAAGTCGAAAACTTCTCGGCGTTCCTTGAAACCGGACTGCTGCTGCTCACTTGCCTGTGGATTGTGTACGAAGCGGTCAAGCGCCTATTTTTTCATCACGTGGAGATCGAGCCCAGCATCGCGGCCTTCCTGGTCATGCTGTTCTCCATGGCAACCGATTGGTGGCGTTCGCGAGCTTTGGGCCGAATCGCCGTCAAATACGAGAGCCAGGCCCTCGAAGCCGATGCCCTGCACTTTTCCACCGACATCTGGTCGAGTGGGGTGGTGATGGTGGGCCTGCTGCTGGTGCTGGCCGGCCGGAATTATGGAATTGGCTGGCTGCGGGACGCCGATCCCATCGCCGCCCTGTTCGTGGCCGGAGTCGTGGTCTATGTCAGCTCCAGGTTGGCGCGTAAGACCATCGACGCCCTGCTCGATGCCGCCCCAGCCGGGGTGCGCAGCCGCATCCTTTCCGCGGTGTATCAGGTGGAAGGCGTGCTGGAGGTCGACCATGTACGCATCCGCCGCGCCGGCAACCGCTACTTCGCCGATCTTTCGGTTGGCTTGTCGCGCAACCTCACCTTTCAGCGCTCGGAGCAGATGACCGACGCCGTCACCGGAGCGGTGCACCGCATCCTTCCCGACGCCGATGTGGTAGTGCACTCGATTCCACGGGCGCAGCGCACCGAAAACATCTTCGACCGCATCCGCGCCGTGGCGGCCCGCCATAACTTCAACGTGCACGACGTAAGCGTGCAGGACCTGGCTGGCCACCTGCACGTGGAGCAGCATCTGGAACTCGACGAGCGCCTCAGCCTCAAGGATGCGCATGACCGCGTGACCGTCCTCGAGTCGGAGATTCGCGGGGACGTGCCGGAGATATCGTCGATCCTTACCCACATCGAGAGCGAGCCAGCCACCATCGAGCCGGCCGACGAAATCGTTCGCGATACCCGTTTGGAGCATCGTCTGGAATACATAGCCGAGGAATTCCCGGAAATCCTCGACATGCACGAGGTGCAGGTGAAACGGGTGCGCGGCAGACTATACGTGTCCTGCCATTGCACCTTCTCCGACGAACTGCCGCTCTCGCGCGTCCACGACATTCAGACCGAGTTGGAGATTCGCATCAAGCAGGAAACGCCCGAGTTGTTCCGCGTGCTGATTCATCCCGAGCCCCAGACGGATAACCGAAGATAGAAAATGCAAATAGAAAATCAAGACCAGCAGAGAATTACCGATGTTTTCAAATCTTCAACCCGTAGTCAGGAATCAACCTTCAAGGATGGCCGACCATTGCAAGTCGCAAATCGGCAGGGGTTCTCATGACGGAAGCCAAGGCAACCTGGATCAATGAACAGCGGTTTGTCGGGCATGCCAGCAGCAGCCATGCGCTGGCAATGGACGGGGACAGGAAGGTCGCCGCCAGCCCTATGGAACTGATTCTCATGGCTCTGTGCGGCTGCACCGGGTATGACGTGGTAAGCATTCTCGGCAAAAAACGCGAGCCTTTCACCAGCATCGAGGTGCGGGCCGAGGCCGAGCGCGCGGCAAATCCGCCCACCGTTTACACCGCCATCCGCCTGGTTTATCGGGTGGGCGGAAAGGTCTCGCACAAGGCGGTCGAGGACGCGGTGCGGTTGTCGGAGGAGAAGTACTGCTCGGTCGCGGCTATGCTCAGCAAGACCGCGAACATACGGTATGAGATCGAGTACGCCGAGTAGGATCGCGACTTCCCGCCATTCGTTCCGCGGATATCTTTACATCGCGGCCGCCACTCTTTTGTGGGGCATCGCCGCCACGCTCGGGCGGGCAGTGTTCACCGGCCGGTGGATATTCGCCCGCTCGGCGGTTCGCCCCATTGAGCCGCTGATCCTCTCGCAGGGCCGCACGACGCTCTCTCTGCTGGTTCTGTTGCCGATTCTTCTGGCGCGGCGCGGAACGGGCCGCCTCAAATTGCCGGCACGAGACATGTCCCAGTGCTTCCTATTGGGCGTGCTTGGGGTTGCGGCTTCGAATTATTTCTATTACCTCGCCATTCAGAAAACCAGTGTGGCCACCGCCATCATCCTGCAATACACGGCGCCGGTTTGGGTGCTTCTTTACACGGCGCTGCGTTTGCGGCATTGGCCGGGCGAGCGGCGCCTGATCGCGGTCGCCCTGGCGGTGGCGGGCAGCGCGCTGGCCATCGGGGTAGTGGGTTCTGCCGGAATCCGGCTCGATTCCGTCGGCGTTACGGCCGCTTTGCTCGCCGCCTTCTCTTTTGCCTTCTACAACATTGGCGGTCACCAGATTCTTTCCCGCTATGACCGCTGGCTGGTCTTGCTCTATACCCTGCTGGGCGCTTCACTGTTCTGGCTGGTGGTCAATCCTCCGTGGAGGATCGCCGCCGCGCACTACTCCTCCGGCCAGTGGGTCTTTCTGCTCGCGTTCTCGCTGATTTCGGTGCTGGGGCCGTTCTCCTGCTATTTTGCCGGCCTGCAATACCTGGAACCGACCCGGGCCATCGTTGCCAGTTGCCTGGAGCCAGTGTTCTCGATTGTGATCGCAGCGTTGGCTCTAGGCGAGTCCATACGGGCCATACAAACCCTTGGCATCCTGATCGTGCTGGCGGCGATTGTGCTGGTGCAAATGCCGGAGCGGGGGGGCGACGAGGCGACTTTGCTGGAACCGATCGAGTGAAAACAACGACTTGAGCGTAAATTCAACAACTTAGCTGCAAGAAAACGTAAGCCAGAACAAATTCACGCGCCCAAACGGCCGATTATCGAGCGCCCGGAGTCCCGTAGAATGCCTTTTCCCGGGCCTGGGAGCCTCCAGGATCGCGCTCCGCGGGCTACCCCGCCCCGGAGAGAGGCCACTCGGCGCCCAGACTGCGCGCCTGGGCGATTCCAGGCAATTAATAGCTCTGTGAAAATACATGCTATATAAGACTGTTGTTGATTATCTT
>Ga0335081_10020637_pt1 | contig 10655 bp, 9 predicted proteins | sample Lox_Sample_35_FD_206713 | JGI IMG/M metagenome (GOLD analysis project Ga0335081, IMG submission 206713) | Soil microbial communities from Loxahatchee National Wildlife Refuge, Florida, United States - Lox_Sample_3.5 | ecosystem: Environmental > Terrestrial > Soil > Wetlands | place: USA: Florida... | reverse complement strand
CGCGGATCTCGATTTTTAGGCACGACGTTCAAGGCGCGGCTCGAGAGCCAAGCGCGGGCTCTTGGCTTTGATGTCTGCAAGATCACCCACAAAGATGCCATTCCTGAAGCGCCGCAGCGGCTCGAAGCCTGGCTCGCGTCAGGCGCCGCGGGCTCGATGGGCTGGCTCGCTGCGACAAAAGAGCGGCGGGCCGATCCACAGAAGCTCTGGCCCGGGGTGGCGAGCATTATTCTCCTCGGGCTGAACTATGGCCCAGCGGGCGACCCGCTTGCAGCCCTCGCGCGAAAATCCGCGGCCAATATCTCCGTCTATGCGCGCAACCGCGATTATCACGAACTGATCAAAGGGCGACTCAAACACCTCGGCTCTTGGCTGATCTCGCAAGCCAACGAAACCGAACTCAAAGTCTTCGTCGACACCGCGCCGGTGATGGAAAAGCCACTGGCGCAGGCGGCGGGTCTCGGCTGGACCGGGAAGCATTCAAATCTCGTCTCCCGCGATTTTGGCTCCTGGCTTTTTCTCGGCGCGATCTTCACCAATCTGGAGCTTTTGCCAGACACGCCCGAGAGGGATCATTGCGGCACCTGCCAAGCCTGTCTCGATATCTGTCCGACGCGGGCCTTTCCGCGGCCTTATGTGCTCGACGCGCGCCGCTGCATCTCTTATCTCACCATCGAACATAAGGGGGTTACCCCGCGCGAATTCCGGCCGCTGATCGGCAATCGCATCTTTGGCTGCGATGATTGTCTTGCCGTCTGTCCCTGGAACAAATTCGCCTCAGGTGCACGCGAGGTCAAATTGCAGGCGCGCGAGGAATTTCTCGCGCCGAAGATCGTCGATTTGCTCCGCCTTGACGATGCCGCCTTTCGAGCGCTCTTTTCTGCAAATCCGGTCAAGCGAATCGGTTTTGACCGCTTCACCCGCAATGTTCTGATCGCGGCGGGCAATAGCGGCGATCCGGCGCTTGCCGCACCCGCCGCGGTGAAGCTTGAGAGCCCTTCGGCCTTGGTGCGGGCCATGGCGGTTTGGGCACTCGGCCGGCTCGTGGCCTCCGAGCGTTTCGAAGAACTCGAACGGCGCTTCCGGCCCTTCGAGACGGACCCGGATGTCGAGGCCGAATGGGCGGCTGCGGTGGGTGCAAGAAGCCCGACAAGAACAATCGATGGGAAAGAAAGCCGGCCGTCATGAAGTTCTTCGCATTCGGCCTTGGCTATTGCGCCCGCTATTATCTTGAGCACTCGAAGACCGTCTTCGAGGCCGCCGCCGGCACCGTGCGCAGCACGCCCAAGGCCGAGGAACTGAAGAGCGAGACCATCGAGACATTGGTCTTCGGCCCCGAGCAGGAGGATGCCGCCATCGCAGACCGCCTCGCCGCCGCGGATGTCATTCTCGTCTCGGTGCCCCCCGGCACCTCCGCCGATCCGGTGCTGGCGCGGTTCGGTCACCGCATCGCCACGTTGAGGCGCCCCCAGACGATCATTTATCTTTCGACCATCGGCGTTTATGGCGACCGGCGCGGCGAATGGGTCGACGAAACGATGACCCCTTTGCCGTCGTCGGAGCGTTCGCTGGCACGGCTTCAGGCCGAAAGATCCTGGACGGCGATCGGCAAGGAGCCTGATAAGAAGGTTTTCATCTTGCGGCTTGCTGGAATCTATGGCCCCGGCCGCAATGCGCTCATCAATCTCAAGGCGGGCACCGCGAAGCGGGTCGTGAAGCGCGGCCAGGTGTTCAATCGCATCCATGTCGAGGACATCACGCGTGCGATTGATGCCGCGATCGCACATAAAGGTCCCGGCGATGTGTTCAATGTGAGCGATGACGCGCCCTCACCGCCCCAGGATGTGATCAGCTTCGCGGCGATGCTGATGGGGATCGATCCGCCGCCGGCGGAGGATTTCGAGAGCGCCGATCTCTCGCCGATGGCAAGAAGCTTTTATGCCGAGAATAAGAGAGCGTCCAACCGCAAGCTGAAAGACGAGCTTGGGATCAAACTCGCCTATCCAACCTATCGCGTGGGGCTGGAAGCGCTCTGGCAGGCGGGCGAGGGGAGGTAAGCGGGGCTCGCTGTGCGTCGAAGCGCAGGGTCCAGCTCAAACAACGGTCATGATAGGAACCCTCGCGAGCCAAGGAGTTTATAATGGCCAGTATTCATAATCCCACATCTTTGGTCGCACCTTGACCCGACCCGCCATTACCCCACCAATTCGAAGATCCGCAAAGGGTGGGAAGCGGAAGTTCCTGCTGTCCCCCTCTACGGAAATTGACGCAAAGCGGATGCTCGCCGTCTTCGGATTCTGCGCAGGCAGGTATAAACTTACCATGGTTCAGGGCGGGCGTTCGATTCGCCTTACCCCCTCCAAGTCCTAAGGACATTATCCAACGCGGATATGATGAGGAATGAGCAAAAGGCTGCCTTTGGCCGATTTTCGCGCTGTTCGACACAAGCTCGAACCGCACGAATTTGCGATCAGCGAAGGAGAGGACGTTGCGCCAATGCAGTTGATCGACAGAAAGACATGGGCCGGAATCACGCATCTGCCGGACGACGTGGCAATCCGCACATCGGATCATAACGGCCACCGGCTTGAATTGCTTTACAGCCTTTGGGGCGATTGGATCATCGCAACGGGGGACCCTGAAAAGCCCGACGAGCTTTTTGACTGCATGCTCGATGCGGGCGACGCCTTCCAATGTACCAACTTTCTTGTCCTGCACGGTTACTACCGGGCTGCGATGGCAGAGCTTCGCGTCGCGCTGGAACTGGTCATGATCGGCGCTTACGGAAATCTCAAGCCGAATGACTCGGATTATATTGTCTGGAAAAACAGCGGGTCGGAACTCGGCTTCACCCGCTTTAGGAAGCGGGCGCATGGCATGCTTCGCGGCGACCAGGGCAAATGGCTTCTTGCCGACGAAGAGTTTCCGGACAGAACGTTTCAGCAATTATGCAGTTTTACTCACTCACGCCCGAACTCCAGTGACGGTGCGCTATGGGAAAGTAACGGCCCGGTGTATAACCACGACGCGGTGATGCGCACGTTTTTTACAACACTGTCCGTTTACGCAATTTGTTATCTTCTCGTACGCATCGCGCGGCCAGACTTTGCCCTTCCGCCAGACAGTCGAATCCTTTTCGAGGAGGACTGGGTGCCAAATCGGGAGTGTGTCGCAAAAGCCTTCGAGCAGCTTTACAAGGAACATGCTGTTCCTCCGGATGCGTCGTAACCGCAGGAGATCTAGGCGACAGAAATGCACATATCGGATCGTCTCCTCGAACTCGGAACCTTTTACAACCGCGAAGCGCGACGATGTGTGAAATCGAAGAGTTATTTGGCCGCAGCGATCATGCAAGTGTCCGCGCTTGAAGCGGCACTCCAGGCTATGTGCTTCATGTATCCAGCCGAGGTGAAGCGCACGACCGTGTTCCAGCGTAAACGCTTCAAAGGGAAGCGCTATAGGGCGCTAGAATTTTCTCTGTATGAGTTGATTAACATCGCTGACGAACTGGTCTGGTTCCTGGCAAAAAAAATCAATTGGGGCAAGCGCACTACGTTGGCCGGATTTACCCATGAAATTCGCAAGCTTAGAAATTTCGTTCATCCAGGTGTGTGGGCACGGGAGCATGCCCCGACAAAGTTTTCAAAGGAGACCTATGGCGTCATAATAGAGGTATTCGACGTCGCCACTTCCTGGCTTGTACATCGAGTACATCAAGGGCTTTACAAACGCATGCAAAAGGAAGGTTTGGTTTGAGGCGTTCATATATTTGGACACAGCTATCGCCTCGGGCGGGAGATGTCCCTAATGGCGCAAAGCAGATCAAATTTGAAGAGCCAGATGGACGGACCCAGAAGATTCGCGCCGTGCCAGTTCGCTACGGTATTGCCGCTTACCCTCGACTTTTTGGGTCTCTTTGCACGGCCGACGCGCAACAATGGCTTGAGCCCGCCCTCACAAAAACCCCGCAAGCAGCCGGTTCACCTCTCGCGGCGCGTCCTCCTGCACAAAATGCGAGATGCCGGGCAGGCGCTCGATGCGCAGATCGCGCACATAGCGCTCCGTGCCATCGAGGCAGGCGAGACTGAGCGCGACATCCTGCTCACCCCAGATGATGAGCGTTGGCGTCTCGACCGGCGTATCGAGATCATGGGCGGCCTTCCCATCGCGCGCCGCGGCGCGGTACCAGTTCAGCATCGCCGTCGCGGCGCCGGGCGCCGTCACATTGGCGCGGTAGATTTCGAGCACCCCATCGGGAAAAGCGTCCCGTTTGCGGGTCCCGCGACGCAAGCTTCTGATAAGGAGGCGGCCAGCCCCCGCCGTGAGCAGCAGCTCAGGCAGCACCGGCAGCTGGAAAAAGCCAACATACCAGGATTTGCGGCGTTGCTCCCATGTCTTCAACGCGCGGCGGAAGCACAAGGGGTGCGGCACATTGAGGATGACGAGCCGCTCGAGCGGCCGAATCCGGCGGATGGCGAAAACCCAGGCAACCATCGCGCCCCAATCATGCCCGATCAGAGTCACCGAGCGGGCGCCTGAGGCATCGATGAGCCCGGCGACATCTCCGGTGAGATTTTCGAGCCCATAGTCCTCACGCCCTGGCGGACGGCTGGTGCCGCCATAGCCGCGCTGATTGACGGCCCACACGCGATAGCCGAGCCCGGTCAGAACCGGGATTTGATTGTGCCAGCTCACCGCATGCTGCGGAAAGCCATGCAGCAGCAACGCGAGTCTGTCGCCTTCGCCGGCCTCGAAGACCTCGAAATCGAGCCCATTCGCCGGAACAAAGAGGCGGCCCGCCCCGAGCCAGCGTTCCACAGCATCCGGCACCGCTGGTCTCCCTTCCCTGCCCGTCACTCCCGCACGGCGTCGTTCATCTCCTGGGCGACCCGCTCGATTCGCTGCGCGGCCTCACCCAGCGAATGCGCAACCTCTTCGGCCCATCCATCCCGTTGGGCGGAGGGGCTCGATGGGGCCGCCGCCTTGAGCCGGTTGAGTTCGGCTTCGAGTTCGCGGGCGCGGTCATTCGCCTCCGACCATTCATCGGCCAGCGTAATCGCCGCCATGATGATGAGCCGCTGGTCACCGATCTCACCGAAACGTTGCCTGAGCCCCGCGATCTTGGCATCGACCAATTGCGCAAGGTCGCCGAGACGGGCTTCCTCGCCTTCGTCGCATGCCACCCGATAGACCCGGCCCGCGATCGTGACCGCCAATTGCGCCATTTTGTCCTCATCCGTTCAGAGAGAAGCCGCCCGCTGCCGGGCTTAGCCCTCGCGGTCAGCGATCTTGTTCAGAACCGCGTTGATCTCGGCGCTCGCCTGGTTCAACCTGCGGCTAACTTCCTCATTGGCCAATTCCAAGGATTTCGCCCGCGCGATCGCGCCGTCGAGTTCGACGGCGAGCCGCGAGCGGTCATCCTGCAGGACGGCAAGCTCCTCCTCGAGATTGGCGCGCGCGGCGTCGGCCTTCGCCCGCCGCTCGCTCGCCGCGTCGAGGCGATCAAGCGCTGCGGCAAGCCTGCGCAAGGCCCCGGCGAGACGTTCCGGCAATTTGACTGTCGCGGCGGCGTCCCCGGTCATGGCTTACGAGCGCCTTTAGCATTGAAAGCACGGTAGCAAAGAAATAGATCACAGCCAAAACAGAGAGAAATGACGACCACGAGCGCTCGCCTCACAAGCGTTCAGGATCGAAAGAATCGAAGCATAACTTATGCCTCAACCGGCCGCCCGGACGTTGGCCTTACATCTTCAAAGTCTTACTCTTCCGGCAAAAAAAGGAAAATTTGAGAAAAAGCCCCGGCAAGACTAGGCTAAAGGCCTCAACCCGCAAAAATGCGATCAACTTTTTCGGCCGATGCGCCAAGCCGCCGGTCGACAAACCAGCACCCGCGCGCTAAGTGCTTCGGGCCAGATAATGGCCAGCGCCGTGACGAATGGGAACACAGGCAAGGCTTCGACACAAGCGTCTCGTGGTTGCCAAACGGGACAGGCCATGCTTCGCCGATCTCGCCTCGCCCGGCAGCGCTCCCGTTCGGCGGAGCTGTCTCTCATCCTCTCTCCGGCAGCTTCCCATGGAGAATAAGTAATGGCGGCACCCGAAACCGAAGCGAAAGTCACCCATGACGAAATGGCGAATGCCATTCGCATGCTTGCCGTCGATGCTGTGGATAAGGCGCAATCGGGTCATCCGGGGCTGCCCATGGGCGCCGCCGACATTGCCACCGTTCTCTTCACCAAGGTGCTCAAATATGACGCCGCCGAGCCAGGCTGGCCGGACCGGGACCGCTTCGTCCTGTCCTGCGGCCATGGCTCGATGCTGCTCTATGCTTTGCTTTATCTGACCGGCGAACCCCACATGACGGTCGCCGAGCTGGAACGCTTTCGCCAGCTCGGATCGATCACGCCCGGCCATCCTGAATATCACCACACGCCGGGGATCGAGACAACGACGGGGCCGCTCGGCCAGGGTCTCGGAAACGCGGTTGGAATGGCCCTCGCCGAACGCATGCTGAACGCCCAATTCGGTGAAATCGTCGATCATCACACCTATGTCATTGCCTCGGACGGCGATCTCATGGAAGGCATCAGCCAAGAGGCGATCGCGATCGCGGGACACCTGCGGCTGAGCCGGCTCATCGTGTTCCACGATGATAATCATGTCTCGATCGACGGCCCTCTTTCGCTTGCGGATTCCGTCGATCAGGTGAAGCGCTTTCAAGCCTGCAATTGGAACGCATTCCGCATTGATGGGCATGATCAGGCGGCCATCCTGCGCGCCATCCGCAAAGCGCAAAGATCCGACAAGCCGACCCTCATCGCCTGCAAGACCACCATCGGTTTTGGCATGCCGACCCGCGCAGGCACCTCGAAGGCCCACAGCGAGCCGCTCGGGCCGGACGAGCTAGCGGGGACCCGGCGCAACCTCAACTGGCCCTACGAGCCTTTTGTCATTCCCGAGCCAATCTTGAACGCCTGGCGCAAGGCGGGCAGACGGGGGCGCCCACGCCGCAAGGCCTGGCTCGCGGCTTTGCAGCAACTGCCTGCGGCGACACGCGCCGAGTTCGAGCGCCGTCTGCGCGGCGATTTGCCCGCTTCCTTCGGCGACGTCGTGACGGAGTTGAAACGCAAGCTCGCCGACGATCCAGCCGCTGTCGCGACGCGCAAAGCCTCCCAGGGCGTCCTCGAGGTTCTGGCGAAATCCCTGCCCGAACTCGTGACCGGCTCGGCCGATCTCACGCCCTCGAACAATACCAAGGTGGCGGCGACGCCCGAGATTAAGCCGTCCTCATACGCGGGGCGCTATGTCCACTGGGGAATTCGCGAGCATGGTATGGCGGCGGCCGTCAACGGCATGGCGGTGCATGGCGGATTGATCCCTTCCGGCGCGTCCTTTCTGACCTTCAGCGATTATTGCCGCCCCGCCTTGCGTCTTTCCGCCCTTATGGGAATTCGGGCGATCGAGGTTTTCACGCACGACTCCATCGGCCTTGGCGAAGACGGCCCGACGCATCAGCCGGTCGAGCATTTGGCGGCGCTGCGGGCCATCCCGAATTTCTTCGTGTTCCGGCCGGCCGATCAGACGGAGACGCTCGAATGCTGGCAACTTGCACTTGAGACGAAAAACGCCCCGTCGATTCTGGCGCTGACACGGCAAAGTCTGCCGCCCGTCCGCCGCACATTCAGCGCCGAGAATCTCTGCGCGGCAGGCGCCTATGAGCTTGCCCCGGCGGACGGCGGTCCTGCCAAGGTATCGATCTTCGCGTCGGGGTCGGAAGTCTCGCTTGCCCTCGAGGCACGCCAGATTTTATCCGGGCGGGGCATTGCCGCGCGGGTCGTATCGGTGCCTTGCATGGAGATTTTTTTGCAAAAAAACGGCGCCGCGCGGCAAAAGGTCATCGGCGAGGCGCCAATCCGGATCGGGGTGGAAGCCGGCGTCCGTCAGGGCTGGGATGCAATCATCGGCGAGGATGGAATTTTTGTCGGAATGACGGGTTTTGGAGCCAGCGCACCCTATAAGGACCTTTACAAGCACTTCAAAATCACGCCAGAAGCCGTGGCGGACGCTGCGGTGCGGCGTTGCGAAGGTTAGCAAGCCCATCACCCCAAAATTGCCTGGAAGATCAGCCACGGTTCAGTCGTTCATCCGTGGAGAAGGAGACGATATGGCGATTAGAGTCGCTATCAATGGATTCGGACGTATAGGCCGGAATGTCTTGCGCGCGATCGTCGAATCAGGCCGCAAGGACGTTCAAGTCGTCACGATCAACGATCTCGGCCCGGTCGGGACCAACGCCCATTTGCTGAGGTTCGATTCGGTGCACGGAAGATTTCCAGGCGAAGTCAAGGTCGCAGGGGATTCTATTGATTGCGGCACCGGACCCATCAAAGTCACCGCAATCCGCGATCCGCTCGAATTGCCGCATAGGGAGCTCGCGATCGATGTCGCCCTCGAATGCACCGGGATCTTTACCAAGCGGGACAAAGCCGCCACCCATTTAAAGGCGGGCGCCAAGCGCGTTCTTATCTCGGCGGCTGGGGACAATGCCGATCTCACGGTGGTTTTTGGGGTCAATCACGACAAGCTCACCAAGGATCATCTCATCGTCTCCAATGCCTCCTGCACCACCAATTGCTTGGCGCCGGTCGCCAAAGTTCTGAACGACGCCATCGGCATTGAAACGGGCTTCATGACAACGATCCATTCCTATACCGGCGATCAGCCGACGCTCGACACCCTGCACAAGGATCTCTACAGGGCGCGCGCCGCGGCTCTTTCGATGATCCCGACGACGACCGGCGCGGCACGCGCTATCGGCCTTGTGTTACCCGAGCTCAATGGCAAACTCGATGGCGCCGCGATCCGCGTGCCGACTCCCAACGTGTCCGTCGTGGATCTCAAATTCGTCGCCAAGCGCAAGACGACGCCGCAGGAAATCAAGGAAGCGATCAAGCGTGCCTCGGAGCAGGAATTGAAAGGCATTCTTACATTCACCGAGAGCCCGAACGTGTCCGCCGATTTCAATCACGATCCGCATTCTTCGATTTTCCACATGGATCAGACAAAGGTGCTCGAAGACACATTCGTACGCATTGTATCGTGGTACGATAATGAATGGGGTTATTCGAATCGCATGATCGATGTCGCCGCCGCGATGGGAAAACTCATATGACGGGAACGGCATTTTTATCGCTGTTCCGGACGGTCGATGAGGCGGACGTGGCAGGCAAGAGGGTGCTTTTGCGCGTCGATCTGAACGTCCCGATGGAAGCAGGAAGAATCACCGATACGACTCGCATTGAGCGGGTCGTTGCTAGCATTCGAGAGCTTTCCGAAAAAGGAGGCAAGGTCATTCTCCTTTCCCATTTCGGCCGCCCGAAAAACGGGCCCGATCTTGAGAATTCGCTAAAACCCGTCGCAGCGGAGCTTGAACGCGAGCTCGGCCGGCCCGTGGCCTTTGCGCCGGATTGCATTGGCGAAACCGCGAAGCGCGCTGTCAGTGCGATGCGGAACGGCGACATTCTCCTGCTGGAAAATACAAGATTCCACGCGGGCGAGACCAGCAACCATCCAACCTTCATCAATGCCTTGGCCGAGCTCGGCGACCTTTACGTGAACGATGCGTTTTCCGCCGCCCATCGGGCGCATGCCTCGACGGAAGGCTTGGCCCATAAGCTCCCAGCCTACGCCGGGCGCACCATGCAACTCGAACTTGAAATGCTCAGCAGAATGCTGGCCGAGCCGAAGCGGCCGCTCGCGGGCATTGTCGGCGGCGCGAAAATCTCGACCAAATTCGAACTTCTCGGCAATCTCATGCGAAGAGTCGATTATTTATTCGTCGGCGGCGGCATGGCCAATACATTCCTTGCCGCGCAAGGCAAGGCGATCGGCAAATCGCTCCATGAGGAGAAATTTCTGGGTGCGGCCCGTCAGCTCATCGCCGGGGCCAAGGCAGCCAATTGCAAGCTTGTCCTGCCCGTCGATGCGATTGTCGCCACGAAGCTTGAGGCGAATGTTGCGACCGAGACCGTCGGGATTGACGGCGTGGGTGAGGATCAGATGATCCTCGACATCGGGCCGCTCAGCATTGCGGAAGTGACCGGAATTCTTGCGACAGCGCGGACGCTCGTCTGGAACGGGCCGGTTGGAGCGTTCGAAATCCCCCCGTTCCACAAAGGCTCGGCCGCGATCGCCAAGATCGCAGCGGCGCTGACCCAGGCTGGCGCTTTGGAGACAATCGCCGGCGGCGGTGACACGATCGCGGCCATCAATCACGCCGGCGTCATGCAGGATTTCACCTATATCTCGACGGCCGGCGGTGCCTTTCTCGAATGGCTCGAGGGCAAAGAGCTGCCGGGTGTCGAAGCGCTGCGCCGATCAGGCACTGTGGCGGCTTGAAGGCTTTGCCGATTGCCTCGCCTCCCGCGCGCGGCCCCACGATCACGCTTTGATCCTGCTAGGAGCGTTGATCCGCCATCGCGTCGGCATGGCGGCACAGGATCAAAATGACAGCGTCCCGCTCAGTCCCATCTTCTGGCGGAGAGCGTTAATCGGACCAAAAGGTTTCACGTGAAACATTTTGGTCCGATTGCAGGCCTTGATCGGACAAAGAATGGCAGCCATCGCCGGGATCGAACACCTCTTCGGGAATCTCG
>Ga0335081_10020635_pt1 | contig 10656 bp, 16 predicted proteins | sample Lox_Sample_35_FD_206713 | JGI IMG/M metagenome (GOLD analysis project Ga0335081, IMG submission 206713) | Soil microbial communities from Loxahatchee National Wildlife Refuge, Florida, United States - Lox_Sample_3.5 | ecosystem: Environmental > Terrestrial > Soil > Wetlands | place: USA... | reverse complement strand
CGAAACAGGAGGTTGTTGAGGTATAACCGCTTGATTTGGGCTAGGTTGGTTAGGTGGGGGCGGCCATGATGACTGTTGCTGTGGCGTGGGCCGGTTTGGGGTATTTGGAGCAGATGATTGAAGCGGCACGGCGGGACCCTGTTGCTGAGAAGTGTGCCCACCGGGAACGCCAGAGCCCTGAACCTGATAATTTTGTGGGACTTGCTGAAGCTGGCCTTGCGTTCCAGGCTGTTGCCAGGGAGTATTAGGCTGCTGCAGCAGGAATTGGGGGACTTGTTGAGGCTGTGAGTAACCTTGATTTCCGGGGGCCGGAAAAGGATGAGATTGCGGAGGAGGTAGCTCTTGTGGCCCTGGAGATGTGTGGGTTGTCTTTGGCACTCGGCTCTGAGTTGGAGGAGGGGTTCCACGACCCTGTGGAGGAGGTTGAGTCTGTTGCCGACGAGGGGCTGGGATGTTCTGGCCTGAATACTGGTGGACGTAGCCTTGCGGAGGCGGCTGAAGCCCGTGGTCGGTCGGCTGCGGGTGGGGTTGGCCACTTGGCTGATTACTGGGCTGTTGAAATGTCGGAAAATACACTTGCTGCGGCTGCTGTTGCGGCGGTGGTTGCGACGGACCTGAGCTGTACCCTGGATTTCCTGTCTGTGTGTGGGAAGCGCCGCTTTGCGGCGGCTGGCCCGCTTGAGGAGGCGGCTGACATGGGGCAGGATTTGGAATTAGTTGCTGTTGCGGTATCCCTACAGAAGTAGGTTGCGTGACATTCCCGTGTCCGGGGTACATAATATTTTGAGGGCCGGAAGGCTGCGGTTGAGGATAAGGGTTGCCACCTTCCTGGACACGAGGAAGATTGTCCATTGAACGGTGCTGGTTAAGGGGAGGGTTGTTGCCTGGAGGAGGGCCGTTGGGAGAGGAGGGCCGAGGGTATTCCTGAGCAGAGCCCGGCTGCAGAAACCCACCGCTGTCCTGATACTTTGGACCATTGGGATGGAAAGGGCCAGGTGTCCACCTTCCGGGCCCCATTTGCTGTTGCTGTCCCGGATTTGTACTAGTCATAGAAGGAATCGAACTATGTCGTTGGCCGGCAGGTTGAGCAGGAGGAATACCAATATGAGTTTCTATATCGAGAGAAACAGAACTGAGGATGTCCACGTTAAGGACGAACCCGGGCCATATTATGCAACGCCATATTCGCTTGTGTTACTTTAACGCTGTAGCGGGAGGTTAAAGTTTCAATCGGAATTAGTGGGATATGTAGGTGGCGGAGTAGAGTATTCGGGAGCCTCTGCTTCATTAGAATTTTAGAAATAGTAGGCGTAGCGCCCTGTCGCATGCGGAATTGCCCGTTAATATAAAACGTCCCGACACATACATAGTCTTCGAAAGCTTAAATTTTGCAGGATTCAAAACTTGGAGAAAAGTATAGGCACCACATGGTCCCGTCGCGATATCGCAATATACGGAATCATCAGATTCTCGGTCAATGCTAGGAAATCGGACGTTACATTTGTCCGATGCGGCTGTGGGGCCCAAAAAAGTGGTCACTTGCCAGAAAAATCGACGCGCCACCGCACTGAGGAAACCTGTACAACATTGATACCTCATTCCCAAGTAAACATTGTAGAATCTGAAAGGAAGTCATATACTCTGTTTATCCTGATGAAGTCGCAGCAGGTTACGGTTAAAATTCAACGGAATTAAGAGTTGTTGTGCCATAAATTCTAACAAACACACCCCTTTTTGCTTGTGTCGCAGGGAATGCTGGGTCAATTGATGTGTACAATCCTGGTGACATACACAACCTAATTAGCTCCAATAATGCTCGTCAAAGAGAACAGATCGTAATTTGAGCTAAATCGTGCATTTCAACTTGACCAGAAATTCGAAAATCAACCGAAAGATTTCGACGCACCAGAAAAATGGACTTTTGAAACAATTTTGTGACAATATATCTGTTAGTTTACGGTGTCATTTCAAAATCTAGGGGATTGTGATGCCGTCGTTCTTTCGTTGTTGAGTCCGCAGATTTTCTGTGTTACGAAAAATTCGTCAAGTGATCAAAGTAATCCAAATTATAGGAAAATAAATTGCGTCACCACGCTATTGTTAAAGCGCCGGCCCGGCCGTCGGTTGTAACCATCGCATATCAGGTAGGACTTCCCGATATGAAACTTTCTCAATAACTTCGATTTAATTCCAATGCAGTGCCTCTGTCTTCACATTAAAAGTGAAAAGCCGCTAAACAATTTAGCTCAACACCAAGGTGAGTCACGGGGTAAAGATCCGACGCGGTGACTTTTCGACATAGCCGGACACCAAACAATTCGAAGGATTTGGCGTTCAAGTTGTCCACGTGCCGAGCATTTCCTCAATTTCGATATGGGGCAGATGACATCCTTTATATAACTTCGTCTCTCAGTCCTACGGAACTAGAATCTGTCCCATGAGAGTTAAATGACATCTGGATCGTTCTGATTAAACTTTGTTTTTCTTTTATATATATATATTCCGGCATATATTAGCTATTTCTCATCTACAGTATCTCCAAGATGCAATCGTTGTCGACATTCAAAGGGTCGATTCGTACTCAAGATAAGTTAATGGATATATCTGAAGTGTACTGAACCATATATATATATATACACCCCGGCTTCAAGGATCAAAGCATATTATCATGACATAGACGCCATCCGTGCATCCAAATTACTAATCTGATACGTCAGCGCCGAAAAATACTAAAGGACGAAGGGAACTAGACCCTCTCTTGCATGGCCTTGATCTTCTCCTCGAGCAGTCGAACTTGTTCTTCTTCTTCATCGACCACGACCTGCGTCACAACGCCATCATCATCATCGTAAATCCCACCCAATCTCGAAGAATTCTGCATTTCCAACTCTCGTCGCTGGTCTTCTACCAATCCCTCCAATCGTCCAACTTCATCCGTCAACTCACCAAACCGTGTCATCATTCCCTCGATCCGTTGCTTGGTTCCCGCCACCGGACTACCCACACCATTAGTCTCAAAATTCCGAATTCGTGTTCAGGAGGGGGGGCGCTAATACTATATTTCCAACAAAGAATCTGCAGTTTTAAGGAAAACATCGGCATCGACATTGCCACCGGACGAATACTTGGGAAGTAAAAGAGGACTGATCCGTTCCCGTTCCGTACGCGTCCGAATAACATTCCCGCCCTCCACATCGCCAAGCGGGATGTTTTCCTTTTGGTGCGTGTTTGTGGATTTGACGGTAAACAGACCACGTTGGTGGGGATGGGGGTCGCGGATCAGATTGTCTACGCCGGATTGGTGGAGGAGGGATGCGATGAATTGTGTTGGCATTGTGTCGAAAGGAAGAGAGGAGAGGGAGGAGGCTGTGCTGGAAATGGAGTCCAAATGGGGCTGAAGGGTCACCGTCATCGTTGGTGTGCGTGCTGGACGGAGATCGAGACGCGTCAAAGGCAACAACGGTTTGCAGGCCCTAACCCTGAATCTGGCAAACCTCCGGCTCCGAAATTTCTCTCAATTGTGTCCACGATGAGACAGACATATCATGGAGTCGTCGTAACAGCAGGTTTCCCCTCTTATTCCCCGTCTTCCTTTGTATTCTCAAGCTAACAGAGGCTAAGGCTTAATGGCAAAGACGATAAAAGTAAGAATCAATGTCCGAACAATGCATCCAATATACAAGAAGGTAAATTAACCACGCAGCCAACCCCCTTGTGTCCTCGGATTTAATCCTGGATTATAGATCCTGAATAATCGGAGAAACTACCTTGTACATGATGAAGGGGAATTGTGTTCGGTAGGTGACATTGTCCGAATCGAAGCTTGTCGACCGTTGAGTACGCGGAAATCTTTTTGTCTGGCGGAAATTTTGCAGAAGCGGGATTTGGGAAGGCTTGCGCCACCTAATGCGGAGGGGCCATCGACGGAACAAGCGAATGGACAAGGTGGACAGAACGCGACGTAAATATAGATTGTTAGTGAAAAGGAAGGGGACTGTCGGTCGTCGAAATCCGAGATGCTCCAGACGATATAGATCCCGTAAATTGGGCAAAACCTTCAAACGACTTCTCGGACATTGGCATTTACAGGTATACATTATACGCTATTGGGTTTACCCACACGCAAAGGTTCGATAAATTAGATAAATACGTTCCCCTCCTCCCCCCCAAATTCTTGGACTTCACGACTTTCCAGGACGATCACAGAGTGGGACATACATTACTCCATACAACTCCGTCGTCTTGATTTTACCGTCTTTGTCCTTGATCACTTCCGTGATATACTGGTCCCCCGGTGGTCCAACAGGAATGAACAATTTCCCTGGAGATTTAAGTTGTTCAATTAACGCCGTAGGCATGCTCTACCATTAGCCATCAACGTTCCAAATACGTGTTCACAGGGTATTTTGACGTGGAGGGGGATGGAGTGGGGCATACAGGAGCAGCAGCACCGACATGAATGGCATCGTACGGCCCTAAGTCGTCAGACTTCCCACGTTTACAATTAGGGAGCTGTACCCTCCTCGGGATATCCCAATCTTCCGTCACCTGTGACGATAGTAATTTTCCCTTCGTCCAGCAGTTTCTTGTGTTCAGGGTCCTTGGCAATATTCTTGGCTGCTAACTCCGAAAGTTCAGGGAGATGTTCAATCCCAACGACTTTGCCACCTGGTTGAACCATTCTGCCCAACACCTAACACCTCGTTCAGATGGGACATTCAGCAAAGGCAGGGTGCTGGGCGGACAGCAGTGAGGTATCCTGATCCACAGCCTACGTCAAGGACTTTTGCTCCCGGACGGGCATAATCCTCCAAAGCCGAAGCAGCGTTCGCATGCATATGTGGTGCCGAAATCTGCCCTGGATCAACACCTCCGATTCCCATAGGTACGTACGGTTTGGCCCTGGCCGATAGATTGCGGGGAATCATAGTATGGCATGATAGAGGTAAAATGCGCTCTATCCACTTTCTCCGCCACTCAACAACTACCCACAAAAAGGGGATAAGTACAAGCATTGCCTCATAGACGCGAGTGGACGGGATAAGCCCGTTATCACGCAAGTTATTAATCAACTCAGAATTCGACCTCCTGCAGCGTTATTATGCGTTACGAATTGGTCAGCAGGAGGGAGGGAGGTTACCCTGATGAACGCCACGCCATTGACGCAGAGTGGACAAAGAATCGTAGGGGTTGAAGAAACTTAATGGTGAGAAGTTCGGGTTTGAAGACCGTTGGAGATGTGCGTTCGGTGGAGGCCTACGGTGAGGGCTTGAATTTCCCCAGAATATTGTCACGAAAGCAATTCCTGTCGCCTGGGTTACGTAAAATTTCAGTTTTTAAATACGCAACACCGGGGCGGAGACACTTTATATGGCCTTGTAGAAACATTTAATATGCTTCTGCTTCAGAATATTCACTTCCATCAGAGAGCAAGGGAATTATTTTAGAAAGCTGTTTCTTTTATTATGCTTCACAGAGTTTCATTTGGACTACTTTTAATTGAATTTCGCTTTTATAAATTCTTTAAAGGAGTAAACAACTTCAATACAATTTGCTTTGAAGGTAACTATCATTGCTAAAGACTGAAGGCCTATTATAAAGTAGGAAAGGATGGTTATCTGAGCATACCTTCATCATTGGGGTTCATCTGTTGTACATTGGGAAAGCATGAAATGGCAGATATAGCAAAGTTGCTTTTGTAACAATAAAGCCGGAATGTAAATATATAGTAATCATCGGAAAGTTTTCGAATGATTCCAATTTCACAGCTTAAATCACAAAAACTACTCAAGATCAGAGCCAATTTTTTCCAACACAGAACATATAAATTTTAAGGCAGTATCATCATTTTATCAAAAATATTCTCTTTTTCAATATACTTGAAACTCAACTCATGCCCTTTCCAATTCTCAGAATGGCAAGGTTGAATGTGAAATATAGTTCCAAAACCCTTTGAATTACCCTAACCCTCCATATTATAACTGCTGAAAATGTTAATTTCAATCCTAACCAGCAGTAAAATAAATATCATTCTATTTAGAAACAATAAGATATGCTGCTCTTTTAATATATTATAATTCAGGATATTTCCTTTAGAATGAGCTTTTTTTCTCAAGAATTAGTGTAATGGTGGTGGTGCAATCAAAGTGCAAACTTGAGCAGTTTGTGTGTAAAATTGGCATCGTTCGAAAACTTTCCGACGATCACTGTTTGCCGGGATAGCTGCAATTTATTTCTTCAAGACACCGGCTAGCCAACATCAGGTCAATAACAACGACAGAACTGGAAAACGTGTCAGGAATGTTTTGACCTCGATACCAGGGGAATGTCTGAAAACACGGAGGGAAATAATAAGAAGAAAACATTCAAGATGGAAAAGAAAAAGAAACGGAAAGTGAAAACGGTCGAGGAAAAGACTGCACCTAGTCAACCGCAAGACATCAAACCTAAGAAGCGGAAACGAGAGACGCAAGACGGCCACCAAACACCACCCAAAAAACCCAAGTCCGAGAAAAAAGACAGAACGGAAAAGTCCCAGAAAGACGAAAATGCCAATGATGCAAAAGAACTAGAAATCGACGTCAACCTTCCCGCCCCACCCTCCAAAAAGGCCCTCCGTCTTCAAAAGAAAGGAAGACCCGCGCCACCGGGGCCAACGACCTTACAACCACCCGAATCCACTCCAAAACCCGGCAAAGCTGACGACGCCGTCCACCCAGACCTCCAAAAACTCATTCGGAAAGAACCTCAACGCGCTGAATTCAGTGTCTGGATCGGTAATTTATCGTATTCCACCGATGTAAAGGGTCTACGCAACTGGCTTACCCATGGTCTTACAAAAGTTGAGGAGATTGAGATTACCCGGGTCCATCTACCCGTCAACGCAAGCGGCCAGCCCAAGGGGTAACATCTCTTATCAAATATTTCTATAAGGAGCGGAGTTGACTGTAGATTTGCATATGTTGATCTCAAGAGTGAGTTGGGGATGAAGACGATTATTTCACGGAGTGAGCAGGTTTTAGATGGACGACATTTATTGATTAAAAATGGAAAGGATTTTACGGGGCGACCGATAGAGAAGAAGCAGCGGTATCATGTGCAACAGGCGAATCCGAGTCAACCGCCAAAGACGATATCCAAAAAGGGTGCAGGGCCAAACAAGTTTGTGCGTAAAGGGTCCCGGGAAATTGGAGGCAGCAAGGGGGATAAAGTGAAGGCGAAGGAAGAAGGTTGAGGAGATTTATGCCATGGAGTTTGGCTGTCTGAATGCGATATCTCCCTACGCATTATTCTACATATCGAAATCCATCTCATTTAATGCTATCATTTCATCTTCAAACTCATCTCCCTCGGTCGGCTTTCCGGAACCTCGTTCCTCCACCGTCTCTTCCTCTCTTTCCCGTTGTGTCGCTTGGAACAACTCATCCGTATCAATATCACTGCCATCATCTACAAACAATGGTTCCTCCTTCTGCATCTCATCCGCTGTCGCGGTCGTACCCATCACAACGACCTCATCCCTACTCCCCGCCCCCACACTCCCTCCTCTCGACCCACGACCCCCAGCAACCATACCCTCCTCCCCCGCCTTGTCAGCATCCGCTAAAGCTTGCAGAGCATCCCAATCAATCGGCTCATCCGGAATTACTTGCTGTGCCTTAGTCGCTTCAATCCATTCCTTTCGCATGACCCGTAGCCGACTTTCATGACCCGCTTTCTCGGTCATGGCGATGCAATCGCGGAATCTCGCTTTTGGGAAAACTTCATGCATCCAAAGTTGATAATAATTCACCAAGCGCATTAAATCTTGTTTCTACTCTAAGCCATGACTTGAATAGGAATGATGGTACTTCGTGGCCTTTTCCTCTGAAGTTGAGATGCTTTGGCGCATCGGTTTTGAGTTGGCGGAGGCCCTTGTCGGTCAACAGTCTACTATCAGGGAATGGAAATGGGGAAAGGGGCATTAAGGGGAGGGGTTTGTTGGGAGATTACCGGTCGATGAGTTTTACGGCTGGTTTTCGTTTGTTTTTAACGACGACTTCCTCGTCGATTTGGATTGGGGAGGGGCCGCCTGCAATTGAGGGACGAGAGCGAGGAGCAGCCAAGTCATAGCCGTTCTGTCGGAGAAAAGCGTCGTCGTCACCGTCGAAGGACATCGAGTCTGGCCGGAGCGACTGAGGCGACACGCGACGTTGTTAAATTGTCACTCGCGACCGCGATGAGCCCCGAAAGTGTTTCAATTGCAACCGGCAGCCGCCTGCCAATTCGGACCTTGGAAGCCTCTCAAACACCCCAGAAGACATTGCCATTGCCGGCCGTTGCTGTGTGTCGGCTCCCATCATCGCCAACCTACCATGGCAGGCAATGACAACGCTCGACACCCCCGTGAAGAGACCCATATTCCGCCTGCAGAGAACTTTGAAGGAAATCTTTCTGGCCAGTTCCATGAAGTCCCCAAAAGCACTCCCTATCCGGTAACCCGCCTTCTTTGTCAGAAACTCATCCCCGTCTGTCCATCGACTAATCTTGATAGCTGATTGATTCCGATCCACATTTCCGCAGGGTGCTGCGATACTATAGAACGTCTGATTATCTCACATGGCTCAGCTTCACCATCGGCGTCCCATTATTCTATGGCGGATTAAGTATCGTCCCCTCCATTCCACCGACGCTGATAGACAGTGGTCTTCTGGAAGTCTCCGCGACCGCTGGGGACAAAGTTGATCGGAGCAAAGTATTGGCGGATGAGCACAGCATTGGGTGTCACTTCAGGGTTCCTTGTTTCCTATCAAGACGTCTCGAGTAACCTCCACCGCCCAGTCGTTGGTTTTCGGGTTAATATGAAGAACGTTTCTGGGGATGGACGGAGAATTCACGGGAGGTGAAAATGGATATGGAGGAGATGGTCGGTAAGTTACGCCGTGGTGAGCCTTTGTATGGAGTTACGTCGATGGATCCCTATTATCAGCAGGTTGCTGCTTCACAATCTCGATATGCTCAACTCAAGTTTCGTAAGTGTCCTTAGGTCCACGCTTTTTCACCTTTACATGGGTTTTCTATTCCCTTCTATTTTTGATTTTCTTGGGTCTTTAGTTACTTCATTTGGTGGAGATCAAAAACTTTTGATGCTGATGCGGATAGAAATTTTCCCATTTTTCAATTTCGCGAATCATAATTATCATGGAGTCGATGTTAAAAAGTACTACGATGCTTTGAAGGCTGAGGACGAGGCTACTGCGGCACGGGAGACTTGATTCATGGACATGAAGCAGCTGTAGAGATTGCGTAAACGCGATAAAAGATCAAAATCTATCATTCAATTTGCTCGCCTTCATATGTGCTCTGGCCGGACCACCCCCTTTTTCATGCTTTTACGACGTTTATATAATATCGAGTCGTATGTAGAAGAATGACACAAGACGTCACGTCACGCTCGGAGCGATCCTGTCGTGAGGTGCGCTGTCGTGTCCAGACCGCCAATTATGTAATGTTTTAATCACCGACTCTTCGCGCTCTCGGGGCCGAACCTTCTCCGCCTTCGGTGGTATTCCCCAACATTCGATTAATAAGTTCTTCAACCTCATCAGATTCATGAGTTAGCAAGGCGCTCACGTTGCCGTAAATCCTCATTTACTCCTCTTGGTCATTGCTCGATTTCCGTATTTCGCCTTCTATCCCCGGCGTCCCTCCTCAACATCAATGTCGGTAAACAGGTCGGACCACGAAAAAAAGGTCATCTGGTGTCGAGCCACACTCCAAAAATTCGACAAACAACTCAAATTCCCCAGCACCCCCCTCTCCAGCGAAGACCTGTCCGTCCTCAAAAGAATTCTCAACTTCCTCTCCCAATGCCGCCAATCGTCCGAACAAATCCTTCAAAAATGGCAGGTTCCTCGCGTCCTCAGGCGTCTCTTGACCCATTCACAAATCCTCCCCGACAGCATACCCCCCTTAATCGAAATGCAACTCGCCGCCTGGGAACGTGGGGAATACAACTTGGCAATGGGATCAGCAGACGAGGTCGACGACGAAAGTACGAAAGCCTCGTCTTCGGAGGAGGAAGAGAATGTTGAGCCCTTACGAGGGTCCGCAATGAGGGGGATTAGTCGCGTGCGTTCTAAGTCTGGGAAAATGTGGGTTTACAAGATTGATAAGAGTTATCAAAGACCCGCGAATCGGTTTGGTCCGAATCAGTTGGAGGTCGGGGCCTGGTGGCCTCTCCAAATCTGTGCTCTTCGGGATGGTGCCCACGGATCCTATAGGGGCGGTATCTACGGTAAAAGGGAAAAGGGTGCGTACAGTATCATTATCTCCGGCGGGACCGGGTACGATGATCTTGATATGGGAGACGTGGTCTGGTATACAGGCTCTGGTAGCAAGGGCGAGGACCAGACTCTCGGGATTGGAAATCAGGCTTTGATTACGAGTTTTAATACCAAATTACCCGTTCGTGTGTTGAGGACGTCAAAGTCGTCGAGTAAGTTTGCCCCGAGTCAGGGGTTGCGGTATGATGGGATTTATATTGTTACGGATCATAAAGCTGTTGCAGGGAGGGATGGGCACAGGGTGTTTAAATACAAGTTGGAACGGTGTCCGAATCAGAAAGAGATTCAGATGAACGTTCCCGGACGGGCTGAGTTGAATACACTTCATGAT
>Ga0335081_10020634_pt1 | contig 10656 bp, 11 predicted proteins | sample Lox_Sample_35_FD_206713 | JGI IMG/M metagenome (GOLD analysis project Ga0335081, IMG submission 206713) | Soil microbial communities from Loxahatchee National Wildlife Refuge, Florida, United States - Lox_Sample_3.5 | ecosystem: Environmental > Terrestrial > Soil > Wetlands | place: USA... | reverse complement strand
AGGCCGTTCACCAGCTGCGCGCCGGCCACCTTGATGTGGTCCGCGAGCTGGAAGCGGCGCTCGAACGCCCGGCCGGCAATGCCACGATACAGGTATTCGGTCTTCTCATCGGCGGGCTTCGCCTTGCCGGAGACAACCAGCATGTTGTCCTGCGCCACGATGTTCAGGTCGTCCTCGCCGAAGCCGGCGACCGCCATCGTGATGCGGTAGGCGTCCTCGCCCGTCTTCTCGATGTTGTAGGGCGGATAGGAGAGCTGCGCCTCATCCAGGCGCAAGGCGGAATCGAAGAGCTGCGACATACGGTCGAAGCCGACGGTCGAGCGGAAAAGCGGGGAGAGATCGAAGGTACGCATGGCTACACATCCTCCATTTGAGCAACATGTAGAACTCGGCTCACCCGAGGGTCGAGCCAGCTCCGGTCACGCACCGGACCCCCCATGGGCATCCGGCACGGCTAACCATGTAGGGAGGCCGGGCGGCGATACAAGGGGGGCCCGGCGGCACCGCCGCACGCGTGCCGCCCGACGCCGGCCCCGGCCATGAAAAAGGGCGCCTCCGGGGCGCCCTTGCCGTCCTGAGTTCGCCCCTATGGGCTAGCCCTTCATGACCATGCCTTTGAATTTCTTATTGAATTTCGCGAGCTGGCCGCCCGTGTCGACGAGCCGGTGAACGCCGGTCCAGGCCGGATGGGTCTTGGGGTCGATGTCGAGATGCAAGACCGCCCCGGCCTCGCCATAGGTCGAGCGGGTCTTGAACTGGGTGCCGTCCGTCATCACCACGGTGATCTCGTGGTAGTTCGGATGAATGTCGTTCTTCATAGCTCTGCCCTCGCCTGCGAGAGCGGCTTATAGCGAGGGTCGGGCGCCAATGCAAGCTCGGCGGGGCGGCACCTGCGCCCGGCCTTGGTCCACGATCATTTTCGCTCCGCGTTGGCGACCGGATTCGGAAATTCGTTCGATCTTCGTTGGTCCTTTTCCTTCCTGCCATACCGGCGAACGCCGGTATCCATGGCGGAAATGGGTCCCGGCTTTCGCCGGGACGGGAGATGGGTGATGGGTGACTTTACGATTCGGAACATCAGCGCTGCGTGAGCTTGAGCTCGATGCGGCGGTTCTTGGCGTAGGCCGCCGGGGTCTCGCTCGGGTCGATGGGCTGGTACTCGCCGAAGCCGGTGGCCGAGAGATGCCCGGGCGGAATGCCGCTCGCGATGAGGAACTTGACCACCGCCGTGGCACGCGCACTCGAGAGCTCCCAGTTGGAGGGGAAGCGCGGCGAGGCGATCGGCCGCTTGTCGGTATAGCCGTCGACCTCGAGGATCCAATGAATCTCGGCCGGGATCTTGGGCGTGATCTGGCTCAAGGTCTGGGCGAGGCGCCTGAGCGCCACTTCGCCCTGGGGGTTGAGGTCGGCCGAGCCCGAGGGGAACAGCACCTCGGATTGGAAGACGAAGCGGTCGCCCACGATGCGGATGTCGGGGCGGTCGCCGAGTATCTCGCGCAGGCGGCCGAAGAATTCGGAGCGATAGCGGGCGAGCTCCTCGACCTTGCCGGCAAGCGCCAGGTTGAGGCGCTTGCCGAGGTCGGCGATCTGCACCTCCTTGGCCTTGTTGGCGGCTTCCGACACCTCGAGCGCCTGCTCGATCGCGGCGAGCTGCTGGCGCAGCGCCAGGATCTGCTGGTTCAGGAGCTCGACCTGCTGGCGCGCCTCGGCACTGAGTTTGGTCTCGGCATCGAGTGCGGCCTTGTCGGCCTCGTCCGCCTTCTGGGCGCTCTCGATTTGCGCCTGTGCTGCCTCGAGCTGCGTCCGCGCGGTGTCGAGCTGCCCCTTGAGCCGTCCCGCCTCTTCGGTCGCACTCTCGGCGCGCGCGTTCGCCTCCGGCAGCTGGGCGCTCAACTTGTCCCGCTCGGCGGCGAGATCGGAAAGCCGGGCCGCGAGCGTGTCGCGCTTCAGGACCGAGCTCTGCAGCTCGGCCGAGAGCTGGGCGACCGAGAGGCGGAGATCGGCGTTCGCCTTGCGCTCGAGGTTGAGCATGTCGGCGAGCTCGGAGATCTGGCGGTTGAGGCGCTTCAAGGCCTCGTCGCGCCCGGTCAGCACCTCGGAGAGGGTGAACTGCGCTATGACGAAGATGAGCAGCACGAAGATGAAGGCGAGCACGAGGCTGGTCAGCGCGTCGACGAAGCCCGGCCAAATGTTGACGGTGCGAAGTTGGCGCTGTGGGCGCAATTCCGTTTGCCTTCCTCGCTTGCGCGGCGCTTACGAGCCCGCTTCCTCGGCCAGATTGGCGATGGTGCGCGCGAGCAGCCTGATCTCGGCGCGCAATTCGTCGACGGTCTGCTGGCGGCCGACGGAGAGCTCCTCGACGAGACGCGCCAAATAGACCTCGATGTTGCGGATATGGATGCGGCTCGCCTCGTCGACGCCGCTCTCGCCGGCGCTTTCCGCAAGCCGCGCCAGCACCGGCCGCATTTCCATCTGCCCCTCCACCAGCTTGACGAGGAGGGCTTGCTCCGCGCGCATCTGGTCGGTCAAGGTCGAGAGCCGCTCGGTCAAGGTGAAGAGATGGCCCCCGGCGGCGGTGCGGTTGTCCTCGCCGCGCTGCACCGCGCGCTGGAGCGCATCCAGGCTGTCGGCCGTCTTCTCGAGGAGGGCCTCGATATAAGCCGGTATGGAGGTCTCGCCTTCGGCGATGGCGCCTCCGCTCGAGAGCCTGGTCAAGCTCGAGAGCCATTCCTCGAGGTCGTTATAGAAGAGGTTCTGCGCTTGCCCGGCCTGGAGGTCGAGAAAGCCGAGGATGAGCGAGCTCGCGAGGCCGAAGAGGGAGGACGAGAACGAGGTGCCCATGCCGGCGAGCGGATGCTCGAGGCCGGTCTTCAAGTTGTTGAAGATCGAGGTCACGTCGTTCGAGCCGATCTCGAGGCTTTGGATCACGGTGCCGACCGAGCTCACGGTATCGAGCAGGCCCCAGAAGGTGCCGAGCAGGCCGAGGAAGATCATGAGCCCGACAAGGTAGCGCGAGATGTCGCGCGATTCGTCGAGGCGCGAGCTGACGCCGTCGAGGAGCGTGCGCATGGCCATCGTCGAGAGCGAGAGCTGCTTGTCCTTGCGCTCGCCGAGCATGGTCGCCATGGGGGCCAGGAGGCGCGGGGCCGCGCGCGAGAGCGGTTGGCGCGAGCGCTTGTAGCTTTCGATCCAGGCCAGCTCCGGGTCGAGTTGGAGGACCTGGCGGAAGATGAAGACGACGCCGATGAGGGCAGCCCCCAGGATCATGCTGTTGAGCGGCACGTTGTGGAGGAAGACGCGCTCGAGCTGGGGAAAGAGCAGCGCGCACACGGCAATGACCGCGATCAGAAACAAGACCATTCGAACGAGATAGCGTCTGAGGCGCGTCATGGTCCCGGCCGATCGTTCAGTCGTGAATCGCTGAGCCGCAAGCGCCCGCCCTTTGCCGCCGCTCGGCTACTTCCCGACCACGACGAGATCGACGCGATCGGCCGACCCTCCGCCCTCGAGCTTGTTGCCGAGCGCACGCACGTCCATGCGGCTGGCGCCTACCCCCCGGTCGAAGAGATAGCCGCGCACGGCCAGGGCACGGGTGAGCGAGAGCCGGCGCGCCAGGCTTGCTTCCGCGTCGGTCCCGGCGGCGTAGGCGATGAGTTGCAGGCGCAGCTCCTGGTTCTGCTTGAGCCGCTCGGCGAGCTTGCCGAGCTCGGCCTTGGCGCGGTCGGAAAGATCGCTGGCGTTCGTCGCAAAGTTGACGCTGGCGGCAACGCCGGCAGGGGGGACACTCGGCGTGGCGGCGGCCGGCGGGCGCGCTGCCAGCTGGGGCTCGGGTGCCGCCGGTGCCGGCTTGCTCGCAGCCGGTGCTGCGGCCGGCGGGGCTGTGGGCCGCGCTGCGGCACTCGCGGGTGGTGCTGCCGGCGGGGTTGCGGGAGCTGCGGGCTTAACCGGTGCGGCCGGTGCCGCCGGGGCGGCACTGGCGATCTTGCCTGCGGGCAGCTCGGGCGGGGTCGGCGGCTCGGGTGCTGCCGGCGGCGGGGTCGCCTCGGCAAGCTGGGTGGCGGGGGTTGGGGCACTCGGCGCCTTAGCAGGCGCGGCTTTGGCAGGAGCAGCCGCAATGGGAGCGGGCTCGGGGGGCGGCGGGGTTGGATTGGCCGGCACGATGGGCGCCGTCGCCGCGCTCTTCGCCGGCGAGGGTGCCGGCGGGGCCGGGGGTGCCGGTGCCGCGAGCGGCCGCGGTCCGGTCTCTGCGGTCAGAGGCTGCACGGGGGCTGCCGCGCGTGCGGCACTCGCTGCCGGTGCCGTGGTCTTGGCGGGGAGCGGGGGCGGCTCGGCGATCACCGGCGGCGGCGGCGGGCCAGCGCTTGGCGTTGCGGCCGCGACCCGGGGCGGAGCTGCTGCCGGCGGGGCGGGCTTCGCGGGCGCGCTCTTGGCGCTCGCGTTGGCGCGCTCCTTGCCCTGGTTTTCCTTCCCTGCGGCGGTTTCCCCCGGCGGGGTGAGCAGGATCGGCTCGCTCGCCACCGCTTGTCTCGCCGGCGGCGGGCTGCCCATGATGCTGCGCGCGACCTTGGGCGGCGGGCCGAGCTTGTTGAGCACCGAGAGATCGAGGATCACGTCGTTCGGATTGCCCTTGCCGACGAAGACGGTTTGTTGCGCTACGGCAGGTGCCGTCAGCACGACGAGCGTGCAGAAGGCAGCCCCCGTCATCAGGGCGCGCGCCAGAAGAGGGCGGGACGCCGCTTGCAGCGTCCCCGGTTCTCGCGTCATATGCCGCCGCCTCCCGCTGCCGGAACTCATTGATTTGGATTGCCGACCGCCGCCGACAATAGCTCAGTGGGAGAAGCGCGACAACCGGCTTTGCCGGTTGAGCGGTGCTGCGCGCGGAGCTTATTCGGCGAGGGCCTTTTGCAATAGCTCGCCGAGCGGCTTCATCAATTTGTCATTGGCGGCCAAAACGCTGCCGCTTTCGAGCATGTTGCGCCCGCCGTCGATCTCGCCGACATAGCCGCCCGCCTCGCGCACGATCAGCATGCCGGCGGCGATGTCCCAAGGCTTGAGGTCGAACTCCCAATAGCCGTCGAGCCTGCCGGCCGCGACGTAGGCGAGGTCGAGGGAGGCGGTGCCCGTGCGGCGGATGCCCGCCACCTCGGGCATGACCGCGGCGAAGGTCTTGAGAAAGCGGGCGTGATCGCCGTGGCCGTGAAAGGGGATGCCGGTGCCGATGAGCGCGTCGATCAGCCGGCCGCGCGCCGAGACGCGCAGCCGATGCTCGTTGACGAAGGCCCCGCCCCCCTTCTCGCTCCAATAGAGCTCGTCGCGGATGGGCTCGAGGATGACGCCGGCGACGATCTCGCCGTCGCGCTCGAGCGCGATCGAGATGGCGAAATGCGGGATGCCGTGCAGGAAGTTGCTGGTGCCGTCGAGGGGATCGACGATGAAGCGATGGTGTCCGTCGCCCGCTTCGCCCCCGCCCTCCTCCATGAGGAGGCCGAAGCCGGGACGCGCCTTCTTGAGCTCGGCGCGCAGCACCCGCTCGGCGCGCAGGTCCGCGGTCGAGACGAAATCCGCCGGGCCCTTGCGCGAGACCTGAAGCTGCTCGACCTCGCCGAAGTCGCGCACCAGTCCGCGTGCGGCCTTGCGCGCAGCACGCTCCATGACGTTGATGAGGGCGGAGCGCAGCGCCATCCGGCGCCTAGTCCTTGGCGCGCTCGATGTAGGAGGCGTCGACCGTGCTGACCACGATCCGCGCCCCCGCCTCGACGAAGGGCGGCACCATGACCCGCACGCCGTTCTCGAGCACCGCGGGCTTATAGGAGGAGGACGCGGTCTGACCCTTGACCACCGGGTCGGCCTCCACGACTTTCATCGTCACCTTGTCGGGAAGGGTCACCGACACCGGAATCCCCTCGATCAGGTCGACGATGACCTTCATGCCGTCCTGCAGGAAGGCGGCGGGGTCGCCCACGACCTCGCGCGCCAAGGTGAACTGCTCGTAAGTCTCGGCGTCCATGAAGGTGAGCGAGTGGTCGTCGCCGAAGAGGTAGGTGCAGTCCTTCTCCTCGACCTGGAGCTTCTCGACCGTGTCGGCGGTGCGCCAGCGCTCGTTGGTCTTGCTCCCGCTCTTGAGGTCGCGCATCTCCACCTGGATGAAGGCGCCGCCCTTGCCCGGCGTGATGATCTGGATCTTGAGCACGGCCCACTGCCTGCCGTTGTGCTCGATGATGTTGCCGGGGCGGATCAGGTTGGCTTGGAGTTTCATGGCCTTCGCTTCACGGGATGCGGATCGGGGTGCGGGTGGGGAAATCGGCGCGGACCCTAACAGCTCGCCGCAGTCGTGGCAATGTCTGCGGGCGTGAGGCCGGCCACCCGTTTGCGGTATATGGAGAGGGACGGCTGTCGTCGCCCGAGCTCGCGGGGGATGGCTTGGAAGGAGCGCTCATGTCCGGCAAATCCTGGTGGCATCCCGAGGTCTTCGCCGAGCGCCGCGCCGCGCTCGAGATGCGCGCCCGCGTGCTCGCCGGCTTGCGCGGCTTCTTCGCCGAGCGGGCCTTCGTCGAGGTCGAGACCCCCTGCCTCCAGCGCTCGCCCGGGCTCGAGCCGCACATCATGGCGCTCGCGGTCGAGCTCAAGGATCCGCTCGCCGAGGGCAGGCGGCGGCTCTATCTCCACACCTCGCCCGAGTTCGCCATGAAGAAGCTCATGGTGGCGGGGGTCGAGCGGCTCTACCAGATCGCGCACGTGTGGCGCGACGGCGAGCGCTCGCCCCTCCACCATCCGGAGTTCACCCTGCTCGAATGGTATCGCGCCCGTGCCGGCTACGAGAGCTTGATGACCGATTGCGAAGCCCTCCTCCGCTCGACCGCCGCCGCCGCGGGCGGTACCGAGCTCAAGCGCGGCGCGCTCGCCTGCGACCCGGCCCGCCCGGCCGAGCGCCTCACGGTCGCCCAAGCATTCCGGCACTACTGCGGCATCGATCTGCTCGCGACCGCCCCCGATCCGCGCGCGCCATCGGCCGCGCTCCTCGCCGCCGAGGCGCGCCGCATCGGGCTTTTCGTGAGCGAGCGCGACAGCTGGGAGGATATCTTCCACCGCGTCATGCTCGACCGCATCGAGCCTCGGCTCGGCGTGGGGGCCGCCACCATCCTCTACGAATATCCGCTCTCTTTAGCTGCCCTTGCGCGCCCGAGCCCGGCCGATGCGCGCGTGGCCGAGCGCTTCGAGCTCTACGTCTGCGGGGTCGAGCTCGCCAACGCCTTCGGCGAGCTCACCGACGCCGTCGAGCAGCGCCGCCGCTTCGAGGCGGACATGGCGTTCAAGCAGCGCCTCTACGGCGTGCGCTATCCGCTCGACGAGGATTTCCTCGCCGCCCTCGCCTTTGGCCTGCCCGCGAGTGCCGGCATCGCCCTCGGCCTCGACCGCCTCATCATGCTGCTCGCAGGTGCTGCGACCATCGAGGAGGTGCTGTGGGCGCCGGTCGATTGAGTTCAACGGGCAATCGCCGTCGCGTAGCGCCGCCCTTGACAGAACTACGCAAATTGCGTAGATCGCCGGCACGTGTGGAAGGCGGCGGACGTTGGCATCGTCGTTGACGACGACCTTAGCGACGACCCTGTCGTGACGGCCAATATCACCACACCGGCCGGCCGCTTAAGCGTAATGGCCGCGGTCTCGTTTGAAGGCCGGACGCTTGTTCTTGCCGGCCTCCAGATGCATGGGGACGACATTGGTCTCGGGGAGTTCGGCATGGCCAATCTCAGGAGACTGGCCGATGCCGTCATGGAGGTTTTGGAGTGCGATGAAATCGTCGTTGAAGGCGCAACTCGAACATCGGGTGCGAATCCGGGACGTTTCCCCAAAAGGCTCCGGTTCAAGCGTCGCTTACGTTCTTGAGGCCCGACCGGAGGCCTTTTCTAAGACGGTCACCGCCGCGCAGGCGCTGGTCCGCAGCGGCGTCGGCGCCTCCAAGGCAAGGACGACGGTGGAGCGGCTGCTTGCCGGCGAGAAGGTAGCGCTCGTGGTACCCCAAGTGCAATCCACCGCGGCTTTCGCACGGAAGCTCAATTCGGTCGGCGTTCGCGCGCATCGACGCGCAATACCGGCGCACGTGGACGTGGCGGCGATCCGTCAGCGCCTTCGTCTGACGCAAGAGGAATTCGCAGCCCGTTTCGCACTGAGCGTTGCCACCGTGCGGAATTGGGAACAGAACCGCTCGGTGCCCGATGATGCCTCGCGGGCATTTCTTGCCGTCATCGCGCGCGCTCCCGAGGTCGCCGAGGAAGCGGTTTCCGAATGAGGGCGGCGGGTCAGGCCGTCGCCGCCCTGTCCTCGAGTGCCCCCCTGATCGCCGCATTGAAATCCCTGACCGCCGCGGCCGGCCCTTGCGGGTAGTCCCACACGCCGCTCACCACGGCGAGGAAATCCGCACCTGCCGCGACGAGGGGCGCGCAATTCTCGACCGTGATGCCGCCGATGGCGACCGAGGGCACCGTCATGATCTCGCTCCACCAGCTGAGGAGCTCGAGGTCGGCGTGCGTGCTCGCGTGCTTGGTCGCAGTCGGAAAAAAGGCGCCGAAGGCGACGTAGTCGGCCCCCGCCTCCGCCGCCGCGATGGCGAGATCGCGCGAGGCATGGCAGGTGACGCCGACGATGCGCTCGGGGCCGAGGAGGGCCCGCGCCTCCGCGTAGGATGCATCCTCCTGGCCCACATGCACGCCGTCCGCCTCCGCCTTGGCCGCGAGATCGGGGCGGTCGTTGACGAGAAAGGCCACCTCGCGGTGCCGGCAAATGGGGGCGAGCAGGGCCGCCGCCGCAAGCACGTCCGCGTCCGAGACTTCCTTGAGCCTGAGCTGAAGGCAGGCGACGTCGCCGGCCGCGAGGGCCTCGGCGAGCACGGACGCGAACGCGCGCGCGTCCAGCCGCGGCGGGGTCACGAGATAGAGCCGGCAGGAAAGGGGATCGCTCAGTCCTTGCTCTTATAGATGCCGATGACCGTCTCAAGCAGTCGAAGGGCTTCTTCGCGCGGGCGCTGGAAACTGTTGCGGCCGATGATCGAGCCCGTACCCCCGCCGTCGCGGATGGCGCGCACCTCCTCGAGGAGGCCCGCCTCCTCCTTGGCCTCTCCGCCCGAGAAGACGACGAGCCGGCGGCCCTGGAAGGCGGCCTCGACCACGTGGCGGATGCGTGCCGAGGCACTCGCGATGTCGATCTTGCGGCTCTCGTACACTTTCTTCGCGGCCTCGAGCTCGAGATGCGCCGTCGGCGGCTTGACCTTGATGATGTGGGCGCCGAGGAGGGCCGCCATGTGTGCCGCGTAGGCGCAGATGTCGATCGCCGTCTCGCCCGCCTTGGAGAGATTGCCGCCGCGCGGATAGGACCAGATGACGACGGCGAGGCCCTTGCGCTTGGCCTCCTCGGCCAGGGCGCGCACCTCCTCCATCATGGCGTAGGCGGCATCGGAGCCGGGATAGATGGTGAAGCCGATCGCCGAGGCGCCGAGGCGGAGGGCATCGTCGACCGACCCTGTCACCGCCTGGTCGGGGGCCTCCTTGGCGCGTGCCAAGCTGTTGGCGCTGTTGAGCTTGAGGATGAGCGGGATCTGGCCGGCGAAGCTCGCGGCCCCCGCCTCGATCATGCCGAGGGGGGCGGCATAGGCCGAGAGCCCGGCGTCGATCGCGAGCTGGAAATGGTAGTGCGGGTCGTAGGCCGGCGGGTTGGGAGCGAAGCTGCGCGCGGGCCCGTGCTCGAAGCCCTGATCGACCGGCAGGATGACGAGCCGGCCGCTGCCGCCGAGCTTGCCTTGCATGAGGATGCGGGCGAGGTTGGCCTTGGTCCCCGGACAGTCGCTCTCGTAGTTGTCGAGGATGCGCTTGACGCGCGGCGTGATCTTCATTGCGGCAACCTCGTTGAAAATGCCCGGCCCGGCGCCAAGCGTTCCCTCTCCCGCCCGAGCAATAGCCGAGCGCCCGGAGTTTTTCAACGCCGGGCGCGGGTGGGGCTCGGGCGGCGCTGCTCGCCCGCGAGCCAGTCGCTGCAGGCGGCGTAGGGATCGGACGAGCCCGCGAGATCGAGCGCCCGGCGCGGCCGCCGGCGCAGGAGACGGCTGCCCTGGACCTCCGCGACCTGGGCGAGCTTGGCCGCGACCTTCGCACTACCGCTGAAGCAGACGGCCTCGAGGCCCGTGCGGAAGGCGCCAAGCGCGTAACCGGGCATGTCGGCGCAGTCGAGCACGGCGCTGAAGCGCACCCCCGGTACCGCGCGCCGTGCCGCCTCCACCACCGCCTTGAACCAGCCCGCCCCTGCGGACGCGGCCGCCCCTTCCGCGCTCCAGAGCTCGAGCGTAACGCCTGCGCTCGCGGCGGCGGCAAGAGCGGCGCTCGCCTGCGCGAGCGAAGTGATGACGACGGCGTGCCGCACTTTCGCGCGTGCGGGCGATCGAGGGCGGACTCGGGGTAGCGTTGCCATGGTGCCAAGACTTAGCACGGCGAAGCAGGCATTTTCTTCGTCATTCCCGCGCAAGCGGGAATCCGGGGTCTCGGACCCCGGCGTGCGCGGGGGTGACGGCCGGGGTTCTCAATGTGACCGGTTCTGGGGCAGACGGCTACTTGAGCCGCCCCATCAGCGCCGCCACGTCGGCCATGCGGTTGGCGAAGCCCCACTCGT
>Ga0335081_10020633_pt1 | contig 10656 bp, 9 predicted proteins | sample Lox_Sample_35_FD_206713 | JGI IMG/M metagenome (GOLD analysis project Ga0335081, IMG submission 206713) | Soil microbial communities from Loxahatchee National Wildlife Refuge, Florida, United States - Lox_Sample_3.5 | ecosystem: Environmental > Terrestrial > Soil > Wetlands | place: USA: Florida... | reverse complement strand
AATTCAGACCCTGCAGCAGGGCATCACCGCCACACACGAGTCGGCGGCGCTCGTGTCCGATCTCGCCCAGCTCTACGAGCGCCACGGCCGCATCGATGATGCGATCCACACTTACGAGGAGCTGCAGAGGAAGGATCCGCACTCGCAGCTCATCGCGAACAATCTCGCGATGCTCCTCATCACCTACAAGACCGATCGCGCCAGCCTGGACCGCGCCCGCGACCTGACCGCGGGGTTCGGCGACTCGACCAACCCGGCGCTCATCGACACCGATGGCTGGGTGCACTTCAAGCGCGGCGAGGTCGCCCCCGCCTTGACGGATCTCGAGAAGGCCGTGGCTCGCGTGCCGGGCTCGAGCATCTTCCACTATCACCTGGGGATGGCGCAGTTCAAGGCCGGGCAGCGCGACAAGGCGCGCGAGAATCTGCAGACCGCGGTCGGCGGTAGCCAGCGTTTCGCCGGCCTCGATGAGGCGAAATCCGTGCTCGCGCAGCTCAACGAGAAGACCGGCTGAGCGGCCGGTTCTGCCGACCAAGGCCGAAGCCCGCACTGCATCGGTCAAGCTTTGCTCGTTGCGACGCTCTAGCTATAATGGCCATATGGAAAAGGCTACCATCGCGAAGTTCAAGGATAATCTGAGCGCCTACCTGCGCAAGGTGCGGGCGGGGCACACCGTCGTGATTTACGATCGCGACGTGCCCATCGCATGCGTGGAGCGCATCGAGGCGAGCGGTCGCAGCGCCGATCGCTTGGCGCTGATGCGCGCACAGGGTCTCACCCGACCCGCCGGCCGCTCGATCTCGGCCAAGCAGCTGCGCAGCCTGTTGGGAAAGCCGCTTCCGCGACGCGCCGATCTCGGCGGCGCCTTGCGCCAGGACCGTGAGGACGGGCGCTGAGGCGGGCATGCGCTTCTGGGACAGCTCGGCCCTGCTGCCTCTGTTGGTGGATGAGCCCAGCCGCGGCGCTCTGTTGCAGCTGCTCGATGAGGACGGCGACGTCCTCACCTGGTGGGGCACGCCGGTCGAGATTGCCTCGGCCCTTGCCAGGGCTGAGCGCGAGGGTCTGCTCACGGCCGATCAGGTCAATGTCACCCTGAGTCTCCTGAGGAGCCTGCGGGAGAGCTGGCACGAGATCGTGCCCTCGGCGGCCATACAGCGCGTCGCCGAGCGGGTGCTGCGCACCTACCCACTGCGCGCCGCCGACAGCCTGCAGCTTGCAGCGGCGCTGATCGCCGCGGATCACAATCCTTCCACTCTGGCAGTCGTCAGCCTGGACGAGCGGCTGAGCGCGGCGGCCCGTCGCGAGGGGTTTGTGGTCCTGGGTCCTGACATCGCCTCCGTGTCAATGGCTCCCGCGACCTAGATCACGCCTGGGCGAGGGTGCTCAGCGGCCCGGCACAGATTGGGGCACACTAGGGGTTCGTCAGCGGCGCACCGACGCCGCAAGCCGTTACGAGGACAGAGCTGTCATGTGCGGAATCGTCGGAGCGATCGCCGAGCGCAATATTGTCCCGATCCTGATGGAAGGCCTGCGGCGCCTCGAGTACCGCGGCTACGATTCCGCCGGCATCGCCGTGCTCAACGGCTCCGAGCACCTCACCCGCCTGCGCACCGTGGGCAAGGTCAAGGCGCTCCAGGATGCCATCGACCACTCTCCGACGAGCGGCAAGATCGGCATCGCGCACACCCGCTGGGCGACCCACGGCGTGCCGAGCGAGCGCAATGCGCATCCGCACGTCTCGCACGACGGGCTCGCCATCGTCCACAACGGCATCATCGAGAATCACGACGAGCTGCGCGATGAGCTGAAGCGCGCCGGCTACCAGTTCAGCTCCGAGACCGACACCGAGGTCATCGCCCACCGCATCCACTATCACCTGCAGCGCGTTCCGGATCTGTTCAAGGCGGTGCGCGCCACCGTCGCAGAGCTCGAAGGCGCCTACGCGCTCGCCGTGGTGAGCGAGCACGATCCGGAGCGCATCATCCTCGCCCGCGAGGGCTGCCCGGTCGTGATCGGCTGCGGCGTCGAGGAGAATTTCGTGGCCTCCGACGTGGCGGCGCTGCTGCCGGTGACGCGGCGGTTTGTCTTCCTCGAGGAAGGCGACGTCGCCGAGATCCGTCGCAAGTCGATCAAGGTGATCGACAAGCAGGGCAACAGCATCGAGCGGCCGGTCCGCGAGAGCGAGCTGTCCGCCGATGCGGCCGAGAAGGGCCAGTACCGGCACTTCATGCTGAAGGAGATCCACGAGCAGCCGCGCGCCGTCGCCAATACCCTGCAGGAGCGCGTCGCCAACGGCCGGCTGCTCGAGGCGGCCTTCGGACCTGCGGCCTCCGAGATCTTCAAGCGCACCGAGCACGTGCACATCGTGGCGTGCGGCACCAGCTACCACGCGGGCGTCGTGGCGCGCTATTTCATCGAGCAGATCTGCAAGATTCCCTGCACGGTCGAGGTCGCGAGCGAGTACCGCTATCGAAACCCCGTCGTCTCGCGCAATTCGCTGTTCGTGACCATCTCCCAGTCCGGCGAGACGGCCGACACCCTCGCCGCGCTGCGCCTCGCGAAGCAGGCCGGCTACATCGCGGCCCTTGCGATCTGCAACGTGCCGGAGAGCTCACTGGTGCGCGAGTCGGAGCTCGTGATGCTGACGCGGGCCGGCCCGGAGATCGGCGTTGCCTCCACCAAGGCCTTCTCCACGCAGCTCGCGGCGCTGGGCATGCTGGTAGTCGCGCTTGCCAAGCATCACGGCGCCGACGCCGAGCGCGAGCGCGGCCTGGTCACGCGCCTGATCGAGCTGCCCGCACTAATCGAGCGCACGCTCGAGCTCGATTCGGTGATTCACAAGCTGGCCGAGCGCTTCGCCGACAAGCACCACACCCTGTTCCTCGGTCGCGGCGCGCTCTATCCGATCGCACTCGAGGGCGCCCTCAAGCTGAAGGAGATCTCCTACATCCATGCCGAGGCCTACCCGGCCGGCGAGCTCAAGCACGGCCCGCTCGCGCTGGTCGATGCCGACATGCCGGTGATCACCGTGGCCCCGAACAACGACCTGCTCGAGAAGCTCAAATCGAATCTGATGGAAGTGCGTGCGCGGGGCGGCGAGCTCATCGTGTTCGCCGATCCGGAGGCGGGACTGAAGGACGGGGATGGCGTGACCGTGATCACCATGCCCAAGCACGTGACCTACTTCCAGGCCCCGATCATCTACACCATCCCGCTACAGCTGCTCGCCTATCACGTGGCGATCCTGAAGGGCACGGATGTGGATCAGCCGCGCAACCTTGCGAAGAGTGTCACCGTCGAGTAGTGGGATTCGCGCGCTCGGTCGATTTGTCAGATGGACCCGTTGTCTTTCCGGGAACCTGATCGCAGGCTACGGATCGGGACTACGGTGTTGCCTTTGCGAGTGGCCGATCGAGAGACAGCACGTCGAATATGAGGTGACGGCCACCGCGGGTGAATGGGAGCTAATTTTCCATCTCGCCTGTCATGCGGCTTGGCAGCTGCGTCGCCATCCACTCAAGTCAAGATACAGGCGAAGCGGGCCCCCTTAGGGAGGTCCGCGAGGCGGTTCCAGTGGGCTGGGATTTTATGGGTGACGAAACCGGCGAAAGTCCGCCGACAGGTGAACGAAGCGCGATCGTCTGCTGGCGGCCCCTTCGGAGCCAAATCACATGCACTTGATGTCTGATAGGGGCCTGAAGATGAAGTAGGTCCGGTCCGGCAGCCGCGCGTGGCACTCCCCTCCGAGGAGACGAATTGCACCGTCGGGGGGTGGCTGAGTACGTACTCCGGGGTCAGATCAGCTCATCCTGCCAGGAACTCTCGCGCAAGCCACTCAGGTGCACGTTCAGAAATGCAATCATGTACTTCGTGATGACCTTGTGTTCATCCGCCGCAGAGATCGTCACCGCAGTCAGCCCTGTGCTGGCGCAAGGCCAGTTGCTTTTGAGGTAGCTACCATCTTCGGGCGCCTCGTCCGCAATGGGAAGTGGCATCCCGGCAGTGCACGGCTGGGGCACGGTGATGAACGTCTCGGGCGGTACCCGGAGCCAACGCGGGAGGAATAGCGCGAGCTGGCTGCTCACGCCTTCCGCCAGCTTTCTTCGTGCAACTTAATCGTGCCATGAATCGCAGAAGCGGCGGCCGTGTCCCTCCACGGCCGCCGGCGAGATCACGCATTCAGGATGGGCGCGAGCGCGTTCTGAATGCGGTCCATCTGCGCGGGCGTGGTCATCTCCGCAAGCAGCCGGCCGAAGTGCGGGTGCTGCACGCCGCTCACGATGTACTGCCAGCGGTACGCCCGGAGCAGGAGGTCTCTCAGCCTGACCTGCTCCTCCTCGCTCAGATTCCGCCGACAGAGCCGGAGGAAGTAGCCGGCGTCGACCGCCGCCTGCGCCTGCACGATAACATCCACTGCGGCGACGAGTTCGATCAGATCGCCGACTCCCCGATCGCGCTCCTCCGCGGTGCACTCCGCATTCACCTTGCGCCACTCGAGCTCGTCCAACAGAACGTGGTGGCACTCCTCCTGCCAGTGATATCGAAAAATGTCGCGGAAGAGCGGCGACAAGGTCGCGTCGCTATCGATGCTTCGCTCGTAGTGACTCTGGACGAAGAGCTCGATGTGGCTCGTCAGCGCCAGAACCGCCCAGTCGGACTTCGAGAGCACGACGCGAGCCACCGCGTTCGGCTCTGCGACCATCGAGTATCCTTCCGGCATGCCGCGCGCGATCATCTCCTCGACGCGCCGGAACAGTTCCTGGTGCTTCAGCTCTTCGTCGCCGAATCGCACGAGCGCCTCCATCGCCACTTGGTCGCCCAGCGCGTGCTCGCGCGAGCGATCCAGCACCTTGGCGCTGATGAACCGCTCCACGAGCCCGAAGAGGTAGGCGTATGTGCGGCCCTGCACCTGACTCAGGGTGCGCTGCTCGTCGTCCGTCAGAAAAGCGAGCTCCGAGACTCTCGAGAGCGCATCGGGAAGGAAGCGGTCACGAAAATCGAAATCCCTGCCGCGCAGCACGTCCCGATCGATATCCCAGCGCACCTTCTTCGACGCTTTCACACACCGCGCGTAGCGTGAGCTTCTTGCCTGCTCGCTCGCAGCCCCTGCCACGTCCACCTGATCACTCACTGCGTTCATCGACGCTCTCCAGTTGATGGCCGTTCCCGGCCGTGGTGGAGCGCATGCTCGCCAACTCGCATCGCCTGCACATGAGCCAATTGACTCATTCTTCGGATTGGAGCGCGGGACGATTGTCCCGACGCGAAGCTCGGCGTCGCGGTGCTAGAGATCGAGCCCGCTCTGATGCGCGAGCACGATGGCCTTTGCGCGTGAATCAACGTCGAGCTTGCTGAAGATACTCGTGAGGTGATTCCGCACGGTCTTCTCGCTGATGAAGACGCGCTTGGCGATGTCGGCGTTGCTGAGCCCGTGCGCGAGATGCGTGAGGATGGCGCGCTCGCGCTCCGTGAGATGGGCGAGCCGGGCAGTATCGGTCGTTGCGGATGAGCTCTGAACATTGCGCCCCATGAACTCGCCGAACTCTGCGCAGAAGCGCTGCCACGCCGGCTCGAAATCGAGCAGTATGTGATTGCGGCTCTCGAGAGAAACGAAGCGCGCTTCCGGGATCCCGGTGGCGAACGTACGGCCCTCGGCGAACGGAACGCAGCCATCGTCCCGCGCGTGCATCACGAGAGTCGGCACGCGGACCGCCGCCAGCTTCCCCGAGATATCGACATTGGCGTAGGCTTCGCGGATGCGCGCGGCGATATCCGGCCGGGAGGTCACGCGCATGAGATCGGAGAACCAGCGCTCCTGCTCGTCGGTAGCGTCGGGGATGAAGAGCGCGGTGAAGAGCCTGCGGAACGCCGGGTTGTCCCGACCCCAGCCGGATCGCACCAGGACATTGAGCGCCGCATGCTGGCGCGAGGACTCCGGATCGCGCCGGTTGCGGCCGCGGGCGGCAGCTCCATAGATGACGAGCTGCGCCACCTTCTCGGGATGTCGCAGGGCATATTCGACGGCGATCGCTCCGCCTTGCGAGATGCCGATGAGCGGGAAGCGGCTGACGCCCGCTGCATCGATGACGGCTTCGAGATCCGCGACCTGCGCCTCGAGCGAGAGGTCCTCGACGTCCCAGTCCGAGAGCCCGCAGCCGCGCGCGTCGTAGCGAATCAGACGATTGCGGCTGGAGAGGAACTGGAACCAGTGGCGCCAGACGGGGCTCTGCCAGTCGAACTCCAGATGTGAGAGCCAGTTGGCCGCCTTGACCAGGGGCGGCCCGGAGCCGGACTCCGCGTACGCGATGCGCACCGCGCCGGCGCCGCGCGTGAATCGAATGGCCTGGTTCACGGTGTGCCCTGTGCAAACGCTGCTGGGCTCGATATATCACATTCCCCGCGGGGCCGGCACGGGATCGATTGCCGCACGCGTCATCCCGGCTCGTCGGCGAGCGATGCCGTGAGGCCGCGCTTTGCGGGCAGCGTGGTCGCCGTTTGCGCGCGTCGGCCCGCCGTGCTGCCGGAGCCCCAATGGCAGCTTGCGACCCGGAACCCACCTAGATGAGCGGCGGCCATCGGGAGGCCTAATCGAGCCATCCGTGACTTGACGAAACCAGGCGTCCCCGCTGCGCGGCTTCGTAATCCGAAAACGGGCGCCTGGAGGCGGCAAGCTGCAACTCTCTTGCGATCCGCCGTGTCTCGACAGTAGCCACTGGTCTCGTGGCTGGGTCGTCAGTGGAGCCTGAACTTAGGGAGCTCTCCACATGAATTAAGAGCATCACGCGTCGGCGGGCGTTTGAATCTGTTGCGGCGGCACCAGGGTTCTTCGCGCCGGGAGGCGCTTCCATCGCCACGCCGGTGACTGCGCCACTTCGCCGTATGCTCGAGCAGACCGTTGGCGAGCGCGAAACGGTGGCGGGTACCATTGCCGTGGTCGTCGACGCGACGGCTTCATCTTCTTTGGCGGTGCCCACAATCGCCTCTTCCGCAACGTCGCCGAAGATCCTGTTTGCAGGGGGTCGCAGTCGGAGGGATGGGCAACGAGCTACGCTCCAATCAGGCTCGCGACGTCAACCCGCTGGACGACATCGAGGAATTTCCCGAGCGATTCGTGCGCTCAGGAAACGACTTCAATTCATGCCTACACGATTACGCACAAGCAGGCGCGGTCGTACGCCTGCGCCGTAGCACGCCGAGCATCGCGACCCCGAGACCGAACAGAGCGCCGGCCGCGGGCAGTGGCACCGCCGTGACCGAGAACACGCCCCCGGCCGATAGATCGCTGGCTTCGTAAGTGCCGCTGATGACGGTCATGTCGGTCGACAGCATTCCCGACACATCGATGACGGAATTGCCGGAGGTGGGCGTCGGTTGCAGAGCGAAGGCGACAGCCCCGGTCGTTGGGTTGAACGTACCGGTGAACGCTGGCTCGAAGCCACAGTTGGATTGTGTGCAAGCCGAGCCGGCAATGCCTGCAGTACCCGTCAGATCGAACACACTCCCATCGGGGGTGCTCGTGAGGAAATCGAAATCCAGGGTGCCGCTGTTCGGGTTACCGCTCGTCTGCTGAAACGTTCCCTGAAAGTCGCCGATGAGCGAGGCATGCGCAAGAACCGGACAGATCGCTGCAGCGACGAGGACGACGGGTATCAGTTTGGCCTTCATCGAGTAGGCTCCTTCCGCCCGATTATGTTTAGTTCGTGTGGCGCGGGCTTGCCTTCAGTCTAGAGTCTGATCGCTCAGGTGGGCAAGACTTGCCTCCCAATCAACCCTTCACCCCGTCGAGATCGACGTGATGTGCATAGGGACTATCGGTCCGTCGTGAACGACAGGGCTGGCGCACGCGAATCTGAATCCCCTATTCTCTGGAGCAGCGACCGGCTGATCGCAAGCCGCCTCCATACAGTCGTCGTCCTCGCGGCGCTGGTCGCCTGGGTGTATGGCGGTGCACTATTGGCCGCTCCGCATCCGCATCGCGTTCGCCTATACCTCGTCAGTATCGGCGGGGAGTGGCTGCTGTTCGCACTGATCTTGGGCGGCGTGCTGCGCGCTCGGACGCCAATCAGCTGCGTGATCGGCGAACGCTGGCATTCGCACCGTGAGCTGCTGCGCGATATCGGCATCGCTGCTAGCTTTTGGGCGGCGGCTGTCCCGGTACTCTATCTGCTCAGATTGCTGCTCGGGGTCACGAACTTGGGCACCAGTGTGCTGGCACTGCTGCCTCGAAGCGCTATCGAGATCGCCCTTTGGCGCGGAGTCTCGGTGACCGCAGGGATTTGCGAAGAGACTATCTTCCGAGGCTACCTGCAACGCCAGCTCATGGTGATGACTGAGAGCAGGCCTGCAGGAGTGCTTCTGGCCGCAGCCGCGTTCGGTCTCGCGCATCTGTATCAGGGCTGGCGTATGGCGACGGTGCTCGGTTTGTACGGCCTCATGTTCGGCGTGCTCGCCTACTGGCGCAGCACCGTGCGCCCGGGAATGATCGCGCACGCGTGGCAGGATCTCTTGTCAGGCGTTTTGGGGGCGATCTTCTTGAGGCGCTGATCAGCCGCGATCGCCGGAATGCGGCCACTCAATGGTCAGTCGACGGAACGTTATTTCTACCGGCTTGGTTCGGTGAGTGTGGGGCTTGTCGATTTGAGCCGTGCTACTGCGAGGGCGCGGAACGCCCAGGCGATGCAGGGGCGGGCGCGGCTGTGGCAGGCGGCTTCGCGTCCTCACTGCGCGTGTAGTAGAGAACCCCCTCCTTTATCGCGAAATACAGGGGCTCGGGCTTGCCATCTGCGCCCGGCCGCATCACAAATCGAGCTCAAGGCATTCCCGCGCGACGGCAAGCTCATCGTGCTCCCGCAGAGCGAGGAACGCACGGAAGGGCAGGGGAGCGATCCGGTTTCGACCCGTTGCAGACTGTCGCGGCAGTCCGCTATGGGCAGGCGGCTTGATAACTCACAGCCCGCCCCGTACAGCTCTAGGACAGGACTCGACGCCTCCACCCCATCACTCCGAGCCCGCCCAATCCGCTCAGTAGCAGCCAGTAGGTGGCGGGCAGGGGCACGGGGGAAGTATTGCCAACGCCGTCACTCAGCACAATCGAATACGCACTGGGGTTCGAAACGTCCGACGCCAACTGGAACGTCGGATCTACCGTCGCAGTCCCGGATATGGTACCCGCTCCATAGAACCCGTCGAGATTAGGATTCGTGCTCACCTCAAGAGTCACTGTGTAGACGGTGTTGGTCTGAGCCATCCATTCCCGTGTGTCGGTGAGCGCCGCACTGATACCCGTCGACCAGCTTGACGAGTTCCCCACGGGGGAGGTGGATCCACCGTACGCATTCTGTGTGTGTCCGCCGGTCGGGCTCACGGTTACGTAATCCAAAACGGGCTCGAATCCACCGCCCAGTACCGTCAGCGACGCAAAGCTCGCGTCATTCGTGGTTGTCCTATTGGGGCCGCTAGTCGGCGAGCACGGACCAGTCAGCGAGAAGACACAGTCCGCAGGAATCGCCGACAGTCCGGCGGACACGACTGCATTCGTTTGGAGGGAAACGGTGCCAGAAGGGCCCAGTACCTCCAGTGAGTATGTGAACGTTGCAGTTCCACCGTTAGCGCCGGCGCCGGCGAAGTTGCCATTCCACGTGGTATCGGTCGGAATGGAAGTGGCGGATGCCGACAAAGAAAGGTACGGATCGGGTCCTGGCGACACTGTCAACGTGGCGCTTGCTGCGGCAGAGCCCCCATCGACTGCGGGCGCATAAACACCGGGGCCGGTTACCGTCAGCTCCTGACTACCATTGAAGTTCGTGCCTGATAGCGAGCCTGACCCGGTCCACTGCGCTTGGGCGTATACGGGGCCACTGCCATATTGCGCGGCTGGAAGACTCTGAGCGTGCACCTGCTGTGCGCACAAGGCAACGCATGCGACCAGGCTGGATCTACTCACGATGGTTCGCACTCTTTTGTCCCCACCCAACAGACGCACTGCAGTACTGCAATCTAGCTTCGGCATGATGTGACTTCCTTATGTCTTCTTGTCGTCACGCGAGCACTCTATCGAACCGACGAATCAGGTGCCACTCCGGGTCGCGCGTTGGTGTTGCTATGAGTGCTTGACATAACGCGGGGCGCTGGCTGCTGCTCGTGTGAGGGCTTTGTCGAAACCTAAGGGACACGTTCGGCACGGTCCTTGACCAGGCTACTGGACAAGGGGAGCCGAACCCCCCATTGAGCCCGCGCGTAAGCGCGCTAGGTCGCGTCGATCTCCCGGCGTGGGGTAGTAGGTAACGAGCTTGTCGAGCGCATGGATTTGACAGTTCTTATCGCGAAGTTTGTCACACGCGACCGCCATCAGCAGAAGTGAGCTCCTATCGGGAGTGCCGCCTGCTGCGATTTGGCGATTAACGAATTCCTCCGCGAGTCTCTCGGCGCCGCTCCAATCACCCTTGCTGTAGTACGCCTGACCCACGAGGTGCCATGGCAGCGGGTTGGTGGGTGCCGATTTGATAGCGCGCCTTCCGAACTCGATGGCCTTGTCGTAGTTCTTGATCTCCCAGTTGAGTATCGCGGCCACAATGACCTTCTCGTCGGCCTTAGATGACGTGAGAAAACCATCGCCCAGTTCCGCCTCGACGACTCTCGCGGCGGCGCGATAATCTT
>Ga0335081_10020632_pt1 | contig 10656 bp, 10 predicted proteins | sample Lox_Sample_35_FD_206713 | JGI IMG/M metagenome (GOLD analysis project Ga0335081, IMG submission 206713) | Soil microbial communities from Loxahatchee National Wildlife Refuge, Florida, United States - Lox_Sample_3.5 | ecosystem: Environmental > Terrestrial > Soil > Wetlands | place: USA... | reverse complement strand
TCTCATCTCCTGGAACCTTGCCATGGTTTGGTCGCACAGTCGTTTGAAGACGGCGGGCGATTCTGCCACGGATCTGAGCTCGGAGGCGAAGCGGTCCCTTGTGTAATCGTGTTTGCGAAGGATCTCCGTGTAATCTGTTTGGTATTGGTCCGCGTTCAGTGAATCCTTCGAAAGACTATAACGCTCGTTCAGCACCAGGAGTTCTGCATACACCGTTGCGAGCGTATCACTATTGATGGAGGTCTTCTTTGCAGGTTGCTCGCAACAAGGGAAGATAATGACCGATGCAACGGTGAATATGAATAACGTCTTCATCAACGAAGACAAGATAAGAAAGTGATTCTGATGAGGCAAGAAATCTTGTAGGTTGCTTTGGATTCGTGCAAGAAGTACATTGTCCACGTCAATCGGAGACTATGTGCATATCAATGGAGGATTCGTGATGAAATCCGTACTGCTCGTTTCTATATTCCTGCTCTCGTCACTATTGTTTGCATCTGACAAATCCCGCCTGGAGAAATCCTCTCGCGAAGAAAAGGACGGCTGGATCTACATTCACCTGGAGGGGAAGCCCGCAGATATCGGCTATCAGCACGGTTATCTCCTGGCTCCGGAAATCGACGACGCTCTCAAGATGTTCAAGACATTCCTTAAGGGGTCGACGAAGAAAGATTGGGACTTTTACCGCGAAGCCGCGGCGCGCATGTTCTGGCCAAAGCTGGAAAAGGAATATCAGGACGAAATTGACGGCATCGTCGAGGGTTTGAAGGCAAAGGGATACACCTATGACAAAATCGATATGACGGCGCTGAACGGCTGGATGGAGCTCGCGGAATACTATCTTCCTTCCCTCCTGGAAAAAGAAAAGCCCGGTTCGGGGAACAACAAGGCCCCCGGCAACTGTAGTGCGTTCATTGCAACGGGGAGCTACACAAATGACGGCAAGATCGTGATGGCCCATAACGCATGGGTCGATTACGTCGTTGGAGAACGTTGGAATATTGTCGTGGACCTTGTTCCCGAGAAAGGTCACCGCATTATGATGGATGCATTCCCGGGTTTCATCGACAGCGGCGACGATTTTGTCATCAACGATGCCGGAATCATGTACACGGAAACAACCATCACCCAGTTCAAAGGATTCGACGAGCACGGTACGCCGGAATTTGAACGAGCCCGCGAAGCCGCTCAATATGCCAATAGCATCGATGATTTGGTCAACATCATGGTGAAGGACAATAATGGCGCCTATGCGAACTCGTGGCTGATCGGCGATATCAAGACCAATGAGATTGCCAAGCTTGACCTTGGCTTGAAACATCATCATCTCTGGCGCACCAGCGATGGAGTGTATGTCGGATCGAATTTCGCAACGGACAAGGAGATCCTGGACGATGAAACAACGTTCGACATGAACAACAAAGACAATTCGCCGAATGCTAGAAAAATTCGTTGGGAACAGATCGTCAATCAATACAAAGGGAAAATCAATTCACACCTGGCTGAATTGTTTGAAGCCGATCACATCGATGCAAATCTCGGGAAGTCGGCAGACAATCGCTGCGTTATTTGCGGACACGTGGATGAAGATCCGATGGGTTCACCCGAATGGGATTGGGGGCCGTACTATCCGGGCGGCACGGTACAGGGAAAAGTCACAACGTCCGACCTTGCGAAGGATTTGAAATTCTGGGCTCGCATGGGGCATCCGTGCGGGGCGGACTTTATCGCGTCGACCTTTCTTGAACAGCATGCCGAGTATAAATGGATGTCTCCTTACCTGCGGGACATGAAGTCATACCCGTGGACGCTGTTTGAAGCAAGAAGATGAAGCAATTGTGAATTTCGGATTGCCAATTGCGGATTAGATATGGACGCTGAACGACTCAAGGAACGGACAAAGAAAATGGCAATTGATGTGTTTCGCCTCGTCGCTCCGATACCTCACGGTCGAGAAGCGGACGTTGTTGTGAAACAGATCGTCCGGTCTTCAAGCTCCGTTGCAGCGAATTATCGGGCTGCGTGCAAGGCCAGGTCGAAGGCTGATTTCATAAACAAAATTGGCATCGTAGAAGAAGAATCCGACGAGACTGCGTTCTGGCTTGATTACCTTGTCGATTTGGAACTCGTGGATTCAAAGAAAGCGGCTCCGCTGGTGGATGAAATCAAAGAACTTGTTGCCATCTTCACGGCTTCGGGAAGGACTGCCAAACAGAATCGACTCAAATAATTCCCAATTCCCAATTCGCAATTCCCATTTCTCAATTCGCAATTTTCTATGCCTTACCACCTCACAACGGATCTCGTTCCTGCCGGTGATCAGCCTGACGCCATCCGGCAGCTTGTGGAAGGATTGAAACGGGGCGACCGGTACCAGACGCTCCTCGGCGTGACGGGAAGCGGTAAGACGTTTACGATTTCCAATGTCCTCAAGGAAACGAACAAACCGGTTCTTGTCCTCTCGCACAACAAGACGCTTGCAGCACAGTTGTACGCGGAGTTTAAAGGTTTCTTTCCGAAGAACCGAGTCGAGTTCTTTATCAGCTACTATGACTATTATCAACCGGAAGCGTACGTGCCGACGTCCGACACCTACATTGCGAAGGACGCGTCCATCAATGAGGAAATTGACCGGCTCCGTCTCCGCGCAACGAGTTCACTCCTGAGCGGAGATCCCAATGTGATTGTTGTAGCCTCGGTAAGCTGCATCTATGGTATCGGCGCTCCCGAGGAGTGGATGGCGCAGACGCTTCTAGTCCGGAAAGGTGAAAAAACAAACAGGCAAACGCTTCTGAAGAGATTGATCGAAATGTTCTACTCCCGCAACGACTATGAGTTCGCTCGCGGGACATTCCGTGTCCGCGGAGACGTCGTGGAAATCATTCCCGGTTACGAAAACGAGGAAGCAGTCCGCATCGAATTCTTCGGCGACGAGATTGAGCGTCTCTCGTATATCAACAAGAACGACGGCAAGATTCTTGGTCAGACAGAATTCGAAATCATCTATCCGGCGAAACAGTTTGTGACCTCGCGTGAGACGATCGAGCGGGCGATGAACGGCATCTACGCCGAGCTTCGGCAACGCACCACGGAGCTGCGCGAAATGGGAAAGCTCGTGGAAGCGCAGAGACTTGAACAGCGCACGCGGTTCGATCTGGAGATGATGCGTGAGGTGGGGTACTGCCAGGGAATTGAAAACTATTCACGCCATTTGTCCGGAAGGCCGCCGGGATCCCGCCCCTATTGTCTGCTTGACTATTTTCCGAAGGACTTTCTTACCGTCATCGATGAATCGCACGTGACCGTTCCGCAGATCGGTGCGATGTACGCAGGCGATCGGTCGCGCAAGGAAACACTCGTCGAATACGGATTTCGACTTCCCTCGGCGCTCGACAACCGGCCGCTGAAATTTGAAGAATGGGAAGCGATGGTCAATCAGGTGATTTTTGTCAGTGCGACTCCCGCGGATTATGAACTCAGAATGAGCAAGGGAGTGTTCGTCGAACAAGTGATTCGCCCAACCGGCTTGGTCGATCCGGCAGTTGAGATACGCCCAAGCAAGCATCAGATCGACGACCTCATGGCGGAGATTCGCGCTCGCGCCAAGAAGAAAGAGCGCATCCTGGTGACGACGCTGACCAAGCGCATGGCTGAAGACCTCACGGAATACCTGACGAACGTCGGCATCAAAGTGAGGTACATTCATTCAGAGGTTGATGCATTAGAGCGTGTCGAAACGTTGCGCGACTTGAGACTTGGGGACTTCGATGTGCTCGTTGGCGTAAACCTGCTCCGGGAAGGGCTTGATTTACCTGAGGTTTCGCTTGTCGCGATCATCGACGCGGACAAGGAGGGGTTCCTCCGTTCAGAGCGTTCGCTCATTCAAACGGCAGGTAGAACGGCGCGCAACGTGAACGGGACGGTGATTTTGTATGCCGACACGGTTACCGGCTCCATGAAGAGAATGATGGACGAGACAAACAGGCGCCGCGACAAGCAGCTTGCCTACAACAAGAAAGAAGGAATCACGCCGGAGACGATCTACAAGAGCGTCCAGGAAATACTAGCAGCAACCTCCATTGCGGACGTGAAGATGAAGCGCGATGAACTGCGTGATCAATCCGAACGGATGTTGGTCTCCGACAAAGTTGTGAAATATCTCACGAAGGAACAAAAAGATGATCTGCTCAACGAGTTAAAGGAAGAGATGAAGCGGGCCGCCAAAGATCTCGAGTTTGAGCGCGCGGCGGAGTTAAGAGATGAAATCGAGCGGTTGCAAAGCGGGAAACATGCCAAAGGCTGACGGCCAAACGCTAACAGCCAAGCGCTAACGGCTAAGGTATAGGTAAAGGCAGAGAGGAACACACAATGCAAATTCAAAACGTACCATTCCAAACGACCGACTGGTCAAAAGTAGAGCGAGTCAAACATCCCGGCGAGAGTGGAGAGGCTTATTGGCAGACAAAGGAGATCGGCAATGTCCGAGCCAGGATGGTTGAGTATTCAAAAGGCTATCTTGCAGACCATTGGTGTAAGAAAGGGCACGTGATCCTCATTCTGGAAGGCGAGCTCACCACCGAGCTGCGAGACGGCAGGACATTCGTGATGAAGCCGGGTGTGAGTTACCTCGTCGCTGACGGCGAGGCGCTGCACCGCTCACGCACAGAGACAGGGGCGAAGCTGTTCATCGTGGACTGAACGGGAAGATCAACTTGGTAATGGAGTGATGTTCGATTTGATAATGGAGGAAATCCAATTACCGAATCACGAAATCATCAAATCTCACCATGACCGCCAAGGAACTGTTAAAGGTCATCGCGTCGCCATTTCTGGATTTTGTATTTCCGCCTGTTTGCATTTCGTGCAATGTCCTTCTTCCTGACAGCTCACAGCGGGTATGCGATAACTGCTGGAATTCCATCGGGAGGATTTCCCGCGAACACCCGCTGTATGTCGAGACCAGAAATAAACTCCTCGCCGAAGGCGGTGTGAGCGACCTGGTTTCCGTTTTTGTCTTCCAGAAAGAAGGGGCTTTTCAATACATTGCCCACGCACTCAAGTACAGTGGTTATCAATCCGTGGGCCGGGATCTGGGGAGGAAGCTGGGGGAGGTTTTGAATGAGTGGCACATTCAGGGGGATCTTCTTGTTCCAATTCCACTTCATCGGGTGAAGCAACGCGAGAGGGGATACAATCAGGCAGAGCGGATCGCTTGCGGCGTCAATGTGGAGACTGGCATCCAGGTTTGCCACGATGCCGTTCGTCGCATCAGGCACACGCAAACCCAGACGCAACTGAACGGCGAAGAACGGAAGAAAAACATGGAGGGGGCGTTTACATTCAATCCGTCCCGGTCGAAGGAAGTGTCGGGGAAAATCTGTATTCTCATCGATGATGTCATCACGACGGGGGCAACCATCAACGCGTGTGCGGAAGAATTGATGAGAGGCGGTGCATCACGTATCATTGCGGCTTCTGGCGCCCTGGCTCAGTAGGGTTCTGCTTATAGGACTTGCGCTTTTCTTGCCGTTTTTAGAATTGGGAAACTATTGTAGACGATTGTTGACAATGTGCCTTTCACACAGTAACTTTATGGCGGTTTTTGTTGCGCTCAGTGGCATCCCGAGCCATTGAGCCGCCGCTCTGGACTTAGGTCTTCCTCCGCAACACCCTCTCCGACGACCCAATGGCGTAAGCCTTCCTGGTTGTGCGCTGTGACTTGATGAAAGAGTTGGTGCGCCGCCGAGTGTTCCCGCTTACCCTCCTTCCCGACGACACGCCGACTTTTTCTCAGCAGTTGCACCATGGTGTCAATTCTCTTGCGGAGGTGCACTATGAAACTCATTCGTTTCGCTTCCTTGTTCTTTGCCGCGGCACTCTGTGTCTCGCAAGCAGATGCACAGTGGGTGCAGAAAGGATTGTCGGACAGAGGTATCGCCAAAATTGGCGTTGGAAGTTCTGGATGGTTTGCTATCACATCGGACAGCGGCAGTGTGTTTCGCTCAACCAATGGGGGTACAAATTGGTCGCAAGTTTTCCCTTCTGCCGGAGTGGATATTGCATTGGCTCCGAATGGAATGATATTCATCGCAGCGGACAGCATGTGCCGGTCAACTGACGGTGGGGTCACTTGGGTCAATGTGCGCAATTTGGAGACAACTTGCGTTGCAATCAGTCCCACGGGTTGCGTATTCCGCAGTGACTTCCTCCTCTATGATGGCGATACCTTCGAGATCTCGACAGACAACGGTTCCACATGGTCTAGTCCAATCGCGGGTGGTGCGGCCTTTGCCTTCCGACTGCGTTGCGCAGTCACAGCGGGGCGGGGGCCAGCGAGTGACATGGGCGCTTTTCCTTTCATGTCCGTTTCCTCAGATGGTGGGCAAACGTGGCAAAGAAAAGAAGGCTACCCGGCGCTTGGGGCTCCGTTTGCCTGGAGTTCAAACGGAAACTTCCTAGGAGCGCAGCCTCTTTCTTATGCCGGTTACCTTTATTTGTCCACCGACACGTGTGTCACGAGCACCGAAGTTAGTAGCATCACTCCATCTTCGCTTCAGGCTCTCTCCTCTATCGGCGTTCTTGTCGGCACAGACACACTGGGCATCTTTCTCTTCAGCGACAACGGGGATAGTCTTGGAACACTCAATACTGGGCTTACAGACCTGCACATCCATTGCCTTGCGATGGATACCGCCGGATACGTCTATGCGGGAACAAATGCTGGTGTTTGGCGTCGACCCTTGTCGCAGTTGGCCGTGTCCGTCAACAAACCGTCGAGCACAGTGCCGCAAGAGTTCTCGCTGAGCCAGAACTACCCTAACCCCTTCAACCCGAGCACAACGATTCGCTTGGTTCTTCCACAACGAAGCCGTGTTCGATTGACGATCTACAACATTCTGGGCCAGCAAGTGGCTGAACTGGCGAATGAAGAAATGAGCGCAGGCAGCTACGAAAGAGTCTGGAATCCGATTGTTGCATCAGGCTTGTATTTCTACCGGATTGAAGCAGTGCCAGTCACCGATCCGGGCAAGCGCTTTGTGGATGTGAAGAAGATGATTTTTCTGAAGTAACTGCGCCATTATAGGGAAACGCAACCAAGCCCAGCAGCAATGTTGGGCTCGGTTATTTCATTTCGCGTTGCACATGGACTATAGATTGACCGCGTATGAGAAGTCGCATCGAGAATCTCAACAATCCTGGACACACTAGTATAAGTGCAAGGTATCGTATGAATAAATGCTCCCGCATAAAATCGATCGCGGTGATCGCTCTCGGAATTCTCGTCCTTCGCTCGTTTGGCTGCACGACTGCGGTCGCTATTACACAAACGGAAGACTTGAATCAGTTCAAGGGCAAGGAAATAACTGTGAAGACAATCCACGGACAAACATACATATTGGAAACCTGGAGTCTTGACAAATCAAAGAATATTGTCGGGACAGGGAATCAGGTACCTTTGTCTGCTGAAAATGGTGCACGATATGAGGGTTATTCCGGAACCTTGCTGGCGGCCGAAATATCCAGGGTAGAGCTTAGGAAATTTGATTGCGGCACCACGATGCTGCTTGTAATACCTGTCGCTGTCGTTGTTACCTGGGTGATTTACGCCGCCTCAAATCTAGGGCCAAGCGGGCCTCTTTGATCCTCGCACGGAAATGCGATGGAAAAACAGATCAGCCAATGCCACTCTCGTCGTTGCCGCTCTCCGATTTCTTCTCTTCTTTGAAATTGTTGAAGTTATATTTGAGGTGCAGCAGAATGACCGGTGCTCTCCGCTGAAAGAAATTATAGTTGTAAACCCCGCTCCCCAGGATGTAAACTGCCATCTCCCCGTGCCGAATACATCATTCGCCTGCAGAGTCAACGTCAACGCCTTTCCAATGATGTCCCTCTTTACGGCTGCATCCGTCACAAAGCATCCTCCCGAGGTTCCGTGCGCCGTGACTGACGGGCTGAAGTAACGTGCCGACAGCTGAATTTGCTTCGACGAACCGAGCGAAAACGTGTTCGTGGTCTTGATATTCCAGTCGAAGCTCTCATTCGCAAACGGCACATTGTCAATCTAGCCGCTGATCTTGTAGTCGTATAAATCTCCCGTCAGATTCAGTTGCCACAGATTGACAGGATTCAAGAGAATCCCGTATTCATATCCAAGCGATTGGTCGGTGCCGACGTTCGCCACCGTCCTGAGCGTCACGTCAGTTGCATAAACCAGGAAAATGTCTTTCAGCTTGTCGTGCGTGAACCGGTAGTAGATGTCGTTGGTAAACGAAACCGGGCCGATAAAGGTCTGAACGCCGACGTCGTATGAATCGATGATCTCGGGTTTCAAGTTCGGATTCCCCAGATGAACGTTGTTCGCGTCGAACCAGAAATAGAAGGGTTCCAAATCGTCCCCATCCGGCCTGTACTGCGCATTCCGGTCACGGAATGGTCTCCCGTAAGCAACACGGGACAGACGTGACCGCTGGTGTTCTTTCAAATTGAGTCACTACCGCGATTTTCCCTTCCTTGCATTTCAACCCATTTCTGTCTAATTTACTTTTGGTTTGACACTGGTAAGAACGCTGGCATTAGAAAATCTTTATAATGCGGAGACTACAAAATGGCTATTCGAGTAGGAATTAACGGATTTGGAAGGATTGGAAGACAAATCATCAATGCAATGTCCGACAAGGGCTATTTGGGCAAGACCGTCGATGTTGTTGCTGGGGTGGATATAACCACGGATGCGAAGTATTTTGCCTATCAACTTAAATATGATTCCATCCACGGCAAATTTCGAGGAACGCTGGGTAGCGAAAAGAGCAACCCATCCCTCGAAACTGATGATATATTGATCGTCAACGGCCACAAGATCAAATGCGTGATGGCCCAAAAGGACCCTGCGCAGCTTCCGTGGAAAGATCTCGGCGTCGACATCGTCATTGAGTCGACCGGCTTGTTCACGGATTCTGAAAAGGCAAAAGGACATCTTGCTGCCGGGGCAAAGAAGGTGCTCATTTCCGCACCCGCCAAAGGTGACGTGAAAACCATCGTGATGGGTGTGAACGATCAGGAATATGACACGTCCAAGCATAATATTATCTCAAACGCATCCTGCACGACGAACTGCCTTGCCCCGCTGGTACACGTGATTCTGAAAGAAGGCATAGGAATCGAAACCGGGTTGATGACAACCATCCATTCCTATACGGCGACGCAAAAGACCGTCGACGGCCCTTCAAAGAAAGACTGGCGAGGCGGCCGGGCCGCGGCAATCAATATTATCCCGTCGACAACGGGAGCGGCGAAGGCTGTCGGAGAAGTGCTGCCCCAAACCAAGGGAAAGCTCACCGGGATGTCCTTCCGTATACCATCACCGGATGTTTCGGTTGTCGATCTGACCTTCCGGTCGGTCCGTGATACCTCCATCGAAGAGATCGACGGTTTGATGAAGAAGGCGTCGGAAACCTACCTTAAGGGAATCCTGGGTTATTGCAAGGAAGAAGTTGTTTCCACAGACTTCGTTCACGACGATCGCTCCTCCATCTACGATTCGCTGGCGACTGTGCAGAACAATCTCAAGGGGGAGAAGAGGTTCTTCAAGGTCGTCTCGTGGTACGACAATGAATGGGGTTATTCGGTCCGAACAGCCGACCTCTGTAATCTCATCGCCTCCAAGCTGTAGAGCGTCTTCGATGTCGTGCACTTGAGAACAGCGTTGTATGTTCGATCCATCGGGCTGTGCGCGCTGCGGCGTGCACAGCCCTTGTTTTTTACACTGACAAAGGAAGAGAACCATGAATAAGAAAACCGTTCGCGATATTGATTTCAAGGGAAAACGCGTCATCATGCGTGTTGATTTCAACGTCCCGCTCAAGAATGGCGTGATCCAGGACGATATCCGCATCCGCGCAGCATTGCCAACGATCAACTATGTGCTCGACCATAAACCACGGTACCTCGTCCTCATGTCCCATCTGGGCGATCCGAAGAAGGATGCGCAAAAGGCGCGTGAGAAAGCCGAAAAAGATGGCAAGCCGTTCGATGAGGCAAAGTTCATCGAAGGCAAGTGCAAGATGAAACCGATCGTGGAACGTCTCTCCTCGCTCCTGAAGCGACCCGTGAAACTCGCCCCTGCGGCCATCGGCGATGAAACGAAAAAGATGGTCGGTCAGCTGAAGGACGGTGAAGTACTGATGCTCGAAAACACGCGCTTCCACAAGGAAGAGCAATCGAAGGACGCCGCAGATCGGGAGCGCATGGCAAGGGAACTTGCGTCGTACGCGGACGTATACGTGAACGATGCGTTCGGCTCCGCACACCGCGCGCACGCCTCGACGGAAACGATTGCCAGGTTTCTGCCTGCGGTCGGTGGGTTTTTGATGGAGAAGGAACTGGAATATCTCGACAAAGCGGTCAGCAACCCGGTGCGCCCCTACGTTGCCGTAATGGGAGGAGCGAAAATTTCCGACAAGATCGAGGTGATCCGGAATCTGATGCAGAAGGTGGATGCGCTGTTGATCGGCGGTGGTATGATGTTCACGTTCTACAAGGCGCAGGGTCTTGAGATCGGCAAGTCCCTGCTCGAGGCGGACAAAGTCGATCTCGCAAAGAAGATTCTCGACGAAGCGAAGGAGAAGAAAGTCCGTTTTCTCCTTCCGGTTGATACCG
>Ga0335081_10020629_pt1 | contig 10657 bp, 7 predicted proteins | sample Lox_Sample_35_FD_206713 | JGI IMG/M metagenome (GOLD analysis project Ga0335081, IMG submission 206713) | Soil microbial communities from Loxahatchee National Wildlife Refuge, Florida, United States - Lox_Sample_3.5 | ecosystem: Environmental > Terrestrial > Soil > Wetlands | place: USA: Florida... | reverse complement strand
GTAAACTTGCTGTCGAGCACGAATGGAAATACTTCCATCCGGTGATCAGGAATTCCCAGGCCGCGGCAATATTCCTGCAATCGCTCACTGAACAGAATATAGTGGACTCCTTCATTCTGGAACCATATCGGATGAGCAGTGAACGGGTCTGTAACAACAACGACGGTGGGGATTCTGAGCTGATACCGTGAGAGGATATCGAGAACCGGTTTGATGAGAAGGAAGTGAAAGACGGCGATTTTGGAAGGCCGCTCGCGGAGGATGTAATCCTCGAGGTCCTTCTCAATGACCCGCGCAACGACAGATGCGCTCGTCTTCCGTGCGATGGGAATCTTGTTCAACGCGTAGATCGATGCGTACAACCACCGTGCCGACGACTGCATCCAGCGGTAGGCATCTTCGATGAAAAATCGGAGATACCGGGGCGCTTCCGTGAACCCATCGCGCAGAATCGGCTCGCCAACGTACGGGTATGCCTTTCGGAGATGGTCCCGCAGCGATCGAGCCGGCGCAAGATGGCCGCCCCCCGTATTCAGATAGAGAAAGAGGTATCGTCCCTTCATACGTTCGGCTGATTTCCTTTCCCGTTCACCGCGTCAATGGTGAAGTTTCAGGCGATAGAATTCCGGTTCCGGTCAACACGTCCTGGATCTTGTACAATCCCAATTTTCGCGCCTTCAGGAATCCCGACCATGCTGCGTCGGCGAACCTGCCGTTGTGAAGCATGTCGAAGAGCCACTGATGCGCGTATTCCGGATGCTCCTGTCTGAACCCTGCCTGGATTTCGTGAAGCCACTTGCGGTTGAATTCTTCCTGCGGACCAAGCGCAGGAGTCATCACAACGGGTATCCCAAGCGCACAGTAAAAGGAGAGCTCGCTCGGTTTCGTCCAGAGGATGTCTGTGGTTTGCAGGACGGATGAAAACTGGCGATAATACTGATCGAATGAATCTGCGCAGAGTACGGCGATCTCGTCGGGAGAGCATTTCAATTCCATCCTCACATCCTCAAAGTATCTCCCGATTTCGGCATTCGTCCCTGCAACGAGGTTAATCCTGACTTCCTGCCGCTTGATGCGTTCGTGCAGACTCATTGCGATCTTCTTCCCGATTTCTCGCTGGGCCCCTGCTCCACCCACCGTATAGGTAATTGTCAGAGGAGAGGGCGGCGCAAGCGATGATGGTTCTTCCCGACCGAGGAAATGTTCGACATTCTTGGCGTGAAGCGACCAGAATCGGTTCAGAGGATCGAGGCGATGAAGTCTCGCGAGGAGATTTTTTTTCAGAACCGGCAGATCCCGTCCGCCGAGGAGCTCATGCGGCAAGGGAAAGCCCGTGAGAAATATCCGCTCACGCGGAACGCCATATGCCTGAAGTCGTTGAGCTGCCTTGCCGCAGGGAACGAAATACTGGATGCGGCTCTCCCAGGGATCTCGTGCAACCCAGACCCGGTTGAGGTCGGCATCGCAGACGATACAGTAGATCGGCTCAACTGCTCCGGAATGGTCTGCAGCAATCGCGGGTGCATAAAAGGATGTGACGAGCGGTATCCTGTTCGATTCTATCCTGCGCAGCATGCCGGAACAGAGCCCGCGGCGGATGAACGAGTCGAGTATCTCGACCTGAATCGTGCTGCGCGACAGATTCCGGATCGGATAGAATGACGGGATCGAAAGGAAGCGCTCCAGAATTCCGAAGAGGGGCTTTCCGATGAGCGGAATACTGCGCGCCTGCGATAACGCGGCATACATGGCAAGAAGCCGCCGCCAGAGCTTCCGTTCCAGAAGAGCGGCATCGTCGTTTTCGCCGAGGACGATGATTTCCCCCCCGGCAAGCGAGCGAAGAGGATACACGGCCCGCCGGTGCCCGTATCCCATATCGGCCGTTGCAAGCCATACGCATTGGGGAGCGGGTTTCTCCCGGTCTCTCACAAACCGGTCCGAATCCTCCGCCAGAGATTTCCGTTCCGACGCAAAGAAGGCGAGGACACCCGGCTCAGTTTGCAAAGGCGGGGATGAGGGCATTGTCGTACATCGGCACGGAACTATGCGACTCGGCAGGCACCGATTCCGTGAATCTGTGGAGCCGGACTGAGCCGTTTGAAACCGAAAGATACGTGCACGGAGATTCGGTCCAGGATCCGCTGTTCGCGTATTGAATGGCACCCTCCACAATCTCCGCATGATGGGTGTGTCCGCAGCAGACCATCGAAGCAGAGTATTCACGCGCGTACTCGACCGCCCCGAGACGCACCTTCTCCGCACATCTCAGAAACACCTTGCTGTTGGTCTTCGCAAAGCGCGCAACCCGGTGGGTCTGGTCGATGCGCTGCAGGAACCGGTAGAGCGTATCCGCAAGCCAGGTGATGCCGGGATGCTCCTCCACAAACTCGTCGAACTGGTGACCATGGAGAACCAAAGCGGATCTTCTCCCGCTCCGGACGGTATGGTAATCGACAACCGTGACGCCGAGCAGATGTGAGATAATTTCGGATGGGCCGTCATGATTGCCGCAGACCCATGTGATGCGCACAGAATCCGAGAGTTTACGCAGAAGGGAAAGAACCTTCCAGTGATGTTTCTTCAGCCGCCGGAAATCCATCGAATCGAAAACATCGCCGTTCAGGATCAGTTCTTTTGTCCGATATGAACCGCTGACAAACCGCTGAAGGAAAAGGGATAGTGGAATTGCCTGACAAGCAGGGCTCCCGAGGTGCAGGTCGGAAAGAATAACCGCATCGGCATCAAAGAGCGTTCCTGCCAGAGCGCCTCCGCCGATGGGTTTTCTGCCTGACCGGTCAAACACCGCCAGTGCTTCCCTCCGCAATATTGGAAATATCGGTTTTCATCCAGTAGAATATAGGAATGCATTGTTATTTCCGGATGTTCAAATTATTAAGAAATCTCGCCGATGTACTGTTGAATATGATGAATTTGAACGGTATCTTGGCGGTATCATCTTTCTGAACTAACAGCATTATGAAATACGACAAATTTCTTGTTCCCCCGGGGAAGAAGATCGCGCTGAACCGGTATGATACATCATTCACCTCCACGTTCTCCGACAAGAAGGACGCCGAGTCGAAGCTCGTCACGGATATTGATCGTCTTGCAGAGTACCACGATGTGATTTATGCGGACGCCTCGTACGGTGTGCTGATGATCGTCCAGGCGATGGACGCGGCCGGGAAGGATAGCGTCATCAAGCACGTCATGAGCGGAGTCAATCCGCAGGGATGCAGGGTTGTGAGCTTCAAGGAGCCATCCTCGGAAGAACTCCGGCATGATTATCTCTGGCGATGCTCCAGGGAGCTTCCCCCCCGCGGATTCCTCGGCATCTTCAACCGTTCATATTATGAAGAAGTGCTGACCGTCAGAATCCATCCGGAATTTCTGGAAAAGCAGCATCTCCCGAAATCCGCCCGGGGGCCGGGGATCTGGGATCATCGCTTTGAGGATATCAACCACTTCGAGCGCTATCTCACGAGAAATGGTTACACGATCGTGAAATTCTTCCTCCATGTTTCAAAGGAGGAACAGAAGAAGAGGTTCTTGGAGCGTCTTGACGAGCCGGAAAAGAACTGGAAATTTTCGGCAAGCGACGTGCGGGAACGCGGGTTCTGGCATGATTATCAGAAAGCATACGAGGAGATGCTCTCACGAACAAGCACTCCATGGGCTCCATGGTACGTCATCCCGGCAGATCACAAATGGTTCACGCGCATCGCCGTCGCCGACATCCTTCTGAACAACATGAAAGACCTCCGCTGCACATACCCGGAGGTCGGCAAGGGGGCAAAACGAGACCTTGCCAACGCACGCCGTCTCCTCGAGCGCGAGGAGTGAGCCCTAAAGACTACGCCGATCTCTTCGCGAACGCCTTCCACACGAAGTAGACGGGAATTCCTACAAGCACAATCATCAACCCTGAAACCGTATACTTCGGTTTCACCATCAGCAGGTCGATAGAGATCGCCGCCGCCACGAGGATATACAGCGCGGGAACGACCGGATAACCAAATGCCTTGTATGGTCGGTCGGCATCAGGTCTTTTCTTTCGTAATATGAAAAGACCCGCGATCGTCAGGATGTAAAAGATCAGAACTGCGAAGACCACGTAATCCAGAAGATCTCCGTACGTACCCGACAGGCAGAGCAGGCTTGCCCACACGCCCTGAACGACAAGCGCTGCACCCGGTACCGCCTTCGAGTTCAGGTTACCGGCACTCCTGAAGAATACCGCATCTTTTGCCATTGCATAATACACGCGCGCTCCTGCGAGAATGAGCCCGTTGTTACATCCGAACGTCGAGATCATGATAAGTACGGCCATGATCGCGGCGGCAGGTGCGCCGAAGATCATCTCCGCCGCGGCGGTACCGACTCGATTATCCGCTGCGAACTGAATCCCGCGGCTGAGCACATCTGCCCCGCCCTGAGTCCCGACAACCGGCAGAACAAGAATGTACGCCAGGTTGGCGAGAAGATAGAGAACGGTGACAATAAGCGTTCCGAGAAATAAGCTGAGCGGAATATTTCGTTTCGGATTCACCACTTCACCCGCGGTGAACGTTATATTGTTCCACGCATCGCTCGAAAATAATGAACCAACCATCGCCGCGCCCATTGCCGCGAGTACGAGGCCGCCCGAAAGAGACTCGATAAGATCAATTTTCCCCCCCGTCATGTGCGTCCACGTCCCATGCCAGAAATTCTCAAAATTCATACTGACGGCGGCGGAATTCCTTCCTACAAAAATCCCAAGCATTATCAGACCGATCACAGCGACGACTTTCGTGATCGTAAAGATATCCTGGACGATCTTTCCTTCCCGAAGACCGCGCGTATTCACATACGTGAGCACGATGACGCTGATGATTGCCAGAATCTGTGCCGCCGAAACTTTCAAACCGAAAAGTGAGACGAGGATGTGTTCCTCACCGAACGAAGGGATGAGAACTGCCGTAAATTTCGCGAATGCCACAGCCACCGCGGCGATCGTGCCGGTCTGTATGACAAGGAAGAGCGTCCAGCCGTACAGAAATCCGATGAGCGGATTATAGGCCTCTCTGAGGTAAGCGTACTGACCGCCGACATGGGGCATCATTCCCGCCAGCTCGCCGTAGCTGAGCGCGGCAATTACGGTGACGAGCCCGGTGATCAGCCAAACAAGCATGAGGTACCCGCCGCAGCCGACGGTTCTGGCAATATCCGAGCTGACAATAAAAATGCCCGACCCGACCATTGAACCGACGACGATCATGGTCGAGTCGAGAAGCGTAAGCTCTTTCTTGAATTGGACCCCGGAATGTGTGGCAGGGTCCTCCGCGGAAGTCAGTTTGGCTTCGTCCATTCTGTGCCCTGTACTGGTGAGTGAATCGTGTGCATTGCCGCTTCAGTATTCCGTACTCGAAGCACGGGAAGGAGCGATTTCAGAGCACGACGATCTGTACGAGCAAGAACGGAACGAGGAGCTACAGATAGCTTGCCATTGCTCTGCCAACGGTTTCGTACGTGTTGAAGACCTGCACAAGCTTCGTCTGCGCAAGCAGATCCGTCAAACGCCTGTCGATCTGTGCCAACCGTATGTCGCCGCCGTTTTCCCGCATTTGCCGGACCGCACGCAAAAGAGCGCTTAAGCCCCTGCTGTTGATCCGGTTCAGTCGTTTCAGGTCGATAATGATCTTCTGAATCCCATCCAACCTGAGACTGGCTATTTTTTGCTGCAGGACGAAGTCATCGTCATCAAAGAGCATTTCCCCCGCCAGCGACACCACCGCTACATCACCGACCATCTTTTCGTCCACATGCATACTGCGTATCTCCTCTTATTGTACCAAGAGGATTTACGGAAAAGTAAGCCAAGAGTTTCAGCCGGAGAACGCCGAATCACTTTAAAGGCCTGACGCGCAAGTCGATGGTCGTGTCCTTTGCAAGCAATTTTGTTAACGCCGACACATCCGTCTCACCGTAATGATACGGATAGAGAACTTTCGGATGGAATTTTTCCGCGGCTTCCGCAACCTGTTCCGGCATCATGGTGTACGGCTGGTTCATCGGCAGAAACGCGATATCGATGTTCTTCAACCCTTCCATTTCCGGCGTGTTTTCCGTATCACCGGCGAGGTAAATCCGCTTCTTCCCGATCGTCAGGATGTATCCGTTATCTCTTCCCTTCGGATGGAACTGATCCCGACCCTTCGTGGTATTGTATGCCGGGACCGCTTCGACCTGTATTCCGTCGAGTGTGAGTGTATCCCCGTTCTTCATCACGGTTCCACGTTTCAGGATTTCGAACACAGCGGGAGTGAGTACGATCCGCGTGCCCTCTTTCGTAAGCGCCGAGATCGCTTTCTCATCGAAATGATCCTGATGTTGATGTGTGATGAAAATGATGTCGGCTTTCGGAAATGTGGAGTAGTCGGCAAGACGGCCCCAGGGATCAACATCAATAATCGTTCCCTTGAGATCGAACATCAGCGATGCGTGGCCGATAAAATAGATCGTTAACGGACCCGCGCCAGTTTGAAATTCGTCGTGCTGGAATTTCAGCTGTCCGTTGGATTCCATGGCACACCCCATGAGTATAAAACTGAGAAGTATATAGTTCATGCAATCACCGTCGAAAAACTAAGAAGAAATCTCCACAATCGCAACAGATTCCCTTACTTCAGCAGAGTCATTTTCCTGACCTCGGAGTAGGCTCTGGATGGATTCGTCTCGCTTACCGCCGTGAACCGGTAGAAATAAACCCCCGAGGCAACTCCCGTGTTGTTCCAGGCAACTGACTGTTTTCCCGAAAACCGGGTTCCATCTTCGAGCGTCGCAATCAGCTGTCCAAGTGCATCGTAGATCTTCAAACTCACACGGCTTCTCTCGGGCAGAGTATAGGTTATCGTGGTTGATGGATTCCAGGGATTGGGGTAATTCTGTCCGAGAGAATAAATCTTCGGGGGTTCCTGTCCGGCATCGGCAACTGATGTGACAAGACCCGCATCCCTCAGTATCCAGTGCTGCGGATCGAGCTGGACGCTGTCAGCCGATTTGGGAAGACTGACAGTGAACGTCTGACTTGCAGAATCATTCCAGAGGGTGATTGTTGTATCCCAACCCGCGGTGCTGAAACGGAAGTCGACGGGCATGGTGAAGAACGGAGGCGTCGGTGTCCCGGTGGTCTGATGCACATGCACCGTGACAGTGGCACCGGAATCGAGATAGACCTGAGACCATGAGTATGTATACTGCGGATAATTGAGCCCGTAAATCCACTCATTGAAGAAATAACTGAGATCTTTTCCCGAGGTGGCTTCGCACACACTCTCGAAGTCGGATGTCGCAGCTGTATTGTACCGCGCGCCTGCCAGGTGTGCGTAATTATACATCGCCTGGAAAAAAACCGAATCTCCGAGAACATGACGCAGCATATGAAGGGCCGAAGCACCTTTTGCATACACCCTCGCGCCGTCGAAGAGCGTGCCGACGTCTGAGCTGTCGTTCACATACACGCTCCCGGACGCGGATTTCGCGTAGTTCATCCAGTTGTTCATGACCGCCCAGTAATTGTTCTCCCCGTACTTGTGCTCTTCGTAGACTGCCTCGCAAAACGTCGCAAAACCTTCGTTGAGCCAGATGTTCGGCCATGTACGGCAGGTAATCATATCTCCGAACCACTGGTGCGCGAGCTCATGCATCAGAAGACTCTCGCTGAACGCATCTACCGAGGTCATGGTCTGATGTTCCATGCCTCCGCCCCATCCGAATTCGGAGTGGCCGTATTTTTCATCGATGAAGGGATAAAGACCGAACAGGCCGGAATAGATTCTCAACCCGTCGAGCACATTCAGGATGAGTGCGGAATCACCTGAGAGATGTTCCGGAAGAACATAATTCAGAACCAGCATGGAATCGCCCGGCGCATAGTCAAAGTAACATTTCATCTCAGCGTAATTGGTGATCGCGAGAGAGACAAGATAGGTGGAGATGGGATGCCGCTCCTGCCAATGGTAGGTGACCGTGCCATCGGCATTCTGGATAACCGGCTGGAGAGTTCCGTTCGAGCCGGCGCGGAAGGAGGAGTCGATCGTCACATACATATCCGTGGAGTCTGCTTTATCGGCGGGATGATCCTTGCACGGCCACCAGTCTTTTGCGCCGTAGGGCTCGCTGAGTGTCCAGACCCAGGGAACCGACGCTCCATGTGCCGAGAACTCGAAGCTCCCGAACCCGCTGCTGCCGGGAACGCCTTCATAAAATATTTCCGTGGAGATGAGTTCACCGGGATTGTATCCCCGGTCGAGAAAAATGGTGAACGTGGCTGAGTCCTGCCGGAAAGCAACTTGCTGGCCGCCCATCCTCACCGAATCGACCGTCAATGCCCTCATGAGATCGAGGACGACTGAATCGAGACCTGCCTGCGTGCTCACCGCATTCATTACCACTCTTCCGCGGAGATACTGTGGCAACGTGGTGATGTGAAGGTCGAGCAGATAATATTTCACATCAATCTGGTCATCTGCAAGAACCGAACGAGGAGACTGATGAGCGATCGCGTTGTAACGCAACATCTCCGAACGGATCAGCCGCTTTTGTTCGAGTACCGACCTCGTGTCCTGGGCAAATGCAGGTGCAGGAAAAAATACCAGGTGCGCGAGCATCAGGCATCCAGCAATGGTCGAACAAAATCCCACAGAGCATATCCTTCTCATCGTATCCCCTTTCTGATCATAATCAAAAATCTACAAAAGTGAGATGCAAAATCAAAGCATACGGCGTTCGCTGAGGGTAGCGGCGGATTCTCGCGACCCTCACATTCCGGAATCCGACTGAAACAGTGAGCCCCCGGTACTCGGGGGCTCAACTTTCTGCCTCGGCGTGTGAAGATTCATCTTACTTCACGAGGAGCATCTTCCGCACCTGATCGATCGATTGCCGCGATGCTGTCGTGCTCCGCGCCTGAAGTTTGTAGAAGTAAATTCCGCTGGCACATCCGGTTCCATTCCACACCACCGATCTGTATCCTGCCGGCTGGATTTCATCAACAAGTCGGGCGATCGCGTTTCCCAGGACATTATACACCGTCAGTGTCACGCGGCTCTCCGCTGGAAGCTGATAGCGAATGACTGTCGATGGATTGAACGGTTCGGGATAGTTCTGGTCGAGACCATATTCACCCGGAGTTTCGCGGTACAACGGCGGCATCTCGCCGGTTGGAGGTGGAGGCGGCATGTCGCCAGCCGCCGTCATGACAATTCTCAGAGCTGTACCGGGGCCTCTCAGCCGATTCAGGTACAGCGTACCGCCCGATATGGCTTTGATCCAGTACCCGTATCCGGGGAATATGCTGTCGGCAATGATGTATGAGCTTCCATTGAACGCGAAGATTTTGGATGTCACGATACCACCGGGGCTGGAAGTAATGTCGGTATCTGCAAGTGGGATGTTGATCGACCCGATCATATTCCAGCCGCTCCGTATTTTAATTGAATCATGCTCGCAGGTATATCCCGTCAGGGTAATATCGTGCGAGCCCGAATATTTCACCCAGTATCCCAGGCAGTGAACTAACGTATCCTCTGTCGAGTAATGATATTCATACCCGAACGCCCGTGAAGCAGCACCGGGGAAGAGAGAAGACACGCAGCAATCGGCCATATGGAGAGGCACCGAGACCATGTTCCATCCATCCTTCAGGTGCAGAGTAATGGTAACTTCGCCGGTCGTTTTCCGGACTGTCGCACTTGAGGAATCCTTGATCGCATGATTTGAGACCGATGCACCTGCAAGCCAGACGGTATCGACGGTCCCGACTGTATCCCCGTGCGACACGGTTACAAAAACCGTGATATTCACGAGTTGGCCGGTCGTGAGTGAAAGTGCAGAGTCTGTCGGTGTGATGGTCCAACCCTTGGTATCGCGGCAATGGAAGGAAAGCGTATCCCATCCGTTCCCGGTATTCCGCATGGTGAAGACGACTGCAACAGTAGTATCCGCTCTCCCGGAATTATTTGAAATTGTTGCCACATCGAGTCCCTTCGACAGGTACCCGACGAAGAACGGAGAAAGACTTGCAGGAGCAAATGTGGCCTTCACTTTCCAGGTATTTCCGACCCGAGCCGAAGCCGATGGCAGGAGATCGAAGAACGATCCGTTCCAGTGCAGGATGGACAGATTGCCCGTATCAATTCCCGCAGCAGATCGTTCTGACTCATCGACATACGCGGTGATGTCGGCATTGAAGCCGCCGTTTGTCCCGCCGTTCTGCGAGAGAGTATACCAGCGTTTGACTGTCGGGCACCCCGGATCTCGCACGCCGGCACTTGTGTACGGATTTCCTGCTGTGACCGTCACGCTGGTCGTCACGGAGTTCGGCTGCTGCAGGCCGCCTGTGACTGTCGTTGTGCTCAAGGCATACGCGTCCTGTGTAACAAAGAACATCGGCGCATTGAGCGTACTCTGCTGCGTGAGCGGCCCATAGAGACCGGGGGAGGTATTGAGCTCGAGCATCGACCGCTCGATATCCAGGAAGCCGTTGCCGAATGCTGCATTGAATCCCGGGCCGCCGTCCGGAATAGCAGTGCGTTCAAATTTGGCATGCACCTGAGCAGGTGTGAGCTGAGGGCACGCAGAAAGCAGCAGGGCTGCGAGCCCAGCGATATGCGGA